>Ga0190334_1000694_pt1 | contig 15802 bp, 16 predicted proteins | sample 48720478_MG_FD_161270 | JGI IMG/M metagenome (GOLD analysis project Ga0190334, IMG submission 161270) | Hydrothermal vent sediment bacterial communities from Southern Trench, Guaymas Basin, Mexico - 4872-04-7-8_MG | ecosystem: Environmental > Aquatic > Marine > Hydrothermal vents > Sediment ...
CATTTATTTTCTCCTCTTTCGCCGATTCGTTTCATCGGGTACTTCAACCGATCTGGCGCATAGAGAATTTTCTTCATCTTCTTATCTCTGATGTTCAGTTCACCTTTGCTTTCGGGGTCTTTAGGATTGCCTTTAACGGCTTAATGTTAACATAATTCAGAGAGATATTCAAAAAAATGATAGAGGAAGTTTTAAATGAAGAGCAGAAGAGATACCTCGAGAGTCATCCGGAGACACGAGGTAACGGATATTACACACGATCACTCAGGAGCATATTAGGAGAGTATGAAGTTTGACTTCGCCGAATTTGGGGCTGAGTGAAACGTAGTGTATGTCCGCTATTATACGTAATTGGTCGCACATGTTATCAAAATTTACCTATGGTAAGAGCGCCAACTTTCCCATTTATCCGTATCCATTTCGCCGTTATAGGCTCTTTTCGGTGTAATTGCTTTAGTTATCGCGGCAGCCGTAACCACTTTTGTCATATCACCAACTATAAACGGTATCGCCCCCATTATTAGCAACTCCCTGAAACTAAGTGAGAGACCTTTGACAAAGGACAGCCATATATACAGTTGTAATAGTCCCGGGCCATATATCAGGACGAAGTTTGCAAAAAGCATTAATCCAAGTATACTTAGGAAACTCATTGAGTGGATATATTTATCTACAAAGTATCCAAGAAAGAAAGATGCAATGATAAAGCCAATTATGTATCCACCTGTAGGACCAGTAATGACACCAATTCCACCCTTCCAACCTGCAAACCATGGCACCCCTGCAGCACCAATTCCTGCATACAGGAACTGGCTAATTCCACCCCATCTTCCAAGTATAATCGCGCTGAGCAGTACAGCGAAAGTCTGACCCGTTATCGGAACAGGAGTCCATGGCAAATAAAACCTAACCTGTGCCAACAATCCCGTTAAGCATGCAAAACTGAGAGCCAAAACGACTTTATGTGCGACATCTAATTCATATCGCCATTTGAAAAGGTTATATCTTATTTGCTTGTATTTATCTATATACAAACTCATTTCCATTTTTATCTACCTCCTTTTGTAAAATGACCAATTGCACATAACTCCTTTATCCGCATTGCGGATATATTTCAAATTTAGCATGATATATGTAAATGCATATCTATGGATATATTTATGTCCTTTCCTCCAAATCACATCAAGTGGATTTTTTATGCTTGCTATACTTGGTTTGCACAGATGGGTGTGAATTTCTTTTGTTTTACTACTCTTATGTTCAAGGGTTTTCTGAATGTCTCTCAGATCAATCCCACTTTCCAAAAGATGAGTTGCAAATAAATGTCTTAGTGAATGGACTGAGACTTTCTTTTTAATCCTCACCTTTCCACATGTGCATTTGAAAATTGCCTTATGTTTTATATTTGAAGTGGTATCTAAAATCTTTTTCACCTCTTCTTTACTCAAAATTACTGATAATTTTTTATCCTTTCAGGGACATTTCACTTCATAAATAAGCCTTTTCTTTAAAACTTCCTTATAACGAGATTTTAAGGCATTTATGATGATATTCAAAGTAGGTATTAAAACCTTCTTTTTTGTCAACCATATAATAAAAAAGATATTTCTTTATGTCTTCATTATCAACCCTCTCTGGTTCTTTACCCAAAAATAATAGACAAACTCCGCTGTATCTTATATCAGATTTAATCGTTCTTCTTGAATACTTCCTTATTAAAAGTTCCTTTTGTAAATGGCTTAAGATAAAAATAAGGAGCTACAAAGAGGTTCCAACCAAAAAGATTTTGAAGTTTTGGAATCATTCTCTCACTATAGAGAATAGATTTTCCTATATGTTATGGACTTACACAGCTTGACCTTTAACCTGAAATGTGATATACTAAAAATATATGATATATTAGATATCAGGAAGAGCTATGCTGAAGAGAAATATGGAATTAAATAGACCATTTATTTACAAATCCCTGAAGGAACATGTTTATGATTTCCTCAGAGAACAGCTAAGCAGGGGAAATATACTCCCCGGCTCACTAATAAATCTGGAAAAAACTGCAAGAGAACTTGGGGTGAGCAAGACACCGCTTAGAGATGCCCTCCTTCAGCTTGAGATGGAAGGGTTTGTACGTATAATTCCAAGACGAGGGGTAGTTGTAAATGTTTTAACTTTGAAGGATATTAAAGATTTCTATCAGATAATCGGATCCTTGGAAGCATTGGCTGTTTTAGTCTCATATCCTAAAATGAAGACTTTACAGTTAAAGGAAATGGAAAGACTGAATAAGGAAATGAAACTCGCTTTAGACAAGGACAACTTTGATTTGTATTACGAAAAGAACTTAAAGTTTCATAACACATATTTAAACCTCTGCGATAACAAACATCTTATAAAGATCGTTAATACGCTGAAAAAAAGATTATACGACTTTCCAAGGCAGAAGGGTTACCTTAAGGAATGGGAAGAGAATTCCATAAAGGAACATCAGGAATTCCTCAGGTTACTTAAAGAGGGAAAACCCAAACAGGCAGCAGAGTTTATGAGGGATGTTCATTGGTCCTTTGATATACAAAAGAAATATATTGTGAAGTACTATCCACTTGAGGAATACCAAAACAAACTGAGAGAATTCCTTGGAGAAAAGCATCAGGAGGAGAGAATTGGTTAAAGCAATTATATTTGATATAAAAAGATATGCTATCCATGATGGACCCGGGATCAGAACTACAATTTTCTTTAAGGGATGTCCGTTGCGCTGCCCATGGTGCCATAATCCCGAAGGCATAAAACCGGGAATGGAACTGATTTTTTGGGAAGATAGATGTATTTCATGTGGTGATTGTGCAGAGGCATGCCCCACTGGGGCTATCACAATGAATGGAAAATTTCCCACTCTGGATACCCAAAAATGTAACCTCTGCGGGGAATGTGTAAAAGTATGTCATACAGAAGCCAGAGAAATTGTGGGTAAAGAATATACAATTGAAGAAGTAATGCAAGAGATTGAAAAGGATATTATTTTTTACGATGAATCAGGTGGAGGCGTCTCTTTCTCCGGAGGAGAACCACTGGTGCAACCCCACTTTCTTCTTAAAGTTCTGAAAAGATGTAAAGAGAAATACATTCATACCACCTTAGATACCAGTGGATATGTTGATAGGGAAATTCTTGCTAAAGTAAGTGAATTTGTGGACCTGTTTCTTTATGATATAAAATTAATGGATAGCAAAAAACATCGCATTTTTACTGGTGTTCCAAATGAACCCATTCTCGAAAATCTGCGATATCTTTCAAGTAGTGGAAAGAAAATAAACATAAGAATACCTATAATACCGGGAGTAAACGACGATACCCAGAATATAGAGAAAACAGCGGAATTTCTTGTTTCCCTTCCAGAAATTAAGCATATCAGTCTTTTACCTTATCATAGCTCATGGAAAAATAAATTCAAAAAGTTGAGTCATCCATGGGAGCCGTATCTGGTAGAAAAGCCAAGAAAAGAGCAAATAGAAGAAATAAAACAGAAGTTTGAAAAATTTGGTTTTAATGTAAAAATAGGAGGATAAAATGACAGAAAGAATTAAAAAATTAAGAGAAAAAAGTGTAAGAACAGAGCCCTATGTTTCAAGCGAGAGAGCTGAGCTTGTAACAGAATTTTATAAAAGTGGAATCCCTGAAAAGGTTCCAACACCTATCGCAAGGGCGCTTGCTTTAAAATACATAATGGAACACAAAGAAATTCACATTGACGATGGCGAACTTATAGTAGGAGAAAAGGGACCAGCCCCAAAAGCAACCCCCACTTATCCAGAACTCACAACCCACTCTATTGAAGACTTTGAGGTTATGAGCACAAGGGACAAAACCCGCTTTGCTGTTAGTGAAGAAGTTAAGAAGGTGTATAAAGAGAAGATTATTCCTTTCTGGAAGGGAAAAACAATGAGAGAAAGAGTCTTCAACGCAATGGATGAAGAATGGCATAAAGCTTTTGAAGCAGGAGTGTTCACCGAATTTATGGAACAGCGGGCACCTGGTCATGCTATAATGGATGATAAGATATATTATATGGGTATGGAAGATTTCAAGGAAAAAATAGACCGTAAGTTGGAGGCTCTGGATTACTTGAATGACCCTGAAGCATATAAAAAGGAACAAGAACTTAAGGCTATGAAAATAGCTGCTGATGCTATAATAATCCTCGGGAAACGATACTCGAGGCTTGCCTCTGAAATGGCAAAAAAAGAAGAAGATCCTAAGAGAAAAAGGGAACTTGAGAAAATAGCAAGTGTGTGCGATAGAGTTCCTGCCCATGCGCCCAGAGATTTCTGGGAAGCACTGCAAATGTATTGGTTCATACATTTAGGAGTGACTCTTGAGTTAAACCTCTGGGATTCTTTTAATCCGGGCCGACTGGACGTTAATCTTTATCCTTTTTATAAAAAGGATATTGAAGAAGGTAACTTAACCAGGGAAATGGCAAAGGAACTTCTTGAATGCTTCTGGATAAAATTCAACAATCAACCTGCTCCTCCAAAAGTTGGAATCACAGAGGAACAGAGTGCTACTTACCAGGATTTCTCCCTTATAAATGTAGGAGGACTCACAAAGGATGGAAATGATGCAGTAAATGAACTGTCTTATCTTATTCTGGAAGTTCTCGGAGAAATGGAGCTTATGATGCCCAGTACTTGTGTTCAACTCAGTAAGAAAAACCCCGATACCTTTCTGAAAAAGGCAATAGAAGTGGTGAAGAAAGGTTTTGGTCAGCCTTCCTTTTTCAACACTGATGCTATAATTATGGAATTTTTGAGGCAAGGTAAAACTCTTGAAGATGCGAGAGCTGGTGGCCCCAGTGGGTGTGTAACCATAAGTGCTTTTGGAAAAGAAAGCACTACTCTTACAGGTTATATAAACTGGCCAAAGATTCTGGAGATAACACTTAATAACGGGACAGATCCCAGGACCGGGAAAAAAGTAGGAATAGAGACAGGTGATCCCAGAGATTTTAAAACCTTTGATGAACTGCTCGAAGCCTATAGGAAACAACTTAAGTATTTTGTAGACCTTAAGATTAAGGGAAACAACATAATAGAAAGACTCTATGCAGAATATATGCCTTCACCGTTTATGTCTCTCCTTATTTATGATTGTATAGAAAAAGGAAAAGATTACCATGATGGTGGACCCCGTTACAACTCAACTTACATCCAAGGAGTAGGAATGGGCACACTTACAGATTCTCTTGCTGCTATAAAGTATGTGGTTTATGACAAAAAAATACTGTCTATGGACAAGCTCCTGCAAGTTCTCAAGAAAAACTTCGAGGGGGAAGAAAAGATACGACAGCTTCTTCTGAATCAGACCCCGAAATATGGAAATGATGACGATTACGCGGATTCCATTGCAAAGCAGGTCTTTGAAATATATTTCAACATATTGGATGGAAGGCCTAATACAAAGGGAGGAAAATATCGAGTAAATCTTCTGCCTACAACGGTTCATATCTACTTTGGAAAGGTTACCGGAGCCACACCAAATGGAAGGCGGGCTGCTGAGCCACTTTCTGATGGAGTTTCTCCCACGCAGGGAGCAGACCGTCATGGGCCAACCGCTGTGATTAAGTCTGTATCAAAGTTTGACCATGTCAGGACAGGTGGGACATTGCTTAATCAGAAACTCTCTCCCTCACTTCTCAAGGATGAGGAAGGGATCAACAAACTTGCTAATCTAATAAGGACCTACTTCCGCTATGATGGTCACCATATCCAATTTAATGTAGTGAGTGCAGAAACTTTAAGAGATGCACAGAGAAATCCCGAAAAATATAGAGACTTAATTGTAAGGGTTGCTGGATACAGCGATTATTTTGTAAATCTTGGTAAAGATCTGCAGGATGAAATAATCGCAAGGACTGAACATGAGAGTTTTTGAAGATATAAGAGATGTTTAGGACAGAAACTTATATACAAGGAGAAAAAACTTTGGGAAATTGTGCAAACTGGGATTACCATTTTGATGGGTGTCTCCTTTCAGCAGGTGAGTTTAGTTTTCACCACCGCAGGTAAGGCAGGCTTTGTTACAGGACTATATGTGATCATCGTTCCCATACAGAGATGAGTATAGACAGTGTCATCCTGACGGTAGCTGGTTTATACCTTTTGAGCGTAAAAACAGGATTCAGTATGGAAAAGGGAGATCTTCTGGTGCTTATAGGCGCTCTGTTCTGGGCAATCTATGTCCATCTCATTGGACACTTTGCCCGGAAGATGGATACCATAAAACTTGCCTTTCTCCAGTTTTTGACTGTTTCCTTCCTCAGCACATCCACCACTCTGGTCTTCGGAAGGATAAATATTCAACAGAATATCCGTGGATGAACTATACTTCCCCTACATAAAACCACAGGAGAACGGAAACAGGATAGATGTTCGGGGGGGCTATAACTAAGGAAAAGGGTACGGTCTTCTCTCTGTAAGTAGGCCTTTTATTAACTTCAGTGCCTTTCACTTTCTCAATGAGGACTTTGATGAGGGAGTGGTAAAACGGAATCGGCACGCCTGTCAACTGAAGAAAAACCACTCACTACCCTTAATATAGACTACAAACTTCATAAACTTGCAGAGAGGAATAAAAATGAGAAAATTTTTATTTAAATCTAATTTTAATTTCAATTTTTCTTGGGGTACATATTCCCTGGAAGCAAGAAATGAATGGGTAAAATACCGGGAATATATTCCCAATAAGGAGTATCCAAAATATTTCAAACATTCCAATCCTAGCTTGTACAATCCTGCCCAATGGGCGAAACTTGCCAAATACGCTGGAATGAAGTACGTGATAATAACAACAAAGTACCACGAAGGACTCTGCCTATGGGATACAAAGTATACAGACTAGAAGGTCACCGACACTCCTTATGATAAGGATCTTTTAAAACCCTTTGTAGAAGCCTTCATTCAAGAAAGAGGGATTACGGGCGGACTTTTATTATTCTCTCCTTGACTGGCACCATCGCGAATACCCTATAGACAGATATCACCCCTATTTATAAATAAAGGAGGACGGTGATATAATTAAAAGTGTGGCCTGTACCGGGAATATCTCTGTAGTCAGTATTGAGGGATTATAGATTATTGCTTAGTTCCGGGATAAGTACCATTGAAAGAGTGCGCCTGCGGAAAGCATTTCTATGTTAATATCTGCTGGAGCCAAATGGAAACTCCTTTTCTTCTGTATAAACAATAGTAATCAGAGCCACATCCTTCCGCAGGCGCATACGAAAGAACTTACTACTTCATTGTGAAAAGAGGCAACGTAGAGAAGGCAGTTAACTCAATCCATCGTGAGTTCCTCGGTTAGACTTTTCTTTTATCAAAGGCAGAAATATCAAGGAATCCGCGTCCAGAAAGATTGAAAAGTATCACCTTTTCTTTACCTTCTTTCTTTGCCTTCAAAGCTTCTTCAATAACCGCGGCTACAGCGTGTGATGATTCAGGAGCCGGGAGTACTTCTTCTGTTTTTAGGAAAATTTCTGCTGCTTCAAAGATTTTGGTTTGTGGATATGCACGTGGCTCTATGAAGCCTATTTTTACCAGATGACTTACAAGGGGAGCCATTCCATGATATCTGAGACCACCTGCATGGATTGAAGGTGGTACAAAGTCCTTTCCCAGTGTATACATAAAAAGCAGAGGGGTAAGGCCAGCACTGTTTCCATGGTCATATTTGAGTTCTCCTCTGGTAAGGGTTGGACAGGCTTCTGGTTCAACAGCTATGAACTGTATTTCGGCTCCTTCTCTCAGGTTTTTTCTTACAAAGGGGAATGCCAATCCTGCAAAATTTGAACCACCACCCACGCAGCCAATTACAATATCAGGATTTTCCATACCGAATTCCTTTAATTGCTGTTCGGCTTCCTGACCAATAACTGTCTGGTGCATTAGAACGCTGTCAAGAACAGAGCCCCGTGAATATTTTACCGAGGGATTTTTGACAGCAAGTTCTACTGCTTCTGAAATTGCAATTCCAAGGCTTCCTGGATGATCGGGGTTCTTGTCGTAATACTTCCTGCCCGATTCAGTCTCCTGGCTTGGGCTTTGAAAGACTTTAGCTTCGAATAGCTCCATAAGTATTCTTCGGCCAGGTTTCTGTAGGTAGCTTATTCTGACCATAAATACCCTAAGGTTGACTCCGAAGATCGAGCAAGCGTGGGCAAGGGCAGACCCCCACTGGCCTGCCCCTGTTTCTGTAGTCAAAGCTTCAACTCCTTCTTTGGCTGCGAGATAGGCCTGTACTATGGCAGAGTTGTTTTTATGGCTTCCTGTAGGGCTTGTTCCTTCGTATTTATATAATATGTGAGCCGGAGTTTGAAGATAATCCCTCAGTTTTGCAGCATATATTAAAGGACTTGGTCGATAAGATTCAAAGGCTTTTATCACTTCTTCAGGAATCTTTACATATCTTTCTGTGGAGATTTCTTGCTCTACAAAGGCTGCAGGAAATATTGCAAGCAAATCTTCCAGCTTCAAAGGCTCTCCAGTTGCCGGATTTAATGGCGGTTTGGGGAGTTCAGGTAGATCTGCCTTTATATTGTAGAAACTCTCTGGGATATATTCCCTTTCCTTGATGCAAATCTTTTTTTCATATAACAGCTTCTTCTTTTATACCATTGCGAAGGTTTTAAAACAAAAGCCCATTATATAAGTTTTTCAACCCTTTTGTCAAGAAAAGACATTGTAATTATGGAAAATTAACTTTTTTCTCATCATAAGAGTATATTTAACAACATTTCTTTTTGATGTCAAGCTCTTTATAGTTTTGGAGAGGCATAATTCACTGGAAAGGCTAATTTATTAAAGACCCTTCAAAGGAGAATTTTTTGCTAACTATCTCACAAACTTGTCAACAAGCAGCATAAGGTGTAAGATTTTCTTAATAAAACTATTGCTCTCCTTAAAACACTGTCAATGCAATAAAGAATTTGTAAAAAGCACATTCCTTATCTTTCTCTTACTTTATCTCATGTTACTATCCTACTCTGTGAGCTCCTCTCTATATATTATTCCACTCAGGAAAATATGATCCCAATCGCCTGAAATGGGTTTATCCTCATAATAAAATTTTATTCCGTCTATCCACTTCCCTTTATAGTTCTTCTGGAGAAAAGTTTTTGTCAAAGTTATAGTGGTAAAATGACCTCCTGCTGATCCTTGGAAATAATCAAAACGCCAGGAAACACGTAAACCCTTTCTTTCTTTTAGCTCAATAATTGCAATTTTTTTACCATTGATATTTTCTATTTTCAAAACTTTGATAGGAAGATGATTAAACTTAAACCTTGAGAGTCTGTCAGCAATTAGTCTCAACTTTTCCAACAGAGAAAGATTCTTTTCTATTGCTATATAAAAATTTACTTCTTCACTATTTACTTCCTTATCGGCTCCATAAACCTTAAAATACTCAACAGTTTCCTTGTCCTCTCTAAACTGTAATAGTTGCATTTTCAATTCATTAATTTGTTGCTGAAGTATCTGTTGGGTTTTTGATATTTCGTTTTTTACCTCTTTTATCAGAGTCTTCTTTAAAAAATAAATTTCTATACCAATAGTTAAGGCGGCCAAGACGCTAGCAATAATTATATTCCCCATCGTGGGCTTTGTCAATCTAAATTTTTCAAAATTATTCTGCTCATTTATATTTTTCATGCTTATCATTATAAGGAAACACAAGTTTAAATAAAAGTTTATTTTACACACTTAAAGGATGATTATAAACTTTCTCTTTCTAACATTACATACTACCAGGTTACATTTTAAATCTTATCTTCTGGTTTTGAGCCGTTGTATTTTCATTGTGCATTATCATACAACAAGTATAACAAGATTTGATTGTTACTGCTCCCCATTACGCAGTTAGTTCTGTGGCATAATTTCTTTCACTTTGGATAATAGGAAGATAAATGTTCTTAAAATTCAAATTTCGATGCAATTCTTTCCTAATACCCGGATATTTTTAAATCTCTTTACTTCCTCTATCTATTCTTCGGCCTGCCTTTTTGAAGGTCCTCGATTCATTAACTTATATTTGTTAACATATTCTTCAATCCTTTCGTTGAGACTGTGAGAATTCCTTTATAGAAGTTCAACGCTATATCAACTCTCCACTTTCTCTAACATGCCTTCATATTTCTTCCACGCCGCTCACAGGCCTCAGATTAACAATATTTTGCCAATTTGAATTTCTCCACTTCGACCCCCAATTCTTGACAAAAAATCTACATCAAGTCAGAATTTCTTACAAAAAACAAAGGAGAGTTAAACGACTGAGATGCAAAAAATAAAGATAGATGAGAATGTTAAATCTCTTTTTGAGTCAGGCCTTCATTTGTGCTTTATGGTTTAATTCTTTCGGAGTATTCGGGTCTTCTGGTTATATTTATTGGAATAGGTTTTAAGTTCAGCATTTCAGAAATATGTGCTAAGTTAAACGGCATCATTTCTTTTTTCTCCACGGTGGTTTAATACCTTTGATAACCTCCCCTGTTGTAAACCCATTAGCAACAAGTTGTGCTTGTTCTTCAAGCCATTTCTCAATTCCCACCTCCTTTATTCTCTCAAGATTCTCAAATTCCATTTATTATAACGTTTTGTTATCCATTCTAACTTTCCACAGGGAAATTCACTGCATTCCGCACATGAAGTAAAACCTTTCCTCCGGCAACATTTTCTAATATTGCACCAGGGATTTCCCCCTCAAGCTCCACACCCCTCACATTTCTAATTCTTTAAACGACTTAAAAATTTGCTGAATTCAGAATAATCTCCCAACCAGTCAAATACTGTTACTATTTTCCGAAACTTCTCTTTGTTTAAAACCTCTCTCAATTCAATTGCTTTTTGTCTAATTGTTCCACGATAAATAAAGCAAGCGCCACAGTAAATACCACAACAACCAACAAGATTTTTATTTACCTTTTCCCTCACCTCGCTGTGCTTCCTGGACATATAAACCTCATCTTACATTTTCACAGGATTTTTTATGGACTAAAAAGTTTACACCACTGGAAGCAATCACAAAGTAAACCACAAAAAAACAAGTTTTGTCCGATAGCACTTATTGGAGGATATTTTCTACTCCCTCATCGTATAGTTTATGTTCCATATTTATAAACTCAAACCTCCTTTCTTAAATGTTTTATTTCCAGATTCATATTATAAACCTCCTTTTTAAATGTTTCATCTCCAGCCACCATGATAGTGGTTTTAAGCTTTGTGAAGTGCGAAGCATGTGTGCAAACGGAGTGAACCGTGTAATGTACGTTGAATGTTTCCAATAAGGGCAAAATTGCAAAGCAATCGCAAAGTTCAGACCACCGCCAAATATAAATACTCTGTTTTTTCTCATTTCTTGGTTATCTTTTCCAACTGTAATTCCAATTTTTCCACATTAAATGGGTTTCCATGAGCAGGATAAATTATCTTTGCCCCATATCTTATTAACTTATCCCAGCTTTTAAATACATCTTCGTAGTTCTCTGCATAAATCGGACGATACTTAATATGGCATATATTCAAAAAGTTCACAGCAGCATCACCAACAATAGCGCTTCCATCAGAGAGTAGAACTGAAATTGAGTCACTTGTGTGCCCCGGTGTATGCAATATTTTACCTTCAATATCTATTTCCTTCAACACTTCGTCGTCATCGCTTTCTATAACGATATCAGTATTCTTTATCTTGATGGGGGGATAAGTAAAAGTTCGGGATATGAACATCGAATGGAAATAATTCAGCATTTTTACGCAAAAGTTCAAATTTCTCCCTTTTTTATCCACAAATGGGTTTATGGATATTCCTTTTTCCAACAAGGGCACAGCATTTTTATGGGCTATCAATCTCGCTTCTGTCTCTTTTATCAATTGAGCGCCAAAACCTGCATGGTCATCATGATAGTGGGTTAAAAGAAGATATTTTATTTCAGAAAGTTCAATGCCAATCTTTTTTAACTTTTTCACAAATAAGTATATTTTTCAGGATAACTTGTGTCAATTAAGAGATATCCATCTTTTGCTTCTAATAAAAAGCAGGTAGTAGGAAACAAAGTAATGTATTTGATTTTGTCCATGTTTCTCCCTCTCTCTTTAAATTAAAATTATCTCCTAAATTTTTTGCCAATTTCAATACATTTATTCTCCAATTTTTCCCTTTTACCTTTATAATTTAAAAACCGTGAATCTGTGAAGATTACTTTTGCTATTACTTTCGCTTTTATTTTTCTCGTGTAGTTTTTCACAGCCCGAATTGCTCCTCTACTTTCATCCATCAAAAAGTTAAATGGAAATGGCGTTGTGCATGCAGTAATCAATATTACTTTCTTGCCCCTCATTTCTTTTCGGGGCCCAAACCCAAGAGGGAGTCTTTTCCCAAATAAAACCTTTCCCTCCCCATAATGCATTGCCAGACCGTATTGTCTATCAAAAAAGGGGTTCATTATGCCCGGAACATTTGACCAATACGTTGGTGCAGCAAGAACAAGAACATCGGCGTTTTTTACCTTTTCAAAAAGTATGTTAAAGTCATCTTTTAGTACACACTTCCCCTTGGTTTCACACATCCAACAGCCACGGCAATAGTCAATTTTGTAGTGGTATAAATTCACAAATTCAGTTGTATGTCCTGCTTCGTTTGCCCCTTCAAGGACCTTTTGGGCAAGACTACTTACAAGTCCTTTCTTCCTTGCAGTTGCTACAATGGCTAATACCGAAAGCGGTGGCTTTTTTTTATTTTCTTCACCTGCTTCTGTGAAAGCCATCCAGCTGACCCCGTAGAGATTCGTTTAAAGGTAGGCAATTCTCTAATATGTTCCTTTAATTTGCCCAAATCATCTCCACATCCTGCATCCTCAACGATATACAAATCCTGTGCACTTTTAGAACCCTGTAGTGAAAAATCAATATCAAGCTTTTCATTGCTTTTATTTCTGCTGAAATTGAGGCGACTTTTTATCAGTTTATTATGGAGTTTCTTATCATATGTGGCATCAAGCATTATCCATTTATTATTAAGTTTAATCTCTGCGTAAGTATGAATGAATTTTTCAGGCCAGAATCTATAAACTAGCGGATGAAGAATATTCTTTAATCCTCCCTTTCTTATCCACACAAAATGGTACCTTGCAGGTATTCCGGCTAATTTCATCATCTCTACCATTACCATTGCTTTATGATAACACGCTCCAGCCTTCCGCTTTAAAATTTTCCCAACATCAGGAAAATCCACATAGATATCAAATTTTATTTCGTCTCTAACAAAATTAAAAATGGCCTTGGCTTTCTTTTCTGGCCTTTTCTCATTATTTATAATTTCTTTTACAGTATCATCCAACATTTTCATTTCCTCCAAACACAAATTCACAATGATCTTTCCCATAGGCAATCGTGTTCTCCCATAAGCCATTGCGATGAAATTTAAGCTCTGGAAATGCTTTAGGGAAGAACTCCCTGTCCACTTCACAAAAGAGTTTAGTCAATTTTGGTGTTCCTGCTTCTGTGAAAAAATCCTTGAAAACGCATCTCTTAATAACAAAATGGCGTATATTTTCATCCTGTCTTATGTGTTCTCGTTTGTTGAATTTTGGAGTACCTTTTTCATCCATTAAATCATTAAATGCTATTAGTTTTTCCTTAGGAGTTTTGCTTCCAAGATTCAATGATTTCAGGTGATTCCACTGCTCGTCGCATCCGATAGGAACCAGCATTTTACTTATAATTTCGAAGGCTTTGTTTTTATCAAATCTATTTTGAAGTTCCAGGTATATTGCGGAAGCTAAAGAAAAGCGTTTAACGAATTTTACCTCATCATTTTTCTTCCCTACCCAATGAGTTTTGTTAAAAATACTCCTGTTTTTAATCATACATTTAAGTAAAAATACTGGCCATGTCCGACCAATCTCTTTGCTTAAAACAGACCTTAGGATTTTAATTTCTTTGATCTTCATTTTTATTCTCCTCCTTTTTGCAATCTTACCTGAATCTTTTCATCTGTCAATTCCCTTATTTGTGTCTTTTAAAATCCGCCTGGCACTTATTGAATTTGTCATCTGAATTTTTTGAACAACTTCTATGGCTTTTTTATAAGCAAATTTAGTATAGGTAAAAAGATTTTGGCATATTTGATCACAAACTTCCCAACAATCAAAATCACTTACCCATTTTCCCATCTGGTTTTCAGTTATAAAATCTGGCTCATCAACCATAATATAGAAATTCCCATTTTTTAATACCTGCTTTAAAAATTACTATTTATTTTTTATAACCATTTTTATGCATAATAGATAGCCAGCATAAAATGAAAACCAGAATGCATTCCAAGCCCTGCTCCTAAGTTTTTCGTTTTCCATAAAGTAAGACCAAATAAAAGACCTGCAGAAAATGCAATAAAGACCCCGGTTAAACTGGGAGATATAAAAAGTGAGCCAGACCAAATGAAAGCCATGCACTTAAAAAGGATATTTTAATACCTAATTTTCGTTCCATCATTTTTTGAATCAATCCAAATGTTGAAATCTGCTGAGCAAGGACATCCATAAAAGCAGTAATTATAGCAAGCAATTTTAAAGTATAACTTTTTGAACCGCCTGGAAAATATCCTTTGATCATTATCCATAGAATAACAACAAAGAAAAAACCGATGAAAAAATATTTCCAGAAATTCTTTCCTCCAATTCCAATATTTTTAAAAGAAAATTTTCTCAACTTTATCCATATAAATATTATCAGAACTACAGCCACTGCCCTAAGAAGTCTTATCAACCATCTTTCAGGTGTTCCCAGAGCAACACCTGTGAAAAGGAAACGGGGCGAAAAGATTCTGATTCCCCACCAGGTAATTATGTGAAGCAATGCCACTTCATATAAAAAAAGCTTTTTCCTAATCATTTATACCCCTGAATATCCTCCTCAACAAAGTTTTCATCTTCACTCGAAGCCTTTTTCCCTTCTATCGTAAAAAATTTTTCCTTCCTCAATTTCAATAATTTCTGGTGTAGTTTGTGCTGTGTAATGTATCGTATTTTTTTCTCAGGTCTAATTTTGTTGTCATAATTTTCTATCACCTCCATATTTATATATTTTTAAAGGCACACTCAAGTATTTCCCTTTTATCTGCTGTTATACGCTGTTGCAATATCAATGTATTCCTTGCTCGGTCCAAAATTCGCAAACGTCCCCCTCGTCGTTTATCAACTTTGATGACACATACCCAAATTTTAAAAGAACCTTTCTCCCTTCATATCTCCAAGACCAACTGCACCAAGTCTTAGCTTCTAATATCCATTTTTCTCCATATGCTCTTTCAATTATTACTTTATCCCCATCGAAATCTTTTATAATTATCGCTTCCTCCAAATCACCAATGGTTTTCAGTCGAGGTTGCATAAGAATCACCACTTTAGCTTCGGACTTACCTTTTTGAAACGCAATATTCAATGCGTCTTTTAGCCACTGACTTAAATTCTGTAACTCTTCCTTTGTCAGTTTTTGAAGCCCACAAGATTTAAAAGTTTGTGTGTCCATAAGCTCTTCTATTAAATTTTTTGATTCTTTTACCCCTTGAGCAGTAATAACAGTCGGCAAGGAAATAACGAAAATTATTATGCAGATTATACAAAAAATTGCTTATTCATCGTTTAACCTCCTATAACTGCAATTGCGTATAACTTATTCATATACGCATTGCGGATATCATACCAATTCAGGAGTATATGCGCAGTATTACAGATATACATACTTCTATTATGTGTACTCAT
>Ga0190334_1000697_pt1 | contig 15783 bp, 14 predicted proteins | sample 48720478_MG_FD_161270 | JGI IMG/M metagenome (GOLD analysis project Ga0190334, IMG submission 161270) | Hydrothermal vent sediment bacterial communities from Southern Trench, Guaymas Basin, Mexico - 4872-04-7-8_MG | ecosystem: Environmental > Aquatic > Marine > Hydrothermal vents > Sediment ...
GCCTGTCCAACCGCCCCAAGGGCCTGCTTTAATGACCGCGGTTATAACGGGATCGTCAAATACAACGCTATTGTAGCCGCCGAATTGTCGCAGCGCCCTAATAACAGCAGCCCAGGCTAAATCCGTGTGTGGTTCTGTGACAATAATTTGCTCTTTAGCCATTGCTCACCTCCTGTAGTACGCTGATTGCGCGAGGTTTTCAGTCGGGCTATTCGTCTCATCAAGTTCTATGGCCCTTTCAAGAATCATGTTAATGAGCAGACTGAGTGACATCCCCTGTTGAGCAGCTTTGGTTTGCAATCTTTTTTTCAAGTCACTTGACGTGCAGAAGCCTATATATGCGGGCTTTTGATCCGCTTGTCGTAGAGTGTTGACGAGTCGCATCTCCGAAACCTCCTTTCAATAGAATTTAAGGGACTCTAATGAGATAAAAGCAAACTGCGAGGCGAAGGATCTTGTCCGCCGGTTTCTGGAGGACTTGTCCGCCGTGCAGAGGCTAGAAGATTAGGCTGGACCTGACTGTCTGACTACAGTAGGGTGGCTGCCTATGAGAGGGGCAGAATAGGCGGGAAGCGAGGGGACAAAGCAACCGCTAGTGGATAGTAGGCCGCTCGAAAATATCTCCGTACAGGGCATCGAAAGCCTGATCTAGTTCAGGCTTCATAATGCGTCGAAGTACTTTTGCTTTAGATAGGATATCGTCTGTGGTCTGACTGTGCGCTTTACTGGAAAGCGTTAGTCCGTCCGGAAAATCAATTTCTTCAATAACAGCGCAGTAAGGGCTTGCCTTTTCGTCGAGAATCATGAAAAGTTCTTCTTCGTCTTCGGCAAAGACGATATCTTTGTCTCCATCCGGCCATGTGACATAGTAGCAACGCATGGCGAAACCTCCTTTTTTAGAGTCCGTTTATTTAAAATAAAACAAAAGTTCTCAGGATATAAAGTAGATCTTGTTGACTTCTGAAAAAGATGCTATAGAAGGCTGCAAGCAAGGGGCAAAAAAATGCACCCGGAGAACACCCGGTGGAAAAAGAAAAATTAGGGTAGGTGTAAGTAGTGGAAATTACGGAAAAGTTTGGGTGTGTAAGAATGATCGTATCAGACTCAAAATCCAGTGGGCCTTGCGCCCGTGAGGGTTCGACTCCCTCCTCCGGCACCACTCTTCTTTGAAGATGAATGATTGCTTGCCATTTTAGCCTTTCACCAATCTTTATGTTTTTTCAACCATGGTGCCCTTTCTATAACCTGATCTATGGCATCGAGTATTCCCGGTGGGTTTGAAAGTCCCTTGGGGTCAAGCATCTCCTTGACCTTGCGTGTCCAGTGATCATAGTGGGGTCCAAAGTGAGGTCCATCAAGAGAAAGTGGACTATTGGTTTGAATAAAAAAACTGAGTGCTCCGCGCTGAACGAGACACTTGGGACCGTCCAGGTGATAATACCTGTCAACGAGCTGAATCATCTCTTCGCTGTCCCTTGGGTCCCAGTAGTTAAGAAATTCCAGGTATCCCCCGTGCCCCATATCAGTGGCCTGGAACCAGCCCGGATCCTGGTGGTCTTGGACTAAGGGAGGCGTGTACTGTTCCTTTAACTTTACCATGTCTGCCGATGTGGCAGCCGCGCAATCAATGGTGTCCACCTGGCCTGTAACAGACATAAAGGCCCCCGATACCCACCACATGGAAACGGAATCCGCACTTTGAATCCACGACTGATCCCTTTGCTGTGCGGGCCGGCTTACTGCCCCGTATTTCTGCGCAATGGCCATGAGAACCTTTTCTTCATATTCCAACTGTGCAGTGGATGTGTATCCCACAAGCAGAACCCGAAGTAGCTCGCTACTGTCTTTTGGCTCCTTATTGTTGGATCGGTTCCATTGCTCCCAAAAGTCTTCCTTTGACTCCGCTTTGGCTATGAACCTCCACATGCGTGGGACCCGCATAACTGCAGCAGCGATTTCTGCCTCGCCTATTTCAACCATCATTTCAAGCAAGGTCTTGAGATCCTGGCACAGGAAGTTATACCAGCGAATCCTGTGGGTGGGCAGCACAAGAAATGTCTCAGGGCTCACCCCAGACGACCTCAGCCTCTCAGGCTGAAAGGGAAACAGCCTCACGCACATCTTGGTAACAACACCCAAAGAGCCCATCCAGCCTATGCTCCCCCGTAGCAGTCCCCTTAAGTCAGGTCCCACACCTTCTCCCCAAAAGGGATCATCACCTGTTGCCAGCGAACCAAGGCCTACCACCTCTCCATCAGGCAGAACCCACTCGGCAGCTAGGATACGCCTGTTTGCCATTCCAACCCTGTAGGTGAGGGGGGAAAAGCCCCACGACAAGTGATTTGCCACGACACTTGCCTGTGACCCCCCGCCTGGCACCATTGTATATAGGCCGTGCTTTAGGGCTTCTGCCTGCAGTTGGGCGTAGGTCACCCCAGGCCCAACCGTTGCGTTCAGGGCAGAGGAATCTACCTGAAGTTCATTCATTCTTTTTAGATCCAGGAACAGGCAGTTTTCAGCCCTTGGGCCTGCCTGGGTGAACCAAAAGGTGCTGGCCGGGATATATGGTATCTCATGTTGGTAACATATTTGTAAAATGGCGCTTACTTGCTCGGTGGTCTTGGGCAGGAGCACGCAAGCAGGCACCGTGCCAAGCAGACGTGCCTCGGCACCGTGAAACCCTCGGTTCCGCAGGGTATAGGCCTGGCAAACCTCGGGGTCGTGGGAAATGTATGGTTTGCCAACAATGTCTTTGAATTGCTTATAAACTGAAGGGCTTATCATTGTGCCACCTCGTGGCCGAGCAGGGCTAGGCTAACCAAGTGGGAGATATCATAGGCCTTGAGGAGATGCCCCGTTGATTGTATAGCAACCTGGAAACTATCAAGGCAATAAGGGCAGGCAGAGACTACTGCCTGTGCGCCGCTATCAATTACCTCTTGGAGCCGATCTTGTGCGGTGAAGGCGGCAAACTCAGGGTACACATCAAGCACGCCGCCGCCTGCACCGCAGCAAAGGGCATTTTCCCTTGTCCGGGGTAGGTCAATCAACTCTAGCCCCTCAATGGCAGAAATCAATTGCCTGGGTTGCTGGTATATCCCATTTGTGCCCCTTCGGTAGGGTTTGGGAGGTTGGGTGAGGCCGTTAGGGCCTCGGCTGCCGTGCCACGGGGTCCAATCCTCGCTAAGCCTACCAAGGCAACAGGGGTCATGGTATGCCACCTTCATTTCAATGGGCCCCCTGAAGCGCAACCCACCTTTGGCCAATAACCCGGCCAAGAGCTCAACGAGGTGAACTGCCTTGTAGGGCATGTCACTTGTAGGCTTGTCCAGCAGCTTGGGATAGTCCACCTTCCATGTCTTGTAACATTCTGCGCAGGAGGTAAGCACGATACTAGCTCCCGCATCTGATAACATCTCAATGTTGGTCTTTGCCAGGGCCAGGGCCTCTGAAGCAGCCCCTGAGACAAAAAGGGGATGCCCACAGCAGGACTCCTCTTCCATCAATGCGTATTCTATGCCAAGGTGCTCCAATATTTTGACCGTGGCCTGTGCTATGGAGTTGTTCTTATAAGAGGCATTGCAGCCCACAAAGTAGGCTATTTTGGCGCGGTTAGAAGGCTTAATGCCTTCTGGTATCCACGCTGCACTTTTGGCACGCTTGAGGCCAAAGCGATTGCCCGTGTCACGCACACGCCTTATTAATTGGGCCAGCGCAGGTGGAGGCCCCGCGCCTTGGGCCACTGCCCTTATTCGCAACGCCTCTAGCACCATGAGAGGGTCCAGGTCCAGATTTCTCTTGCAACCGGTATCACAAGCCCCGCAAAGATTGCACTGGTATATGATATCCAGGGCCTTTTCTGTTATTTTCATTGAGCCGTTAAGAATAGCAAGGGCCAATTTTAGGCGGCCCAAGGCGGAATAAGAATCAAACTTAAATCTTTGAAGGCTAGGACAACGGATGCTGTAATCCTTACCCTGGACGTAAATGGGGTCTACCCAGATGCAGCTCTTGCATCCGCAGCAGTTTTCAGCATCCCACCTAAACCTCTCAAGCCTAAGATGATCCATTGTTCCCTTTGTCCTCAAAAGAAAAACAAAGCTTGTCAGGATTCATTATAAAGTTGGGATCAAAAGACCGCTTGGTTTCTTTGAGTAACCTTATATATTGTGGGTCAAGCCGGCCATAAACCAGCCTGGCCAATCTTCTCCCCTGGGGCCTTGTGTAGTGGGCTCCAAGCTTGATGGATGAGATGGCACACGCCCAAAATATTTCATCTGCCTCGTGATCGTGCTGATTTGGAGTGAAAAAGGCGAATTCAAGATGTGTGCCGCCTCCGTATTCAAGGGGTTGAACATATACCCCGAGGCTGATTCGCTTGGCCCCTGCAGCTTCTTGTTCCATGTTCCTTATGAACGCAGGGGCTTTGTCAAGTCTTGATATGAAAAATAGCCTCTTGTGAGGTATGGTTCCATTCAGTGTCCAGTGGGCCTTCGGGTCAGGCCAGGGAGACCTCAGGATATGGTGAAGTGGGCCAAGGCCGAAGAGCTGCTTGTCAGAATTCATGCAATCAACCGTGAGGCCCTCGGAATCCATAACCTTTCTTAATGCCTCCTTTTCATACGCGATTTTTTCTTCGGGAAACCACTTTGCTGCTGAAATAACCAGCACGAACAACCACTGCGGTAGCCTTTTGTCAATAAAAGCCTTAGGGAGGTCGAGTGCCTCGCAAATTGTCGTTTTGAGCATTGCGGCATTAAGGGCAAAACACTCCCTACCAATTCTTCTTTTTTGTACGGCATGCATCAGGGCAGTGACATGCTGTGGAGAGTCAAGAGGGACGAGTATAGTCTCGTTAAGGGTGGGTCGTTTTTTCACCCTGATGTTTGCCCATGTGACGATACCCATGGTCCCTTGTGATCCCTGGAGCAATCTAAGAGGGTCGATGGGCCCCGGACCATAGGGGTAAGCGCCTCCCGCAGAACTAGCACCGTAGTTTACATGGCTCGCGGTGCCCGTCCTGAACAATTCGCCGGTTGGCCAGACGAGTTCAAGGGAGGCAATTGGCTCTGCGCACTCAAACCGGGGATCCAAGGGCGGGGTCCTATCGAGAAGCGAAGAGACCACCGATGTCTCTCTATGGGGAAACAGGGGGTTTGTTATCATCAAGTTTTCTTTCATAAGGGCCGGGATAAGTTGCCCCCACGTGACCCCTGCCTCTACCCTTACCTTTCGGTTCCTTCGATCTATCTCCAGTATTCGGTTCAGATGCCGAAGATCCACCATTATGCCTCCCTTGACAGGATCTGCTCCTTGGTGAAGGTGGATCCTGGAGCTTACGGGCGTAATGGGAACGCAAAGATCATTGGCGAGAATGACAATCCTTTGAATTGTGGCACTGTCCCGCGGCAATACTATGGCCCTTGGAAGGGCCTTGGGCTTGACAGCAAAGCTGTGGAGGTATTGTCTTATGCCTTGCTCACCGTCTATGACATTTTCTGCGCCCACTGTATCGCGCAATCTTTTGTTGAGATTAATCAAATTCCACTGTCCTCAAAATTGTTGAAAGCACAACAAGCCGGGATCTACTAGGTTTTGGCATTCCCGTCCCCAGTCTCTCCTCCCGGGAAGGCGGATATCCGCTTCTGAAAAACTAAAAAGCCCTATCGCCTGAAAAAGGATTGGCGATGAGGGCCTTGAGATTTCAGCGGAGAGCAAATGCCTATTTGATCATCTCTTTCAATGCCTTCCCAGGAACGAACTTAGGCACCTTCTTGGCCTTGATCTTGATTACTTCGCCTGTCTGTGGATTTCTGCCTTTCCTTGCTTTTCTCTTGTCAACCTTGAACGTACCGAACCCAATAAGTGTTACCGTGTCTTTCTTCTTTAGGGCCTTCTTAATGGTGTCAAAAACACAATCCACCGCGGCCTGGGCCTCTTTCTTGGTGCTGACTACCTTGGCTACCTCATTGACTAAATCCGCCTTGTTCATTGTGCCCTCCTTTCTTTAATGGTATTGGGTTTAACCGCGTTTGGGCGTTAATTATCAAATCCATTTGCGGTTTTCAACTCAAATTTTGAAAAAACCGATTTTTTTGTCATGTCTTGAGGCAAGCTGGGCGCGGGTTTGCAACATCGTGCTGTTCTTTTGACTAGGTAGAAGCCCCGAGCAAGGCCTTGCCCAGGCAGGTGGATTCATGGCGAGGGGGCTAAAACAAGGGAGGGCTAGAGGTGATACGTCTCGCCGTGCCGGATCCTCACAAGCCTCTCGGCCGAGCCCAGTTTCTCCATCTCTTCAGCAATTTTAATGGGAGGGAGGTAAACAGGCTCATCACCCAGTCGGAAGGTGCCCCAGTGAACCACCATTAGCCTTTTGGCACGCAGGTCCAGAAAGGCTCGACCCGCTTCAGAAGGGTTGAGATGGCTCTGGGCCATGAACCAACGGGGCTCATAGGCCCCAAGATTTATGATAGCTAGATCAATGTCAAAGTCATTTCCTATTTCCTTGAAGCCCCTGAAATAGCCCGTATCACCGGATATGAAAATGCTCGGGGATGCCGAGGCGGATCTAACCAGGAACGAGCCCCAAAGTGCCCTGTTGGGTCCAGCCAGGAGGTTTCTCATGGTCCAATGGTTACAGGGTAGAAGCGTTATGTCTATCTCGCCGAGGGAGTAGGTTTCAAACCAGTCCAGGGATACAATTCGATTGAACCCTGCCTCTTTGAGCAATGTATTATACCCCAGGGGAGCGACGACAGTGCTGTCATTGGGCAGCTTCTCCATGGATGGTATATCAAGGTGGTCATAGTGGCCGTGGGTGATCAAGATGATGTCAGGCTTGGGTATGTCTGAGATGCTAAATTGAAGTGGGGTAAAGTCTTTTATGAACGGGAAAAGCCCAAAGAAAAGAGGATCCACGATAATTCTTGTGCCAAGGTAATTTATGAACACGGTGGAATGCTTTATGAAAGTAACTGAAATGTCTCCGGGCTTGCCGAGGTCACGCAGATCCAATGACACGGGGGTGACTTTTTCATTATTGTATAGTTCCTTGAAGTGATTCGTGCCGAACACCTTCCATTTTAGGAGTCTCCAGATGCTTCCGTATTCCAGATCATTGAATGGGTTTATAAAGTGATGGCTGCAGTGATGGAGCTTTTTTTCGGCGATTTCCCTGAGCGAGACGTTTTCTATTTTTGGCAAATCCTTTCCTTTACTATTGCGAGTTCCTGCCTCGGCCAGTTTGGCGAGTTTCCCAGTGCCAGCCAGGGCAATGAGAAGAGAGAGCCTTGAGAGAAACATGCGTCTATTCATTTCTTGCTGCGCCAATCGAGGAAAGTGTCCGACTGCGTTTGGTGCTATTCCTCCTTGTTTCGCTTTTTGACCAGGTCTATGAATGCCTTCAGGCTTTCCTCAGAGCCAAAGACGCCCTTGTAAAGTTGTTCACTCCATATCGTGAGTCCTATCTTGAATATCCTGTGGATTAACTCATCGGCCTTTTCTGGGCCCTGGTGTTGAAGGATCTGGTATAGGAGGTCATCAGGCACTTTTATTGGATATACAGCAGTGGCCGCCTGGCTGTCGTCCTTCAGATACTCTTGAATACTCTTTAGTATGCGAAGGTTTGTGTATTTTCTCTTGTATTCTCCCTCATCCATTATGGCTCACCCCTTTTCATATAAACGATAAGATGCTAAAAGGCGAAAGTCAACTTATAGGAGCGGGAAGGTATCATGGATGGCAAGTATCAATTCATTTCGGAAAGGGAGCAAGAGGGTTTTGAGGATTTCCTCGCCAGGTGGTCACACGACACGGCTAGGGTGAAGGAGGCGTTTCAAAGGATCGCTTTGGCATTAGCTTCAAATGAGCCCACGGTATTTTACTTCCACCCCAGGCCGGGGGTGAGTTATTCCCTCAGGGCTAGCCTGGAAAAAGCAAAGGAGCGGGCAAGACCTTATTATGCTGTAATTGATATTGTAGAGGAATTCGAGGCCGAACCGTGGCTTTCAGTGTGTTTTTATGCTGACACCGTGTCAGACCCCGAGGATCTCGGCAACCTGATTCCAAATGGGCTGCTGGAAGAGGACGGGTATTGTTTTGATGTGGATTGTTACGATGAAGGCCTGCTGGGCTACATAGAGGCCCGCATAAAAGAGGCCTATCAAGCTCATGTTAGTGGGCTAAAACCTTCAACATAAGAGGGATGGCAACGAATGTGCCCAGGGAGCTGCCTATGTTGGTGAGCACCACCACCAGCAGGATTCTTGTCACCTTGTTTTTCCAGAATCCCTTTATAGACGCCAGGTCTTTCGCCAGGGCCTGGAAGTCCTTTACCTTGGGTTTTCCAAAGAAGACCTCCACTATTCCCGCTACCCAACCGGCCGCAATTAGCGGATTTAAAGATGTTATGGGGGCGGCAACAATTGCTGAAAGAATAGTCATGGGGTGACCTAGCGCGGCAGCAGCGCCCAGTCCGGACAGGGCCGCATTTGCAAGTACCCACCATTTTACCATGTGTGTACCAGCCTGTTTGCCTGCGAAAAAGAAGCCTGCCGCGATGAGAGCTATTATCAAGACGGGGATGAGCCACTTGATCACTGAAAGAAGCTTCCCTTTTGGCGGCAAGAGTTCCAGCTGGGCTAAATCCACCTGTTTGTCCCAGTACCTTTTGACGCCGGGCACATGTCCTGCCCCCACTATGGCCACGATCTTCTCCCCTGGGGCTTGGCGGATCTTCTGCGACAGGTATTGGTCCCTCTCATCTATGAGAACGCGGCTTACTTCAGGAAGGGACTTTGCCACCTCTGAAATCAGGGACTCCACCACGTTCATATCTTTCATTTTTTCGATTTCCGCTTCCTCAATGGACTCTACCTCTTTGGCAGAGGCAAGAATCTGGGCAAGGAGCTTCAATTTGGTCCAAAAGCCCATCAGGCGCCAAGTCCTGGACAAGGTTACCCTTATATCCCTGTCTGCAAGGTGTATTTGTGCCCCCACCTCGTTAGCAACCTTTATGGCCTCCAGCACTTCCTGGCCTGGCTTTACCCCGAGTCTATCAGCTATCTTTTTCTGGAAAGAGGAAAGCAAAAAGTTAAAGAGTAAGAGAAAGGCCTTTTTTTCCCGTATCACCTTGAGAAGATCAGTGTCTTCCCATTGTTTTTTCTTTGTGAGGGTTTCGTAACGGGACTGGCAAAGTTCAACGCATACCGTGTCGGGTTTTTGTTCCCGGATAATGGAAGCGACCTGCCCTGCGCTTTCCTTTGATACATGAGCGGTTCCCACAAGAATAAAGGTTTTGTTTTCATATTCGAGTATTTCAACGTTTTTACTATTTTCAGGCATAATTTTATGTCCTAAAGGTCTTTTCCCTGTGCTTTGTGCCACGAGCCCTTCTAGCCTAGCCCCTAATTCCTCTATTCTGGTTGATGCTCCTTTCTCAGTAGTGCATTAACCGTCTTTACCGGATTAAACGTTATAAGGGGAACCTCTACGAAAAATGTTATCCATTTGGCCATGGCTCCATTCCACAGTCCTGGTAGCTCCAGGGCCTTCAGATCCTTTCCGCCTTTTGATTTCTTTGAGATGAACACGGCATCTGGGTCCACGAACTGTCTAAGGTCAAAAGGATTGCCCTGCCAGTCCCTCACAGCGCAGACCAGGTCCACTGGATTAAAGTGGGTAGATGATTTTAAGATCACCTGCTGTTGCTCGGAATCCGGGTCAATCTGGGCAACTTCCACAATCTGCTTTGTTATCTCTCCACCCTTGTCCTTGACCCAAAAAGGCCCACCGCCTGGCTCGCCCACGTTGCGCACCATACCACAGACCCTGATGGGTCTGTTAAACAAGTTCAACAAAAAATTTCTTTTTTCCCCTGCGCTCCAAGCCCGAAATTGATCAGGGAGATTTGCTTTCAATTCATCTCTTGCAAAATGGATCATATCTTGTTCCTCTGGTACCGAAGCTGAACTTTGATGCAGAAGCCTGAGATAACCGTGAATTTTCTCCTGGAGCCAGATCAGCAATCCCCCTAGTACTTTCTTCCACTTGTATGTCTCGGGTTTCAGGTGATCCGGTACAATATTGTCGATGTTTTTTATGAATATGATGTCAGCGTTGAGGTCATTTAGATTCTCAATGAGCGCTCCATGGCCTGCGGGGCGAAACAGAAGCCTTCCGTCTGCCAGCCTGAATGGCTTACCTTCCAGGTCCACCGCGATGGTATCGGTTGATTTCTTTTGCAGTGAAAGCCCTAGGTCGTATTTGACATGAAGTTCTTTCTCATACTCCGGGGCTACTCTTGCCAAAAATGCTCGGAACTTTTCAAGGTGCTCATCAGCAACGGTAAAATGAATCAATACCCGGCTACTTGCATCAGCCACATAGTGTGCTCCCTCAACCAAGTGCTCTTCGAGTGCTGTACGCACTTTCGCATCGTAGCGGTGAAAAAGCACCAGAGCCTTTGGAGTATCACCATAATTAAGGCCCTCGGGCGCTAAAATAAAATGTACGATATCCCTGAAACGACCAGCCTCGTAAAGGTTTTCTATGTCAAGGCCCTTTTCACGCATAATTTGGGCAAGCAATGGGTAAAATGCGAAGTTTTTGAGCCCCCTAATGAATTCCAGGAATTCCTTGCTGTCTTGGTCGCCCTGAGCGGCGCGCTCGGAAAGGGTATCTAAGGAGAGATCTTGGCCCCTGTTGTAATACCTTTGAAGTGCCCGGAACATGCGCGTGGCAGCACCTGAGGCAGGTACAAATTTGACAAAGCGTCCCTTTTCCACCTCCTGTTGGAATATATTCGCGTAGAACCTTGTGTCTTCTTCATTGATGGCCTTGATACCGTCGCCCAGCGTGCACGGGCGCACTAGATTAAGGTAAGGCGTGGGGCTGTTAAGCTGGTCCAATTGCCTTAACACCGTGTCTAAGCTGAGGCCATGTTCCCTGATTTGTTCCAAATCTTTTTCCGAGAAGATATCCGCCGTAATCACTTTATTCTCCTCTTCCATTCTTCCTGTGCCCGTGTTAAGGACTAAGGTCGGGCGGTTGCTATGGGTTACAGGTTTTTTATATAGAAATTTTTGTAAATACCGCTATAATAACAAAGATGCAATAGATTTCGCCAGCCTGCCGGGGTATTCCAGCCCATCCTTCGAGAAATGCAATACCCGAATTGCGCGGAGGTGTCCAGTGATCTCGAAGCTCGGGTGCCGGAGTTAAGACACCCTACCGGCAGACACAATTATGACTGGAGGTTTACTCATTGAATCCATTTTATAAAAATCTTGCCCTTTGGCTTGTCATAAGCCTCTTAATGGTGATGCTCTTCCAGATTTTCAAACAACCGGGAAAGGGATCACCCTCGGTTAGTTACAGCGATTTTCTGTCAATGGTCGAAAACGGCTCCGTGGTCCAGGTAACCATCCAAGGTGATAACATATCGGGCATATCGGCCCAGGGACCTTTCAAGACATACGCCCCAAAGGACCCCGAGTTGATCAAGTTGCTGCGCAGCAAAGGTGTGAAGATAACCGCCAAACCCAAAGAGGATTCGTCCTGGTTCCAGGTTTTCCTTTCCTGGGTTCCCATGTTACTCCTCATTGGAGTGTGGATTTTCTTTATGCGCCAGATGCAAGTGGGCGGTGGTAAGGCCCTGTCATTCGGTAAGAGCAGGGCCAGGTTGATGACAGATTCCCAGGAAAAGGTCACCTTTGACGATGTAGCCGGCATTGAAGAGGCCAAGGAAGAACTCCAAGAGATTGTGGAATTTCTGCGCGATCCACGCAAGTTTACCCGACTTGGGGGCAGGATTCCCAAGGGGGTGCTTCTGGTGGGGGCACCGGGAACAGGTAAGACACTGCTTGCAAGGGCCATAGCTGGAGAGGCCGGGGTGCCATTTTTCAGCATAAGTGGCTCCGACTTCGTGGAGATGTTTGTGGGAGTAGGCGCTTCGAGGGTTCGTGACCTGTTTATCCAGGGAAAGAAACACGCACCCTGTATCATATTTATTGACGAAATTGACGCAGTTGGCAGACACAGGGGGGCTGGTCTTGGCGGCGGTCATGACGAACGAGAGCAGACCCTCAATCAATTGCTTGTTGAAATGGATGGCTTTGAGTCCAATGAAGGAGTCATTTTGATCTCTGCCACAAACCGCCCTGATGTGCTTGACCCGGCGCTGCTGCGGCCGGGGCGGTTTGACAGGCAGGTGGTGGTTCCTGTTCCTGATCTCAAGGGAAGAGAAGGGATTCTCAAGGTACACCTGCGCAAGAAACTTGTTGCTGATGACGTGGACGTGACCGTGCTTGCCCGCGGAACCCCGGGCTTCACCGGCGCAGACCTTGAAAACATGGTCAACGAGGCAGCACTCATGGCAGCTCGGCATGGCAAGGACCGCGTGGAAATGCAAGACTTTGAGGATGCCAAGGACAAGGTGCTCATGGGCACCGAGCGCAAGAGCATGATCATAAGCGAGGAGGAGCGAAGGACAACCGCATATCACGAGGCAGGGCATACCCTGGTGGCCAAGCTGCTTCCTAATACTGACCCGATCCACAAGGTTACTATCATACCTAGGGGTCGTGCCCTTGGAGTCACCCAGCAGCTTCCTATGGATGAAAAGCACACCTATCCAAAGGAGTATTTGGTTAACAACATCACTATCTTGATGGGCGGCAGAGCCGCTGAAGAACTCGTCCTTAATATTCAGACTACTGGTGCCGGCAATGATATTGAAAAGGCCTCTGAATTGGCTAGAAGAATGGTTTGCGAGTACGGCATGAGTGAGCGGCTGGGCCCACTTACCTTTGGAAAGCGTGAAGAGCAGATATTCCTTGGCAGGGAGATAGCGCAGCATCGCGATTACAGTGAGCTTACGGCCCAGAGAATAGATGAGGAAGTGCGGGACCTGGTCACGGGTGCATATAACCAGGCCAAAAAGCTCATAAACGACAACATGGATGCCTTGCACAGAATGGCAAATGCGTTGCTGGAAAAGGAGACGCTCGACAGCAAGGATATTGATGCGATAATGGAGGGGGTAAGCGAGGCAGCACCTTCTGAGTTGTAGGGTAGGAGGCTTGCCCGCCTACGACCTGTGGCGGGCTGGGAAGCAACAAGCGCGTTAGGAAGTGAGGACCGCTCGACTGCGTCGAGCTTGAGGGTAAAGGCGAGATAGTTTTTTGGCCTCGAGCACGCCAAAGCGTGCGCTCCTTAAGTTCGACCTTGTCTGCTGGAAGGCAGGGAAGTCGAACGTTCCTCACATCCTGATTCTGTGATCGGTGAACGGTCAACCGTGAACGGATAACAAAAGATGAAACTTCAATGGGACAAATACGAACTTGATCTTGACAAACGCACCTATGTGATGGGGGTCCTGAACGTTACCCCTGATTCTTTTTCAGATGGTGGCAAGTATTATTCTCTAGAGGCGGCAGTGGAACATGGACTTGCGATGGCAGAGCAGGGTGCTGATATCCTGGATATTGGTGGTGAGTCCACCAGGCCGTTTTCCGAAAGGGTAACCACCCAGGAGGAGATAGATCGGGTGGTTCCGGTGATTGAAGCCCTCAGTAAGCACGTGGATGTTCCCATCAGTATTGACACATATAAAAGTGATGTAGCCAAATACGCCCTTGATGCCGGTGCCTCCATTATTAATGATATCAGCGCGTTGCGGTTTGACCCTGCTCTGGGGCCCCTGGCAGCAGACCGCGGTGTTCCTGTCATTCTGATGCACATGAAGGGCACACCTGAGAACATGCAAAAGAATCCCCAGTATGATGATGTGGTTGGAGAAATTTCCGATTTCCTGGAGGATGCCATTAACAGGGCAACACAGAGCGGTATCCCCAAAGACATGGTGGTAATTGACCCGGGCATTGGCTTTGGTAAGACCTTTGACCATAACCTCATCATATTAAGGGATCTTGGGCGGTTTCAAGCCCTGCAAAGGCCGATCCTGATAGGTACGTCTAACAAGTCCTTTATTGGGCATGTGCTGGATAAACCCGTGGAACAAAGGGCCGTTGGGACCATGGCCACTGTTGCTGTGGCGGTACTCAATGGTGCTCATATCGTGCGTGTTCATAATGTGGAAATGGCTGTGGATACGGTTAGGATGGTCGATGCCATTAGGAAAGGGAGAGCTGATTGATATGCTGTTTTGCATGGATATCGGAAACACCAATATTGTGCTGGGGCTTGTCGAGAAAAACAAGGTTTTGAGAAATTGGCGGATCAGGACAGAAAAAGAAATTACCGCAGATGAACTGGCGATACTGGTAAACAACCTCTTCCAGGCCTCTGACGTCAGCCTAGGCGACGTAAAGGACATGATCATTTCCTGCGTGGTCCCTCCCTTGCTAAGCACGATAGAGGAATTTGCCCATAAGTATTTTCACCTCAAACCACTGATTGTGGGCCCTGGGATAAGGACTGGCATGCCCATCCGCTACGATAATCCCAAGGAAGTGGGGGCTGACCGGATAGTGAACGCGGTGGCGGCTTATGAGAAATACAAGACTGCGATGGTCATAGTTGACTTTGGTACTGCCACCACCTTTGATTATGTTTCCGGCGATGGAGCATACATGGGAGGTGCCATTGCACCGGGGGTCCTTATTTCCTGCGAGGCCCTGTTCCAAAAGGCATCGAAACTGCCCCGAGTTGAGATCTTTGCAAGGCCCAAGAGCGTAATAGCCAAGGACACCATAAGCAGCATGAACGTTGGCATCATATATGGATATGCCGGACTCGTGGACGGGATAGTGAAGCGAATGAGAAAGGAATCGGGTGAGAATATTACGGTTGTGGCAACAGGAGGTCTTGCTCCCATAATTTGCGAGGTATCAGAGACAATCGATCATGTGGAAGAGTTCCTCACCCTTGAGGGACTGATGATAATATTCAATCGGAACAAACAGAATCCCTGAAAGAAGGCCGGGAAAATCAAAAAGTCTTTTACCGTCAAGCCCAATAGACTGAGACCGGGGGCCACAATTGCTGTTGTGGCCCCTGCAGGTCCTGTTGACCCATCCGAGTTAAGCCTTGGAATTGAGGCCCTTAAATCATTAGGCTACGAGGTAGTCCTAGGTCGGCACGTTTACGAAAAAAAGGCATACCTCGCGGGAGCAGATTCACATAGGATCAAGGACCTGAACGATGCCATTCGTGATCCTGATGTTGAGGCCGTTTTTTGTGCCCGTGGCGGATATGGCACCATGAGACTACTCCCGGGCGTGGAATACGAGGCGTTCTCAAGGGCACCCAAGATCATTGTGGGGTTCAGCGATGTCACGGCACTGCTTCATGCCTTGTACCAGGAGTGCGGGGTAACAACCTTTCATGGGCCCATGGTGCGGAATTTTAGAAGCAGAGAGGATCGGAATCTGGCAGCACTAATGAAGATGATTACCACCAATGAGCCATGGCAGATGAGGTTGGACGAAGCCAAGATCCTGCGGCCGGGCTCAGCAGAAGGGATCATAATGGGTGGCAACCTTAGTATCATAGCCAGTTTGATTGGCTCGTCTTACTTCCCCCAAATCGAGGATTGCTTGCTATTTTTGGAAGACACCGATGAGCCCCTCTACCGAATAGACCGCATGCTGACCTCACTAAGGCTTAGGGGAGTGTTTGAGGGTGTGAGTGCGGTCGTGGCAGGTGAATTTCGTTCATGCGGTAAAGAGGAGGGTCTGTATGAACTTCTAATGGGGGTTACCGAAGCTCTCAACATTCCCGTGATCTTGGGTGCGCCCTTTAGCCATGGAAACCAAAATTTCC
>Ga0190334_1000701_pt1 | contig 15645 bp, 22 predicted proteins | sample 48720478_MG_FD_161270 | JGI IMG/M metagenome (GOLD analysis project Ga0190334, IMG submission 161270) | Hydrothermal vent sediment bacterial communities from Southern Trench, Guaymas Basin, Mexico - 4872-04-7-8_MG | ecosystem: Environmental > Aquatic > Marine > Hydrothermal vents > Sediment ...
TTGGTGAAACGAGCAGCGATGAATGCCAGCAGCTTATTAGTTCTATTGCTCTGCTGCCTGGTATCGGACCTCTAAAAAAAGAATTTAATGAGGATAACGAGAAGGAGGTGGAGGTATTATTGGATTACTGCATGAGTTGACCAGGAGGAAGGATGGCAGGATTTTTTTCATGGCAATTGTGGTATTTGCCTTTATGGCAGCTGTGCTGATACTCTATATCGGCTCTAACAACAGGATGGCCAGACACGAGCGCTATGTAACAGGGGATATAGTTAGCAAAGCAATAGATGATTACAAGTATGCTAATCTCTGGTATCTTTACGGGGATTATGCAGTAAGGTTCGCCAGCCACAGTGCCCTTTATACTTTACCCTTTAATGTAAGCCCTAAGGACTGTAAAAGCTCCTTGGGCACAACACTTATAAAACCAGATATTAACTGTATACCGAGCAACAGCTCTGTTCGTAATGTTTTCTGGAAAGATTTCAATAGGAGCTTTATGGCTTATTTTAGCAAATCTGTAATGGAATTTTACAACTTAGCAGAATATCCAGAATTTCCTGAGCATTACAGCTATTATTTCTTTAGAGGGGACACAGAAAAAAAGCTTTATGTTCAATCTTACGAGCCCATGGTTATAAGCAAAAAGGATGATGATGTTTATTTCAGAACGAGAGCTGCTTATTTCTCTAATATTGCCTTCCTTCCAGAAGAGCCGATTGTAGATATTTATAAGAAGGCAGTTAAGATAGCAGCTAATTGCCAAGATAGTGAGAACTACGAGCAATGCCTGAAAGAGCAATTAGAGTCGTATAGCAACGAAAATGAGCAATGGTGGCTTTACGAGGACTTTACCAAGCCAGAGGATTTGCCAGAAAGCTATAATTTCCTTGTTTTTGCAGAGCTGCTTTATGGCTGTTATAATACAAATGATACTTACTGCTACTGCAACCTAAGCTTGAAGCCGTTGAAAGTGCTTTGGTTTAACTTCAGCCGCCATTGTGTTGCAGTAAATATCAGCAGTTCTGATAACTATGAAGATATTGAACACCAGGCGATTGATACAATAAACTTCAATTTACGACCTAAGGAAACTACAGATTACATCCTATCCAAACCGACTTATATAGAAACAGTTGTGTGTAATTTTTATGGCGAAGGGGATAGGGCTAATACATACTACAGAAAAGAAATTAAGTTCTGCCACTCTTCAAATGACAAGGTTTCTGCTGAACTAACTCCATACCAATTCTTTACCCGTTCATCTGTGGACTTGCGCTATCTTTATCTTGGCAGATATCCTATTGAGGGTGTTAATGTGAGCTGTGTTTTAACACCTGACAGTATGACATTGAATGAGTGGTGGCATAAAATTAAGAATAAATTTATAGATTCGCTCCAGACGAAATTTGAAGAGCTTGAGCAGCGACTCAGAGAAGAACACCAGGAAGAGCTTGAAAACAAAGATATGACAGAAGAAGATTTACTAAAGAATATCAGTGTTGAAAAAACCAAGCTAAAAAACGAGGAGCTGGCTGCTCATCATTTAGACACAGACACTCCAGTAAAGTGCACTATAAACAAGCCATTTTTTGTTGTTGTTAATTCAAGTTATAAAGTGCCCTTATATGAAGAGCATAAAAGTGGTGCGAAACAGGTAAAGCAAAAGAACTTGTTGTTCTTCTTTATGTTTAGAAAAGAATAAGCTTTTTAAACAATCCCTTGTTCAACAAGCTAAGGGGGCTTGATATGATTAACATACCATATGAAGAACTGATAAACTTAATTCTTGAGAAGAAGGACATAACAAGAGAGGAGCTTGAGCAGCGCATAAAGGCAAAGATGGACCAGCTTTCTGGTTTGATTAGCAAAGAAGGAGCAGCCCATATAGTTGCCAATGAGCTTGGAATAAAGCTCTTTGATGCCAGTGGCGGCAGGATGAAGATAAACAAGATTCTTGGCGGTATGCGCAATGTTGAAACAGTTGGTAAAGTAATAAGAGTGTTTGAACCGAGAGAGTTCGACGGTAAGCTTGGCAAGGGCAGGGTCGCCTCTATGATAATAGCAGACGAAACAGGCGAGATAAGGGTTGTTCTCTGGAATGATATGGTTGAGTTGCTCAAAAAGATAACTCCAGGCATAGTAGTTAGAGTGCTGGGTGCATCTGCCCGGCAGAACAGGGACAGAAAGGAGCTGCACCTGAATGCAAAGTCAAAGCTCATAATCAACCCTCCAGGTGAGACAATTGAGGCAGTAAGCGTTAATCAGCCAAAGCGGCTCCAGATATCTGAGCTAACTGGTAATGAGCTTAACGCAGAGATTAAGGCAACCATAGTCCAAGTGTTTGAGCTTAGGTTTTACGAGGTATGCCCTCAATGCCAGAAAAGGCTCCAAACCACAGAACAGGGTTGGCGTTGCAACACACACGGCATAGTGCAGCCGGCTTACTCTTACGCACTAACGCTATTTGCTGACGACGGAACTGGCAATATACGCGTTGTGTGCTTTGGCAACACAGTAGAGCAACTTACCAATTGTGAATCAAACACATTGCTTAGCTACAGAGAGAAACCAGAGTTGTTCTCTGACAAGAAGACAGAACTGCTTGGCCAGGTTATGCTATTCGAGGGCAGGGCTGTTAAAAACGAGATGTTCGACAGGATAGAGTTCATAGCACGCAGCGTATCACCTGTGGACATAGACAAGGAAATAGCAGCATTAAAGCAAAAAGTGGCTGAAGAAAAGAAAACTGTTAAACCCACAGATAATGTAGAACAGCCAGTTGCTTCTCAACAGGACACAACCGAGCCAGCAGAAGATGACTTAAATGACCTTGACATAGATGAGGAACTCATATAAGCTTTACATTGCTCTACAAAAGCTAAAGTTAATTTAAAATGTTGTTTAGAACGCACATTGCCTTTGCTGTTTTTGTTTACATCCTTGCTTTTAAGACAGGGATAATACACCACTCTTTCTTATCTCTGATGTTAATTCTCGTTTCAGCTATCATTCCTGATATGGATGCTGTGAACTCATTTACCGGTAGAAGATTGCCTGCTATTGGCAGGTTTCTTGCCCATAGAGGAATTTTTCACTCGCTATTGTTACCTATCGTTGCTGTTACGCTTATATCAACATTATCAGTAGAACTAGGGCTTGTTTTCTTTTTGGGTTACACTTCTCATCTGCTGCTCGACTCTCTGACGCCAAGCGGTGTGCGATTGTTTTATCCTTTAAAATTCAGGATAAAGGGCAGATTAGCAACCGGTTCGCTGCAAGACAAGCTAATTTTCTGGTTGTTTGTTGCATTAAACTGTGTAGGTGTTGCACTCTAACCAGAGGACACTGGACAATTTAGCAACATAAATTTATAAGCTTCTTTCATAATAAGTGTATTGTAAGCATGTGAAAACAACAGCTTACCCTGAAATAAAATCCGAAAAGGAAGGAGGTAAGCAAAATGAACAAACCTGAAAAAAAGTTTAGGGCAGGACCTGTTACAGCCACTATCTGGCAGAATGAGGCAACGAGACAGGACGGTTCAAAAGCTGTTTTCTATACTGTCTCTCTTGAGCGAAGCTATAAGAACAAGGAAGGGGAGTGGGCTTCCAGCAATACCTTCCGCGTAAACGACATACCCAAGGCAGTGCTTGTTTTAAACAAGGCATACGAGTATGTTACGCTAAAAGAGCTTGGATTGCCCCATGTAACTGAGGACGAAGAAGTGGAAGAGATATAAAAAACTTTATAAGTGGTAATTGTTAGATTAAGTGTTGAGGGTGGTAAAAATTAGCGATACTGAATTCAAGTTGGAAGAATTGCCAGGGGTTGGTTTGGCAACAGCTGCCAAACTCGCTGAAGCTGGTTACGATAACCTAATGAGCATAGCTGTGGCTTCCCTTAGCGAGCTTGAGGAAGCCACAGGCCTCGGCACTGCCCAGATACGCAAGATAATCCAGTATGCACGGGACAAGCTACAGATGGGCTTCCAATCAGGGGCTGAGCTACTTGAGAAACGCACCAAAGTATTAAAGATAACCACAGGCAGCAAGGCACTGGACAACCTACTCGGCGGTGGGTTTGAAACTGGCTCTATCATAGAGGCTTTTGGAGAGTTCGGTTCTGGTAAGACCCAGCTTGCACATGTTCTCTGCGTCATGCTGCAGAAAGCAGATCCTGAGGCGTATGCTGTTTATATAGACACAGAAAACACATTCAGACCTGAAAGAATAGAACAGCTTGCTAAGGGTGCTAATTTGGACCCCAAAAAGGTGCTTGAGCATATCAAAGTTGCTCGAGCGTATAACTCAGACCATCAAATGCTACTGGCAGAGAAGATTGAAGAGCTGATAAAGCGTGATAAGCTCAAGGTTCGTTTGGTTGTTGTCGATTCATTAACAGCACACTTCCGAGCCGAGTTCATTGGTCGGGGCACACTGGCAGAGAGACAGCAGAAACTCAACAGGCATATGCACACACTACTGAGGTTGGCTGATGTTTACAATGTTTGCATTTATGTAACAAACCAGGTGATGGCGTCTCCTGATGTATTCTTTGGCGACCCCACAAAGGCGATTGGCGGCCATATAGTTGCTCATGCGTCTACTTATAGGATATATCTCAGAAAGGGCAAGAAGGGAGCCAGAGTTGCTAAACTCGTGGATTCTCCACACCTGCCAGAAGGCGAAGCAGGATTCTATGTGAAAGAGCACAGTTTGGAAGACATTTAAGTTATGGCTAAGCTCTGCTGCTCGCCAACCATTCTTCTTCTTTTTCATCCAACCCGAGCTCTTCACTCATAGCTTTGAACAGTGTTCTGTCGTGTTGCGCCATTAGCTGGACAAAAGGCACCAGCTCTCGAAAGGCATAGCTCTTGGAACAGTGTAACGCATCTGCAAGCTTGACTGCAATAGATTGTCTTATCTGGTTCTTCCTGTTCCATATCCAGATGTTAAGAATCCTCCTGCCTCTTTCTATTTTTGTGAACCCGTGGTATTTTTCTTTTTTTGCTAGGGCTACTCCTGCACCAAGGAAAATGCGTATATACGCTAAAAAGCGCCAATACTGCCATCTCCTAATCCTGCCCCTGAATATATCTGCAAGCGAGAGCCAATTATATGCTTTGCTAAGCTCTTCTGGCTTTTTGTACTCCTTTGGGAGATTCTCATCCAGCCATAGCATAAGCTCGTCATAGTCCTCTTCCACATCATCAAGCGCCTTTAGTGCCACTCCAGCGTCCCTTGTTTTGAGTACCCTCATAACTGCTTCTATGATAGAGATTTCCCTTCTTCTGTCGAACAGAAGCATTAGCTTTGCTTTTGTTAGCTTGTTGTCATGCCTCGCAAGTATGAAGAGGTCAGTTAGTGCAGCCCTTAAATCGCCATCAGCTCTTCTGGCTAAGTTCTCCAGAGCTTCTGCCTCATACTCTATACCTTCTGAATGGCAAATCCTCTTCAGACAGCTCATAACACTCGTGTAGCTCAGTTTATTGAAAGCTATAAGTTTTGACTTCCTACGGAGATTAGCAAATCTTTGGTTCCAGGGCTCATTAGCTGTCATTACTATGGGAAAGCTTGTTTTATCTATTAGCTTTTGGAGTTCCTGAAGCCCGCCACGGTCTTCCTTGCCTGCAATACCATCCAACTCATCCACAAGTATTATCTTGCTCTTATAGAACAAGCTCCTCTGCTTGCTTGCAGAACCTATAATCCTGTCTAGTGCTTCTTTGTTGCGAAAATCAGAGGCATTGAGCTCAACAAGCTCAAACCCAAGCTCAGTTGTTAACGCATAAACAGCAGAGGTCTTACCGCAACCAGTTGGCCCATAAACGAGAGCTGCTTTTTTTTTCTCTCTGTTGAAATTGACAATGAACTGCTTTAACTCAGAGAGCGGCTTTGTCTGGCCCATAACCTCTGAAGTATTGCTTGGAGAGTATTTCTTGGTCCACAGGTCAGCCATGTTCCTGAAAAATATCTGCTTCTTATTAAGCTTTTTCCAATTCCAAAACATATTTAAATATAAGCGCACTTTTAAGAAGCTATGGCAAGACGCGATAAGATATGGATGCCTTCATCACAAGGCGGCTTGGTAAGATACTTTGACGAGGAGCGAACAAAGATAAAACTCAAGCCAGGACATGTAATACTGCTCATTTCTATTGTAGTGGTTGTAGAGATTCTGCTGAAGTATCTATGAGGTGTTGTGATTGTTCCCAAAAATCAACCCCAAGCAGATGGAAGCGATGATGAAGCGAATGGGAATCAAGCAGGTGACTATACCAGCTAATGAGGTAGTAATACGCTGTAATGACAGAATAATCAAGATAATAGAGCCGAGCGTCACTAAGATAAATATGATAGGTGAAGAAACATTCCAGATTTCAGGTAGGATAGAAGAATCAGAGCTTGACTCTACGCCAGAGATAAGCGAAGATGACATTAATACAATTGTTGAACAAACAGGTGTCAAACCAGAGCTTGCCAGAGAAGCGCTGATAAGGAACAAGGGTGACCTGGCAAAGACGATACTTGAGCTATCTGATTCTGAATAACTCCACAAACTTTTTATATACTCCTAAACATATAATTGTCATGGAAAAGTTTCAGGAGGCACGCCAGAGAGCAGAGCACTACATCAAGATTGCCGACCATATGCTTTATGTTACTTACTCCCTTGTAAAGGACGATAAACTTCTCATATCCGTTCTCGAGAATATATTTCTGGCACTTGCCAATAGCATCGCTTCTGTGCTGTACTACGAGCGTTTGTTCAAGCGCATCCCTGCTTTTCACGACACATTCGAATCAAAACTTGATATATACAAACACAAGATATCCCCCAGATACAACATAAACAAGAGTTACATTGCTCTGCTGAACAGAGTATACGAGCTTGTTTCTGAGCACAAACACTCTTCAGTTGAATTTATAAGGAAAGGCAAATTCGTTATATGCTCAAGTGATTACAGGGTCAAGACAGTTGAGCTTGACGAACTGAAAGAATTCGTGAGAAAAGCCAAAGAACTTATAAAACTGAATAACAGGATAGTGGAAAAGAATGAATACATATTTAAATAATGCAAAATCAGAATTCAACAGGGCAGACCACCTCATCTTTGTTAGCTTGAAGTACACAAGAACTGTTGATATCCTTGAAAATATACTAACCCGGCTCATTAATTGTTTTGATAATGCCATTATGGCGTTGCTTGAGTTCTATAAGGAGCTTGGTAAGCTATCTGAGATACCTGGAAGTGTTTTTGCAAGGGTAAATGCATTGAAGCAGTTATTAGAGCATAAGGAAACAGAAGAGCTACTTAACTTCTATCTTGTAATGCGGAAGATAAAGAAAGCCAGTCCACTGAACTCTAACGAGTTCAGGCGCGGTGTCAGGATGAGCGTTATTATTGACAAGATAGTGATAGAGGTGGATATAGACACTATAGAAGAGTATTTTAAGCAAACAGAAACCTTCCTCAGGTTGACTATGAAACTGATAGAGCATTACAACAGGACAGGCGAGGAGCTGGATATGAAGGAAGCATTGCATAGTGTTCACATTGATATAGAATTCGAGAGGGGATAAGAAATGGCGAAATTATTGGCTGTGGCTTCTGGCAAAGGGGGTGTTGGCAAGACGACAGTGGCGATAAATCTCGGTTTGGCTCTGAACAACTTTGGCAGGCGTGTCATAGTAGTTGATGGTGATCTGCTGAAACCGAACATAGCTACCCAGCTTGGGCTTGTGTATAAGCAGGTAAAGGACTTTACTTTGCACAAGGCGCTTAAAGAGAAGCTTCAGCTTGACGAGATAGTGTATGTGCACCCGAGCGGCTTGAAGTGCATTCTCGGCGATATTGCCTACAACCAAGACGACTACAACATAGAGATTACCAAGGATGTTTTCTCAGGCATTAAGTCATCAGAGCTGGTGATTATCGATACTCCACCCGGTTTCAGCAAGCTGAATGAGAAGCTATTGGAAATAGCTGATGCAGTGATAATTGTGGTGACTCCAGATTCCATATCTGTGCATGATGGCTTAAAGACAGCCCGTTTCTGCGAGAGACACAAAACCCATGTGCTCGGCGTTATAGTCAATAGGCACAGGCAAGGAGCAGAACTTAGCAAAGAGGACATAGAAAAGATCATGCTCAAGCCAGTGCTTGCAGTGATACCTGAAGACAAGGCAGTGTTAGAAGCACAGAAACAAGGTCACCCTGTTATCCATTATGACTTTGAAGCGAACTCTACTGCTTGCTTCAAAGAGCTTGCGGCTAAACTGCTCGGTGAGAAATATGTTGAAATTGAGGAGCAAAAGGAAGCAAGCAAGTTTGGCAAATTGCTTCAGAAGATTGGGCTCTGGCGAAACCCTCATTAAATTTATAAATCTCCTTGATTTTTTTGCGTGTTGAAAAAATTTCTTTGACTCGTAAAAAGAGAAAAAGTATTTAAATGGGGAGCAATCCCCTTTGTTGTGTTTTGCAATGGAAGCTCAGACTAAATCCAGGGATTTTAAGCATATCGTTAGAGTGGGGGGTACAGACCTTGAAGGTAAGAAACAGTTACTCTATGCTCTCTGCCAAATCAAAGGCATCAGCTACCTTATGAGTAATGCCATATGCTCAATTGCTGGCATTGACAGGACAAAACTTGCAGGCGAGCTGAGTGAGGCCGAGGTAGAGAAGTTGGACGACATAATCCGCAACCCCCAAAATTATGAGATTCCGGGCTGGCTTAAAAACAGAAGGTTTGATTATGAAACAGGCCAGAATATGCACTTATTTGGACCAGATGTGAAGTTCACTGAGCAGTCAGATATTAAGCGCTTGAAGAAGATAAAATCATACAAGGGCTTTAGACACAGCAAGGGCTTACCAGTAAGAGGCCAGCGCACCAAGTCGAATTTTAGAAAGAACAAAGGCAAATCGATGGGTGTACAGCGCAAGAAGACGGGCAAGAAAAGGTAAAATGGGAGACCCAAAATTTCCGAGAAAGAAATACAAGACGCCAGGACATCCTTGGCAGAAGGAGAGATTAGAGAAGGAGGCAGAACTCATCCGTGACTACGGTATCAAGAACAAGCGCGAACTCTGGAAGATGGATACTCTCAGGAAGAGATTCCATTACATTGTTAAAAGCTCTATTGCAGACCAAAGCAAACAGGCACAACTCGAGAGACAGAAACTACTGGATAAGCTGTTTAGATTAGGCTTGATAGAGAGACCTGACGTGGACATAGACAGAGTGCTCAGCATAGAGCTGAAGAATGTGCTCGAGCGAAGGTTGCAGACACTTGTTTATAGAAAGAAGCTTGCCAATTCAATTACGCAGGCAAGGCAGATGATAGTCCATGGCCACATATATGTCGGTGATAGGAAGGTTACTTCCCCGTCCTATATAACCAGCAAAGAAGAAGAAGCCAGAATAAGATTTGCACCCAACTCACCTTTCAGTAATCCAGAACATCCAGAAATTTCCAAACAAACTGTAGAGAAAAAGGTAGAAGCAGCAGGTGCAGAATGATGAACACCACAAAAACAAAGCAGAGATGGGGTGTCGCTCATATTTACTCTTCATACAACAACACGATTGTGCATATCACAGACATATCAGGTACAGAAACGATTGCAATAAAATCCGGCGGTATGATTGTTAAGTCGGACAGGATGGAATCCTCGCCAACAGCAGCAATGATAGCAGCCAAGGAAGCAGCCCAGATAGCCAAAGACCATGGCATAACAAGGTTGCATGTTAAGATAAGGGCGCCCGGCGGACACAATGGTCCTCACAACCCTGGACCTGGAGCACAGGCAGCAGTGAGAGCCCTCTCAAGAATGGGCTTGAAAATCGGCTCTATAGAGGATGTTACACCACAACCGCACGATGGGTGCAGGAAAAAAGGCGGCAGAAGAGGTAGGCGTGTATAATGAAACTTAAGCTGTTGAACAAGGACAAGCAGAACCTGAAGTGTCGTTTCGAGCTGAGCGGCATAGAATACTGGTTTATTAACACAATAAGGAGAATGATTGTTGAAGAGGTACCTGTGCTTGCTATCGAAGATGTGGAGTTCATAAAGAACCAGTCAGCCCTATATGACGAAATAATAGCCCACCGTCTTGGCTTACTCCCATTGAAAACAGATTTTAAAACACTTAATCTTAGAGAGGAGTGCTCATGTTCGGGTAAGGGTTGCGCTCTTTGCCAGGTAACTTATACCCTGAAGGAGAAGGGGCCAAAGACAGTTTATGCCAGTTCATTGAAAGTTGTTGGTAGCAACGCCATACCAGTTTACCCCAAAATGCCTATCATCAAGTTAGAAAAGGGTCAGGAGCTTGAACTTAAGGCAGTTGCAATAATGGGCAAAGGCAAGGTGCATGTAAAGTGGTCTCCTGGTTTGGTATATTACCAGTACTATCCCATAATAAAGATAGACAATTCCAAGTGCAAGCCAGAGGAAGCAAAGAAATACGTTGACGCCTGCCCGAGGTCAGTGTTAACTTTAAAGAACAACAAGCTCGTTGTTGACGAGAAAAAACTATTGAACTGTCACTTGTGTGGTGCTTGCGTTGATGCCTGCAGCAATGGTTGCGTGAGCATACTCCATGATGAAACCCACCATTTGTTCACTGTTGAATCGTGGGGCCAGCTCAGTTGCACTGAAATAGTGCTGAAGGCAGCTGAGATTTTTGAAAACAAGCTCAACGAGCTTGCAACCCTAATCAAGAGTTAAGTGCGGGGGTAGCAAAGTGGACAAATGCGCAAGGTTGAGGGCCTTGTCCCTAAGTGGGTTCCTGGGTTCGAAACAACACAAAATGTTGCAGAAAATCCCAGCCCCCGCATCATAATTTGGAAAATGAAAAACCCGCTGCTTGAGAGCTTGATTGATAAGCTTTATGAGAAATCAAGGAAAGAGAATATGCCGTTGTGGCGCAGAATAGCCAAAGAATTAGGTAGAGCTACAAGGCAAAAGAGGGTTGTAAACCTTCACAAGCTATCGCGCTACACAAAGCCAAAGGAATGGGTTATAGTGCCAGGCAAAGTGCTTGGAAACGGGAAGCTGCAGCACGAATTAAATGTGATAGCTTATCAGTTTTCAAAAAAGGCATTAGAAGCGATAAACGAAAAGGGCAAGGCGTTCACGATTGAGGAGTTTATTTTAGAGTCAATCAAAGCAAAGGGAATACGAATAATATGCTAAAATGATAATTATTGATGGTTCAAGGCAGGTAATGGGCAGATTGGCTGCATACGCAGCCAAGCAGGCGCTTCTCGGTAACCCAGTAACAATAGTGAACTGTTCAAAGGTCATAATAAGTGGCAATCCCAAGACAATAATAGCTGATTTCAAAAAGCGTCTTGAAATAGGAACCCCTAAATGGGGGCCATTTTATCCAAAAACACCTGCTGGTATAATGAGAAGGGCCTGTCGTGGTATGCTGCCCTGGAAGAAGCAGCGGGGCAAGGAAGCATACCACAAGATTAAGTGCCATGGTGGGTTGCCAAAAGAGCTTGCTGATAAAGAGATAACAAAGCTCGAAACAAAACTGATAAAGAATGTGGATTGGATTACACTTGGCGATTTATGCAACAGGATAGGCAAGCAAAAGGGTGCTAAATAATGTCCAAAACAATAGTTACCTCAGGTAAGAGGAAGAGGGCGGTAGCAAGAGTTGCACTAAGTAAGGGCAATGGAATAGTGAAGATAAATAACATTCCTTTGGAACACTACAGTACAGATGTTTACAGAAGTAGGATTATGGAGCCATTGTATCTTGCAGGTGATAAGACAAAGCAGGTTGATATAAACGTTAATGTTTTCGGTGGCGGGCCAGCAGGCCAAGCCGATGCTTCAAGATTGGCTATTGCACGCGCTCTTGTCGCTTATGATAAGGATCTTGAGAAAGTGTTCCTTGAATACGACAGGCAGCTTCTCGTTGCTGATGTGCGCAGAAACGAGCCCCACAAGCCGAATAGGAGCAAGCCGAGAGCCAAGAGGCAGAAATCATACAGGTGATTTTATGATTATACCTATAAGATGTTGGAGCTGCGGTAAGCCAATTGCCCATTTATGGGAAGAATACAAAGCAAGAACAGCAAAAGGCGAGCCAGCCAAAAAGGTGCTTGACAGCCTGGGTTTGGAGAGATACTGCTGCAGAGCTATGTTCCTTGGCCAAGTTGACTTAATAGATGTAGCAGCCAACTTCAAAAAGTCATGATAATTGTTATTCTTCTTTTGTATTCTTATTTTTTTTAGTTATTAGTTTGGCTGGAATTTAAAATTTGGATAACATAGTCACCAAATTGGTCATCCCTACTTTTTGGCTTTCTCAAACTCACAAAAAATATATAAATAATGCTGAAAACAAAAGTTTAAGTTCTAAAATGTATCATGTAATTATAATAGGTGCAGGGCCTGCCGGCCTTTTTGCAGCAGAAACCCTTTCAAAGTATAACCTCAGAGTATTGGTGATTGATAAAGGTGTGGATATAACAAAGCGAAGGTGTTTGATAGACAAACCGCAGCTTGGTTGCCAGCGCTGTAAATTCTGCCACATAATGTTCGGGGTTGGCGGTGCAGGTGCATTCTCTGACGGTAAACTCAACTTGAGTTCAGACATAGGCATGGATATCAACGAGCTCAGGATAACTAAGGAAGAAGCAGAAAAGCTTATCTGGCATATTGACAGGATATTCTTGGAAGCAGGCGTAGAAGATAAGCTGTACGGTAAGAGCAAGAGGGTGGCAGAATGGGTGAAACGCACAGAAAAAGTGGATTCCTTGCTTAAGCGCAACCACCAGACCAAGAAGTGTTTTGTAAAACTAATACCTGCGTTGCAGCGCCATATTGGTTCTGAGAAGACACCTCAGGTTATATCCAACATTAAAAAAAGATTGACAGCAAGGGATGTTGAGTTCAAGCTGGCCACAGAAGTTGTTGATATAAAGAAACAAAAGCAAACTTTCCAGGTTGTAACAACCAAAGGTAATTTTAACTCGAAATATCTGATTGTAGCTCCGGGCAGAGGCGGGGCTTACTGGTTCCGTGATATTGCGCACAAGCTCAACATCAAGACGAGTTTTGGGCCGATAGATGTAGGGGTGCGTGTTGAACTTCTCGCAAAGGACATGGAAGAGATAACCAAGGTGATTTACGACCCCAAGTTTATTATAAAAACGCCAACTTATGGTGACAAAGTTAGAACATTTTGCACAAACCCTTATGGTTACATCACGAGTGAGTTTATAGAGAATATGGTGCTTGTTAATGGCTATGCTTACCGTTCTAAGAAGACAAGCAACACCAATTTTGCTTTGCTATACACAATTTACTTAACAGAACCAGTTGTGGACACAACCCAGTACGGTAGGCAGATAGCGAAATTCTCTAACTTCATTGCAGGCGGTAAGCCGATAGTTCAGCGTCTTGGTGATTTGCGGCTTGGTAGGAGAACAAGAAAGGTGTATATAGCCAATAACGAGGTAAAGCCCTCTTTCAAGGGCGTATGCTACGGCGATATTGGGCTTGCTCTGAATTACAGGATAATCAACAACATAATTGAAGCATTAGACATTTTAAATCTGGTTATACCGGGCATAACAAAAGACTCGACACTGCTGTTCGCGCCAGAAGTCAAGTTCTACGATACAAAATATCCAACAAGCAAACAGCTTGAGTCATCTGTTGAAGGGCTTTTTGTTGCAGGTGACGGGTGCGGCAAATCGCGCGGTATTATTGGTGCCGCGCTTACAGGTATACTGGCAGCTAAAGGAGTGTTGAAGAAGCTGAAAGCTGCTTAAGAGTAATCGCGCCAGGTATATCCGCACTTAGTGCATCTCAAGAACTTCGTGGCTGCTTCATCAGCAGCCCTGGTTTGCTGGAGCCAATAATACGCCTCGTTGTTACCACACTTCGGGCATCTCTCTTTTGTTTTGGGCAGGACATTCGTTTCTTCAAGAACACCCTCGCGTTTTTCTTTTTTTATCACATTCGAGCTGATTTTGGCAGCTTTCAACTTTACCTTTGTCTTACATTTGGAACATTCAAGCACCCCTGGTTGCTTTGTTAGCTTTAGTATGCCACCGCACTTGGGACAAAATACCATTTTATTTCAGTCCGAAAAGCTTTGTTACAAGCTCGACAAACCATATCTTTACATAGCCGAGCCAAGGTATCCTGAACTTTGCTACCCCTATTATACGGTCTTCTGAAATACTGTCTTCACCTATCTGGACTAACGAAGTAGGATTGTGGTCCCCTTTGGTTTGGAAAAAATATGTGTTGTTTCTCTTCTCTTTAGCAACTACCCTGTGAATTATAGGATAGGGCCTATTGCTTTTGAAGACAATTATATCGCCAAGCTTTATCTTCTCTGGCGATTTTCCAGTTATGACCATTATATCGCCTCGCTTGAACCCTTTGTGAAAGGGAAACTTTGCAAACTCTTCCTTTGTTATATTAACATGCTTCTCGTACCATTCACCACAAAGTTGCCAATACTTATCAAAGTCAATCTGTTCTGTTTTTTTGAAGCTCTTTCCGCACAGCATATAGTCTCTATAGAGTTGATTGTACAACACCCTGTGGTCCATGCTCTCACTGACAACAGCTACAATAGGGTGGGTAGTATGCATAACCAATCCTAAGCCAGGGTATATTATGAACTTTATGAGCACGAAAGCAATAATGACATTAGCAATCCAGCTCCAAATGCTGTTGCTTTTCCAAAGAAAAACCCATATCCTCTTTAGCTGACTCCTGCTTTTCATCTGAGCCATGGGATTACATAACAAATTTAAAGCTATCGGTTTTAACTTTTGGTATGGCTTTGGAGAGAGTGATAGAGGATTACGGGGAACAATCGTTCTGCAGTGTTATCCAGCTTAGATGTGGCGATAGAGCCAAACTCATTAAAGTTCTGGAGTTTGTAAAGTCGAGAACAACAGCTATTTCCAAGGTTACTGAGCTGAGAGAGGGCTATAATGTGTATCTCACTAGGAAAGGAGCTTTCCACAAGCTTATGAAGGAAATAATTAAGCATTTCGGCGGCACTGTCCAGCTAACCAAGAGATTGGTAACTAAGAACAGGCAGAGCTCTAAGCTGGTTTACAGGATGTATGCAGCACTTCGTCTTTTTGAGTATTCAAAGGGTGATGTGATTGTTTTGGCAGGGGAGCCCTGCTTGGTTCGCAGTACTGGTTTAAAGCTCGGCTTGGTGCGGCTAAAGGACAACAAACAGCTCAAATTGGACTATACTGGACTGAAGGTTAAAGAAAAATTACAACCAAGGATAGCTTATGTGGCACAGCACAGCCCTGAACTAAAGCTTATAAATCCAGAAACATATCAAGTAGATAAGCCAGTAAACAAACCAAATCGAAAACAAGAGCATTATAGCGTGGTCATCCATAAAAGCCGACTTTACATTGTTGAAGCTAAATACCAAACACAGTCAAAAGCTTGAGAGTTAGAGCCACAGCTAATGGCACTGCAATATTATCCTCTATTTTTATACCTATAAACCTTTTTTTAATTCCTTCTGCTATCACACCTGCCAAACTTGCTAAAAAAGCCGATATGGGTTTTACTATGAATAGCAAAACAGCTATCGAGGATAACAGACCAGCTAAGCTCCCCTCTAAA
>Ga0190334_1000702_pt1 | contig 15637 bp, 11 predicted proteins | sample 48720478_MG_FD_161270 | JGI IMG/M metagenome (GOLD analysis project Ga0190334, IMG submission 161270) | Hydrothermal vent sediment bacterial communities from Southern Trench, Guaymas Basin, Mexico - 4872-04-7-8_MG | ecosystem: Environmental > Aquatic > Marine > Hydrothermal vents > Sediment ...
GTTTAAACTCAGACATATATATAGAGGGATTGTGCTTAAATGTTTTATAAGGTTCTTTAATTTTAAACTCTGTTTTCAGGTCATAAATCCCTAAAACTTCACAGGCCTGAAAGGGAATGCCATATTTATGGTTTAAAAGCCAGAGATAAAAAGGCAATTGAATCCCTTTAAATTCAGGACCAGGTTCACATTGTTTAGGCCCTGGAGCATACCCAGTTTTATAATCTATGACTCTGAAAAATCTTTCTTTTTTATCCACTCTATCTGGAATTCCCTTTAGGCTAACCATCCTTTTTCCCAGTTTGAACTTCATTTCTATTTCCGTTTCCAACCATTGAGGCTGAGGACGCCAACCTGACTGAAAGTCTTGATACTCCTGTCTGACAAAAAATCTAAAACGTTCTTTTAAAATCTCTATGCCCAATCGTGAAGCCGGTTGATGTATGAATTGAGGTATCTGTTGTAGTTTTTCTGTTAACACGCGCATTAACAAGTGATAAAATTCTTCTTCTGACATCTCCCATGGCTGCCATGTGGTGTAAACTTCTTTTAAAGTAATGTGTAATAATTGTCCAATATCTTGAGGTGTTAACCATTCTTTTATTTCTAAAGGAGTGGGAATTTGTAAAACATATTTTAAGTAAAATTGATAAGGACAGCATTGGTAGCTTAAAAGGGCAGAAGGGCTGAACTTAAGGGTTTCTAGGTAAGCTAAGGTATTTTTGTCTTTACGCACAGACACTTTTATGGGTATTTGTATATCTTTTTGAGGCATAATGAATGGGAGATAGTGGTGGTAAGCCTTAATTTCTTCTTCTATTTTTCCCAAATCTCTCCCTTTTTTTATTTCCTCAAAAACCCATTTTTCTATAAAACGACTTCTTACTCCCTGTTTGGGGTCATTCACATAACTCAAATAAATCCTATTTGCCCCTCCGGTCAAACGGCTAAAATAATACCCATAGAGTCCTTCCCTGTCTTTATAGGTAGGTAATCCCAAACGTTTTCTCAAGGCAGTATTCAAAAATAGGTCCTTTTCACTTGATGCCGGAAATAATCCTTCATTCATGTCGGGAATGATCACCACATCAAATTGCATATTTCTGGTTTCTAAAATCCCCATCGCTTGTATGGCCTGGGTTAAACGAGCAGGTAATGGATAAGTTAAAGTCTCAAGGTGCTTTAGGATAAAACGAAAAAAATGGGAAAATTTTGGTTGTTTTGCTATTTTTACTCCTAATTTTTCTAAAGTGCTCAATTCTTGTAATGCCTCTAAAATTTTATTTAAACCTCTTATTTCACGATAATGCCCGAGTAAGGCATTTAGTTCAGGATATCCATGAAATTCTTCAAGCACTTGAATCAGATTTTTACAAAAAGCACCAAAGGTTTTTTGGGTCAATTTTCTTTTGATTTTATTTAAGAAAGAAAAAAGCCTATTTTTAGGTAAAATCTCTTTTTTTACATAAAGGAGATTGTTTTTTAAGACTATTTCTTGCCACTGTTTAACTTCTTCTCTAAAAAGTGTTTTTATTATAGGATGACTTAAGATTCCTAAAAATGGCTGATAATAAAAACCATATTCTGTCTCTGAGCTAAATAGTTCAAAAAACCTTTCTAAAAATCCATAACTTAAGGTATGTTTTATATCAAGCCCCATGGTAAGATTTAAATTGTGTTCTGATAGATAACTCAAAAGTAAATATTTAAATTCCTCATCAGGAAGAGCTATTCCAATTTGATGGGGTTTAATCCCATCATTTAATGCTTGCGTAATGGCCGATAAAATCAACCCCATTTGCATCGTTACTTGGGGAAACGCCCTAATAGTCCAGCTTGGAGGTGGATTAAAAGTTGTATTATTTTCTAACCAATGCACCTCCTTTTCACTTTTTCCCCAGCGGTTCAAAATTACCTTTTGGTGAGAAATAAGACCTTCTTTCTTGTTGGCCTGAAAAAAGACGGTAAGGGGTGCATAAGTATTTATACCTTTAAAAAATGTTGTCTCTGTCCGGGTCATGGTGATGACCCCAATAAAATAAATAGCCTTAAATGTTTGAAGGAAATCTTCATCCAGAAGTAAGGCAGTTTCTTTTAAAACAGGATCAATAAATCTGTTTTCCTTAAGCAATTTAGCATAATGTTCAAAGATATTAGCCAAAATTTCTACATGGGTTTCATAATCTGTATAAAGGGCTTCTTTTTTGAGTGCTTCAAAACTAATCCTTTCTCGCAAAATTTCATCATAAAACCGTAATAATCTTTGGCCAGTAGTTACAAACTCTAAAAAATCTTCTTCCCAAGGCCCTAATTGATTGCCAAAGAGTTTAGAAATGTCCTGTCTTACCTGAAAGATGGCCTCTTTTAAAAACAAATTCCGCTGCCACTGATTAAGCAAAAATCCTGGATAAGGACTGATAGTAGCCTCTTGCAAAAATTCACTCACTTCATAAAGCCGAGGAAGAAGCATGGCCTCCTTTCCACTAATTTCAGCTAAAAATTGTTGAAAATAAACCTTACTGCGTTGAGTAGGAAAGATAACGGCAATATGAGTTAAATCTTTATGCTCTTTTAAGATAATTTCAACTGCTTTTTTTAATATAGCGGATTCAAAAGGTAGGGCTAATAAACGCATTTATCTCTCCAGCAATTTCTTCAATTCCAGGGCATTTTTAACGGCATAACCAAAGGCGTCATTATTAAAGTAAATAAATACCTCTCGTCCTTTTTTAAGCTGTTTTTGGATAAAATTTGCATCTTTTTCTAATTCTTGAGGTAGATAGCAACCAGTATATACCCTTTGCGTAGTTGGGCCATGCTTTCTTATGTAAATAAAGGAAAAAACATCTGGTGGATATATTTCTAAACCAGGCCAATCTGCATAGCAGACAGTCATATTATATGCTTGCACTAAATCATACACTTCCTCACAGAACCAAGAGAGATGGCGAAATTCAAAGGCATGGCGGTAATTTTTCCAAGTTTTTAAAGCCTCCAGAAATTCTTGAAGCCTTTTAAGATTGCATTTAAAACCTGGTGGTAACTGCCAAAGTATTACTCCCAATTTTTCTTTTAACACTAGGGCTCTATCAAAAAAGTTCTTTAAGGCCTCTTGGGGGGTATTCAATTTTTTCACATGGGTGATGAAGCGACTTCCCTTCACAGCAAATAAAAAATGCTTTGGGGTGCGCTGATACCAGCTAGAAAATGCCTTTAGCTGAGGAAGGCGATAAAAAGTAACATTTAATTCCACGGTTTCAAAAAACTGAGTGTAATATTCCAATTGTCTTCTTTTGGGCAGATGAGGAGGGTAAAAAACACCATTTTCCCAATGACTATAACTATATCCGCTGGTGCCAATAAAAACTTTACCCACCGCTAAGGCTAATACCTTTTATTTCACCAATGCCATTAAGGCTAAAAATAACCATAAATTTAGTATCATCGTAAATGTCAGCATAAACAAATTCCACTCCCCAACATTGAGCAGTATAACGCAGAGAAACTCGCTTTTCTATATCTTGCTTATAACGAAATGAATGTTGATTATAAAGACGAAGACTCCAATTATGGATAAGATGAACAAATACTTCTGTGGCCAAGTCCTCGGTTTCTCCTGGCCGATATTGGTAGTTAATATTGAAATAGTCTGCACGTTTTGTGCTAAAACCAAACATTATGTTGGCTTCTGTGAAACCATCACCATAAGGAGAAATAGCCGTTTCAGCATCCAAAAAAACACCAAACAGGGGTTTTATTTGCCATTCAATCAATAAATCAGATAAAGGATGGTATTTTTTATCAAAATTACAACTTTGATTGATATAAAATCGCATCAATTCTTTAAGTTTGCCTCCTTCTTCCCTAAAAAAATAATTAGTAAAACTATAGGTAATCTGATTAAGTTCAGGTAATCGATCCAGGCCATCAAACTTAGGCAAACCACTCTGCTCCACTCTAGGTCTAAATGTATACACTATACTGGGTTCAAAGTGATGAATGAAATTCCCAAATAAAGAAAAACGAGCCCATAAATCAGTCTTTGCCTCTAAAGATGTTTCATATAAAAAGCGACTTTTTTCTTTTTCTGTTAAAAAATAACTTGTTTCAAAAAAACTAAATCTAGGTAAGAGTTTAAAGTATTTATTTTTATAGGGTAGAGAAAAACTAGGAGCAAAGTGAATGCGTTGTCCTTTTATCCCTTCCAAACGCCAGAAATAAGTAGAAATAGTATCTAATTTGAAAAAAAGGGGCGTATGAAATAGCCGGCTATCATTACGCAAAAAAGAGATTTGAGGTAAACGCTGTAAGGTGTATTCGTCTTGGGACTTGTCTAAGTTTTGGGTATATTGGGCTTCAGCCACCAAGCTGTAATTAGACCAATTCTTGGTCAAACTTAATGAAGATTCCCGCAGTAAAGCTGCTTCGTCTGTACGAAAACCCCGGTTAAAATAATGTAGAAATTCCTTACGACAACTGCGATAACTATTAAATCCTTCAGTAAATTCTCTGATATAATCCTGATCGCTTACTAAATCTAGGTCTATTTGGGCATAGATATTTCCTGGAAGAATGTGGTCTTGTTTTGAACGCCACCACCAACGTTTCTTATTAGACCTGGAGAATTCATCCCAGGTAAAATCTATATCTTCTCTGTCATCATTAAGATAATCAAAGTAAAAAAATCCCTTATCAGTTTCATTCAAGATATAACGGTATTCTAAACCTTCCATCCATCCTCTATTGCTGAGATAACGCTGGTAGAGCGTAACATCCATATTGGGTTTAATAGCCCAGAAAAAAGGCAAGGTAAAATCAACTCCATCTCGGCTTGAATGACCAAAATAGGGGAAAAGGAAACCTGACTGACGCTCTTTTTTGGCAGGTATAATTAAATAAGGCACATAAGCTAAAGGCATGGACTTAGCCCAAAAAGTAATATTAGAGGCAGTTGCCCATCCTTGAAGGGTAACTTTTACCTTTTTAGCTGTAAAGTGCCAAGCTGGAGGCTTTCCATCACAGGTAGTTAAGTAGGCATGTTCAATTAAATAAGTCTGCTCTCCTGTTTTCTCTATCTTTTCTCCCTTAATATAAATGTGATTTTCACTCATAAATACTTGTGCTTGATAAAGAATGCCTTGATAGGTATTTAAATCCATTTCAGCGGCCTCTGCCTTTATCCAATCCTGGTCCATTTTAAAAAAGACATTTCCTTTTAATTTAGCTTGATTAGTATTTAAATTCACCATTATTTTATCTGCTTCAATATGTCTTTTTCCCTGGTCAAGAGAGACCCGTCCTTGTGCCTGATAGGTATTATTTTTCTCATCGTAGATAATTTGATCGGCCTTTATTTTTATAAGTTCTTGAGGAATATTATTTTTTTGGGCAAATAAATTCATAGAAAAAAAGAGATAAATTATAATTAAAAAAATTATTTTCCCAAACATCTTAGCCTCAATGCTTCTCTGGCCTCAGCCACAGTATACAGAGAACCAGTAACCAGAACAAGGTCATTGGGAGTAGCTATGGATAAAGCAGTTGTAATTGCTTGAGACACAGAAGGGATTATTTTTATATGTGAACAATAATTTTTAGCTATATTACTTAATAACTCTGCCTTTGCCGCACGGGGTGTTTGAGGCGAAGTAACAATCACTATTTGGGCTAAAGGGGCTAATATTTTCATTATTTTCTTTATATTTTTATCTTGCATAATACCCAACACTAAAACCAAATTTTTATTATAACTGGATAAGTTCTTTTTTAAGGCCATAGCCCCAGCAGGATTGTGAGCCACATCCAAAATCACCTTAGGTGATGAAGTTATTACTTCAAATCTGCCAGGCCAAGATACACTCTTTAATCCTTTTTGAATGTGTTTATCTTTTACTGTAAAGCCTACTTTTTCTAAGACTTCTATAGCTCCTAAGGCCAAGGTGGCATTTTTTATTTGATATTCACCTTTAAGGCCCAATTTCAAATGGGAAAGATGTCTTTTAAGTCCAAAATAACTAAATCCATGTTTACCACGGCGATATCTTATATCCGCACCTATTTGATAAAAAGAGGCATTTTTTAACTTGCAAATTTTCTGCAATAAAGAAATCAAGTCCTTTTGTTTAACTCCAGTAATAAAAGGGGTATTATATTTGATAATTCCTCCTTTTTCTAAAGCAATACTCTTTAAAGAACGACCTAACCAATGTTGATGGTCTAAATGAACATTGGTGACTATAGTTACTTTAGGTAATAAAAGATTAGTGGCATCCAAACGCCCTCCTAATCCTACTTCTATCACCCCTATATCTACTTTATTTTGAGCAAAATAAAAAAAGGCCATTAAGGTAAGAAATTCAAAGTAAGTTAAATCGATAGAAAGTCCATCTTTTATTTCTTTGACCATAGAAGCAAAATCAGCCTGAGAAATGTGTTGGGAATTGATCTGAATCCGCTCTCTGACTGAATGTAAATGCGGTGAAGTAAAAAGTCCCACTTTATATCCAGCCGTTTTTAAGATATTGGCCGTTATGGCTGCGGTAGAACCCTTACCATTTGTGCCTCCAATATGGACAGCAGGAAATTGGAATTGGGGATTCCCAAATCTAGCCAGGGCTAAAGCAATATTTTTTAATCCTGGTCTTATCCCTTTAGACTGTAGGGTATTTAAGAATTCCAGTGCTTGTTGATAAGTAAAAGACATTTAACCCCTAACTTGGCTACTATATATTATATGTTATAATGGTAAAATGGAGAAAGATAAAGATATATATTTTATGGAAATAGCATTACAGGAGGCCTTAAAAGCAGAAAAAGAGGGAGAGGTGCCCGTAGGGGCAGTGGTGGTAAAACAAGAAAAAATCTTAAGTATAGCTCATAATCAAGTGATACAATTGGCTGACCCTACTGCCCATGCGGAGATACTTGCCTTGCGTCAGGCTGCAAAAATCACAGGAAACTATCGCTTGCTAGATACTGAGCTTTATGTTACTATAGAACCGTGTTTGATGTGTGCAGGGGCAATTATGCAAGCAAGGATAAAACGTTTAATATTTGGTGCTTTTGAACCTAAAATGGGAGCCTTTGGCTCTGTTTTAAACATAAAAGATTTTAATTTAAATCACTATTTAGAAATAAAAAGTGGCATCATGGCCCAAGAAGCACAGGCCTTGATGCAAGCATTTTTTAAAAAGCGGAGAGGTACCGAAGTGGACGTAACGGGGGCGACTCGAAATCGCCTTGTCCTGTGATGAGCAGGACACGTGGGTTCGAATCCCACCCTCTCCGCCAGGGAGAGATGCCCGAGAGGCCGAAGGGGCACGACTGGAAATCGTGTGTGCGTTTAAAAAGCGCACCGTGGGTTCGAATCCCACTCTCTCCGCCATAAGAGAATAAAAACTGGTAGCTGGGCCCTGTGCAACGACAACCTGCGAACCCCGTCAGGCCCGGAAGGGAGCAGCGGTAAGTGGGAGCTGTCGTGTGTTGCAGGTAGCCTGGCTGCCGCTCTACAATATGAAGCATGTCTTATTTAGTATTAGCCAGAAAATGGCGTCCTCAATTTTTTAGGGAAGTAGCTGCCCAATCTCATGTAACCATTACACTCCAAAATGCCATTAAAGCTAACCGCGTGCCTCATGCCATGGTTTTTTGTGGCCCCAGAGGAGTTGGGAAAACCACTGTTGCCCGTATCCTAGCTAAGGCATTAAATTGCGAAAAGGGACCTGCTCCAGAACCTTGTAATCAATGTCCTTCCTGTCGCGAAATCGCTCAGGGCACTTCCATGGATGTCTATGAGATGGATGGGGCCTCCAATAGGGGTATAGATGAAATTAGAGAAATTAGGGAAAATGTAAGGTATCTTCCTTCTAGCAGTAGGTATAAAGTTTATATCATTGATGAAGTCCATATGTTGACCAAAGAGGCCTTTAATGCCTTACTCAAGACCCTCGAAGAGCCACCACCCCATGTAATCTTTATTTTTGCCACTACCGAACCGCATAAAATTCCATCTACTATCATGTCCCGCTGTCAGTGCTATCCCTTTCGCAGAATAAGCAATCAAATTTTGCACCAAAGGCTTAAAGAAGTAATCACTCAAGAAAAAATAAAAATTGACCAAGAGGCACTTTGGATTATCGTTCGTGCTGCAGATGGAAGTTTACGTGATGCCTTAAGCCTTCTTGACCAGGTAGTTTCTTTTTCTGCACCCCCTATCCAAGGGGAGCACGTGCGGGCCATTCTCGGTCTATTTGATACCCAGTTGATACTTCAAGCCTTAGAGGCTATTTTAAAAACCGATATAAATAGAGTAATGGAAATCGTTTCCCATATTTGTGAACAAGGAGAAGACCTAAAGGAGTTTTACCGTCAGCTAGTCATGTATTGGCGTCATCTGTTAATGATCAAAATCAATCCTCAAACTTCATTGGTAGATTTACCAGAACACGAACGTGCCCAATTAGCCACTCTGGCTCAAATTTATCCCCTGACACATCTGGAACAACTATTTGATATACTGTTGGCTGAAGAACAAATATTGCGAAATTCCACTCAACCTCGTTTTGTTTTAGAAGCTCTTTTAATTAAACTCACAGAGTTTGCTAATATTGTTCCTATTGATGTGATTATAAAAAAACTTAGCCATGTTGAATTAAAAACCAAACGCTCAAAAGAATCTGAAAGGCCTGAGGAAGAAAGTGAAAGGGAATCTTTAATTCAGGAAGATATAATCTTTAAAAAGGCCTTTTTAAAGAGTTTAAAAAGAGAATGTCCCATTCTAGTGCCTGTTTTAGAAAATGCCCCTGTAATCCGGAATGATACTACTATAACCTTAAAAATGTCCAAAACAAAAGCGAAGTTACTAGAGGACAAGCAATTGTGGCAAACATTAAAAAATTGTTTGGGCAAGGAAGGTGAAATTATTATTGATACCAATCACAAATTTAAAGAAAATCACCCCAAAATAGATACAATAGAAGAAAACAAGAAGGGATTGGATTTTTTAAAGCAAGTATTAAAAATATTTGGAGGTGAAGTAGTTACTCCATCACGGAGGAAACAATGAACATCAACCAATTAATGAAACAAGCTAAAAAAATGCAGGCTAAAATGGCAGAGTTGCAAGCAGAACTAGAGCAAAAAACTGTAGAATCTTCTGCAGGTGGTGGAATGGTAAAAGTAATAGCTAACGGGAAACAGGAAATTTTATCTATTACTATAGACCCAGAGGTAGTCAATGCAGAGGATATAGAAATGCTTCAAGACCTCATTTTAGCGGCAGTGAATGATGCCCTGAGAAAGGCCCAAGAAATGGTGGCAGAAGAGATGAGTAAAATAACTGGAGGATTAAAGATTCCTGGTTTATTCTAAAAAATTTTTAAATTTCAGTAGCTGCAAATTGGTTACAAAAGATAAGGTTTAAATAAAGAGTCAATTTTTAATAAAAGAGGATCTCAAAGGATTTGACAACCACCATTGTCCAGCATTTAAATAATAAATAAGGAGTTTAGATTATGAATAAGAAAAAACAAAGCCAAGAGACAGAGAAAAAATTTCAAGGGAACACTGTTCCCGAAATCCTCCCCCAAATCCGTAATAACTTTAAAAGAAAACCCACAAATATAGTAAAATAGTCTCTTAAAGAAAAAATCAGATGCATATTATCTTTACCCAACCTGTTCCCTAGTTTAGCACGCCGCTTCGCTTGCTGTCAAAGCTGCTCCGTTTCACTTCGCACCCTTTGGGCTTACGGCTTTGACAGCGCTTCGCAGCGTGCTCCTGAAAAATTAAGGTTGGTGAGAAAGAAAAATATTTTATTCCCTTCAACCAACTCTACTTTTTAAAAAGCAGATTGCGGAGTGCCATCAAGACTGGCGAAAGCTACCCTAAAAGGGCTTGGTCTTGATGGCTTAACGGAGCAATCTGCTAAGCTATAAATAGGTTAGTGAAGTTAACTTCAATTAAAATAATTACACCCCTGCCTGTCCCCGCCTGCCTGTCGGCAGACACGGCTGTCGGCAGACACGGCCGTCGGGCAGGCCCGCCTGCCATCGGGCAGGGGCAGACAGGTCTACAAGCAGAGACGTCAGAATAAAAAAACAATCGCGGATTTTGGGTGTTGGAGATATTACAAAGGCAGACAGAAAGTCCAAAAAGATAGAATCTTGCCTGGCAACTCTTTTAGAAATTTTCCAAGCAAGAAGTATGTCTAGTTCTGTCTTGGAAGAAATTTGCTCTGAGCTTCCCAGTATTAAGTATGAAATCTCAAGTATGAAAACAACCCTTGAAAAACTTGAATGGAAAGCCCTTTGGTAATATGAGTCCACAACCAAGTTTTCTTTTTTAAGACAAAAACCTGAATTTTTTGGGTTAACGGGCTCCTAACTTCTTTCTAAACCTAATACGTAAGATAATAGCACCTAAATTGAGCACAAACACTAAGGAAATTAATACCAAGGCAGTGCCATATTGAATTGCTTTGGTTTCTTCAATATGGGTGCCTGCGGTAGCCAGGACATAGATGTGGTATGGAAGTGCCATTACCTCATCAAATATGGAGTGGGGAAGCCTTGGGGTATAAAAGGCAGCAGCAGTGAACATAATAGGGGCAGTTTCCCCTGCAGCCCGACTCAAGCCCAAAATAGCACTGGTTAAAATTCCAGGGAAGGCGGCAGGTAATACCACTCTAAAAATAGTTTGCCACTTGGTAGCTCCTAAGGCATAAGAAGCCTCTCTATAAGACTGAGGGACTGCCTTTAGTGCCTCTTCAGACGCTTGAATAATAATAGGTAATATTAAAACGCCTAGCGTCAAAGAACCAGAAAGGATAGATGAACCAAATTTAAGATATACTACAAAAAGGGCAAGCCCAAACAGCCCAAAAACGATGGAAGGCACTCCTGCCAGATTGTTAATTCCAATTCTTATAATATGCACAATTTTTCCTTCTTTTGCATATTCAGAAAGGTATATGGCCGTTCCTACCCCTAAAGGAAAGGCAAAAGCAATAGCCCCTAGACTAAGGTAAAATGTGCCTACAATAGCTGGAAATATACCCCCCTTGGTCATGGCCTCTATAGGCGGCTTTGTCAGAAAATCAAAATTTATAGCACTTATACCGTTTTTAAAGATAAAAAATAATATGGAAAAGAGTCCCAGGCATATAATGATAGTAGCCAGATGTATCAAGAAAAATGCAAAAAATTGTTTTATCTTTCTCAAAGTGCCTCCCCTACTTTTTTATATTTTTGGGCAATGTAATAAGCAATAAGATTAAAACCCAAAGTAAAGAAAAAGAGCACCAGACCAATAGCAAAAAGGGCATGATAATGCTCACTGCCTACAGGTGCTTCTCCCATTTCTGCTGCAATCGCCGCTGGCATAGGACGCACCGGGTCAAAAATGCTTTCTGGTATCCATGCAGCCCCTCCTGCCACCATCAAAACCACCATAGTTTCCCCTAATGCTCTTGCTATGCCTAAAATAACCGCCGTGCCTATACCTGATAAAGCAGCCGGCACTACAACATAATAAATAGTCTCCCACTTGGTTGCCCCTAATGCAAAAGAAGCTTCTCTTAATTCTGAAGGCACATTGTGCAAAGCATCTTCAGAAATACTAGTAATGGTGGGAATAGACATTAATGCAAGCATTAAAGAGGCATTAAAGGCATTTAATCCTGTAGATAGATTAAACGTCTTTTGTAAAAAAGGTGCTATAATGGTCATACCAAAAAGGCCAATCACTACAGAAGGCAGTGCTGCCAAAAGTTCAATGAGAGGCTTTAGTATCTCTTTTATAAAAGGTCTTGCCAATTCAGAGATATAAATTGCTGAAAGCACTCCTAGAGGGACAGCTATAAGGGATGAAAGGAGAGTTACTACCAACGAGCCTATAATCAATGGCAAAATGCCAAAGGCAGGTGGCTCATCTGTAGGATACCATTCTTTACCAAATAAAAATGCCTTTAAAGACACCTTTTTAAAAATGGGAAGCCCTTCTTTAAAAAGGAAAATGGCAATAAAGGCAAGAGAAAAGATGGAAACCAGGGCCAAGCATAAAAATACCATTTTTATTATGATTTCCTTTGTTTTCATAAAAACTGATTATTAGCACCTTTTTGTTACAATTTTATTACCAAATTGTGACATAAAATTATTAAAAATGTCATCATTTTGTAATGAATTTGGTATATTTTGACCAAAATTTTTTAGGAGGTTAAAATGAGAAGTGTTTTTTTAGTTTTTTTACTGGTGTTTTTGCCACTCACTTTGTTAGAGGCAAACATTGATTTACCAAAGGGACTGAAAGGGGTTTCTATTGGAGGATTGTGGTATTTGGATTTTAAGAGTGGAGAAGATAAAGAAGGAAAAGATTATAGTGGGTGGGGTATTACTAGAGGGTATATAAATATAAAAAAACAAATTACGCCTTGGTTTCATGCACGGGTTACTCCTGATGTGACAAGGGATAGAGATGGTGATGTAAAGGTAAGACTAAAATATCTTTATGGGAAATTTTATTTTAAAAATTTTTTATTTTTTACGAATAATTTCATAGAGATTGGACAGATTCATTTTCCCTGGCTGGATTTTGAGGAACATGTAAATCCCTATCGCTGTCAGGGCACTATGTTTCAAGAAAGAAATCATATGTTTAATTCAGCAGACCAAGGAATTGCCTGGTTTGGATATTTTGGTGGGGAGATGAATAAAAAATATAAGGAAGAAGTTAATAAATACTATGCTGGTCGCTATGGCAGCTTTGCCTTTGGAGTATATAACGGCAGTGGCTATCATCAAGGTGAAAAAAATACTAATAAAGCCTTAGAGACGCGTATTACTTTAAGACCACTACCTAATATTTTACCAGGATTACAATTTACTTATTTTGGGATCTTGGGTAAAGGGAATCTTTCTAATGAAGGGGAAAATTATAAAGAGCAAAAAGTCTATTTTCCTGGGACTGATAATATAGCCACAGGAGACCCACCTGATTGGTATGTAAATACATTTTTTATTAGCTATCAGGCACCTGCTTTCACTATCACCGCTGAATATGCTAGGGATAAAGGGTCTCAAAATGGATTTTATAAAGGGGATGATGGAAAACTTTACCGTGATGAAAGAGACAAGAGGGGGTTTTCCTTTTGGGGTATGTATAGAATACCCTGGTATAAAAAATTGAAAGTTTGGGCAAGATACGATGTGTGGGACCCAAATCTAGATAGCACCAATGATATTCAAAGAAGATTAATTACCTCCATAAGTCATGATATTTATAAAGGGGTTTGGGGTTGTATGTTTTTAATCACTTTTGAAAAACTTTGGCATGATAATCCTCATTATGAAGATGAGTATTTTGGTCAAACCGTATTACAGTTAAAGTTTTAACTCCCATGACAGGACTTCCCCAGAATTGTTTTATTTTAAAGTTATCGCGGTTTTGAGTAGATATTGTTAGCCTCAGCCTTCAAAAAAGGGACTAAGATTTTATCAGCATAACAAAGAATCTGTTTAAATTTCCCCCCATAGGCAGGGGTTTCACCAAAGAGTTCTTGGCGGAGAATATTTAGCTCTTTATTATCTGTAGAAATCAAACTCAATGGCTTTGTATTAAGCAGATATCTTTCTTTTAAGAGAAGAGATTTTGCCTTTTCTAAAAAGGGCAAAACAATTTTTACTAAGGTTTCCAAGTGAGGAATGATTAAATCAGGAGAAACAAAAACTGGCTTTTTATGTGTATATCTATTTATTTCCTTTATTAAAAGATAAAGGGTAAGATAATGAAATCCCCTTATGCCTTTTCGCCATCTAAGCATCCAGGGTTTATACCAATACCAAAGAAAATTTCTTTGACCAAATTGGAAAAATTCCTCCATCGCCATTTTAAGTTTTTTTATAAGCCTTAAAACATATTTGGGTATTTCTTCATAAGACTTTAATGGTTGAGTAGGTATGGCAAAGGGCTTGTTAAAAAAGGAATGATATAGATTGAATAAGGCCAAGGCTTCCCAGGGATTATCAGGTGTGTCTAAGTGAGGATAAGTAAGCACTACTTTACCCTGGTCATATTTCCCCTCTAAAAGGGCAGGTTGATTTTTTAAAATACCAGGGTCTATGTTTACTTGATATTGTTCTTCCCATTTTTGTATTTTACTGTATTTCTTGAGGTCTAAAATGTTTAAATCAGCTACAAAAAATTCTGGGCTGATGTCACTGTATGTTCCTAAAATTGTAATGGCTTTTTTATCTTGAACCTCAAATAGGGCTGGCCACCAGACATTAAAAGGAGCCTCATTTGGAATACCCTCCCATAAAGGGTGGGAAGTAGTTTGTTTGAGGACAATCTTTCCATAAAAATTAGCGATGCCCCTGTCTTTTTTTCGCTTTATGGGTAAAAGTCCCAAACCATCTGTATCACTCAAGGCCAAACCTGCTCCTCCACATATGCCCAAGTAATTTCCCCCTTGTCTCACAAATTTCCTAATTTCCTTCTTTCCTTTTTCACCTAAAGCCTCACTTTTAGGACCAGACCATCCTCCTGGAACCAGCAAAAGATGGTGTTTTTCTAATATTCCCTGTTTAATTTCTTCTGCTGTGATTACTGAGCAAGGGATGCCAAGTTTTTTTAACTGCCAGAAAGTCATAAGGCCAAACAAATAGCTTCCATTCCATAAAAGGGCAACATGGCCCAAATGAAGAGGTTTAAGAGAAGAAGTGTGATTTAAATCAATTACCTTGGCATTTTTCTTTTCCTTTAGAAAATAGAAATTACGCCCTTGACGGTAAACAGGTAGTTCATCTTTTAATAATTGGGCAACATCTTTTAAAACCTGGCATGAAGTAGTCTTCCATTTTAGCCAAAAAAACTGCATAAAAAACATTATATTTGTAAGACATCTGTGTGTCAATTTTTAGATATTTTCCATTTAAAAAATTTATAGCTCTATAAATATTTTCAATTAGATTTTTGAAAGGAGATTGTAATAAATAGAATTATCAATACGAGAGGAAGAAATAAAGCATCTTCAGAGGGCATTCCACGCCCCTTGAATTTCTATTAAATTATTTCTCTATCCAAGGTTCTATATTGAATAGCTTCGGCAATATGTTGAGGTAAAATCTTTTCTTCTGCTTCTAAATCGGCAATAGTGCGGGCAATCTTTAAGATACGCGTATAGGCCCTAGCACTTAAACCCAATCGTTCCATGGCGGTCTCAAGCAATGTCTTTCCTGTTTTATCAGGCACACAAAATTTGTTTACCAACTTAGTGCCCATTTGGGCATTGCAATAAATCTTTCTTTTAGCAAATCGCTGATTTTGAATAGCCCTGGCTGCTTCTACCCTTTTTCTTATCTCCACTGAACTTTCACTCTTTAGAGGCTGACTTAAATCCTGATAATTAACGGCAGGCACTTCAATATGTAAGTCAATTCTGTCCAATAAAGGCCCTGAAACCTTGGCTCTATAACGCTGAATTTGTAAATAACTACAGGTGCATTGATGTTTAGAATCTCCTAAAAATCCGCAAGGGCAGGGATTCATGGCACAAACCAACATAAATCGGGCAGGATAACTAACAGTTGCCCCTACGCGGGCTACAGTAATCATGCCGTCTTCCAAAGGTTGTCTTAAG
>Ga0190334_1000705_pt1 | contig 15617 bp, 18 predicted proteins | sample 48720478_MG_FD_161270 | JGI IMG/M metagenome (GOLD analysis project Ga0190334, IMG submission 161270) | Hydrothermal vent sediment bacterial communities from Southern Trench, Guaymas Basin, Mexico - 4872-04-7-8_MG | ecosystem: Environmental > Aquatic > Marine > Hydrothermal vents > Sediment ...
TCTTAGTCCGTTCATTGCCTTTTTTCTTTCGGCGGCTGGAATTTTGCTTAAATCTGCTTTATAAGAAAGCAAGGTTCCTCCAGCGATATCTAAACCAAGATGGAATTTTTTCTCTGGGATGCGAATTAAACCCAAATGAGTTTTGTCTGATAACCAGTTAAGACCCTTATTAAAAGGTGAAGGAAAAACAAAGATAATTGAAAAAATACCTAAAAATATAAGAATGACAAAAAAAATTTTGCTGTGTTTAGCAATCATTGTTGTTCTTTATTTTGACTTGAAGTTGAATTAGTTAAAGGCGTTTGAGAGAATTCTGTTTGCTCGGTTGAGAGATTTTCTTTTTTAATTTCTTCTTTCTTTTTCTTTTGGCCGCCACCGGTAAAAATTGGCGTGTAGAGAATAATGGTTGTTAAAGTTACTAAAATGACCACCGAATAAAGAATGATTTTTTTTATTTTTTCTCTTTTTCTTTTAGTCATTTTTACCAGTTGCTATTTTAATTTAAAATTATTTTCCTTGTCAAATTTGTTTTATCTGACTACTTCAAAATTTTGGATTTTAAGGAGAACTTTTGGATAATCAATCAGTTTCTTGCTTGTTGATTCAATTTCTTGAATTAAAATTTCTAAGGCCTTTTGAAATTGCTTATCTTCCGGAGAGCCAAGTTTTATTTCCTTGTCCTTTTCGTTTTCAATTTTGATATCTGGCTCAATTCCTTTTTTTTCTATCAAATCTCCATTGGGCGTTAGCCAGTTGGCAATAGTGATTTTTAAAGATGAGTTATCTTCCAAATATCTAATTGTTTGAACCGAACCTTTACCAAATGATGTTTCACCAATTATTTTAGCTTGCCGATTGTCTCTTAAAGCACCGGCTAAAATCTCACTGGCCGAAGCTGAACCTTTATTGATTAAAATGACAACTGGTTTTTTAGCAAAAAAACCATTTCCTCTAGCTTTCAAAGATTTCTCTGTTCCGTCTTTTAATCTTTCTTTGACTACTATTTTTCCTCTTTCCAAAAACCAGCCAGCAATTTCTACAGCAATGTCAAGATAACCGCCAGGATTATTTCTTAAATCCAAAATAATTCCTTCTGGATTTTTGAAAAGCGCCTGAAAGGCATTTTTTAAAAATCTCTCTCTTAGATTTTCATTAAAGTTATAAATTTGAAAATAGGCAATTTTGTGATTGTCTTTTTCAATAATTCGCCAGTCCATTACCGGAATTTCTATTTTTTCTCTAACAATTTTAATTTCTTTAGGTTCTGACCAGTCGTCTCTAAAGATGGTGAGGACTACGGTTGTGCCTACTTTCCCTCTAATTCTTCTTACTGCTTCAGAAAGAGAAAGGTTGTTGGTAATTTGGTCGTCAATTTTTAGAATAATATCGCCAGGTTTTAAGCCGGCTCTCTCGGCTGGTGTGCCTTTTAGTGGAGTAATAACCTTTAGATTGCCTTGGCGGATGCCAATTTCCATACCAACACCGCCAAAACTTCCTTGAATATCTTCATTAAATTCTTTGGCTTCTTCTGGTGGCAAAAATTCTGTGTAGGAGTCGCCAGCAGCTTGTAAAAGTCCTTTAATAGCGCCATAGAGAAGTTTTTGGTCGTCGAGTTTATCTTGATAATAAAAGTCAGATTTGAGGATTCTTAACGATTCCCAAAATAAATCAAAATTCGCTTGAAGAAGTTTTTCCTGCGAAGAATCGTTGGGATTGTTCGCTTGCTTTGGATGGCTTTTACTTTCCTTGCCAAGAGAAAAACCAAGAAAAAAAATAATTCCTAAAAGAAGGAAGAAGAGAAGAAGATGTAAACAAAATTTATCAAAATTTTTAATTCGTTTTTCTTTCATTAATTTCTTTGATTATACACAATTTTTTTTTCCTGCCAAGTTTACAATTAGCAATTGGCAATTGGCAGTTGGTTGTCAATAGAAATTTTATTGAAATTTATTGTTCTATTATTTATTAACGAGTTAACGAGTTTAATGTTAAAAATCCAACCCTGAACCACTAAAGGGTTTTGGAAATCCCGCATCCTTTAGTGGTGCGGGACTGGGTTGCCCAGTACCCTTCAGTGGTACTGGGCAAAATCCCAAATCCCAAACAAATTCCAAATTCTAAATCACAAATTCTAAACAAATTAAAATGCAAAATGCAAATCTCAAAATGCAAAATGATAATCTAAAATTCAAAATGCCCACCCCTTCCTTACTCCTCCCCTTCCCAGAGGGAGAGGGAGGATAGGAGGGGGTGGGGGTATTCGTTTTGAACATTTGGTCATTCTGCCATCACTCAAAATTTCAAAAATAAATACGATCGTATTTAAATTTGAAATTTAAAAAATAGTTACCTCTTATTTTTTTTCGAATCAACCTTATTTTTGACAGAATTACGTAACAAATTACGTAACAAATTACGTAATTTGTTACGTAATCGCAAAAAGATAACACTATACAAATAAAAAAGTTTTTTAAAAGAAATATATAGCAGGATTTAAAGAAGAATAAAGGTTGGAAAACCGAATATTCGGAAGGCAAAAGTTTAAGAGCAAATAAAATATTATGCCTTATCAGAAACAGAACAGAAAGTCATCAGAAAAATCAGCGATCCAAAATAACCTTACCTTTTTTATAAAAGATTTGAGAATACCAAAGAGAGACGAGACGATTTAAGTGGTTTTAGATTTTATTACAGTAAACCGTGAAGCCAGATTAATAATAACAGGAGAGGGAAAAGCCAAAAAAGATTAGTAAAGATACCCATTATTGTTCCGATAAAGACAGATTGTTTTTTTGATGTATTTAAAAACTTTCTTGAAAGCCAATAATTATATCCCCCTAAAATTAGACTTACAAGGAAACAAAAACGCCATGGAAAAAAATAGTACCAAAAAAGTCCTAAGAATGATGATGTCTTGGAGATGTGAGGAGAAATGCTCTTGTCAACAGAATGAAACACCGGGTAGAAGGAGAATAATACAAGCTGAATCAAACCTCCTCCAACCACTGCAGATAAAATATGAGTAAGAAATTTTCGAATTCCGATTGGACTTTTCTTTTTTAGAAGAAAACATCCAATACTAAGAGTACAGACATTTAAGAAAAGATATACAAGAGTGATGCCTATATACCGCATTGATTTTTAAAACTCTTTGATTGACTTTTAGAATCTCTTTGCAAGAGTTCTGATTTTAATTTTAACGATTTTTGTCTGGGCGTCAAAAATGTATCTCATCTTTTACAGGTTTAGATTCTCTTGGCTATAATAATCCTAAACAACCTATAACTTTAAATAAAATATTCCAACATTCTGCAGAATGTTGGAATATTAATAACCAGTTTTTTTGAGGGGGTAGTTTGGAATTTGGTTTGAAAATGAAAGAAATAGTTATCAATTGCGCTATTTTTCAAACATTTTAAATCCGAAAATTAAACTTTACCATATAATTCTAATAAAAAACCTCCTGCGAGGAAATTTTGTCTTGCAGGAGGCTAAATTTAACTTTAATTTTTTCCAGCCCATTCTATTGGAATTTCGCCTCTTTCCCACATTTTCTCTCCTTCTTTAGTCCAACTTCCATTTTTCCAGATCTCGATACCTCCAAGGGTAATAATGCCTTGATTACTTGGAGAAAACGCAGATAAGTGGAAGTATTCTACCCTTCCTTTGACAATTAACTCTCCGCCTCGCATATATTCTCCGGTCCAATCACCGCAATCACCTTTAACAATTATCTTTCCGCCCTGCATTTCACATCCGGTGTCGTTTCCACAACTTCCCTCCACAATCAAATGCAGTTTTTCTGGGTTTTGATAGCCTAAATAACCAAGACGAACCGGTAATTCTTCAACTTTAAGATGAACTTCAATCGGTTCAATATCTTTTTCTCTAATGCCCTTCCTTTTTTGAGATGAAGCATGGTTTTCAATATTTTTCTTCAAGAAAGAAAAAATAAAGATTCCTAAATCTGTACTAAGATACCCCCTTTTTTTAAACTTCTTCCAATCAAATTCTTTTAGGAATTTATTGGAAGTTTTTTCTAAAAGAAAAGGAGATATTTCAGGCAGAGGAAGGGAAAGGAAGAAAGAGAAGGCTTCGTCCCAATAAATTACCTCTTTACTAACGTCATCCTCATTTTCCTCCCAGAGTTTTTTTAATTCTTCAACTGTTTTCTCAACCATTTCAAATTCCTCAAATCTTTCTTTTTCTTCCATCATAATCATACCCTCCTTTCTCTCGGATCGGTTTTCCCGAACCGAGTTTTTATTTTTAGTTTTTATTTTTATACTTCTATCTCCTTCCTTATAAATTTTTTAAAATGCTTCCGGGAGTTGCTTCCCTCTAAAAGATTACCATTTCTGATAACCTTTTAGAGAAAGATAACCGCTTTGCGATCCTTTTTTATTTGATTGTTAAGATTAACTAATAACAAACATATTTTTAATGAATTGTCAACCTTTTGTAGTTATTCTCTTGTTTTTTATTTTTTGGTTGATTATAATAACCAACAATGAAGGATTCTCTTTTAATAACAACTTTAATTATGGCTTTTCTGAGTATCATATCTTCTATCTTTGCCTATCAAAAAGGAAAATGTTTAGAAGGTTTTTTAGTAGTTAAAGATTTGTTTTTTAAAATGATTCCTTTATTGTTTTTTGCCTTTGTTTTGGCTGGAATGATTCAAGTTTTAGTGCCTAAAGAGATAATTATTAAATGGATTGGTCAAGAATCAGGAATTAAAGGGATTTTTTTAGGGGCGATTTTGGGCGGTTGCTTGCCCGGCGGTCCTTATGTCGTTCTGCCTTTAGCCGCTGGTCTTTTAAAAATCGGTGTGAGTATTCCAGTTCTAATCTCTTTTTTGGCTGGCTGGTCTTTAATTGGCTTTACTAAAATTCCTTTACAAATTGCTATTTTAGGCCCAAAAGTAACTTTGATTAGATTTCTTTCAGTGGCTTTTTTTGCTCCCCTGGCTGGATTGATTGCTTCTTTAATAATGAAAATTTTTAGAATAAAATGAATGATCTAAAAAAATATTGGCAGAAGAGAAATTTTAAGAAAACGCCGGAGCCAAAAGGAAAAATTTTAAAAACTTCAAAGAATAGATTTGTGATTCACGATCATTATGCTTTAAAAGCCGGCCATCATCATGACTTTAGATTAGAAATGGATGGGGTTTTAAAATCTTGGGCAGTGCCAAAAGGAGTGCCAGAAAAAAAAGGCCTCCGTCATTTGGCAATCCAGACAGAGGATCATCCAATAAGTTATTATGACTTTGAAGGAATTGTTCCCAGGGGTTGTTACGGCGCTGGCAAGGTAAAAATTTTTGACAAGGGTGAATATGAATTAATTGAAAGGACAGAGGAGAAATTGGTTTTTAAGTTGAAGGGTAAAAAAATTAAAGGGATTTATTGCTTGGTTAAAATGAAAGGAAAAGGAAATCAGTACCTTATTTTTAAATTAAGGTAATCAATCTCAAATTTCAGACAATCAAATAACTAACAAGAGAATTCTTAATTCTAGCTTGTCACATTCGTTAACTAATAAAAGAACTGAAATATCCCAAAATTTTCCACTTTTTTCTCTTGTTTAAAAAAAGAAACTAACTAATATTCTTAATAATGGCTGAGAGATTACCTCCTCAAAATTTAGAAGCTGAAAAGTCAGTTTTAGGAGCAGTAATGTTGGATAAAGATGCTATTATTAAAATAGCTGATACTTTGAGTCCAGAAGATTTTTATAAAGGTAGCCATCAAAAAATTTACCAAGCGATGCTTAATCTTTACCAGAAAAGGGAAGCTATAGATGTTTTGACTCTTTCTTCTTATTTAAAAGAAAAAAAACTTTTGGAAGAAATTGGCGGTTTTTCTTATTTAACTTCTTTGGCAACTTCGGTGCCTAATGCTGCTCATATAGAACATTATGCTAATTTAGTTAGAGAAAAGAGCGTTTTGAGAAAATTACTTAATTCTTTTTCTAAAATCTCTGAAGAAATTTTTTCTACTGATAAGGAAACAGAAGAGATTATTGACAAAACCCAACAGGAAATTTTTCAAATAGTTCAGCAAGGAGTAGAAATGAAATTTAAGCCGCTTAAAGATGATTTAAAAGATGCTTTTGAAAGAATAGAAAAATTATACAAAGGAGATAGAAGTTTAAGGGGTTTGACTACTGGTTTCCCTGATTTGGACGAACGACTTTCTGGCTTGCAAAAAGCAAATTTAATTGTTTTGGCTGCTAGGCCTTCATTAGGAAAAACAACTTTTGCTTTAGACATTGCCCGAGCAGTTGCTTTAAAAGAAAATCAGCCGGTTGGAATTTTTAGTTTAGAGATGTCTCGAGAAGATATTGTTGACCGATTAATTTCTGCTCAAGCAGGCATTGATCTTTGGCGTCTAAGAACCGGTCGATTACAAGACGAGTCAGATTTTAAATTGATAGAGGTAGCTTTAGATAAACTTTCTCGAGCAGATGTTTTTATTGAAGATAGTTCTTCTTTGGATGTTTTGCAGATTAGGACAATGGCTCGAAAACTTCAGTTGGAAAAAGGACTTTCTTTGCTAATTATTGATTACCTTCAATTAATCAGGCCTTCTCGAAGAATAGAGAGCGAGGTTCAACAGATGACAGAAATTTCTCGCGGTTTAAAATCGTTAGCCAAAGAGCTTAATGTACCAGTTTTGGCTATTTCTCAACTTTCTCGGGCAGTTGAACAAAGGGAAATAAGAATCCCTCGTTTGGCTGATTTACGTTCCTCTGGTTCAATAGAGCAAGATGCTGATGTTGTTCTTTTTATTTACCGAAAAGACAAAGATAAAAATCCAGAAACTTTGGGACCAGAAGATATTAATACCGCTGAAATTATTATTGCTAAGCACCGAAATGGTCCAACCGGCTCGGTTAAGTTGAAATTTAATCCAGGGACAGTTAGTTTTCAGAGTATTGATCAGCAATATCAAGAGATAGAAGAAATGGAAGGCGAAGAAGCCATCATTTGAAATTATGTTTTTGCCAAAATCAATTGAAAATTTTGTTAAAGTTTTTTCTTCTTTTCCTTCGATTGGCCAAAAACAAGCCACTCGTTTGGCTTTCTATTTAATCAATCAAAAGAGCAAACTTAGAGAAGCCAGAAAATCATTAGAAGATTTAGAAAAAAATATTATTGTTTGTTCTGAATGTTTTATGCCTTTTCAGTCATCTGCAAGTTTGAAAAGCAATGTCTGTCCAATTTGCTTAGATAGAAGAAGGAATAGAAAAATTATTTGTTTAGTTGAGAAAGAAACTGATCTTTTGACTATTGAAGAGTCAAAAAAATATAATGGCCTCTATTTTATTTTAGGAGGGGAAATTTCGCCGGTTGATCCAGAAAGTTATAAAAAGATAAGGATAAATCCCTTAATTAAAAAAATAAAGAGAGACAAAATAGAGGAGGTGATTATTGCTACTAGTTTGACAACTGCTGGCGATTTGACAGCAATGTATGTTGAGAGGTCATTAAAAAATTTGGGGGTAAAAATCACTCGTCTTGGCAGGGGTATTCCTACTGGGGGCGAAATTGAGTTTGCTGACCCAGAAACAATTGCTGCTGCTCTTAAAAGAAGAGAATAAAATATGAAAAAGTTCTTTGTTTTTTTTCTTTTAGTTATTTTCTTTTTAGGAATATCTTCTCTATTCCTCTTTTTTTATTTTTTCAAAGACCTGCCGAAGATAGCCGAGTTGGAGACTCTTTCTTTTCAGCCAAGAGAATCAACAAAAATTTTTGACCGAACTGGTGAACATTTACTTTACGAAATTTATAATGGAGAAAAAAGAACGATAGTCCCTTGGGAGAAAATTCCTGATAGTTTGAAGCAGGCGACTATTGCTATTGAAGATAAAGATTTTTACCAGCATCCGGCTTTAAGTTGGAAATCAATTTTGCGGGCAATCTGGGTTAATTTTTATCATCGTCGAATTGTTCAAGGGGCTTCAACGATTACTCAGCAGTTAGCCAGAAATGCTTTTTTAGTTCCTGAAAGGAGTTTGAAAAGAAAAATCAGAGAAGCGATTCTGGCTTTTCTTTTAGAAAAGAAATACTCTAAAGACAAAATTCTTTATTTTTATCTTAACCAAGTTTTTTACGGCAATAATTGTTATGGCGTCGGCGCTGCTGCCAAAGTTTATTTTGGCAAGCCAGTTGAAAATCTTAGTTTAGCTGAAAGTGCTCTTTTGGCTGCTTTGCCTTGGGCACCAAGCTATCTTTCTCCTTATGGTTCTCATTTAGACAAACTTCTTGAGAGAAAAAATATAGTTTTAAAAAAGATGTTTGAACAGGGTTATATTACTCAAGAAGAATTTGAGAAAGCCAAAAATGAGAAAATTGAATTTAAGCCGAGAAAAGAAAAAATTTTTGCCCCTCATTTTGTAATGTATGTTAAGGATAAATTGTTTTCTGAATTTGGCCAAGATTTTTTAGAGAGAGGCGGCTTGAAAATTTATACAACCTTAGATTGGCGAACTCAACAATTAGCCGAAGAAACAATTAAATGGGGAGTAGAAAGAAATAGAGAACTGGCTAATGCCTATAATGCCGGGATGGTTGTTCAACAGGCAAAGACAGGTGAGATTTTGGCGATGGTTGGTTCTTATGATTATTTTGCCAAACCATTTCCTGAAGGTTGTCAGAGTGGCCAAACTTGTCTTTTTGATCCAAAAGTTAATGTGACAACTTTTGGTCAAGGCAGGCAGCCAGGTTCGGCTTTCAAACCCTTTGCCTATCTCCAGGCATTTATTAAAGGTTATTCGCCAGAGACGGTTGTTTTTGATTTGAAAACTAATTTTGAGACAGATTCTTCTGAGGAAAAAAAATACGAACCAGAGAATTTTGACCACCGATTTAGAGGACCGGTTAGTTTTCGCAATGCCTTGGCTCAATCAATTAATGTTCCCTCGGTTAAAGTTCTTTACTTAGCTGGTTTAAAGGAAACTCTCTCTCTTGCCAAAAAATTGGGAATTTCCACTTTAACTTCTCCAGAAAGATATGGCTTGACTTTGGTTTTAGGAGGAGGCGAAGTTAGGTTAATTGATATGATTGAGGCCTATTCGGTTTTTGCTTGTCAAGGCAAGAAGCACAATCAAAAGGTTATTTTGAAAATAGTTGATTCGCAAGGGAAGGTTATTAAAGAGAGCAAGGATGAAGTTGAAGAAGTGATTGACCCAGAAAAAGTCAAAATTCTTAATAATGTTTTAAGCGATAATCAAGCCAGAGCGCCGCTTTATGGCGGATTAAATAATCAAATTCAGTTGCCTGATAGAGAAATAGCCGCTAAAACCGGAACAACTAACGACTCAAGAGATGCTTGGATTTTTGCCTATACTCCTTCTTATGTTGTTGGTATTTGGGTTGGCAATAATAATAACGCGCCGATGCTTAAAAAGGGTTCAAGTATCCTTTTAGCCGTGCCGCTTTGGCGTCATTTTGCTGATGTCTTCTTTCTCGATAAACCAAAAGAGGAATTTGAAAAACCGGAAATAAAAGAAATTGCCAAGCCAATGCTTAATGGAAAATATATTGCTTTTTATAAAGAAGAAGGAAAACTCAAACCGCAAGTTCATAACATTCTTTATTATGTTAACAAAGAAGATCCTTTAGGGGAAATGCCAGAGAAACCAGAAGAAGATCCTCAGTTTGAAAATTGGGAAAAGCCAGTTTTAGAATGGTTAAAAGAATCTGGTTTTGATTTGAATTTCTTTAATCAACCGATTAAATACTCAACAAAAATTAAGCCGCTTTTAGATTTTAAAGAAAATGAAGAAAAATTAGAAATTATTCAACCAAGTAATGGAGATTTTATTGAGAGAAGTTTTCTTTTAAGAATCAAAATTAATCAGCCAATTAAAAAAATCGCTATTTATTTTAACGAGGAAAAATTAAAAGAAATAAATAATTTGCTTCCTCAAGAAAAGAAAATTATTTTAAGGGCAAAAAAAATAGACCTCCAAAACAAATTAACTTTAAAGGTCTATCCAGAAGAAGGAGAAGAATTTGAGAAAAATTTAATCCTTTTTCAAAAAATACCGGAAGAGAGATAGTTCTTCTTTGGCAAAAATAATTTTTCTGATTTCCTCTTCGTTTAATTTTAAGAAATTTAAAGTTGAATGGTCTGGGCAATAAAAATAAATTTTGCTATCAATTATTCTAAAACTAACCGAGTTTATTTTTTTTCTTTTAAGAAAATCTTTTAGTAATTTCTCTTTCTCTCTTTTCTTAGCAATTTTTATCAAAAAAGGTCTTTTAGAAATGATTTCTTTTAGATTTTGCCACATAAAAAATATATTAGGAGCAAAACAAAACCACCCAAAAGGGTGGTTTTGTTTTTACATCTCTTCTTCGCCAGAAGTTTCCTCTTCAGAAAAGCCTTCTTCTGTTTCTGGTGTTTTAGGAGTAGCTTCTTCTGGAGTGGGTTCTTTGGTTTCTTCAGGAGTAGTTGCTTCTGGTTCAGAAGGAGTAGTAGTTTCTTCTGTTTCTTCTCCTTGATTCAAATAAACGACTTTGTTTTCTAATTCCATATTTTAATTTGTTTAACAGTTTTTTCCGACCTTTCTTGCCTTTTAAAAAAGGCAATTTTTTAAATCCTTCTTATTCTATTGATATCTTTTTTTCTGTCAAGAAATTATATTCAATTTTTTATTTTTGTCAAGTACTGGTTAATTATTTTTTTAATTTCTCTAAAAACTTCTCTTTTAGATTTTTCTCCATTAATAAAATAAACATTTTTGAAATTTTTCAAAATTAACTGGTAATTTTGATAAACCTTTCTCAGTTTTTCTTTTTCTTCAAACAAATGAATTTTTTCTCCTCTCTTTTTAATTCTTTTCAGGCAATCATCAGATTTAACATTTAGAAAGAAAACTAAATCAGGCAAAGGAAAGTTTTTATTTAATTCCTTTAATTTTTTCAAACTAACATTTAAGGAGCCATAAGCTAAACTTGAAAAGAGATATCTGTCAGAAATAACAATTTTCCCTTTTCTTAAGGCTGGCTCGATTGTTCTTTTTAAATGCTTTTCTCTGTCTTTGGCAAAAAGTTTTTGTAAAGACAAAGGACTTTTTTTGATTTTTTTCTCAAGAATTTTCTTTATTTCTTTTCCTTCTTTAGTTTCTAAAGTTGGTTCTTTGGTTAAAACCACTCTAAAACCTTTCTTTTCTAAGAAATTTCTTAACAAGTTTGCTTGAGTAGTTTGACCTGAGCCGTCTAGACCTTCAAAAACAATAAAGAGCCCTTTATAACTATTAGTCATTTTTTAAAAATTTGTTTTTTATTTTGAAATGCAATTGCCAACCACTTTGGTGATTTATTTAAAAAATTCCACAGATTTCTAAAATCCTCTCTTTTATATAATCAGCTGATTTTAAAGCTTTCTCTACTTCTTTCCAAGAATATTCTTCAATTTCTCCTGGATAACGAGTTTCAATATGATATTTATTCAAAAAATAACAAGAATTTTCCATTTTTTGAGGGAGTTTTTTATTAGTCTCTTTGCAATAGCTGAAAAGTTTGATGAGATTATGAATTTTAAATTCTTCTTTTATGTCTTTTCCGTGAAGGACTAAAAATCCTTTTAGATATTTTTCTGCTGGCTGATGAGCATGAAAACAGCTTGCTGCTGGATAATTTCTTTCGTCATAAAGAAGATGGGCTACTCCCAGATCCTCTTCGGCTCGTCCAAACCATTCTTGGGCTAATTTTTTATAATTATTTTTTCTCATATAAAATCTGTCCTTTTTTTAAAATTAAGTTAATAAAAAAATCTCCCATTTTCCTTCTCTTTTCTAATTCTTCTGGGGTGTAAACTATAACATCTACTGGGTAGGGGAGGTGGCTCAAGAATTTTTCTACCCGAGTGATTCTGAAACGTTTGGGTAATTTAGATTTTTTTACAACTAAAATATCAACATCACTTGATGCAGTTGGTTTGCCCCAGGCATAACTACCAAAAAGAATAATTTTCTCTGGGTTATATTTTTTTAAACTCTTAACGATTTGTTGAGTATTAGTCATATTTCCAAATTAGTTTCAAAATTCATTTTAGCAATTTTTTAATATGTTTCAAAAAAAATTCAAAGGAGTTCTTTAAGTCGGCCAAGATGAAGTTCAATTAATTTGATTCTATGCTTAATTACTTTTCTTTTTTTGATTTACTTTATCTTATCACATAATAACAAAAATTTTTGAGACAGTAAAGCGAAAGGAATAGAAAATTAAAATTTCTTAACTGAGAAATTTTAGTTTTAAGTTTTTTGTTCTAGTATCCAAATAAGTAGAGATGATATTATTTTTTATTCCAATAGCCACTTTCAGAAAAGAACAATTTGTATATCCCTTTCAGTAGTACTAGGCAAAATTCAAAACAACTCAAAAGCTATCAATTCTCATTCAATTTTTTAATATTCAATCCTCAACAAAAATATTCTAACATTCTGCAGAATGTTAGAATATTAAAATTTAAAAAATTTTTCAAAATGTCTTTTATCTTTTGCATCTCTTTGAAAATAAAAATGGGCAGCTAAAGATCTAGCCGCCCTTGATAGAGAATTTAAAATTTTTCAGGCAAGTAAACGTCAGAAATCCGTTACGTTGCATAGATAGTAGGATTGATTAGTTCCGTTTGGATGTCGATAGATAGATTCACCTTTCGAAAAAATAATCGAAATAGTGATATTCTTATCCTCAAAAGGAATCTTACAAACCTCACCACTTTCATTTTCCACAATAATGGACTTATTAGTAACCTCCTTTAGTGTGCCCCAAATAATTTTCTCTTCACCACTCCAAAATACTTCTACTTTTATCTCCTCTCCGATATTTCTTTTCAATTCTCTCATCATCTTTCTATTCACATACTTCCATAGATCATAGATAACTTTACTTCTATCCAAAGTAACTATTTCACCAACAACATTTTCGCAGTTAAAAGGAATCTCATAAATCTTGCCTCTTTTTTCTTCAACTATAATAAAATTACGTGTGACTTTCCTTAATATTCCCTTAATAACTTTAATTTCACCCACACCGATCGGAAATGCTGTTACTTCTATACAACTTCCAATGTACTTTTCTAACTTTCTCATTTTTCTACCCCCTATTTTGTTTTTAGTTACCAATAAAATTAGTTACTAATAAAATTATACAAAAATTTTTGAAGAAAGTCAAGGCTTTGTGAGGAAATTAAAGTTTTTCAGTTAAGAAATTTAAAAGGGCGCCGGTTACCCAGGCTTGAGGATGGCAAGAGGTTGTTTTCAATTTTTCAATCATTATTTTTCCTTCTAAAGAAACTCCATTCTTTCTGGATCTATTTTCTTTCCTTGGTATTTTGCTAAAATTTCTAAGGTATTTTTTGCAATTCTAGGATCTATATTTAAAAGTTGCCAAGCAGAAATTAAACTATCTCTACCAAATAATCTTTTATATTTAGGAATGCCGGCATTTAAAAATCCATATTTTTTGTTTTTTAAAATTTCTATCTCTTTTAGAAGTTTTTTAAAATCTCTTTTTTCATCTACTATATATTTTTCATTTTTTTCAAAAAATCTTTTTCAAAATCTTTTTGGACTTCTATTTATTTTACCAAAGTTCATTCATAAATTAAAGGAAAGAGAAGTAGGGAGAAGATTAAATTTAAAACAAAAGCGGGCTTTGCCGCCTTGTTTTAAAAAATCTCGCTAGTTTCTTATTTGAACGCTTCAAGAATGACTGTTTGGAGATAGCTGCGGGGCCAGGGATCGAACCTGGATAACAGGATCCAAAGTCCTGTGTGTTACCAATTACACCACCCCGCAATAATTTGTTTTAACTTATAATAAAATATCACAAATTTTGATTAAATTCAATAGAGGAATTTTTCTTGCTTAAAATTTTTAATTGGTTATAATAAAATCCATTATGGGTGGCGTTCCAAAAAGACATAAGACAAAATCAAAAGTTGGAATGAGAAGAAGCCATTTGAAGTTAGAGAAGAAAAATTTAGTTGCTTGCTCTCACTGCGGCAATTTAATTTTACCTCACCGAGTTTGTCCTTATTGCGGCTATTATCGAGGTAAAATGGTCATTGATGTTTTTGCTAAATTAACTAAAAAAGAAAGAAAATTAAAGGAAAAAGAATTAAAAGAGTCTTCAAAATCAAAAGAATCTTCAAAATCAAGCCGTCAAGAGCAATCTTAATTAAATTACTATTATGGCTTCTAGGCATTTGGGTCGTTCAATAGTTCTTCAAAGTTTATTTGAGTGGGATTTTTATTCTCATCAAGTTGATTTGGTAAAAATTATTGAAAGGAATTTAAAAATGTTTGCTCAGGGAATTAGTGATTTGGCTTTTGTTTTTAATTTAGCTAAAGGAATAATAGAACATCTGTCAGAGATTGATGAAATTATCAGAAAAGCTGCTTGTCAATGGCCCTTAGAACAGATTAATCCAATTGATAGAAATATCTTAAGAATAGGAATTTATGAGTTGCTTTTTGGTAATCAAGAAGAAGTGCCACCTAAAGTGGCAATTAATGAGGCAGTTGAATTAGCCAAAACTTTTAGTGGAGATTCTTCTAGAAAATTTGTCAATGGAGTTTTAGGGACAATTTATAAAGAAAGAGAAGAAATTATTAAAGAAAAAAAATCTTAGTTTTTCACTATGGACAATTTAGCCGAACTTGAAAGGAAAATAGGTATCAATTTTAAAAATAAAAATTTAATTAGAGAAGCAATCACTCACCGTTCTTATTTGAACGAATATCCTAATCAAAATTTAAAGCACAATGAGAGATTGGAATTTTTAGGCGATGCGGTTTTAGAATTAATTGTCACTGATTATCTCTTTAGAAAAATGCCAGAATCTCCAGAGGGAATGATGACAGGTTTAAGGGCTTCTTTAGTTAAAACTGATAGTTTAATTAAAGTTGCTCACAAAATAGATTTAGACAAATTTATTCTTGTTTCTAAAGGAGAGAGTAAAGATAAAAACTCTAAGGGCTTTGAAACAATCTTAGCCAATGCTGTTGAAGCAATTATTGGAGCCATTTATTTAGATAGTGGATTTGCTGCTGCCAAAAAATTTATTGAAGAAAATATTTTGATTTATTTAGAAGAAATTATCCGCAATAAAGAATGGAAAGATGCCAAAAGTTTATTTCAAGAATTATCTCAGGCAGAATTGGAAATTACTCCAAAATATAAAATTCTTAAAGAGTGGGGACCTGACCATAATAAAAAATTTCTTGTTGGTCTTTATTTAGATGACAAACTAATTAGTAAAGGTGAGGGCAGTTCAAAACAAGAAGCCGAGATTGAAGCGGCTAAAGAGGCCTTGACTCTTAAGAAAGAAAAAGGATGGTCTATTTAGATTCTTTAGAGCTTTTTAATTTTAAATCTTTTGCTAAAAAAACCAAAATTTGTTTTGACAAAAACATTACTTTAATAGTCGGCCCAAATGGATCTGGTAAATCCAATATAATTGATGCTTTGGTTTGGGTTTTAGGAGAAAGAGAAGCAAAGTCTTTAAGATTGCAAAAAAGCGGCGATATAATTTTTTCAGCCAAAGAAGAAAAAGATAAATTTAATTTGGCTTGGGTAGCGGCAAATTTTGTTGATT
>Ga0190334_1000706_pt1 | contig 15612 bp, 16 predicted proteins | sample 48720478_MG_FD_161270 | JGI IMG/M metagenome (GOLD analysis project Ga0190334, IMG submission 161270) | Hydrothermal vent sediment bacterial communities from Southern Trench, Guaymas Basin, Mexico - 4872-04-7-8_MG | ecosystem: Environmental > Aquatic > Marine > Hydrothermal vents > Sediment ...
CTGTCCCCAAGCCCAAATCCTGTATGGGAATATTGTTGAAGTTTAAGCAACTTATGCTGTGCGTTTTCTAGAGTTTCCCCCGGCACAATTATTGCTCGGAAAGGCTATAGAAGAGGCTTTTCTTCTTTCAGAACCGACTATGAACAAGCAGCGAAAGAGGTTTCATTAGAAAATCTTAATAAGGAGGTATGGAGAATGAGATCTTACAAATGGTTGTGTATGGTATTGATCGCTGTTGTCCTTTTCTGGGGGCAAACTTCACTTGCTGCCATGACCAACGCAGAAATGGAGCAACGATTGAACCAGTTGATTTCCATCATACAAAGTCAGCAGGACGAAATTCAGAAACTCAAGCAAGAGCTGGAACAGCAAAAGACAATTACCATTCAGGAACAAAAAGTAAACAAGGAGGAAGTCAAAGAGATTGTCAAGACCCAGATGGAAAAAAAGGAAAAGGAATGGAAGGGCCTGATTCCAAAATGGGTCAAGAGGGTAAAGGTTTCAGGTGACCTGAGGCTTCGTTATGAGGGCATCTACAATCGTAAGGAACGGCAAAGTGATGGGAGCACCAAGGACATTGACGACCGTAACCGGTATCGCATCCGGGCAAGGCTCTTCTTTGATGCCCCGATTACCGATGAGATATCGACCCATTTTATGATCTGTACTAACCAGGACCAGCACTGGGAGGCAACTACCACCAATCAGACATTTACTGATGACTTCAGCGACAAGGGTATCTATCTTCACAGGGCATATGCAACTTATAAACCTGGATGGCTAAAGGGGTTGGAGGTGTCAGCAGGTAAATTCAAGAACACCTTCCTCCATACGGATATCATGTGGGACCCTGACGTAAACCCAGAGGGCATATATGAAAGATATCAGTACAAAGGCTTCCGCAACTTCCAACCCTTCATACACCTGGGCCACATGGTGGTGAATGAAGTGAATAAGGATGAGGACGCTTATCTCTATATCAACCAGGTTGGGTTTGATTGGAATATCGGGCCGATCAAATGGACCCTGGCCGGGAGCTATTATAACTGGGACAATTTGGAGGCGACCAAATGGCTCCATAAGGCAGAATATAAGGGTGGTGGTGGCAACACGTTTATAGATAAAGCAGGGGAGTTCCAGTATGCGTATGATTATAATCTCTGGGAGGCCATTTCCTTTGTCCGATTTAAACTTGGCGTTCTACCAACTAAGCTCATATTTGACTATATTGTAAACTCTGCAGATGATGTTCCAAGTGATCAGGACACCGCCTATTATCTCGGCTTCAAACTGGGGAAAACAAAACACAAGGGAGACTGGTCCCTTGCCTATAAGTACGCCCGCATTGAGAAAGACGCTGTCATCGGTTCCATGAACGACCAGGATTTTTATGGTGCCAATAGAAAAGGGCACAAGATCAAATTGAGGTACATGTTATTTGATCATTTGCAGTTTGGTGCCGCCTATTTCAATACCGAGCCTGTTGATGATTGGGACCCGACATCCCCTACATTCAAAAACAACAAGGCGCGTGAAGAAGAAGACCGCATTCAAGTAGACTTTATATTCAAGTTTTAGCGCTTAGATGAAGGCGGTGGCAATGGCATAGAGGGAGAACAGTAAACTCGTGGATAGGAGGGTATAAAATGGCTGAGATAGGACATGGTGGTAAGGAGATTGTTGAAAGGATAATGGAGCCTTCAGAGGCGAAGGAGAAGATAAAGGGGTTGAAGGCGATTCCTGTCCGACCCCAGATAGCGAATGAGGTGATAGGCATTGCGTATGGCTTTTTCTCTCCTGTAGAAGGTTTCATGGGAAAGGCGGATGTGGAGGGTGTATGCAAGAACATGCGTCTTAGTAATGGGGTGGTCTGGAGCCTTCCAATAGTTTTTGATCTATCGGAAGGGGAAATATCGGATTATGGCATCAAGGAAGGTGACAGCGTTCTGCTTACCTTTGACAATAACCCGATGGCGATTTTTGAGGTGGAAGAGATTTACGATTATGACAAAAAGCAGATGTGCCAGGATGTCTTCGGGACCACCGAGGAGAAACACCCTGGTTGTGCTCGCACTTATAATTACAAGGATAAATTCCTTGGGGGCAAGGTAACTCTGGTAAACAGGCCGAAGATAAATCCTCCGTTCGACCCTTACTTTATACCGCCCCTTGAGCTAAGAAAGAGATTCAAAGAGAAAGGATGGGTAAGGGTTGTTGCCCATCAAACACGAAATGTGCCTCATACCGGGCATGAGTGGTTAATGAAAGGGGCCTGGTTTCAGACCTATGCTGAGTTATCCATTGAGAAGCCTCTGGTGGGTGTGTTGGTCAATGCAATTATTGGAGAAAAGAGAAAAGGCGACTATATTGACGAGGCTATTATTCTCTGCCAGGACGAATTGAGGAAGGCGGGATATTTTGGAGATCACAATCATATGACGTCTCTTACCTTTTGGGATATGAGGTATGCTGGACCGAGGGAGGCGGTGTTTCATGCGGCGTTGAGGAGCAATCTGGGTCTGACCCATCACATGTTCGGAAGGGATCATGCTGGGGTTGGGACGTATTATGGACCATATGATGCCCACCGGGTGCTGGAAAGCGTGCAGGATGAGCTTGGCATAACGCCGGTCTATTCAATGAACTGGCTGTACTGCCCTCATTGTGGTGAGATTACCTCTGAGGGACTCTGTAATCACAGGGATGAATGGCAGAAGTTCAGCGGAACTGTAATAAGGAGTATAGTTCAGGATGGAGTTAAACCGCCAAGACTGATATTCCGGCCCGAGGTTTTCGATCTGGTAATGGAATGTGCAGAGAAGTATGGCTTTGGCTCTCCCTTTGTAACGGATGAGTATTTGGAGAAGAGGACCCCTGTTTTTACTTTTTCTGAGATTTAAAGGAGGTAGATCATGGCCGAAGAGAAATATCCCATTAATATATGGATAAATGAGGAGCGCTACGAGAAGCTGAAGGAAGCAGGGTTAGGTGATATGTGCGAGGAAATGCTGGCGGGGCTTAAGGTACTGAGGGTATATGCGGATGAGGAGCAAAAGGACAAGATTCTGAAGGCATTTCCAACTGCCAAGTTTGACAGCGCCACTACAAAGAGTATCGAGCTGCTCCCGAGGGACGTAAAGGACAAGATCTTTGAGAAGATAGTTGAGAAGCGGAGTGTTGAGATAATGGGGGAATTTCTGAATGCCTACGAGTAGAGTGAGACGCAGTGGAAGCCAAGGAAAAGAACGACTTCAAGAAAGAAAGGAGGTGTAATCAGGGAAGCTTTAAGTGATTAACCATCAGAGGCACAAGAACTGTAAATCTGTTGAAATCAGGAGGTGTAATAATGCCAAGTTTTGTAATGGTAGAGAAGTGCGATGGTTGTAAGGGGCAGGACAAGACTGCTTGTATGTACATCTGCCCTAATGACCTGATGGTATTGGACATGGAAAAGATGAAGGCCTACAACCGTGACCCCTCCATGTGCTGGGAGTGCCAGTGCTGTGTGAAGATTTGCCCGCAGCAGGCCATGGACGTGAGGGGGTATGCGGACTTTATTCCTCTGGGAGCAAGCGTTATTCCTTTGAGGGGTTCGCAGGATATCATGTGGACGGTGAAGTTCCGTGATGGAAGCATCAAGAGATTCAAGTTCCCCATCAGGACGACTGAGGAAGGTACAGCGGACCCATTGGGTGGCTTCCCCACACACGATGATCTTAACAGCCAGGCTCTGGCAACAGAACCTGCATCACTGGGACTCGACGCGGTTCCCACAAGATAAAAAAGGAGGTGAGAGAATATGGCAAATTTTGAGACGGTAGAAGTTAGCACTGACCTCCTCATCGTTGGTGGGGGATTTGCAGCGTGCGGTGCTGCTACAGAGGCGGCATATTGGGCAAAGAAACACGGACTAAAGGTAACCCTGGTTGATAAGGCGGCGCTAGACCGCAGTGGTGCTGTGGCCATGGGGCTTTCAGCTATTAACCAATATATTGGTATTAAAGACGGTGATAACACCGCTGAGGACTATGTGCGCTATGTGCGTCAGGACCTAATGGGTGTTTCAAGGGAAGACTTGGTTTACAACATTGCTCGCCACGTTGACTCCACGGTGCACCTGTTCGAAAAATGGGGTCTTAAGATCTGGACAGATGAAAACGGTAAATATGTCCATGAAGGCCGATGGCAGCTCATGATCAATGGTGAGTCTTATAAGATCATCATTGCAGAAGCGGCCAAGAATGCCATTGCAGATGCAGGTGGGGAGATCTATGAGAGGGTGTTTATCGTAGAGCCCCTTGTGGAGGACAACAAGATTGTCGGTGCTGTTGGTTTCAGCGTCCGCGAAGAGAAGTTCTATGTATTTAAGGCCAAGGCTGTGGTGTGCGCCATGGGTGGTGCAGTGCACGTGTTCAGGCCCAGGTCTGTGGGTGAAGGTTTTGGCCGTTCCTGGTATCCGCCATTTAACACCGGCTCCAGCGCCTATTTCACAATCAAGGCCGGTGCTGAGATGACCTGCCAGGAGGTAAGATTCATCCCTGTGAGGTTTAAGGATGCATACGGTCCTGTGGGCGCTTGGTTCTTGCTGTTCAAGTCCAGGGCCATCAGCGCCGAGGGTGGTGAGTACATGGCGGTACGCAAGGATGAGTTGAATAACTGGGCACCCTACGGCCTAGCAAAGCCCATTCCAGCCAACCTGAGGAACTATCTTGGTATGCTGGACGTGGAGGCTGGTCTTGGTCCACTATACATGGAGACCCATGAGGCCATCGCAAAACTGGCCGAGCAGTACAAGGATGATCCCAAGGCCTTTAAGAAGAAGATGAAGGAGCTGGAGAGCGAGGCATGGGAGGACTTCCTTGACATGACCATCTCTCAGGCACACCTCTGGGCTGCCCAGAATGTCAAGCCTGAGGAGAAGCATTCAGAGATTGCAGCTTGTGAGCCTTACTTCATCGGATCGCATTCCGGTGCCTCTGGTGCCTGGGTAAGTGGTCCTGAAGACCTGGATACACCCTACAAGTGGGGTTACACCAATATGACCACGGTGGAAGGACTTTTTGCTGCAGGTGACGCATCTGGGGCATCTAGCCACAAGTTCTCCTCCGGGTCCCATGCAGAGGGTAGGATTGCTGGCAAGGCTGCTATCAAATACATAGTGGAAAAGGGCGCCGACCCACAGGTTGACATGGGCAAGGTGGAAGAGCTGAAGAAGAAGATTCTGCAGCCTCTGGACACCTATGAACAGTACAAAGACTTTACTACCGATGACACGGTCAATCCCAACTACCTCCTCTGGAGGCAGTTTATGGACAGGTCGCAGAAGATCATGGACGAGTACGCAGGTGGGGTTACAGCCCAGTTCAAGACCAGCAAGGCCTTGCTGGAGAGGGCTCTGGAGTTGTTTGAATTTCTGAAGGAAGACTCCGAGAAGCTGGCTGCCCGCAACCTCCATGAGCTAATGAGGTGCTGGGAGAATATTCACAGGATGTGGCAGGGCGAGGCGCACATCAGGACCGTTTTGTTCCGCGAGGAGACAAGGTGGCCTGGGTATTACTTCAGGGCCGATACACCCAAGATGGACAACGATAACTGGCTGTGCTTTGTGAACTGCAAGTGGGATCCCGCCACAGGCGAATGGGATGTGTTCAAGAAAGACATCTGGACCATGCCAGGCGTTTAATGTTTAACCTGTAAACAATGCTCCGGTGGCCCCCAAGGGCACCGGAGCATTTCATTCCCAAGTACGGTGTATGAGTGAGTGGATGCGCATTTTGTGAATAGCCCTTAGGGGCAATAGGGGGCCCTTGGAAAATGGCTATTGACGAAATGCGCATTTTGTAATATTAGGACAGCCCATAATTACTTCTAAGAAAATCCTTATCCTGGAGGAGACGATGGTGGAAACACAAGCAAATAGCCAGAGTATTTTGGTGGTGGGCGGAGGTATAAGTGGTGTCACTGCCGCCCTGGAGGCCGCAGAAGCAGGATACGATGTGGTGCTGATAGAGAAGAATCCATATCTAGGGGGAAGAGTGGCTCAATTTTATCATTACTTTCCCAAACTGTGCCCCCCTACCTGCGGACTGGAAATCAACTTTAGGCGCCTGAAGCAGAATCCGAGGGTTAGGTTCTTCACCATGGCAGAACTTGTGAAGGTCTCAGGGGAGCCGGGGAATTACGACGTTACCATCAAACTATCGCCTCGGTATGTGAATGAAAAATGCACCTGTTGTGGGAAGTGTGCTGAGGTTTGTGAGGCAGAGATTGATAATCCCTTCAATTTTGGGATGGATAAGATCAAGGCTGCCTACCTGCCTCATGAGTTCGCATTCCCGATGAGGTATGTGTTGGATCCGTCCATAATTGGAACGGATGAGGCTAAGAAGTGTCAAGAAGCGTGCGAGTATGGCGCCATTGATCTGGATATGCAAGAGAGCACCTTTGATTTGAAGGTGGGCGCCATAATATGGGCAGCAGGGTGGAATCCTTATGATGCGTCCAAGATCGAGTATTACGGGTTCGGTCAATATAAGAACGTGATTACAAATGTGATGATGGAACGTTTGGCCTCTCCCAATGGGCCAACGGGGGGAAAGATCGTTCGACCCTCTGACGGCAAAGAGGTTAAGAATGTTGCATTTATCCAGTGTGCCGGCTCCCGTGACGAAAACCATTTGCCCTATTGCTCAGGCATATGCTGCCTTGCATCTATGAAACATGCAACGTACATAAGGGAGCAATATCCGGACTGTGAAGTGACCATATTTTTTATAGATATAAGGGCATTGGATAGACTAGAGGATTTCTATGTAAAGGTTGAGCAAGACGAAAAGGTCCATTTTGTCAAGAGCAAGATAGCATACATAACCGAAGATGAAGAGACAGGAAACCTTACCGTGGAAGGCGAAAATACTCGCACGGGCGAACAGATAAGAATGACATTCGATATGGTGGTGCTTGCCACTGGTATGGTGCCCAACAAGATGAACGGGGTGGCACCACCTGAGGTAATTTATGATGACTATGGCTTTATTCTATTGGATCCTGAAAAGGCGGGAATATACGGTGCCGGGTGTACAAGAAGGCCTACCGACGTGGCCACTTGTGTACAGGATGCCACCGCAGCAGCGTTAAAAGCCATTCAATCAATCGCCAGGAGGTAGCTCGATGGAGAAGAAAACAGCGGTCTATATATGTACTGGATGCGGGATCGGAGATGCCCTGGATGTAGGCAAGCTCTCAGAGATAGCGACTGATGACTATAGCATTCCGATATGCAAAGAGCACCCTTTCCTTTGTGGCCCAGAAGGGGTTGAGCTGGTAAAGAAAGACATTGAGGGCGAGGGTGTCAACACCATAATTATTGCCGCCTGCTCACCGCGTGTAAACTATGATGTGTTCAATTTTGGACAGGATAAGATCGTAGAACGCGTAAACCTTAGAGAGCAGGTTGTATGGATGCAGCCGGCCGGAGAGGAAGATACGCAAATGCTGGCAGAGGACAATCTCCGTATGGGATGCTCTAAGGCAAATGATACGGAGCTGCCAGAGCCATTCAAGCCAGAGGAAGAGATTTCGAAGGATATTCTGGTTGTTGGTGGTGGTCTTGCTGGGCTTACGGCTGCACTGGAGACCGCCAAAGCAGGATACAAGGCAGTGGTGGTGGAAAAGGAGGATAAGCTCGGAGGATTCTTGACCAAGACAAAGAAGCTCATCACCATGCCGTACAAGGAGCTTTCTGATACGGGTTTGGATGAACTTGTCAAGGCGGTAGAAGACAACCCCAACATCAAAGTTTATACCTCATCTACCGTAGAAAAGGTAAGTGGCGCACCCGGGCTATTTTCCGTAGAAATAAAAGGGAATGGAAACAGTGCAACAGAAAAGGTGGGAGCTATAGTGCAGGCCACGGGCTGGGTGCCCTATGATGCCAATAAGCTGGATCACCTCGGCTATGGTAAGTTCAAGAATGTGATCACCAACGTGGAAATGGAGGAGATGGCTGCTGCAGGGAAGATAACTAGGCCATCTGACGGAAAAGACGTCAAGAACGTTCTGTTTGTTCAGTGCGCTGGCTCCAGAGACCCCGAGCATCTTCCCTACTGCTCGTCTGTTTGTTGCCTTGTTTCCTTAAAGCAGGCTACCTACGTCAAGGAGCAAAACCCAGAAGCGGTAAATTATATACTTTACAAGGATATGAGGACCCTGGGTCAGGCAGAAGATTTTTACAAAAAGGCCCAGTTGGACGGCAATGTGTTCATCAGGGGGGCTGTGGCGAACATAGGTGAAGAGGGCGGCAAACTGTTTGTAGAGGCCGACGATGAGCTTTTGGGGGAGAAAGTCAGGATAGAGGATCTTGATCTGGTGGTACTTGCGGTTGGAATGGTTCCGACCACTCAGCCTGAAGAGATCCCCAAAATTCCTGCTCCCGAGGGTGCCGAAGATGCCGATGAAGAAGGAATGATAGAAGTGACACCGGATTCCGGTTTTTACGCCAAGAAAACCCTCGGTCTCGAGTACCGGCAGGGTCCCGAGCTTCCCACGCTGAAGTATGGTTTCCCGGATAGCCATTTTATTTGCTTCCCTTACGAGACGAGGAGGACCGGTATTTACACTGCCGGATGCGTGAGGAGGCCGATGGAGACGGCGAAGGCGATCGATGATGCCACGGGGGCTGCCATGAAGGCAATACAGTGTACTGAGGCAACTGCAATAGGTATGGCAGTCCATCCAAGGGCTGGGGATATGACGTATCCGGAGTTTAACATGCAACGTTGCACCCAATGCAAACGCTGCACCGAAGAGTGTCCGTTCGGCGCTATCAATGAGGATGAGAAGGCCAATCCGCTTCCTAATCCCACTAGGTGCCGTCGTTGCGGTGTGTGCATGGGTGCATGCCCGGAGAGGATCATCTCGTTCAAGAATTACTCTGTACCCATGATCGGGAACATGATAAAGGCCATTGAGGTGCCAGAGGAGGACGAGGAAAAACCCAGAATTGTGGCCCTTGTTTGCGAAAATGACGCCTATGCAGCACTGGATATGGCCGGGATTAGGAGGCTGCAGATAAGTCCCTATGTAAGGTTTATCCCTGTTAGATGTCTAGGCTCAGTAAATCTAGTATGGATAGCTGATGCCTTGTCCAGGGGGATTGACGGCATACTCTTGATGGGCTGCAGATATGGGGATGACTATCAGTGCCATTTCATTAAGGGAAGTGAACTAGCCAACACCCGCCTTACCAAGGTATCCGAAACCCTTGATCGACTGGCCCTTGAGTCAGAGAGGGTGAAGTTCGTAGAGGTGGGAATAACTGATTATGAAAAGATTCCCAAGATAATAGAAGAGTTTATGGAAACCATCGAGGAAGTAGGTCCCAACCCCTATAAAGGATGGTAGAAAGGGCGAGGTCATAGGAAAATAGCCAAGAACGTCTATGAATGGGGGAATATTATGACGAGTTACGATCCCTCTTTTGCCCAAGAAGTATTCGAGAATGTGGACTATGGTGAAGAAATTAGGATGTGCATGCAATGTGGAGTGTGCGCTGCATCCTGTCCTCTGAGCATGCGGATGGATTATTCGCCGAGGAAGATTTTCCTGATGATTCGGGCGGGAAAGAGAGAAGAGGTCCTGAGTTCAAATGCCATTATGCTGTGCACTTCGTGCTATTCTTGTAAGGTGAGATGCCCGAGAGGCGTCCCTGTTATCGATGTAATGCATGGTTTAGCGAATTATGCCCTCAGGCAGGGTTATGTGCCCAGGAAGAAAACTGCCATATTCGGTCAAGAATTCTGGAATCAAATTTACAGGCTTGGACGAATAGATGAGAAGGATCTTTCCCGGCGTTACTTTTTCGCGGATGGGTTCACTCAAGGGATCAAGAATAGTCTCGAAATGGCGGATATGGGCATCACCATGTTCCTACACAAGCGTATGAAACTACTGCCCGAGAGACCGATCAAGGGTATAAAGGACCTTAGGAAGATGCTTGACAAAGCGGCTCAGATGGGGAAAGGGGGTGGCGGAGCGGTATGAAATATTTCCTTTATTGGGGGTGTAGCTTAGAGGGGAGTGGCGCGAATTTTTTAGTTTCGCTAAAACCTGTTTTTGAGACACTCGGAGTGGAGTGGGAGGAAATAAAGGATTGGAATTGTTGCGGTGCCAGTATTTCTTACGCAGGGGCAAATGATTTGGCCATAAAGGTCTTGAATGCCAGGAATCTAGCCATTGCCGAAATGAGCGGTGGATATGATATTATTGCCCCGTGCAGCTCGTGCTATATCCAAATGGTTAAAGTGAACCATGAAATCCAGGAAGACCCTGAATTGTTGGCCAAGGTGAACGAGGCACTTTCCGAAGGAGGCCTCAAGTACAATGGCGGGGTTAAGGTCCGCCACGTCCTTGACGTGCTCTACCATGATATAGGGGTGGAAAAGATCAAAGAAAAGGTGGTTAAGCCACTTAAGGGACTAAAGGTGGCTGGCTATGTGGGCTGCCAATCCGTTAGGCCCTATGGCGAGTATGACAGCGTAGAGCGACCTGTGAGTCATGACATAGTGATTGAAGCCCTGGGCGCCGAGGCGGTAGAGTTTCCAAAAAAGATGCGCTGCTGTGGCTCTGGTATTTTTTTGCCTGAAATGGAATATTGCTTTCACCTGGTAAAGGACATATTGGAAGACGCGTTAAACCATGGGGCACAATTGATTTCCACGGTTTGCCCTATGTGTGCGATGAATCTTGAGGTATATCAATCGCGTATCAACAAGGCGCTAGGGACCAATTTTGATGTGCCCATCGTGTACTTGACCCAGCTCATGGCCGTTGCCTTTGGTGGGGATTTGAAGCATGATGCTGCGCTTCATTATAACGTTATTCCGCCAGAGCAAATAATTCAGTCAGCCCTTGAGTAAAAAGGGCAACTTTTCTGGAAACCAAATCCCTAGCTCTAGGCGGGATTTGGTTTCTTTTTTGGACATCTTCCGGAGACGATAGGAGGTAGTCATGGAGGAAAAACAAAGACCAAAATGCCCCCATTGCGGGACTGAGATGAAGAAATGGAGAACCCCGGAGTACTCCACATGGGGCACAGAATTTCAATGGGTTTGTTTTAATGATGAGTGCTCGTACTTTGTGAGGGGGTGGGACCATATGATGAAGACGCAAAATGTAAATGCCTCATACAGGCACCGGCTTAATCCGATAACTGGCGAGCAGGGGCCCCTTCCCTGTTGGTCTTATGATGCACACAAGGACAGAATTATTGAGGAGTAGCTTGCTTGAGCCCGGAGTATGGATAAGAAATGAAAAAAATTGGAAGAAACGATCCCTGCCCTTGCGGGAGCGGTAAGAAATTCAAAAAGTGTCACATGGGGAGGGAAGATGAGCTGGTTCTGGACAAGATGGCGGAGTTCTCAGAAGAACAGAGCCGCCAAATTACCAATCTCCCCAATGTTAAGCATGGTAGATCTCAGGAAATAATGGACAAGCTCGATATCAGGGCGCTGACCGGCCGTTCTGAGGGGATAAAATTTATTGACCTGAGGGCATATCTTAAACTGGATATTTTTGGGCACAAGCCTGCTGCGGAAGATGATAAGAGACGAGATGGAGGAATAGTTGTCAATATATATAAAACCGCCAAATCAGATCCCGAAAACATTTATATAGCAATATCTCAAAATATAACTGATAGTGCCTTGATCCATGAAGTGGCCCATGTGTTGGACTACCTCGCGGGTTCGGGGCTGATGCCTGGAATTGTAAAACCCTTGAGTTTTGAGCTGGGTATTCCTGTAGAGCATCTGGAACACCCCATGGAATATGGTTATTGGTTGAATTACCTGAGGGGGGAGTTTGGGGTGCAACTGGACGCAGATGACACCATTATATACTACCTTTACAAAAACAAAATGCTTATTCCTGGTGAAATCATTCAAAAGCAAGACACCGAGCTTATCAAAACCAAGTCGGCCCAAATACTAAGATTCCTTTCCGAAAAAAGCGCGGAGATAGACAGCCTGATTTGTGAGCTGCCCGGATACATAGGGTCAAGGGTTGGCAGGGATCACTGAGGCGGAATGGGTTTCATGGTTTTCTCGCCAAAGAGGGCAAATCTTAGCCACTCGAAGCCAAATTTCATGAGTTGTACATCATCTTCAGCAATTTTCAGCTTTGTGTCTTCTGAAACCTCAAATTTTTCAAAGAACGGGCTGTGGAATACGAACGTACGAAACCGATCTAGGTTATAAGATGCCATGAAGAACATCTTGAGTTTCTGGTCGAGATTTGGCCCTGAGCCCAAGGATGGGGAGGCGGTGACGATTCTCATCCAGGGATCGTTCATGCTGTTATAGTGGTCCACGCCCTCGTGGCTGAGCCATTCATCTATTGTCCATTCCTTGCTTTCCTTAAATCCCAGACAATGGGACTCGGAGACTATAAAGAATTTTTCTCGCGCTCTGTCACCCCCCACAGGGAAGGCAGATGCCTTACCAATGGGGTAGAGCCTGCAGGCGCCTGGCCTGTCTTCATATATAGAGCAGCCCTCCCTGGTGACAAAAGGACAGCGTCCGTCCGCGGGGTTCATCTTGAGCTTTACAAGAGGAAAGAGCAAGCCCTGTTCGAATACTGTGTCTGTGTAAAGGTCAAGGAAACGGTCTGAGGCTAAGCCAAGGTGATTCTTGATCCTGAGAACATCGTAGGGCGTAAGTATGAGCTTCAATTTTGCACAGCACTCTGTGAAGCACCCTATTCCCGGATAGCAGTCAAAGCAGAAGGTTTTGTCGTTTAGAGGCCTGAAGACTTCCTGTTTATTCTCATTTTTCATTTGCTTGAAGATCCTTTTGCTTTACGGCCTCTGGCTTGACTTGAAATGTCTTTTGACCTAAAAGGCCGAATTTGATCCAGTCAAATGCAAATTTCATTAATTCCACATCACTCCTCTTAATCTTTTCAATAGTCACTGGCTCTACGTGAAAACGTTCAAGAAAAGAGCTCTGAAATACAAAATCCCGAAATCTATCCAGATTGTAAAGGGCCATAAAGGTCATCTTGTAGATTTGGGGATTATCAATATCCGGCTCTCCAGCCTTAAGGGGACCTGTTACTTGAGAAAACAGTATGTTCATCTGGTCATATATGGGTACCCCTTGATCTACGAGCCAATCGCCTATCTGCCAGGTATGCGAGTCTTTTAGCCCTAAGCACCTTGAATCATCTGCAATAATGCGAAATGTGCCATCGTCGTTCATGTCAAGAGGAAACATGCGACAGGCCCATGGACGGTTCTCATACACCGTACAACCCTTTTCAGTAACAAAAGGACATTTCTTATCGTCCTCGTTCATTCTTAAAACCACCAAAGGGATTAGGCGATTTTCCTTTGTCAGTGTAAGGGTGTATTTGTCCAGGAACTCATCTGAGTTAAGCCCTACTGCCCTTTTTAATCTCACGACATCATAGGGTGTGAGGGCTATGGTTACATCCCGGCAACACTGGGTGAAACAAGTGATCCCGGGTTTGCACTGAAAATTGAACTGATGTTCTGCATCCATTCGAAGGGAAGACTTGGCGTTTTTTTTCATGGTAAGATCCTTTCTGAGTAAATTGTTCTTCAAAGGTATTGAGCCCCCCAGATCTAGTAAAATCCTTGACATATTGTGATGATCCGGTTAGAGGGATGCAAAATTATATCGCAAAGAGGAGGATATTGATCTCATGATACAGCAAACACTGGCAATTATTAAGCCTGACGGTGTCACCAGAAGGCTAATCGGCCCGGTTATCAGCAGGATGGAAAGTGAAGGGCTGACAATCAAGGCCATGAAACTGATAAAGATGACAAAAGAGCAGGCCCAAGGATTTTACAAGGTCCACGAAGGTAAACCATTTTTTGACAGCCTCACGGACTTTATGTCGTCAGGGCCCTGCGTAGTGATGGTGCTCGAGGGAGATAATGCTATCTCCAGGTACCGCAAATTAATGGGAGCCACTGACTACCGTAAGGCAGAACCGGGCACGATTCGCCGGGAATATGCTACCGATATAGAAAAAAACGTTGTACACGGCTCAGATTCACCAGAGAGTGCCAAGTATGAGATTGGCTACTTTTTCAATGCCTTGGAAATGGTCTAGCCTGAGATGCCAACTAAGCAAAAGGGGGCGTATTGTATATCGAGCCCCCTTTTGTTGAAATTCAGGCTAGTTGGATTCGTCTTTCTTCTCTTCTGTCTCTTCCGGAGCGTCGGAGGATTTCTTTTCCCCTTTTAGTTCCTTTAACTCTTCCTTGAGGCTTTCCACCTCCTGCTTAAGATCAGTTGAAGATTCCTCGAAACTTTCTGCCGCCTTTTTGTCCTTAATTTCCTCGTATCCTAGGTAAGCAGCTAAGCCACCACCTAGTATGAACAGGACCGGCAAGGTCCCTTTAAGAATCTCGAGAAAATCTCCCCACCACATTACAATACCAATAATGCCCAGGATAACTGCAACAACTCCTCCTCCTAATGCGGCCATGTTTCAACCTCCTTATCCGGCAATGAATTTGCAATTATACACATATCTATTAACACAAACGCCTTGAGCATTCAAGGTTTTTTGGCGGTCACTTGCACCATATCGATTTAGTCGAAGAATATCATTTCGGATACCTTTCCTTGTCACCTACTTTGTGCTCATTAAAAACAATCTATTTAGCCGGCGGCCAAGGAAATGTTATAAAAGGATTGCAATTTTGGCAATGTTGGGTAAAATATTGACTATAGCAACGATGAGGGCAGCAGAATAAAACAAAGAAAGATAAAGATTTTTTGAGCTTTTGCGAAATTCGCTTTCTTAAAGTTGCTTTATTTGCTTTTTTGGGCTAGAATCAGAATTGAAAAAAGCGATTTTAAAGAATATCCTTAAAATTTGCATTCTTGTCCATGAATAAGCGGAGCAGCCGCTATAGTGCCAGCGTAGCTCAGATGGTAGAGCAACTGACTTGTAATCAGTGGGTCGGGGGTTCGATTCCCTTCGCTGGCTCCATTGCGTCTGAAAATGGTTTTTTGGTTTTGGGGTACAGTAACCCTTACCTAGTGGAGAGGTTCCCGAGCGGCCAAAGGGAGCAGACTGTAAATCTGCCGGCTCAGCCTTCGGAGGTTCGAATCCTCCCCTCTCCACCATATTAATGGAGAACCTGTCGCGCCTGGTGGACATTTAGAAACAGGACAACACCGTGGCGTGCCAACAGGGGGTAATCCAGCGACAGTGAGGAAAAAATGCTACTCCGGGGCGGGAATAGCTCAGTTGGCTAGAGCGTCAGCCTTCCAAGCTGAGGGTCGCGGGTTCGAGTCCCGTTTCCCGCTCCAGTTGAAAATTTGGGCCCACGTAGCTCAGTAGGTAGAGCACATCCTTGGTAAGGATGAGGTTCACCGGTTCGATCCCGGTCGTGGGCTCCATAAAATCTACGGTATCATATTATTCCGCAGTCAACGGGGACCCGACAAGGAGGTAAGCGATGTCGAAGAAGAAATTTGAGAGGAAGAAGCCGCACTTGAATGTGGGTACGATAGGGCATATAGATCATGGGAAGACGACTCTGACGGCGGCGATTACGAAGCACTTAGCGAA
>Ga0190334_1000707_pt1 | contig 15598 bp, 14 predicted proteins | sample 48720478_MG_FD_161270 | JGI IMG/M metagenome (GOLD analysis project Ga0190334, IMG submission 161270) | Hydrothermal vent sediment bacterial communities from Southern Trench, Guaymas Basin, Mexico - 4872-04-7-8_MG | ecosystem: Environmental > Aquatic > Marine > Hydrothermal vents > Sediment ...
CACCCCCTGATACAGTAGAAGGTACAGTAGAATGCACAGTAGAAGGAATTGTTGACAATCTTGAAAAATCTAATATTTCAAAATAATGTAATAGAAATAAAGTTATAACTACCAAAATAATTATTATTCCCAAGATTATTAATATGTTTTTTGTTTTCATTTTTATCTTGGATAATATCTTTCTTTAAATCTTCCATATTCTCTTTCTAATCTTCTTTTTGTTTCAATTCCCCTAACTACTCTTCCTCTTGTCAGTAAATTTATAATAAAAAGCAAGAGTGGAATACCTCCTAAAAATAATATCAAAGCCAAAGCTCCTCCTCCACCAATTAATCCAATCAATAATATCATAAGCCAATGTTTTAAAATAAAATAAGCTCCAATACCTATACCTAATCCTAATGCTCCTCCAATAACAAAATCAACCCAGTAATAAGCTCCTGTCCTTTCTTTTCCTGCCCAGCCAAATAATCCTGCTAAACCTAAAGTTAATAAGATTGGAATAAAGTATAAATTATCCCATTGCCATCCTGGTTTTATTGGCTTACAAACGTTTTGCCTACATTCCAAACCTTCACAGCAATCTTTGTCTTCTGTACAAGTTTCATCCTCTTTTTTACAAGTAGGGTCTTCTGCACATTTTGCTCCTTCTTTAGGGTCATAAATACAATTTTGAGCACAGAAATATTTATCCCAGTCTTCTCCACTATCCTTACAAATTAGAAGATATTGCTTATCTGTTGAACATTTCCTTTCTCCTGGCAAACATACTTTTCTTGGTTTTGTCTTATAACTAAAACTACAACTATCTCTAACAGATGGGTCTTTCAAAGCATAAGCTGTGAAAGTACAAGTGTCTGATTTTTCTGTTGATGTTACGCCTTTTACTGTTCCTCTTATTGTTTCTGATGCTCCTGATGATAATGAAACTCTGTTTGGGCTTATTGTTTCTGATAATGTTCCACAATCTAAAGATAATGCAAAAACTCCAGTTCCTTCACCAATGTTAGTCACTTTTAAATCAAATTCCCTTGTTTCTCCACTAAATCCTTCTTGGTCGCTTGGACATGACACTTTTGGTTTCCCTACTAAATATTCTATTCCAAGCCATTCTGCGTTAATATCAAAAGTAAATCTTGGATATGTAGTTGAGTATGGCTCTAAATCAACAATCAAATCTCCCTCATCAACATTCCAATGAGCACCAGTAACAAAATCTATAGAATTAATATAATCATTAGTTTTATCTCTTAATAATTCATCTGCTTTGCTTTTATAAGCATTTATACATTTTGTCACATAAGACATTAAGATTTCTCCTTTTATACAATTATCTATTGTCTCAAGAGTATATCTATTACCATCAACATAAACATATTCATCTCCAAAATCATCATATGTTGTACTTGTTAAAACATAATTATTTCCCTCTCTAAATGGAGTATAAGCAAAAGGAGTATCTATCCATCTTGTTCCTATTAAATCTCCCTGCCATTGGAAAAAGGCTTTATCTCCAAATGAGACGCTTTGTTGCCTATCAGAAATTTTTTGACTACCTAATCCATCAATAGATATGGTTGCCTCAAAGTGCTTCTCTCTTCCACCAGTAAAAGGAGCAAACCTTCCTCTTTCCATTGTGTAAATACAATTACAAGTTCCCCATCCGAGATTTGAACCTACAACTCTTCTATATTGAATTCCATCACTATCCAACCAATTTTTACAATCAGTATCTGAACAAGAAATATATGTTGGATAACCTTTAATATGATAACTTTCAATTATTTCATTTGACCTCTCTCTTGTATGGAATGTATTTGTCTGAGAATTGATTACAATATCTCCATAAACTCCTCTGTCTGCATCTCCTCCTTCTGCCAAATATTTTTCTATATCTTGCTCTGTCCAAGCAATTTTAAAGCATTCTCCTCCTAAATTAGCTGTTGCTTCTCCATGAAAAAATTCTTGTCCTGGTAAATGAGAAGCTCTTGAAATTAAAATATTTAATCCGCCAATACAAGTTCCAGTAATAGATGATAAAAGAGCTGGTCTAAATATAGCTAAAGTTCCAACTGTGATTAAAATAATTCCTAAAACAATTACCAAGATTATTAATATGTTTTTTGTTTTCATCTTACTCTCCTATAATATGTTATACCAATGATAATAGAGATTATAAATATTACCCCACCTATCCAAACCCAAGTGTTTTGATACCATGGCTTCCATCCGCATTCTTCTGCATATTTCTTTTCTTTAAATCCAGTACATTTGCCATTTACACATTTTCCATCATAAAACAAGGTTGTTCCAGAACAATAATCATCACAAGTTACTCCTTCACAAGGGCTTGATTTACACATCCCCTCACCAACAATAATTGCTAACATTGGATTTGGCTCTCCCTGACATCCATATTTACAAGTGTCTTTACTATCATAAACACATCTTCCATTTACACAATGACCATCATGATACCATATAGAATTTTCACATTTATCATTGCATTCTACTCCTTTGCATGGGTCTTCTGCACAAAAATCTCCTTTGCATCCAAACTCGCATGTTTCTGTTTTATAAACACATTCTCCATCTTTGCAGTATCCATCATAATATCTTACTGAGTTTTGGCATTTATCCTCACAAGTCACATATTTGCATGGGTCTGGGACGCATTTATAGTCCTTACAAATCTCACCTGAAGAACAATCATAATTTTCCTTACATTCTACTCCACACTTACCTACAATTTTTCCTTGATTATCCCAATTGTGATTTTTACAAACATAGTAATTATTTCCTTCACATTTAGTGTCTCCATTCTCACATTCCCATTCTCCAGAACAAGTTTCGTAATAAGTCCTTTCTTCTATCCAAGGAGCAGTTCTAACATAGAATAGAACTCTCATTCCACCTTCAATACCATCATAACTGCCTCTGCAATAAGTATCGGAATAAGCTTGATATTTTATAGCAGCAGAATGTCCTCCTGATTTCCCTCTTCCTAACTCATGTACATCTGTAGTTAAACCCCAAATATCTCCAGTATTGCTACATTGACTAACTTCATCCCAAGTATCTTTAACGGTTAATTTAACACTCTTTGCTTCAAACCCCCAACCAGGGTCCCAATCAGTTACACCTAACCTTCCTTCTGCTTTATATTGATAACAATGGTTACTATCCTCATAACAAGTATCACTAGTAAACCATCTCCCTTGGTCATTATCATCTATGCTAAAATAATTGTTTGCACAAGCATACCATCCACCATAATTCCCGCAATGTCCAGGTCTGTAACATTCTCTTTTACATTCATATCTTAATCCATTAACCTCACAAGTTACTCCTTTGCTTACATAACCAGAATCACACCAACTTGGATTGCACTCATAAGCAGAAACAGAATAAGAAATAAGTAAAACTAGTAAGATTATTATTACATTTAGGATTAAGTTTTTCTTTTTCATATTAATAAAAAAGATAAGAAAAAATCTTATCTTATACCTCTTATAATTGCTTCAGATGCATCTAAAATTGCTGCACCAAGTACCATTGATACAAATGCGGTTACTCCTGCTAAAATAGCTCCTGTAAATGCCAAAGCAAGACCACTAACAGTTATTCCTGCTGCGACACTTTCAGGCAACCATACTAATAAACCTGAAATAGTGCTTGTTCCTAGTATTAATACAACTAAAGAGACTAATAACACAATTATTGCATACACTACTGAAACTATAGATATCTCTTTATAAGTTCTTCCTTTTGCTCTTAGGATTGCACCTAAAGCTGTTCCGCTTATTCCAAACATTTTTTTTATTTTACCCTCCTTTCAAGTATTTTTACAACTATAAAGATAAACCTGTGTTATTTTTTTGGCTTATCTTTATTTTTTTGTTAAAACAATTACTAAAAATATTACTAAGCCGATTATAGCTATAATTCCTATAATAGTAAGTGTCCACAAGGCTAGTCTGGCTTGTGTTTCTGTTGGTGTTATTGATAAAGGTTTTGATGGTTTATCTCCACTGCTTGAGCTAACTGTTGGTCCATTATAAACAACTTTTAATTCGCCCCATCCTGAACCATATCTCTGTAAATTGCTACTTAAATTCAAATCGGTATAAACTTTTAGAGAGGTATAGTTTGCAACATAGTCCTTTGCTGTATTATTAAAAGTGACTGATATTGGGTCTCCAATTCTAGTATACCAATAAGTTGGAACAACAATCAAACTTGCATTAACTATTGTCAAGTTTGTTGCTGAGCTAGTTATATTCCACTTTTCTGTATATACCCTTCCTGATTGAGATGCAGAGATTTTTGTTGAGCTTATTGGTTCATCAAGCATCCAAGTTATATTAAATGTTGTTCCATTAGCTGAACCATTCAAATAAGGACCAAGCCCTGAAAAACTAACATAATTGTAGTTTCCTGCGGTAAATGAACTCGCATTTTTTTGACTACCACTTGAATTTCTCAAAACAAAATCTGTGGCTACTGTAGTAGAGCTATTATCAGGAAGATAAAAATCAAAGCTTGTCAGATTCCAAGTTGCATCTGGACCAGTTACATTAACTATAGTAACATAAGTTACATTAGCACCGATAACAGGATTTACGCTAGTTTGAACCGTAGATAATGTAAATGTCAAAGCACTGTTATTTCCAGTAACATTTAGTATAGCGTTTTGTGTTGCTAGGACCATTGGAAGTACTAGAGTTACTAATACAAGTATGGTTAATAAACTCGCTTTTCTCATTTTTACCACTAATTATAAAAATAAAAAGGAAAGGAAAAATTTCCTTTTTATTCTTCCAATGTTATTCTGGCTGCATCAACATCACCTTCTGTTGTTAAGTCTAGGTCTATTTTCATAATGTCGTCACCGTCTGCGAATGCTGGACTTACAAGCTTTGTTTTCAAGACAATATGTAATACATATTCGTCTCCAGCCAAAGGTCCTGTTTCTCCTTCAATGCTACCGTCTTCGTTGTCTATAAGCAAAGTACTCTCATCAAATAGCATTTCAGCTTCATCTGGGTCATCATAAGTCCAAAGCTGAGCCTCTTTGATGACGATATCATCCTTTGCCTGACCAGTGCCTGTATTCTGTAAGTTAGCTTCTATCTCCATGTTCTCAACATCATCATCAATGTCAAGAACTAAATCAAACCTATACTCTGTACTATTCTGTGTTCCACCTATATCAGTAGCTGTGTCATATATACAAGAAGTGTAACTAGCACCTCCCAAAACATCGTTGGTGATATTACAGTCTGTTCCTTCAGTAAAATCTGAATAAAAGTCACCTTTTGTTGCTAAATAAGCGTCATCAAACTCACCTTCATACTCTACTGCTGCTGGTACAGGTTTAACTGCTGCAAATCCAACATATGCTAAAGGAATAGCAAATATTGCAATTACTCCTATAACTAATAAGACCACTAGCCATGTAGCGATGCCTTTCTTGTTTTTCATAGTTCCTTTACCCTCCTTTCAAGTATTTTTATAAATAGGAATTGTCAAAATTCCTTAAAAAATATAGGTAAAACACCTTTATAAATGGTTGGTTGTTTTTATCAATAAAACTAATTAGTTAGCCATATCTAACAAGTTTTTATCTCTTCTTTATTTTCTTTTTTTGTTAATTTTGGATTTTTATAAACAACAATCTTATCTTCTTTAGTAAAAACTTCATAAATCATCATTAAAAATACTGGAAGTGCAACAATTATAGACCCAAAGATGAAAAGAGGATTTTTTACGATTAATGAAGATATTCCTGAAATAATCAAGGAAATAGAAATCAGAATATAATAAGTTAAATAGAACATATAAGACTTCTCTATTTTTACTCTCTTAGGATTAATTGAGATTTTTGATTTTCTTGCATCTTTTTTATAATCATGAGTTTTTATTATCAATTCTTGGTTTTCCATCCTTTCTATGGTTTTGCTAATTGTTGGTTTTGCTCTTTTTGTTTCTTTGGCTATATCTGTAATTGATAAGGGATTTTTGTGAATACACAAGAGTATGCTTTTTTCCAAATCTTTGCTTTCAATCCATGCCATCTCAAACAATAGAACTTATTATAAATTTAATCAGACTATAAACTCCTTTAAAAGGCATTATAAATTTAATAATAAACCACATCTTTGAATAAAGATTAAGCTCACCTGGTATTTCTATATCATTAGTTATCACTAAAAGCAGCAATCTAATAAAAATCTGTAAAAAAACCATTGTTAAAAAGGCTAAAAGAAGATTTCTTCCTTCCTTTGATTTATTCGTTAAACCGAAAAACCAATAAAAAACCATAAAATTAAAGATTATCATCCAAAGATTTACAAAAACCCTTTTACCTAAATTCCAAGCAAATCTACCCCAATAATCTATTTTATTTAGAATTTTATTATCTGGTTTAAAATTAGGGATTATCTCATCAGTATTGTTTTGTAGCTCGTCATATAAAGACTGGTCTGCAGAAATAGACATCATTCCTAAGTCATAAATAGGGATTAAAGGGTTTTTTTGCTCTATCCCTTCTTGAATTGAAGAAATAATCGAGGGAAGTAAAATTAAGATAGTTATTACTATATACCATTTTCTAAAAAAGAAAAGAGTAAATCTGCCTCCTAATCTTATTAAATAAAGTATTGGATTCATTGCCAGTTTTAAATTAATTCAAATATTTTAAAGTAATATAAGATGAAAGTTATAATAAACATTGTTAAAAAACTAACTCCAAAACTTATTAATGCTCTCCATCTATATTTTTTTAATTTTTTTGATAATTTATAAGAAACTGCATAAGAAGTGTATCCCATTATTGCTAAAATAAAACCAATAAAAAAGTGAAGCAGATATCTAACTATTAAAATAAGTGAATCTGGTTTTAAAATCACCATGTATATTACTAAAGATATAATGATATATATAGCAAAAGAGTAATGTCTAAGTGCTGATGCGAAATTTGGCTTGTTGAATATTATTCCAAAAATAAAAGAGTAAATTAGAGGTAATGAAACAAACAAACCCAAAGAAAGAGCTATCGAATTGGGTATTAATTTAATGGATTTTAAGATTATAGCTATTATCATGATTGAGGCTGTTGCTCCTGCAATACGGATTGCTCTGTTCGGTAGATTATTGATATCGCTTTTAATTTCTTCTTTTAAAGTTATTTCTTTTTGTCCCTCTTCCATATTCATATTAAGAAATTAAGGTTTTTATATTTATCCTTTTAGAAAATTTTAAATACTTCTTTTACTTAAATTATAAAATAGTTATTTGAAGATGAACAAAAAATATTTAGTTTTATTTGGGATTCTGATACTCTTGCTACCCTTAGTGTTGGGAGTTGGAAGATTGATTGACCCAGACTCTGTTTTAACAGAACAACAGGTTGAAGAATACATTAATAATTCTAATTTTAGTTGGGGGAATAATAATATAACTGCTGGAACAGGCTTTTTCACTTACTTAGGAAGTTTATTGAATAGAATAATCAAATTATTTGTAAGGGATATTGATGTTTCCGATAATATAGATGTTGGTGGAAATGCAACAATAGAAGGCTATATATTTGGACAGCCTGTTAAAGGTTATCTTGGCTCTGGAATAATCTGGGCAGAAGAAGTTGATGAAAATGGAAATTTGAATGTAAGCAATCCTTCTGGACTTACTGTAAATTACCCTGGATTTGTTATGAGATTAGTAAAAACAGACAATACAGAAAAATACTGCAATATTTCTTCAGGGAGCGTTAATGTTCCTGATGAAACCCATTCTGTTTATTATGTTGATAATGACTGCAATATCCAGCATGCGCCAATTCAAAACTACATAACAACGCATTTATCTCCTGGAGGAATTGCTGACTTTTTTAATGTTATTTCTCATTCAGGGAATATAGAGGTTTTGGCAGGTTCTGGGTTAATGAATAAAGAAGATATAAAAATAAGAAAAAACACTTTTAAATTATCAAATTTAGATGTTATATCTGGAATGGGAATAATCCAAGAGGATTTTCCAAAAATAAGTGTTACAAGCGGAGAATATACATATATCAATGAGGTATTTACTACATCATCACAAAATACTTCTGCTGGAGATATTATTGAGTTGGTTTACAGGCAGGGAGGAAATTGGCAGTATTCTGACCAGACAGGATTAAATTTGACTTGGTGCGATGATGGAACTAACTCTGCTGAATGCTCAAATCCTACAAAATATAGAAGGTATTATATTGGTATTCTTGGAAGGAATGATTCAGTTGATACAACAGAATTGCACCAATTAGCAGCTTCAGAAACAGAAACTTATCCAAATCTAGCATCTTGTTTAGATATTTCTGCAAATCCTGTAAGTTTTGATTTGCCTTCTAATTATGAATATGGTTTTGTTTTATTGTATGCTTATTGCGGAAGAGCAAATGACAATGATTGGTCAGGAAGTTTTATTGATTTAAGAACAACAAGTACTGAAGTTGCAACTGGAATTCCTGACTTAAGCATTTTTCTGACAAGAGATGGAACAAGAACATTAACTAATAATTGGGATGTTGGGGGACATAATATTACAAATATAAGTAAAATTCAGTCTTCAGAAGTAGAAGTAAATGATAAAATAATATTAAATAATTCTGCTAAAATTACAGATACAAATAATTCAATATCTATATATTTTGAAAATGGATATGTGGTGGTTGAAGGATAAGATGGAAAATAAAAAATCTAAAATTACAATAAAGAAAATATTTATGATATTTTGTATAGGGTCTCTTTTTTATTTAATTTTGACATTGGCAGATGAAACTTTTTATTCTAATAAACTGACAATCAATCCGTATCATTCTAATCCAGAATTAAAACATTTTAGTGTTTCTATAGATAATGGGTTAAAGATTTATTATAAAGGATATTCTGTAACTTATAAACCTCTTTTTGTTTTGAATAATGGACAAATATTGAATTGGAATGAAATTCCTGATAACATACAAAAGAAATTATGGAAAAACTGCTATAAGAGAAATAAATGCAAGTATGGTGTTGATTTTTCCAATATTACAACACAACAAAGAAACTCTATTAAATATGTTGTTCTGCATAGGGTAAATGCAACAAAAGAGGTTTGGAATGATACAACAAACACAATTGATATAGTTCCAATGAATTTAAATGATATTAAAGGAAAGATTAAATTACAAGGTCATTCAATCATCCTAAACAATAAAGTTAAAATTTCGCATGATGATATTTTAAGAACATACAAAATTGTGGTTATAAATAAAACAGATGTTGTTATTGGGGGGTTAAATAACAACTGGACAGAGTGTTTAGAATACAACAAAAATGGACAGTGCATTAATGAAGAAATCGTTTTTAATTGGAAAAAGAACAGCGATGGAACTTGGAATATAAGTTTTGACCCAACAATAACCATAGATGAAGAAGAAGTTATTACAAATTCATTATTAACTAATATAACAGCAGAAACAGGAGAGTCAAATTTCACTCATTTAGATATTTCAAACACTGCTCCTTATGATAGTTTAATAGGATATTGGAGTTTTGATGGTGATGCAGAAAATACTTTGTCTTTTACAGCTTATGATTTTACAAGTTTTGATAATGATGGCGTTGCTTATGGAAATGCTGTTGCTAATTCTACAAATTGTCTTTATGGTGATTGCGTCCAGCTTGATGGAAATGGAGATTATGTTGAAGTATCTGATAGTGCAAGTTTAGATATTACAGGAGGATTTACTATATGTGGCTGGTTTTATGGAAAATCTGATACAGAATATGGAAAAGCTCTTGAAAAATATGTAGCTAATGATGGTTTTTATCTTAGTTTAAATTATGGGACTTCAAAAAATATTTCTGCATGGGTATGGAGTGCTGGTTCTTCTGCAGGAGGAGATTCTTCCACAGGATTATTAGAATTAAATACATGGCAGTTCATTTGTATGTCTTTTTCTCCAAGCACTTATATAAAAACATATTTAGATGGAAGCGAAGTTTTTTCAGATACAACCTCTGTTCCTGCTTCTGTAGGAACTAATGATAATCCTTTTTATATTGGATATGATAATGGGTTTAATGGAATGATTGATGAAGTTATGCTTTTCAATACTACATTAACAGACCAGCAGATATTAGATATTTACAACAACCAATCAGCAAGATTTGTAGCAACAGGAACCCAAAAAATCATGGCAGTTAATATAACAGATGGAAGCAATTGGAATAATAATGGATATAACAAGGTTAATTTAACATTAACCTATGAAAACAATGTAAATTCAAATTTTTCTGTTAGAATAGGACAGATTAATAGCTCTGTTAATGTGTCTGGATTGTTTCTTTATATGCCTTTTGAATGGGGGAGAGGTATTGATATAAGTGGTAGCGGAAACGATGTAACTACAAAGTATGGAGGAGTTTTTTTCAATGAGAGCGGTGGATTGAATAATACTGGATGTTTTGAGTTTGATGGAATTGATGATTATTTATATGTTCCTGATACTGGAACTAATTTAGAAGCAGATTATATAACTATCACTGCGTGGATTTATCCAAGAGGTTCTGGAAATAGAAATATGGTCTCAAGAGCAAATGAAGCGTATAGGTTTAGGATAGATAACACTGGCAAATTAGAGCTTATTCTGTATAATGGAACAAATTTAGCGTCATGCGATGCCGATGATTATCTTCCAACTAATGATAATTGGCAATTTGCTGCTGCAATTTATAATGGAACTAATTGTATTTTTTATTTAAATGGAAACAAAGAAGTTGAATCTATCTCTATTAGTGGACCTTTAGATTATGCAGACGAAAAATTGGAAATAGGTAGAGCAGGTGGAGAGATGTTTAATGGCTCAATTGATGAATTAATGCTTTTTAGAAGGGTTTTGTCAGAGGATGAAATAATTTCTATTTATCAAAACACATCAAAAGGATATAACAAAGCATATTATACTAATTATCAAAATTTATCAGGCAACACTATTACATTTGATATAAGCGAGGAAGCAGATTTTATATTCCCTTATTTTAAATTTTTAGCTGGAAATCTTACAAATCCTTTCTACACTCCAATTTTAAAAGGAGATATCATTGTAGAATATTATTCTACAGGACCCGTAGATACAGAATATCCGATATTCAGCAATTATTGGGATGATAACGGAACTCTTGTTGGTTCAGGAACAGGGCATTTTAATGTTACAGTAACATCTACAAATGGAACTGTTTTATTAGAAATTGATGGACATAATATAACTGCAACTAATTTAACTGCAAATGAATATAATGCTTCTTATACATTCACATCTGCAGGAACATATACTTATAGATGGCATTCTTGGGGTAATGGAACAAACCATAATTATAATGTAAGTGTGGATAGAAGCTATACTGTTAATACAAGTGTTGACACAGAATATCCTATATTTAGTTCGCCAACTCAAACTCCTCCTAATAACACAGAGTATGTTGAAAATAGAGTTTATGAATTCAATATAACAATAACATCAACTAATGGCACAGCAGGAATAGAATTTAATGGGAATAATTATAGCTTGACAAATTTATCTCTTGATGTTTATAATTTCACTATAAAAGACTTATCTGCTGGAACATATACTTATTATTTCTGGGCTTATGGCAATGGTTCAAATAATTTATATAATACCAGTAATACTTATTCTTATACAATAGCAAAAAACAGCTCTTATGTCCTCGATATTACTGGAACATCTCCAATAACTTATGGTACTGCAAGCGATTATGAAGGTATTGGCTGTCCTTCACAGCTTACTTGCAATCTATACAGGAATGATACTGGTTTAGTAAGCAATCCAGATAACTCTGTTTTAGCAGCAGGAAGCTATAATTACACTTTTAATACAACTGGAAACACTAATTATACTACAAAAAGCACGTCAAAAATTTTGGTGGTCAATAAAGCTACATTGTCTGCATCAATTACAAATGATACAGCTTTAACAAGAACTTATGATGGAACTGCCACAAATATAGGAATAAGCGAATCTAATTCAGGAGATGATGATGTTGTATACAAGCTTTATGTAAATGGAGTTGATAAAGGTTCTTCTTACACTCAGGCAGCAGCAGGAACTTACAATATTATTTTGAATTCTACTGGAGGGCAGAACTATTCGGCTTCAGCAAATTTAGATTCAGAAACTTTGATTATTAATAAAGCAACCCCTGTAGGTTATTTAACTTCAAATTTGGGTTGGACAATAAATGAAAGCCAAACAGTAACAATAGGATATTCAGAAAACAATGTAGGAGATAGTGATGTAGTTTATAAAGTTTATAGAGATGGCGTTGATAAAGGAAGTGGAGAAACTTGGAGTCCTTCGTTGGGAACTTATAATTATATTTTAAATACTACTGGGGGAGCTAATTGGACAGCAAATTCAAGTATGGATGTGAAAACATTAACAGTGAATGATGTAACAAAACCTGTTATAAATATAATATATCCAGAGAATAAAAGCTATAATATAAATGTAAGTGAATTAAATTATACTTATAGCGAACTTCATCCAGGATTTTGCTGGTATTCTGTTGATGGCGGAAAAACTAATTCAACTCCTGTAGTAATGGGAGTTAATTTCACTAATGTTATAAGTTCAGAAGGAAGCAATACTTGGACTGTTTATTGTAATGATACAAGCAATAATATAAATGAAACATCTATTACTTTTTTTAAAGATACAATTTATCCTGCTTGGAGCAATAATAAAACTAATTTAACAGCTTATACTAAAGTAGGAGAAAGTGTTTATTTTAATATAACTTTGAGTGATGCAAATCCAGATAGTTATATATTCAGTTGGTATAATGGAACAGATTGGGAAAATACAACTGGAACTTATACAAATGGAGAGGAAATATCAATTACTAAAACAATAAATATAAATATAGGGGACATAAATTGGACTTGGTATTTTAATGATAGTGTAGGGAATACTAACCAAACACCTATATGGGGCATAAGTTTGGTTGATACTATAAGCCCTTATTTTGTAACAATTCCAGCAAACACAACAATAAATTATACTCAAGGGTTTGGAGTTGATTTTGATGCAACAGATGAAACAGCATTTGACAGCTATTCAATCAACTGGACAACTTTGTTTAAGATTAATCAAAGCGGTTGGTTAGAAAATTCAACTGCTAATATAGCTGCAGGAACTTATTTAATCAATATTACAATAAATGATACTTCAAATAATCTTAATTCTACAATCTATAAAGTTACAGTGAATAAAATAGCTCCTCAGGGTTCTATATCAGGAACTTCTCCGATAGATTATGGCATTGCTGCAGATGTTGAAGGAACAGAAACAAATATTGGAGATGCAGATGTTGTATATAAGTTGTTTAGAGATGGCATTGAGGTTAGTAATCCAGATACTTCTGTTTTGGGTGCAGGAACTTATAATTATATTTATAATGCCACTGGAGGGCAAAACTATACAGACAATTCAAGTATGGATACATTTACATTAGTAGTAAATCAGGTATCAAGCAAAATCAATTTAACTTTAAATGGAACTGAAGGAAACATAACTATAAGCCAGGGGAATACTATTGATATAAATTGTTCTATTATAAATGGAGACCCTTCTGCAATTCTTACATTATATAGGCAAGGAGTCGTTATTAATTCTGGAACTTCTCCTATTGGAAATACAACAACCTTCAACACAGTTCAGGTTGAAAATATAACCTGTATTTATTCGAATTCACAGAATTATACTACAAGTTCAGAAACTTGGTGGGTAAATGTAACTGGTGTTGATACTACTCCCCCGAATATAAACATAGTTTATCCTGGAAATAATACCTATTGGAATGATGATACAATAGATATAAATTATACTGTTTCAGATGCAGGGGGGGTAGATTCTTGCTGGTATTCTAATGATACCTATTCAGTTAATATAACTCTTCCTAATTGTGCTAACATCACTAATGTTGTTTGGGCAGAAGGACAGCACAATGTAACTATCTGGGCGAATGATACTAACAATAATATAAATTCAAGTTCAATAGTATTTTATATTGATTTGACTCCTCCGAATGCAACTCATATTTCTCCTCAAAATGGTACTAAAAACGCAACAACCCAACAAAACATGACTGTAAATGCAACAGATGATGTTGGTTTGGTTAATATAACTTTGTTTATTTATAATAATTCAGGACTTGTAAATCAGACAACAGTAAATTATTCTCCTCCAAAAAAGAATGTTATTTTAGGGATTATTTATGATTTTTTAGATGGAATTTATAAATGGTTTTGGAGAATTGTTGATTCGGCTGGAAACATTTTTGAAACAGGAAACAGAACAATAACAATAGATTCTACTCCTCCAACATTTACCAATCTACAGAATTTCACTCATACAGTAAATACTTCATTTTATTTTGATTTAGATGCTTCTGATAATCTTGTAGGAGTTGATACTTTTTCATTAAATGATACATCTGTTTTTTCTATTGATAATGATGGGGTAATAACAAATGTTACAGCATTAGATGAAATAAAAATATATTGGCTTGAGGTTACTGTAAATGATACTTTGTTAAATTCAAAAACAGCAAAATTTTATATAAATATAACTTCAATAACTCCTACAATAAAAAAACTTCAAATATGGAGGAACAGAACCTCGAAATTAAATGTAAGTTGGATTGATGTAGAAGGAAACTTCTTCCTTTTAGGAGATATAAAACAAAAATCTCCAGATGGAACTCTTTGGGATTGTAAAGTCAATAATAGCGGGAGTTTTGTTTGTAGTGTATCTTCTTAAGTTAGAAATAATCGCCTATTTCAATCTATCCTTGTATCTTAAATAAAATTTATCAATTTGTTTTAATGGATATTTTTTTTCCAACTGCCTTGCTATCTGGCAGTGCAGGAATTTATTATAAAAGCAATTTTTGTCTATTGATTGAGCAGGGCAGTAATAGATATGAGGGCAGAATTCTGCCAATTTGTTGTTTGGAATTGTTATTGATTCTGTTCCTTTTTTTATAAATTCCAAATTAGGGGCATCTGTTTCTTTTCCTTTATCAATTAATCTCTCTAATATCCTGTGAGAGCGGTTTCTGCCCATTTTTAATGTTGTTTGCGATACAAATATGCGTTTCATTTTATCTCATCTAAGATTTTGTTTAGTTCTCTAACTCTTACATAAATTCCTGCACCCCCAAAATCTAAATCTACTTCCTTAATTTTTGTTTGTTTTATCATCATCTAACTTACCAATTTTCAGCTTTTTTTGCATAATATCCTGACATTATCATTCCAATAAGACCAAAAAGTGTAGTTGTTATTGAAATTGAAGATATAGGCATTTTTGCGTATGATGACAAATCTCCTGTTACCAAAGAAATTCCTAATGTAAAAAGTCCAACAAAAAACGCTTGAGATACTCTAAAGATTAAGGCATAATTTGTCTTTTTTTGATTTTCTTCCATTTTTCACCTACCTCCTTTCAATGCTCTTTTCATAGCAAAGCTTGAAATTACAGAGAAAACAA
>Ga0190334_1000708_pt1 | contig 15568 bp, 15 predicted proteins | sample 48720478_MG_FD_161270 | JGI IMG/M metagenome (GOLD analysis project Ga0190334, IMG submission 161270) | Hydrothermal vent sediment bacterial communities from Southern Trench, Guaymas Basin, Mexico - 4872-04-7-8_MG | ecosystem: Environmental > Aquatic > Marine > Hydrothermal vents > Sediment ...
TCTTCACCAAAATTTGAACTAGGGCCGCCAGGAATAGAAGCGATAGAGCTTGCAAGAGTTGTTGATAGGGGTATTAGAGAAAGTAATGCCATAGATTTAAAAAAACTTTGCATCAAAGAAGGCGAGAAAGTTTGGATGGTATTTGTTGACATATACCCCTTGAATGATGATGGTAATTTATTTGATGCTGCTGCTCTTGCTGCAATAGCTGCCTTGCAAGATACAAAAATCCCTTCTATTAAAGATGATAAACCAGATTATTCTACAAAGGGAAAAGAAAAACTTCCGCTTAATTGCTTGCCTGTTGAAATAACTATTGGCAACATAGCAGGTAGACACATAATAGATCTAACATCTGAAGAAGAAGAGGTTCTTGAAGCAAGGTTAACTGTTGCTATCGCTGATGGCAAGATTTGTGCTTTGCAAAAAGGTGGTTCAAAAGAGTTAACACAAGAAGAAATAGAGGAAATGGTTGAAATTGCTTTGCAAAAATCAAAAGAGCTTGTTAAATTTTTGAAATGAAAAATTTTATAAATAGATGGGAAGCAAAAATATAATCAAAATGCCCGAAGAAGTTGCTGAAAAATACACCAAATTCGAGCAAGCAAGAATTATTGGTGCAAGAGCATTGCAACTTGCTATGGGTGCTCCTTTGTTGTTGAAGTTAAGCAAACAAGATTTGGAAAACTTAAAATATTCTACTGTTGAAATTGCAAAACTTGAATTTAAGAAAGGTGTTCTGCCTATAACTGTTAAGAGGCCTTACCCAAAAAGAATGGATTAAAATTTTTCAGTAATAATTGAATTATTTGTATTTTTCATAAAAGTACAATTCTCCACTTCTGTTTCTAAGATTTAATAAAACAAATTGGAAGTCAAATTTCGATTTAAAGATATGGGGCTTTCCTGTGTCCATTATAATCTCATACCCATAAGCAACAGAGCTTTGAGTTTGACTAGCACATAACTCGTCTGCTTTTTCTAAGGCTCTTTCTAAAGTAGAGATCCAGCCATAAGTTGATGTGTTGCTTGTTTCTGGATAAAATAAAAACCACTTTCCTTCAGAACATACCAACCTTATTTTTGGGTAAAATGCTTGAGGCATACATAACACATACAAACCAGAAACAAGGTCTAAGTTGTAATCTTCACATGGAAATCCTTGCTCACATTTTGGTTTTTCTTGATAAGGCACGTCTGCTTGTAACCTATTTAAACGCTTGTAATCGTCAATAGTCCAGATTTCTTTTTCTGGATCGTTATCGAGGTTTGTTTCTATTTTTATCAAGAACTTTTCTTTCTCTACATCAAAATCCAATTTATAACATCCTGTTTCTAGTAAGTTTAATATCCAATCGTCTACAAGTCGTCTATTTTGTTTTAATTCTTCAAAAGAAGCATATCGACCATTGTCACCATAAAAGCATATTTCAGAAGTGTAAAGTGATTCTAAAATTTTTTTAGAATTTGAAATTCCTTTTTTTGGCTCAATTATACATCTGGATTCGTTTTGCTCTATCCAATCTTCAAATTGTTCACCTCCAAGAAGAAATTTAAATATGCCGTCTTTGTATTCATAAACCCACCCTCCAAAGCAAACCCTTCCACTAGCTCCACAACAATAAGAGTCTCGACATTCTATTGCTAAAATATTGCCTTTTGTTATTAAAGAGTGTGAGTTATTTTTCCAATGTTGTTCCAACCTACAACACAAATGTTCAAGATTGTTAACATCAAGAGAAGAGCAATATTGTGAAAGGTTTGGGGAATTAAATTTGTACGGTTGGCAGTATTCTTTAGCTATTTCTAAAATGTTTTTTGTATTTTTGTTAATTTGTTTCTGTTTACTTGGTTCTTTCTTTTTGCTAACTTTATTCTGAACTTTGTAAGTTGGAGAAGTTATTTTAGTTATTTGGGGTTTAACAGGTTTTTTCTTGGCAATCGATGTTTGTTTCTTTTCTTCCCTTATTTGGCTGAGAATTTTATTTGCCATAGAATTGCTTCTTCCTAGATTCCATTTGTCTTCAAGAACTTGCATAGCAACTAAAGTTTTCCTGTATTCACCTTCCGCTTTATTTAAAACTTCTATTAATTCTTTTCTTAAAAAAACATCTATTGCAAAATCTGTAAGTTTGTCTATGCTAAGTCCGCTAAATCCACTTAGAAAGTGTTTTGAAATATTCATAAACATACTTGAAAGGTTACTTTTGTTTTCGATAATATAGTTCATAAGATATAAAGAAAATCTTTCTTCAGCAAAACCTTTTGTGAAGTAATTATAGGCAATTCTCGCATTTTTCGGTGTTAAATTTTTCAAGATTTTTCTTGCAGTAAGCAAATTATACCTTGCTTTCTCCAATCTATATCCCGCTATTTCTTCTAGAGAAGAAAACATTATACTGGAAATTTCTTCTTGGGAATGTTTTTTGGCTGAAAGTTTCTTGGTTAAAATCTTTGCATAATCCGTAATGATATTAACAATTTCTTCCTTAGCAGCTTGTTTAATAATCTCTCTTTGGGCAAGATTTGTCAAGTTCTTTCCTTTAGTTAAAACCGCTCCTGTAATTAGCCCTTCAAGTTCAGAGCCATATTCAATAACCTTTTCTGGAAAATCCACCAAATATGTTTTTGTTGTTTTTATCTTTTCAATTTGTTCAAGTTCCGAGTTTATCAAAGACAACAAATCTTGTTTCTCAGAAGCGATTTCAAAATATGCAGCAAGATTTGAGTACAAGTTTGTTTCTCTACCATCATCACCAATTATGTAATTATTTTTGTCCTTTATGAGCCAGCCTTCTGTTTTTCTTTCCCTGTCAACAACATAAACACCCTTGTAATTTTTAGTTTTGATACTATATTTTGGCTCGAGTTTTGCAAGGTTTTGTTTTGGTGATAAAAATGCAAGGAATGCAAAGAGCGAAGCTATAAAAGTTCTTAGTTTCATTTTGTAATATCTTTTAATTTTCTAATTAATTTTTCTTTAACGTTTTGATTTTTTTCTGAAAGTATTGAAACAAGCAAAACTTTGGCAAGGTATTCTTTCTTTTTTAATTTAGAAAATTCCTTGTTGTAAACGATGTTAAGGTTTTTAATTTTTAAAATTCCATTCTCTAACGAGCTTGGAAGTACCAAATACCTAAAATTGTTGTTGAAATCTTTATAATTCATTACAAGTGCAAAATCGCAATTTTTATTATTGCAATTTGCATCTATTACATCTAAGCTAATCGAAGAAGGTTCTATTTGATTAATGGCGTATAGAAAGTAAGCTTCATAGCTTTCGTCAACATCAAAAACCTTTTTTAGGGTAATTTTATATTTTAAAGGCTGTCTAAAAACCTTTTCATAACTTTTTATTTTCTTTTCCAAATCGCTTTGCTTTTGTAAGCTTTCTTTAATTTCTTCTCTCAATGCAGATATCTTGATGGGCTGGTATTCAAAATAATAATCGCCAAGTTGTTCTTTTTTATGCTCACTTCTAAAACATGAAGAAAGATACAAGCTCAAAAACATAACCCCCAAGGTTTTACCTATTTTCATAGTAAAGCTTGTTTCTTAAATTCTTGTATTGTTTGTTTTTTCCAAGGATTCTGAATGCTGCGTCCAAAAGCATGTCAAAAGTTTTTGTTTTTTTGACTAACATAGCTTTTTCATGCTGTACAAAATAATCGCAGACTCTTTTGCCAGATTCCAAGGGAAGAACAATGTAGTTTTGCTTGTTGCTTAAGTTTTCTCTGTACGCAATTACAAATTCCTTGCTACCAACAGGAACAATTTCAATACTTTTTGGATTTATATCGTAATACACATAAAACGCTTTACCCATTTTGCTGTTGCTTGATTTGCAGTTGCCAAATAAAATATTAGATAATTGGTTAAGATTTTTATAAGGATTTTTAAAAAGGCTTTCTAGCTCTTTTTTCCTTTCAACCATATTTTGGTCTAGATTAAGGTCCAAATTTTGAGAGTGTGGTTCTTTATTTATTTCACTTTGAGGAACTTTAATCGGCATAGCTAGCATCACTAATCCTAAGAGTCCACTTGCAAGTTTTTTGCATTCCATTTTCATTCACAAAAGTTATATCTTTTTGTTGAGAGATTTAGATTTATTATTTTGTATCCGTATCTCTCTGGGCAAAGCATAAACGAAATTCCATAACTTGAGCTTTTGGCATTTCCACACAATAAATTTCCATTAATTATGTATTCCACCTGATCAAATATTTTCCAATCTGGGTTAAGTTTTTCAATTATGTAAAGTTGTTCTAAGTAATCGTGATACAAACTATTGAGCATCAAATCAGTCTTGTAAGGATTGAGTTCCATAAGTTTTTCTGGGTTTGTGTCTTTGGAATTGCGATAAAACATATTATACAAGAATTCATCTACACATCTAGATTTTATTAACTTTCTTGCCTTATCAAAATTTCTTGAAGAGATAGCTTCTATAAAAAGGCTACTAACTTCCTTCATTTGCTCGTCTGGAAGCAAGAAGTCCATGCCTTTAAAAACCTTATAAATATGTTGAAGCATGTCGATAGATTTTGTTTCGCTTTTTACCTTAAAGTTAGAGATTTTCCATCCACTAGATCTTTTAGAGATCTCTATTTTATACTCTCCAGTCACAGAATAACATATTGTGTCCATTGTTTTCATGCTCCTTTTTATTTCTTCATAGATATTTATGGTTGCATAATTCCAGTCTAGCGATTCTATGTTACTAGAAATAATAACATTTTCAATATTACATGCTTCTCGCATTATCGCTTCATTGATTATTCTATGGCTAGGATAGCCAAGATCCTTCAAAGCTGTCGATTCTTGAGATCTCCTTAACTTTTCATAGTTTTCAATAAAATCCTTTACCTCTTGTTCAAGCCTTTTTTTTCTTTCGTATTCAAGTTGTTCTTTTATTTTTAATAACTTTCCAAGCTCTCCATTCCACACATAAGTGTTGCCGCAAGTAAAAGATACTCTATCACGCCATTCTCCTACATCAAATTTTCCAGAACAAAGTAATGAAAAGTCATTAATTTTTAATTCATAAGGATATTTTGGATTGTCAGAATGTGTGAAAATAAAATTTTCTAGCTTTCCGTCGTTGTCAAGGTCTCTAGTGTAAGGAAAATTCATAACCACATGTTTTGGAAATGCAGCATTAATTCTTTCTTCTCGTTCTTTCTGAAGTTGTGTAATTATTTTTTTGGCTTTGCTGTTTTCTTCAACAGACCAATATGTCCTTAGCAAAGAAAGCAAACCAGCAGTTTTCGTGGCTTTTGCGATTGCTTCTTTAGAAATATTTTCCAATTCATTCTTTATGTTTTCTGAAAGCTCATACAAAGCTATTGAATCTTTTTCAACAAAGGCTTTTGCTGTTATGTTTTCAGCAATTTTATTTTTTTCTGAAAGAAGATAAGCTAAAGCTATGCCCTGTGAGAAGGAATCTGTTAAATATCTATTTATAATTGGTGCGTGTTTTAGGTCGAGTTTTACAATTGGAGAAATCGTAGAAACATTTTGAAGTTTGTATTTAACAGCTTCTAGGAATGGTGTTGCAGAATATGCCAAAATATTTTCAAGCTTATCAACCAAAATCTCTTGACTTTTAATTAATCTCTTGCTTTTCTGTAAATTTTGTAACACTTGAGTAGAATAGCTTTCTATTAAAATCTCCAAATCTTTGGAATTGATTTCTGGTTGCAGATCTGTACTTGGTATTGTGCTTTCTAATTTTTCAAGAAATATGTCTATGTTTTCTTGGGATGGTTTGTTTAAGATTTGTGAAAGTTCTTTAATCAGATTGCGATTTTCCAAAATAAATTTCTCTAAGGTTTCTTTCTGAGCGATTTTCTGGTAGCGCATCTCTTCTTCTGGTTGGTCGCCTATTACATTATTGCCATCCTTAATATACCATCCGTTAGAAAATTTTGCCTGGTATGGAAAGATAGATTTTCCAAAAAATAAAATCGACGCTCCAATTGCTATTTTCTTTTTAAAGTTCATTTTACTTTAAAAGTTCGTTAACAGACTCTGAATCCAACGTATATCCAGAGAATTGAAAATTTCTTTTTGTATCACCAACTTTTAGTGTACAGCTACACTCTACAGGGATTGCACTTTCTAGTAATTTGTCAGCTACAAGTCGTGAGTACATATTTTTAACCTCTTCGTAAACACTCAAATTTTTTAAACCATTTTCTGTGGGTGAAAAATTTAAATTCTCAAATTTTAAAGAGAAATAGCCATTCCTTACAATGGAGTTCTCCCAATCAGAGCTGTATACAACATTCCTATACACATCATTTGTTACACACACAATCTTGCCACTTATTTTTTTGTTATCACATGGTTGGTTCTCGTATAATATCTCTCTACCAATCGGTGTTCTCTCCTTCTTCCTTGAAATAGTTTCAGTTTTGACATTGCCTGTTTCTTTTTTTATTGTACTTTGAGACCATGCGTCTTCCTCAAGAGAACCGATCATTCCTCCAATTAATATTCCTGCAATAGCCGTCCCAGCCCATACAGCTCCTGCTGAACTGCCACTACTCGAAGAGTCACTAGTGTCCTCTTCAGCCGACACCGAAAGCGCGAATAGAAGACCCGCTCCAACACCAATAGCTGCTCCCCAAACTGCACCATAAAAGGTGTTAACCGCTAACTCACCTATATCTGCTTCTTCTTTAGTGTAAATTCCAATTTCTTTTAAATCAGATTTTATTTCTATCTGCTTTTCAAGATAAATCTCTTTTTCCGCTGATTCTGAAACCCAACCGTTTAATAAACAATCTTCTAAGTTTGGAGTTTTGAAATTATAGTTGTATATTAAATTTTCAATTTGTTTCTCTTCAACAACATTTTCATATGTTTTAACTGGCTCCCAGACAGTTTTTTCAAGTTTTGTAGTGCCACACCCAAATGTTGTTAGCAGCGAATAAGAAAGGCCTAGGGATATATATTTTTTAAGTTTGTCTTTTTTCATTTTTAAAATTTGAATTTTGTACAATTTTGTTTAAATCTATTTTAAATTTTAAAAATTTAGATACTACAACATATATTTTAAAATATAAAAATTTTTAAAACAGCTTGGTTGCAAATTTGGTTTTAAAATAAAGAGCCAAAAAGGAATATTTAAATATATTAAATTAATATTTTTGTTGTGATGAAAGAGATATTTTTTGTTATTATAATTTTTATAGGACTTTTTTTATTTTTAAGTATATATTCACCAAGCTACACAGGATATTTTGTTAAGTCTGGAGAGATTGAAATTTGCAAAATCGAAAATCTTAGCTTAGAGAATAAATTAATATTAGAGACTATTAATTTTACAATTTTTGATACAAAAACCCAGATTTTAGACATCACTAAAGCTTCTTATGATTTTAAAGATGTTACAGAACTTGTAAAAGAAAACGACAATCTAAATTTTCATATAGAACAAGATTTTAAAATTGAAAAGCAAGAAGGCAAGCATTTCAAATTTATTTTAATAACAGGTCAATTTAAAAAACTTGAATTTGAAACTTCTGAACATTTTGAAAATGGAGATAAAATTTTATTGCATATCCTTAACGGAACACCTTCCGAAATTAAAATCTGCAAAAGTGCTTGTCCTATAATCTGCCATAGTATTGGCGAAGCAAATTATACTGGTGGTGAGCAAATTGTGGAAATAGAATTAAACTTCAACAAGACATGCAGGTTTTGCGGCCATGGCGAATATGGTAAAAAGAAAAAACTTTATTTACAAGCATGGAATATCACACTTGATAGTATAAAAGTTGTTAAAAATATAACCATAAATATTACACAACAAGAAACACTTGCTAGTTCTGGTTATGCAGAAACTTGTGAGATCAAAACAACAAAAAATTGTAAGTTGCTTGTTAATGCCACAGGTGTTGATCTTTATAGAATAGAAAATGGAAATTCTTATTTAGTTAAACAAGAAATTAATGGCCAAGAAATTGTTGAGCTAGAAAATGGCACTTTTAAATTGAGATTTGTTTTCAACAATCCCGAAGATGTTCTTTATGGAATGATTCTTAATTGCTCTTGTGTAGAAAATTGGACTTGCGAAGCATGGAGTGCATGCATAAATGGAACAAAAACAAGAAAATGCTATGATGCAAATTACTGCAACGCAACTATTGTGTATGAACAAGAAAATTGTTCCGCTAATGAAAGTTTTGAATTTGAAAATCAGACTTTCGAAAATCAAACAGTTGCTAATGAGACCTTTTCTATCAATAAAACCCAAGAACTTAACCAAACAAATCAAACATTTTGGAATGAAACTCAAGCCTATGATGAAACATTTGGAAATGAAAGTTTCTACAATAAAACATATGCTAATGAAACCTTTTCAAATGAAACAATCAACCAAACACAAGAAACTTTTAATGAAACACCTGAAATTGCAAGTTCTACAAGCTCAGGAGGTAGTTCCGGAGGTGGAGGCTCTGGTGGTAGTAGTTCTGCTAGCAAAACAAAAACAAGCACAGAGAAAAATAAAACTACTAGCACAAGAAGGCATGAAGCTGAAAAATCAAATCTTTCTAAAGAAGATGTTGGAGCCACAAGATATAATTTGCTTAACAAAACTAACAAGACCTTTTCCCAAAATGAAACATTTGTTGAAACGCATGCTATTAAAGAAATAACTGCACAAAAGAAATTCCCATGGTGGGTTTTAATAATAGCACTCCTTGTAATTTTAGGAATCCTGGAGTTGAGAAAGAAATTTAAGGCTAAAAACAAGAAAAAACCCAAAAAGAAAAGGTAAAATGCCAAGAATTAGTATAGTTGATGGAATATTTTATCCAGCAGATTTTCAGCAGCTAGAAACAGCAATCAGGAATTGTTTTCTTTCAAAACTTGGGCCAAAAGAACTGCCTAGAGGAAGAACAAGCAAAAAAATTCATGGTGTAATAGTTCCGCATGCTGGTTATCAATTTTCTGGAGCGTGTGCGGCTTTTGCTTACAAGGCAATAGCAGAATCAAGATTTCCTAAACGCTACATATTACTTGGTGTTAATCATAATTTAATTATCGGCAGAAAATTTGCTTTGAGTTCGCAAGATTGGCAAACACCTTTTGGCATAGTTAAAGCAGACCAAGAATATATAAAAAAGCTTGAAAGCTGCAAGGATTCTAAGCTTAGAGTTGACGAAGCCTTGCACAGACGAGAACATAGCATAGAAGTCCAGTTACCATTTTTGCAATTTGTTAGCAAAGATAAGCTTCATGAATTAAGAATAGTTCCTATTACGGTTAGCGAAGCAAGCTATGAAGAAATCAAAAAAGCTGCTTCTTGTTTTACCAATGATAGTGTTGTAATAATAAGCAGCGATTTCACACATTATGGGCCAATGTATGGTTATGTTTTGCCTACACAAAACCCAAAACAAGATGTTGAAAAGCTTGACAAGGAAGCTATAGAATTAATTTTAAATTTCAAAACAAAAGAATTCTTGGAATATACAGAAGATAAAACAATTTGCGGGAGGTTTCCAATAGCTTTGGGCTTAGAAATACTTAAAAAACTTGGTTCTAGCAAAGGGGAGTTGCTAAGTTATTATACATCAGCTGAAATTTCTGGCAGCGATGATAATTTTGTTGGATATGCGGCTATAGCTTTTTATTGATTACTTGCCAAACTATAATAAAAATCGCTTATTTTTGCTTCAAGTCTTGATTTGTTTAGCGGCAAACCATTATTTTCTATTTCTGTTGGATAAACAAAAAGGAATGTTTTTCCCTCATTAGCAAGAGCTTCTTCTGCAAGATGTGCATCATGGTAGTAAAAATTCTCACCAACAAGCTTTATGAAATAATCGTCAGAATTTGGAAGGATTTTGTATTCTACTTTCTTAAATTGCACATCAATTGTAATAAAGCCATAATAGGGCATGTCAAGTGCACGTTCAACATCTTTGTTGTAATACATTATTTCCTTGTCTTCTGCGTCTAAGCAGTGTACACCTTGTGTATTTTTACTTGTGGAAGAACAGAGTGAATTAAGCCAATTGAATGTAACATTTCTCATTGTTTGGTAGCCTAAATATACTGCCATGGATTTTTCCTCACTTGAATAAGATCTTCCTTCACAATTAGCTATTACTCTAAATATTAAAACACCAGCATCGTGGAAATAATTTTTTGCAATTTCTATTTGGGCTATGTTTCCAAACATTTCCATGGGTTCTTTAATTTCCTGATCCAAAAATTCTCCCTTAAGTTCGCAAGAGCAATTTTTATAATCCCCTCCTAAGACAGCTTCAACAGTAATTGGCTCTTCTGTAACAAATATCTTGTTGGCGGAGTTAAGAGAAGAATTGCTGTATGCTTTTATTTCTTGAAAAACTTTATGCTCTTCAGAAGAACCACAATATAAAAACGCACAGCTAGCTAACACTCCAAGAATTTTCTTTAAGCTTAAAAATATTTTAGATTTCATATTAAAAATAATAAATTCGAAGTTTTTAACACTTTTGTATCTGATTTTATTTCCCAAATTCTTTGTTGTAGGCGTCCATTGTTGCTTTTAAGATTTCAACAGCGGCATTGTTTATTTTGAAACCCAAGTAATTCCAAATAAAAAACTCTACTATTTTATGTGAAAAATCTTTTGGAAAGATTTCTACAACAAATGCTCCATTGGGGTATTCATTTTTAATTTCCTTTGGTACATTCTGAATATTGCCAAAATATACAATTTTTCCTGTTTTTTGGCAAAAATAGAAATTTAAGGCAGCTCTATTATGGCCTGCGTTTCCGCCTATAGATTCTTCCATTAGCAAATATTTCATTCCGCCTTTTTCTTGTGAACGCATCAATTTTAAATTTTCTTTAATTATATTTTCGAGCTTTTCCATTTGTTTCTTTTGTATTTATTTTAATACAGAAAAATTTATAAATCTACCGCACAGTGGTAAAATATCATGGATAAATTGATATTGGCTTATAATACTTGGGAAGTTCCACAAGAAACAATTGAAAGCACAAAATTCCGAATTAAAAATCACTGCAAAAGAAAAAGTTTGGACTTTTTAGAGTATAAGAATTGTTCAAAAAACCTTAAGCCAGGAACATTATATTGGGTATTTGAAAATTCAAAAGAAGGTGAGGCTATTAACATAGAAAGATTCTTTGAAAATATAAAAATGACGAATTTTTATTATACAAGATATTTAAATAATTTTGGGGTAGAATCAACTATTAGATGTTTAAAAGAAAAGTACCTTGTTTTTTTAACAAAATTCCCATTGAAAAAAGACAGAAGCTTCGAGACTTGGACAATACAACAAGAATATAAAGACACAAACAAGACTGGAAAAATAGCTTTGTTAACCATTCCAGAAGATACAGAGCTTTCTACTTTAATAGAAGGTTTTATAGCTGATCTTTTTTCTGATTAGAAAATTTTTTAAATGTAAATACTAAAGAATTTTTATGGATTTTCAAAAAGATGTGATTGAAAAAAGCAAGCAAGTAGTGGTAATTGTAGATTTCTATGCTGACTGGTGTATGCCTTGCAAGATGCTTACCCCTATACTTGAAGAGCTTGCTAATGAATACAAAAACAAGCTCCATGTTGTTAAGATTAATGTTGATCAATTTCCTGAATTGGCAGAGCAATACAATGTAAGAAGCATTCCCAATGTTAAGCTCTTCAAAGATGGTAATGTTGTGGATGAATTTGTTGGCTTGATGCCAAAAGATGCAATAAAACTTTGGATAGACAAAAATTTAAGCTAAAAATGAAAGTAAAAGTTGATCAAGAAAAGTGTATTGGTTGTGGAGCTTGTATTGCAATATGCCCCGAAGGTTTTGAATTAAAAGATGGCAAATCCTATGTAAAGAAACCAGCAAGTTGTGCAAAAGAAGCTGCTGAGAATTGTCCTGTTGGTGCTATCAGCATAGAAGAATGAAAAAAGCTCAGGTGACTGTGTTTATTATTATAGGGGTTGTTATATTGCTAATTGGAATTTTGGTATTTTCTTTTAGACACCAGATTCTAGAAAGTTCTATAGCAAAAAAGCTATTGGGAACGAGTGCTGCAAAAGAAAGGATTTCATTGGAAAAAGAAAAGATTTCAAGATGCATAGAGAATGTTATTATCGAAGACATTTATGAAATAGGAGAAAATGGGGGTTACTCAAGATTAACAGGAGGACCAAGTTTAATGTATTTAAACATAAGCTATCGTTATCTTGTTTATAATTCCGAGTCACTACTTCCAACAAAAGAAGATTTGATTAATGAATTAGAAAAGACTATAAACTTCGATATCAATACAAGATGTCCGCTTGAGATTGTTCCTGAAGATGGTACAGAAATAAAATATGGTATAGGTGTTGTGAATCTTGATCTTTCAAAAGGAATAGCGAAAGCTGTTGTAGAATGGCCAATTGACATAACAGCCCTAAATCTTACCCAAAGGGTTGATAAATTTGAATTTGAATATGAAATTGATCTTGAAAAATATTTAAATATCACAGAGGATATAATTAAAACAGATTTGGCATATATGCCAAGTGTTTGCTTAACTTGTATAGCGAAAATAGGAGACGCCAATAATGTTGAGATTACAATAAGCCATCATGATAATAATGTTGTATACACAGTGATAGACAACACTTTAGAAAGGCCATATTACTTTGCATTCGCATCCCAACACTAACAAAAATAAAATGAAAAAAATCAAATTAATTATGGTATTGGCATTTGTGTTGCTATTTTCTTTTACAGCATATGCTCAACTTGGTGGACTTGTCAATGTGTTATCTATTGCTCAGGACCCAAGTGGATTTGTTTTTGCTCAAATTTCTGATCAGATAGTCAGCGCAAATCCAACATTGCAAGCTGTATTACAGCAATATCAAACCATGAGATGTGCGATTGATATAGCAACATGTGCAGCCAGCATGGTTCAAGGAAAAATACAACAAGAGTTGATGAATCAGCTTACCACAGCTGTTCCAGAAGCCGAACAAGCTTTAGCACTTTATTCCCAATTTCAAGGATTTTATGAGAAATATAAAGATAAAATAAAAGTTAAAGAAGAAATTAAAGTTAGCGAAGACGGAAAACTTATTACAGGGACTTTACAATATCAAGATACAGATATCGAATTTAGAAATATAATAGGGGAATTCGATGAAGAGAATGGAATTACTACATTTAAATTTGAAGAGGAAGATTCTGCATTGGTTGTAGGCGAAGCTTCATTTAGGAATGTTAAACCAGGAACAGATTCCTATGTTAAGGTAAACAACGACGGCAAGGTAACAGAAGCTCAGCTTGTTGCAGCAAAACAAACAACCTTTAATTTTAATGGCAAATTAGTAGAAGTCCCAGCAGGGGCTAAAGTAACATACAAAAATGGTGAAATAACAGTAGAAGCAAAACCAGAAGGCGTTGATTTTAAATTTTTCACTTCTGAAGAGAGTATCCCACAGAATTATGAAATTTCTGGTGAAGGTTATGTGAAATTTACAGAGAATGGTCTTGAAGTTTACGGTGAAACTATTGTGAGGGACAAGGATTTTGGATTTGAGGTATATAACCACAAAGGAAACACATTACTTATCACAGACTCCAAAGAAAAAATTAGTGGTTTTGATAATTGGATGGTTGTAAAAGAGGAATCTCTTGAATTTAATGGAAATGGATATGATATTTTTATTGAAAAAAGCTCACCATGGATATCTGATAAAGCTCAAATCCCAGAAGGAAAAGGATTGGTCATCACACCAGATGGCCATGGTTCAATATACCTAAATGGAGAAACAACAATACTAGAAAGATATAGCGGATCTATAGATTTGACAGATTGTGAGGATTCCTATACTATTGAAAATGAAATTCTCAGAAATGGAAATTATGAATCTTGTGTGGATATGTTATTGTTCTCTGAAAACAATATGGTTTCTATTGGTAAAGGCGTGAATGAAGCAAGCGTGTGTAAAGCTTCTATGCCGGAGATAACTGGAAAACCTGTTTTGACTAGAGAGCTTGAAGAAAAATTACGAAAGGAATGTTCAACAATTTTAAAAGAGCTCGAATCCGACTCTGATCTTAGTAGGTGTTTTGCGAATACAGAATTTGCATGTTCTAATGAACTGCCTAAGGGAATGACAAGGAGAACAGTGGATTATAAAGGTAAAACTTTCTATGTAACAGATGGATCCTATATAAAGGTCTTTTTGAGACAAGTCGATCTTAAGTTTCATTGTAAAGACCTGCATATTGGGAAGGTGTCTAAAGATTGTGAAAAATATGTGGGAAAAATGGAGGAGATAGCAATGAAAAGCGTCACCGATGAAAAATATATAAGACAACAAGAGAAAAGCGAACTTTCAAATCTAGGTATTGAAATTAAATCTCCTTATCTCCCAGACGAAAAAGAATCAAAGTCTTTAGAGTCAACGAGAAAGGCAGTGAGCGGAGCTACTTATTTAATAAACAAAGGTGGAAAAAAGGTCATAGAAAATGGTGTAGAATATAATAAAAAGACATTTTATTTTGCTGGTAAATATTGGGAAGACTCAGCCACAGGAGAAGATTTGCTCTTCAATTATAGATACGGCTATAAGATAGGAGACCGTACAATTAGGATCTCGAGAACACCAAAGTATTACAATTTTGATGGTAGGGAAATAAAAGAAGGTGATTTCTCGGAAGAGGATTCAATAATATTATGCAGCCATAAAGGTGGAAAGATTGCAAATTTGATATATTTTGACACCATAATCAGAATTCCAAAAGGTGTTTCTGTAGAAAAAGTTGATTTTGATAGCGGGGCCTTTAAAATATGTAAAGCTCTTACCCCCTAAAGTGAGAACTCTTTCTCTAGTATTCCTCTCAATGTTTTATTTAATTTATTATTTTTATGAAGTTCTATAAACTTATTTTCTGTTATGTTATACTTGTTCAGTATCTCAGCATATTTGTTATAGTCTCCCAATTCAGGATGTCTCTTAGCAAAATAAAGATCATATCCGAATGGCTCTAGAAATTTTATAAAAAGAATGGCGTCTCCTTTGGTGGTTTTAAGAGGAATCTTTCCCTGAACTATAAGTTCAGCGGCTTTTTCTAATCTTTCTCTTTCCTTGTCAGCTATAAGCCATACACTTGCTCTATCGATTTCTTCTATACTGATTTCTCCATTAAGGTAATCATGCACACGAAATTCCTCGGGAAAGTTTAAAGCAAGTAGATTTATAAAATTTTGATTTTCATCAAATGATTTTCCTTTCCAGAATAAAAATCCTACCTTGTAACACCAGTCCAAGTTTAAATATGCCAAAGTCTGTTTTTCTCTAGTTTTTTCTGATTGGGATACGTCATAAAATTCTAAAATCTTTTGACCAGTTGTACAAATTTCTTCGATTGAAGGTATAAGTGGAAAATACTCTATTAAATAAGCATTATCGTTGATTTCTTTTGTTTCCTTTATATACCTCAATGCCAAATCTGTGATTTTTACTTTATTTTCATCAAGACTTTCAAAGACTATCGGAAACACAAAATCTCCTGAAAGCTGTTTTTTCATATTAAA
>Ga0190334_1000709_pt1 | contig 15558 bp, 16 predicted proteins | sample 48720478_MG_FD_161270 | JGI IMG/M metagenome (GOLD analysis project Ga0190334, IMG submission 161270) | Hydrothermal vent sediment bacterial communities from Southern Trench, Guaymas Basin, Mexico - 4872-04-7-8_MG | ecosystem: Environmental > Aquatic > Marine > Hydrothermal vents > Sediment ...
CAAGGGGAGAGCTTCCACGCCGTATTGCGGCTCGACTTGACGCTGAGCGGACAGACCGAGTCGCACGTCCTTGAGGTATGGACGCTCGGAGAGGATTACGCCCTGATCCGGATCCTTCCCCCCGATCCCGATGCGGGCACGGGATACCTCAAGGTGAAGGACGACCTATGGTACTACTCCCCTGATGTCGGCATGGCGATCGAGCTCCCGGCGATCGCCCTTGGTGATGCTCTCTTCGGGGCAGGGCCGTCGCTCAGCGACCTATCCCGCAGCACCCTCTCTGACGATTACGATGCCACCGCCGTGGCTGATGGGGATGGCTACTTACTCACTCTGATACCGCATCCCGATGCCCCGGTCGTCTACGGCAAGCTCGAGATCCGCGTGGATCTCGATTACGTGCTGGAGCAGATCGTCTACTACGATCAACGTGGAGAGGTGGTGCGCACGGCGATATTTTCGCACGTAGTAAAGCTCGGGGAGCGGAGTTTTCCCACGCAGATCATCGTCGAAGACACAAGGGGTGACCGGGCGGTCGAGCGGATCGAGGACCCGCAGTTCGATATCGCGATCGATCCCTCGTTTTTCAGCTTGGATAGGTTGGAGGAGCGCAAGTGAAAGCGGCGATACGGCACCTGAAGCGGAACCGGAGGCGGAGCATCCTCACCCTGCTTGCCGTGTTGATCCCGGTGTACTCGCTCGTGGTCATGTTTGGGCTCGCGGGCGGGAACCTGCGCGACATGTTCGATACAGCGACGCGTCTCGATACCGGGCATCTCCAAATAAGGCATGCGGAGAGGCGGGGTATGGGATCGGCCTTGCCGTTGATTGAGGATCCTGATGAGATCATTTCCACTCTCGATCGGATCGAAGGGATCGCGTGGCGTACGCTACGTCTCGATCTTCCGGCGATCGCCAGCGTCGGCGAGCGTTCACAGGCGATCGTCGTCCAAGGAGTGGTCCCGGAAGAGATCGACCCGATCAGCTCAATGCGTGGCCTGATCCTGGCAGGGCGGTATCTGACGAGCAAGGACGAGGGCGTCGTCATCGGTGAGGAACTGGCCAAGCTGCTCAAGATCGATGTCGGCGATGAGATGGTCATCCTCGGAGTGCATCCGGAGACCGGGGTCGGGGCGCTGAAGGTACCGATCCTGGGGATATACAGCACTCCGGCAGCGGCGATGGGACGGACGATCATCCAAGCCCCCCTCGATGTTGCCCGCCGCCTGGCACACAGCATCGCCGGGGCGACCGCCGTCGTCGTCCGCGTGGCCGGCGTCACTGGGCCATGGGATGCTCGGCGGATCGACCGAGTGGTGGCGGAGCTTCGCGCGATCCTCCCCTCCGATTATGAGGTGCTCGACTGGCGCCGGCTTGCGCCGCAGGTCGCCTCTTACATGGCGATCATCAAACCGGCTCTGTTCATCTTTGCGGCCGTCTTCTTCGGGCTCGGCGCGCTCGTTGTGCTGAACACGGTGTACCTGTCGGTGATAGAGCGGACGCGGGAGCTCGGCCTGATCATCTCACTCGGCGCATCCCAGTGGCGGGTCATCCGGATGATCCTTCTCGAGGCCGGGATCATCTCCGCAACCGGAGCGGTATACGGCGCGCTCGCCGGCGTCTCCTTGGTGTGGATCGTCGAGGCGTTCGGGGGCCTCCCCCTCCCGGCGGCGTTCTCTTCGATGATGAAGGCGATCGGAATGAATCCCGTACTGCACCTGCGGGTGAGCTTCTCGCAGGTAGCCCTCTCCGCCGCAGCCATGGCCGGTGTCGCGGTCATTGCGGCCTGGTATCCGGCACGGCGGGCGTCGAGACTCGAACCCGTGGAGGCGATGCGCTATGTCGGATAACCGATTGATCGAAACGGAGGGGCTACACAAGGTTTACAGGACCGGAACCGTGGAGACGCCCGCCCTACGCGGGGTCGACCTCGAGCTACACAGCGGCGAGTTCACGGCGATCGCCGGTCCTTCCGGGTCCGGTAAATCCACGCTCCTTCACCTGTTGGGCGGCCTCGATCGGCCCACATCCGGAGAAACCTTCCTTGAAGGAAGAGCGATGTCGAAGCTCTCGAAGGATGAGTTGGCCAAGCTTCGCCTCACCAGGATCGGGTTCGTCTTTCAGGCGTACAACCTGATTCCGGTACTTACCGTCCTCGAAAATACAGCGTTTGTCCTCGAGCTGCAGGGTGTCGTACGAACAGAAAGGATCGAACGCGCCCGTAAGATCCTTGCTGAGCTGGGGATCGAACAGTACGCAGATCGGTATCCGAACAGGATATCCGGCGGGGAGCAGCAGCGGGTCGCGGTGGCGCGGGCGGTCGTCGCCGGGCCGTCGATCGTCCTCGCCGACGAGCCGACGGCGAACCTCGACACCGGGACGAGCCTGGAGCTGATTGACCTCATGCGCCGGCTGAATTCCGAAAAGGGGGCGACCTTCCTATTTGCGACCCACGACTCCCGCCTCCTCGATCGGGTGAGCCGACTCATCACCCTAGAAGATGGGCGGATTACTTCTGATGAAACTCGATAGCCCCCTGTACCTGGAGGAGCTCTTCCGGTCCTTAAGGGGAACGCCGGTCAGATGGAGACTATCTCTGACCGAACGGATACTCGCCTTGCCAGTGGAAGCAAGATGAGGTATCACTACGGATCACAGAAGAAGGGGAAGGGTGATAGGGGCGGATGAGCCGGAAGAGGAAACAGAAGAAGCCAGCGATGATCCTCCGCCTCGCCTGGCGGCTCGGTTACAGGCCGGGGAGGGTGATGAGCGAGGTCCTGGAATGGATCGAAGTCCTGGCGGTCGCCGGCGCGCTGGCGGCGGTCATCATGAGCTTCGTCACCGTCCGGATGCACGTCCCGACCGGCTCGATGATCCCGACGATCGACCCGCACGACTCGTTCTTCGTCGATCGTATCACCTACTACTTCCGCGATCCGAAGCCCGGGGACATCATCGTCTTCCGGCATACCGAACAGGTCCTCGTCAAGGGAGTGGTGAAGGACTCGCCCGCCGACCGGGCGGGGGTCCCGGTCGGTGAGCGGCTCCTCTACCTGAACAACGAACCGGTATACACCCTCGAGTTCATCGAGAACATCCTTGCCTCCTGGTCGGAGAGTACGGACCTTAAGCTGACGATGGCCGATGGTCAGAGCTACGACCTTGGGGAGAAGGGATCGGGCGCGACGAGGCTCATCGACCTCGGGATCGTCCCACGGGAGAAGCGGATGCGCTACGTCAAGCGGCTGATCGCGGTCGGCGGGCAGACGGTCCAGATAAGGGACGGTGACGTCTACGTCGACGGGAAGAAGCTCGAGGGGCCGCGGTTCGATCGGTATTACACCTCGAACGACCCCCGCTTCCGGTTCGGGATCGAGCCGACCCTCGTCCCGGAAGGGCACTTCTTCGTCCTCGGCGACAACTCGGGGAACTCCTTTGACTCGAGGTTCTGGGGGTTCGTCAAGCGGAGCGATCTGATCGGCGTCCCCTACCTGCGAGTCTGGCCGCTCAGCCGGTTCGGCCTTTTGCACTGAGCTCAGTCTTCGGCGGCGGCGCGGAGCTCGTCCGAACCGTAGATGACAGGCGGTGCCGGCTTCCCATCGAGGATATCGACGAGGAGGGAGGCGATCGCCGGGGAAGTGTGCATGTCGATATGGTCCATCCCGATGCAGGCGACGTTCTCCGCTCCGGGTAGATAGGCCGAGGACATCTTCACTACGAGGTCGGATCCCTCCCATGCGAGCCCAGCGCGAACGCATTCCCGCCGGCAGGTATCAGGATCCCCCCTCAGACCGCAGCCGAGGCAGGTCTGCCCGGCGAGGGAGATGTAGCGGACATCGGATGGGATCGAGATCTCCTCCTCATTCGGTCCGTTCAGAAGGGCGAGGAACGCGCTCCCCGGGGTGAGCTGAGGGAATAGCGGGCCGAGCCACGGCCCGATCGCGGCGAATCCGGCCCCGTGGTGGGGAGCGGCGAGGGTGACGAGCGTCCGGACGTCTCCCCGGTAGGCCGTCCCGTAGTCGGGGAAATCCGGATCGCCGAGAACGGGTGTGAAGTCGTCCGCCTCGATGTAGGAGCGGGCGACAAGCCCTCCCATGCTGTGGCCGATCAGATCGACCGCCTCGACCGACCGGTCCTCCTTCACCCAGCTGATCTCATCGGCGAGCCGCGCGGCGTAGGAGCGGAGGTCGCGGACCGTCGGCTCGTAGGGGATCCCATAGTCGCTGATGAACACGTCGCGATGCTTTTCGTCTTCCGCTGGGAGCCTGTAGATATCGTGTCCGGGCTCGAGCTCGATCCTTTCCGCCTCCCCGACCGGCCGGCCGCTCAGCTCCTCGGCGAACTCGGCCCAGAGCTGGGGCGGGTAGAACCCCGGGACCGGCTGGAACCCGTAGATGAGGATGACCGGGAGAGGGGAGGGAGCGGCGAGATCGATCGGTCCGGGGAGGATCGCGGATAGAGCGGCTAGGATCGCGATCGAACAGAGGCCGGCTTTCGACATAGATCACCCCTTCTCAGCCATCGCCCTTGACCGTATCTTCCCCCCTGCGTACGCTTTCGCCAAATCCCGTTTTTCCACACCATGATCGGAGGAGCCACCTTGCCGGATGATAGCGCGAAGAGCCCGAAGTTATCGCTTCGCTGCCTCGGTTGCAGCCGGGAATACGCCCCGCCTGCGATCCGCTGTCCGCGCTGTAAAGAGCCGCTCCTTCGCACCGAGTATGCGAAAACCGATTTTGCCCCGATCGAGCGGGATGGAATCTTCAAGTTCAGCGATTGGCTCCCCCCGCGCGAAACCGTTGACACCCCGATCGGCCCGCTCGTCTACCGGAGCGACCGGCTCGCCGAGCGTCTCGGGCTGAAGCGGCTCTACATCGCATTCAACGGATACGCCCCCTCGGTCGGGGCGATGAACATGACCGGCTCGTTCAAGGATTTCGAGGCCTTCCCGAGCATCCTCTACATGCGCGAACACGGGGCAGAGTCCGTCATCCTCGCATCGGCCGGGAATACGGCGCGGGCGTTTGCGTACGCCGGGACGCTCCTTGACTTTCCCGTCTACATCGTTGCCCCTGAGGCGATGGCGAACCACCTCTGGGTCCCGATCGTTCCCTCCGATTCGATCCGGCTGATCGTCGTTGCCGGGAGCAACGACTACACGCTGGCGATCGAGCTCGCCGGTCTGATCGCCGACCGGTTCGGGATACCCCCTGAAGGAGGGGTGCGGAACGTCGCCCGCCGGGACGGGATGGGGACGGTGATCCTCGAGTATGCCCGGACGGTCGGCGCGATCCCACAGCATTACTTCCAGGCGGTCGGTAGCGGGACAGGGGCGATCGCCGCCTGGGAGGCGTCGATACGACTACTCCGCTCCGGCCGGTTCGACGGGGATCTTCCCCGGCTCCACCTCGTCCAGAACGCCCCGTTTACCCCGATCCACGATGCATGGACGCACGGGATCCCGATCCGGCCGGATCTCGACGTAGAAGCTCAGCTATCCCGTATCCGGGGGGTGAGGGCGGACGTCCTCGCTAACCGGGATCCCCCCTACGGGATCCACGGCGGCGTCGCCGATGCCCTCCGCGACACCGATGGGTGTACCTACGCGGTGACAAATGACCAGATCAAGAGCGCAGAGGCGCTGTTCGCCGAGGCTGAAGGGATCCCGACTGGCCCGGAGGGAGGGGCGGCCCTCTCCGCGCTCACAGAAGCGATCGAAACCGAACGGGTCAAGTTGGATGACTCGGTCCTCCTCAACATCACCGGGAACGAGGACGCCCTCCTCAAGCGGGACTACACGATCCACCGGCTGAAGCCGTGGTTGACCCTCCGGCCGGGGGAAGTATCAAAGGACGGGGTGAGGCGGCTTGAACCGTATTTCCGCACCGACTAGCCCAGGCGGACCGCTGTCCCGTAGGCGAGGATCTCGGCTGCGCCGGCCATCGTCTGCGATGTGGTGAACCTGACGCCGACGATCGCGTTCGCCCCGAGCTCCTCTGCCTCGGCGACCATCCGCCCGACCGCCTGATCCCGCGCCCGGCTTAACATCTGGGTGTAATCCTTGATCTCTCCCCCAACGATCGTCCGCAGCCCTGCCATGATGTCACGGCCGATGTGGCGGGCGCGGATCGTGTTTCCACGCACAAGGCCGAGCGTCTCTAGGATCTTCCGCCCCTCAACCGTTTCCGTCGTCACGATCAACATCATCTTTCTCCTTTCGCCGCTCGAGGATCAGCCCGACCAGGGTGAGGATGAGGCCGAGCGCACCGAGCAGGATCACCCCTTTGAAGACCGGCCCGATCGCGGGGGATATGACGAGGAGCCGGATGAGGGCATAGGCTACGTATCCGGCGAGAAGCCCTCCCGCGGTCAGGATGAACGCGTATCCGATCCTGAGCATGAACCCCTCCTTTTCGGATTCTCGCACACCGAAGACGCATCCGTCAAACCGGATGCAGCGCAGGATCGGATACGTTACCCTCTCCGCGATTCTAACCCGAGGAAGGGAGTCCCGTATGAAGAAGGCGATCAAGTGGTATGAGGGGATCGGTCCGCTGCAAGAGGCCCTCGCGGGGAACGGCGCGTTCCTCGTGGTGAACGATCCGAAGGGGAGGCCGAACGCGATGACGATCGGATGGGGGGAGATCGGGATCGTCTGGAGCCGACCGGTCTTCACCGTTCTGGTGCGGAAGAGTCGCTACACCTACGCGTGCATCCGCAGCGCGGACAGCTTCACCGTCAACGTCCCCGGTCCGGGGATGCTCAAAGACGAGCTTCTTCTGTGCGGGACGAAATCCGGCCGCGACCTCGACAAGTTCGCCGTGTGCGGGTTCACCGCCATACCGGGCCGGAAGGTCTCCGCTCCGATCATCGATAGGTGCGATCTTCACTACGAATGCAAGATCATCGCCAGGACGGAGCAGGCGCGAGCGGACTTCGGTTCGGAGGAGGTCCTCGCCAAGTACTACAAGGACGGCGACCATCACCTGATCGTGTTCGGCGAGATCCTCACCGCATACACAGGCTAGAGGGGGTGGACAAACTTCCGGTGTTGACGGGCGGTTCACGCTCGAAATCCGCGTCGTGAATGGATATAATTGCTTGACGGCTCGAAAAGGAGCCTTACTAATTTTGGTGGTGAGCAGACTGCACGAGATCGCAACCTCAGCTTTGACCTATCCCAAGGTACGTCCCTCGATCATCTCGACGCCCCTCCGCGCCCTATCCCGGATATTCACCGGGAGCTGGAGGCTTGCCAAGGCTCACGACCTCAACCCGTGGGTATTCATCGCGATGTCCGCCCTCGGCTGGGGGATCCACTCCCTCGTCTATCTCCCTTGGCTCCAGAGCGAGGGGTTTCAGCTCGCTCTCCTCATCCTCCTCCGGTTCATCGCCTTGGTCATCCCGGCCTACATCCTGATCAAGGGGAAGGGGATCGCCCGAGCGTTCAACACCTCGATCCTCGCCATGTTCATCGTGAACACGGCCTGGCACGTCTGCTACTACGTCTACCTCTAGGCCTTACCTTCCTCCCCGAGAACAGCATCGATGATCCGCTTCAGCCGCGGGTAGTGCGTCCCTTCCCAGTAGAGCTTACCGCAGTTCTCGCACCTGTAGTACCGATCGAGCCAGGCGGCTGTCCGCGGCGGGATCAGCCCGCGCACTTCCTCCTTCTCGACCGGGACGATCGGCCCATTGCACGCCGGACAGCGGGTGAACTTGCGAACCCGCCCTGTCAGATCGAACCGGCGGATCACCTCGCGCGCCTGTTCGATCGGGTCGGATGAGCGGATCCAATAGCCGTGTGTTACCGCTCGCCGCTTCAGCAGCTGGCGGTCGCGCGTCAGGATTATCCTCCCCTCGGAGAGGGCGCGGCCGACGATCCCGGCGTCGTCCAGATCGGCGGCATCCGCGGTGTCGAACCCGAGGAGCCGGAGGAGGCGGGTCAGCTTCCCCAGGTGGACGTCGGCGATGAACGAAGGGTCCCGGAGCGGCCGTCCTTGAAGCCGGACGAGCGGTCTGATGTCGAGTGATTCGAAGACCGGGTAGACGGCGATCCGATCCCCGTCCTGGAGCCGGTAGGAGAAGTCGACCGAACGGCCGGCGACGATGACGAGGTCGACCTCCACGTGCGGGACGCCGATCGCCTCGATCGCGTCCTTCACCGCGGGTGAGCCGGAGAAGCTGTATCGGATCGTCCGCTTCTTCGATCCCTCGGGGAGGAAGTCGTTCAGCTCGGCGTAGAACCGGATAAACGCGGTATGAGAAGCCCGTTGGTCGATCCGGTCGAGGAGAGGAGGAAGCTCGCTTAAGCTCTCGATCCTGTAATCGGCGCCCGTGAACTCTTCCTCCTTTCCGTACCCATACGCCGCTGCGATCACGGTGCACCGGTTCGCCCGCCCGGCCTCGACGTCGTGATAGCGATCCCCGATCACGAACGCCCGCTCCGGTTTGAACTCCTCCAACAGGGCGCGGACCATCTCCGGTTTGGTCGAACGGCCGTCCTCGTTCGTCATGATGGCATCGAAGAGATGGCGGATCCCGAATACCTCGAGGAGTGTATGCGCGTAGCGCGAATCGCCGTTCGTGCAGATCGAGAGGATATACCCACGCCGCCGAAGGACCGTAAGCGTCTCACAAGCCTCAGGGAAGAGCTCCCCGCGCTCCCTTATCGCCGTCTTTTCATAGCCTGCAATCACCTTTGCCAGCTCATCCTTCGAAAGCTTAAACCCCTGCGGTATCAGCCAATCGAGGAACCGATCGAACGTCTCCCCGACCATCCCCATGATCTCTCGATCCGGCGGCGGGGTGACCCCGAACTCCGCGTAGACCCGCTGCATCGTCGGAAGGAACGACGATTCGGTCCGGTAGAGCGTACCGTCGAGGTCGAAGATGAGAAGCCTTCCCATCCGTGTCACGCTTCGATGATCAACCCTTCGAGATCGCGCGGGTAATCGGTCAGAAGCTCGATCCCGTCGTCTGTGACGAGGATCGTGTCGGAATGCCGGAACCCGGCGAACCCGGGGACGTATACCCCCGGCTCGACGGTGAGGACCATCCCCGGCTCGATCACCGTTTCGTCCCCGACGTCGAGGAACGGCGCCTCGTGCATCCCGTAGCCGATCGAGTGGCCGGTGTGGTGCCGCCAGTACTCGACGATCCCGTTTTCCTCGTAGTAGCGCCGGACGGCGCGGTCGACATCGGAGCACCTCCTCCCCGGCCGGATCTCGGAGAAGGCGAGATCCTGCGCTCCGACCATCAGATCGAACAGGCGGGCCTGCTCGTCCGTCGGCCCGCCGAGGATCATCGTCCGTTCGAGCTCGCTCAGGTATCCCCCCACCTCGGCCGCCGCGCCGGTGACGAGGACGTCCCCCTCTTTCAAGACAGCGTTCGCCGTCATCGCATGGGGGACGGCCGACCGTGCTCCTATCTGACCGCGGAAGCCGGCGTGCGCCGGGAATGCTCCTCCCCTCACCGGCCGGTATTCCGGCCCGAGTGCCTCGATCATCCGGGCCGATGCCTCGTGCGAAGCCCGGATCGAGATCTCGGTCTCATTCAATCCGGGCTCCGTGTACCCCTGGAGGAGCCGATGGGCGAGGCCTCCCCACCGGCACGACTCGCGGATCAGGGCGATCTCCTCCTCGGACTTGATCCGCATCATCCCCTCGATGAGCCCCTTCGCAGGGACTATCTCGCAGTCGACGAGTTCGCTCAGCGCCGGACCACGGTACCCGTATCCGCCCGGATACCCGTCGGCATCGACTCCGACCCTCTTGGCACCGGGCTTAAGATCGCGGAGGAGCCGGGAGAACAGCTCCATCGGATGGGTCTCATCCGGGTATTCCGGGTAGGTTTGCACATCCTCGACGTACGCTTCTTCAGCATGCTCGCGTTCGAGGAGCGGGACGAACAGGGTCGCCCGGTCGGCATCCGGCACGTAGACGAGCCCGATCGGCCGCTCGGTGGCGATGAACGAGAAGCAGGTAAGGTAGAAGACCTGGGTCGGGGAGAAGAGGCAGAGCGCATCGAGATCGGCCTCCGCCAACTCCTTCGCCAGCCGTCCCCGTCGGCGGACGAACTCATCCTTGCTCAGTCGGATCGGCACCCGTTCCTCCTTTCGCTTCGTTCCTTCTTGCATCCCTCAAACCTCCACGCTCTCGCCCCGCACGGCGATGTGCGTCTTCAACGACAATTGCGACTCCGCCGCCTCGGCCAATCCGTTCAACGAGTGTTCCTCCCCGTGCACGAGGAACGCCTCCTTGGGGGCGGCGGAACGGAGCCAATCGATCAGTATCGGCTGATCTCCGTGCGATGAGAATCCGTTCACCGTCCAGACCTGCGCCTGGACGGCGACGTCCTCCCCGAAGATCTTGACGTGTTCGGCCCCATCGACGATCCGCCGGCCGAGTGTCCCGCCGGCCTGGTACCCGACGAAGATCACGCCGGCCTCCTTTCGCCACAGGTTGTGGCGGAGGTGGTGGACGATCCTCCCGCCGGTGCACATCCCGCTCCCGGCGATGATCACGTTCCCCCCCGGTAGGCCGTTTATCCGGCGCGATTCATCGGCCGTCTGCGTGTAACGGAGCGGCGGGAAGCTGAACGGGTTCGGGCTGCGGGAGAAGACCTCCCGACCCTCCTTGTCGAAGTAGTCGAGGTGCCTGCCGAAGACGCGGGTAGTGGCGATCGCGAGCGGGCTATCGAGGAATATCCGGCAGTCGGGGAGATCACCCTCCTTCCAGAGGAGGAAGAGCTCATAGAGAACCTCCTGCGTCCGTTCGAGGGCGAACGATGGGATGAGGAGGTTCCCCCCCCGACCGATCACGGTCTCGACCGCCTCCCGCAGCTCGGCCGCCGATTCCTCCGCCGGCCGGTGCCTCCGGTCCCCATACGTCGATTCGATCAGGACCGCGTCCGCCTTCGGAGGGACGCTCGGATCGCGGACGATCGGCTGGTCCCTGTTCCCGACGTCCCCGCTGTAGACGATCGTCTTCCCCTCGCTTCTGACCTCGATGTTTGCCGAGCCGAGGATGTGCCCGGCATCGTGGAAGACCGTGCTGACATCACTTCCGAGCTCGATCTCCTCCCCGTACGAGACCGGCCGGCGGAACGCGGAGATCGCCATCAGGACGTCCCCCATGTCGTAGAGCGGCCCCTCCGCCCCCTCTCCCCGTCGCCGTGCCTTCCGCGCCCGGTACGCCGCCTCTTCCACCTGGAGGTGGGCCGAGTCGGCGAGCATCAGCTTGGCGATCTCCGCGGTAGGAGGGGTGCAGACGATCTCCCCTGCAAACCCATCTCGGACGAGCCGGGGGATCAGGCCGGAATGGTCGAGATGGGCGTGGGAGAGGAGGAGGTAGTCGATCTCCTTCGGATCGAACGGGAACGGATCCCGGTTGTGGACCTCGACCTCCTTCTCCCCTTGGAACAGCCCGCAGTCGAGGAGGATCCGAAGCCCGTTCGTCTCGACCAGATGACAGGAACCGGTCACTGTCCCCGCTGCACCGCAGAACGTTATCTTCATCTCCGCTCCTCTCTCGAGCGTTTAGTCGATCGGACGCGATTCCGGAGCGTCCCGATACCGTCGATCGTGACCTCGACGGTATCTCCGGGTGCGAGTCGCCCGACCCCCGCCGGGGTTCCGGTCGCTATCACGTCGCCCGGTTCGAGGGTCATTATCGACGAGATCGTGGCGATCAGCTTGGGGATCGGGTAGATCAGCGACCCCGTCGACCCGTCCTGGCGGAGGACCCCGTTCAAACGTAGGGAGACGTGGAACGGGCCGTCACCCTCGTCGCGTGTTCGGATCGTTGGGCCGAGCGGGGCGGAGGTATCGAACCCCTTCGCCCGGACCCAGTTTCGCTCCCAGCGCTGTGCCGCCCGGTCGGTCACGTCGTTCAGGCACGTGTACCCGAGGACGACATCGAGCGCCCTTCCTTCAGGGACGTTCCGGCACCTCTTCCCGATCACCACGGCGAGTTCGGCCTCGTAGTCGACCTGCGGGCTGTCGGGGAGGACGATCTCCTCCTCCGGTCCGATCACGGCCGAGGGCGGTTTGAAGAAGAAGAGCGGCTCCTCCGGGACCTCGTTCCCCAGCTCCTCGGCGTGGGCGGCGTAGTTCCGCCCGACGCATACGATCTTGCTCGGAACGCAGGGCGGAAGGAGGACGACCCGATCGAGCCGGTATTCGGCGCCTGCAGCGATCACCGTCTCACCCCGAAGCTCTCCCGATAGAGGACCTTCGCCGTCGGGGGAGCGGAATCGAACGAGCTTCATATTCCCTTCTTCCGGTCGGGTTTCAGTCCGCCCGACCGTGGATACCGTATCCGATCGGATGATCGGTCGCAACGGAGGTTCACTTGACGGAGACCGACCATCCGGATAGGCTGTCGCGCCATGAGACGCCTCTCCTGGATCCTCCTCGTCGCGGTGTTGATCGGCCTCGACCGGCTGACGAAGTGGTGGGCCGCCAGCAACTTGGAACTGGGTCAGACGCACCCGTTGATCGGGGACGCGATCAGGCTGACCCGGCTCCACAACGCCGGCGGGGCGTTCGGCGCCTTTCCCGGAAGCGGCGGATTGTTCCTCGGTGTCTCATTGGGAGTGAGCGCTATCCTGCCCGTCGTCCTCCTCATCCGCCGTGATCTGCCCGTCCTCCTCCGGAGCGGGATCGCCGTCGTGTTCGCCGGTGCGGTGGGGAACGTGATCGATCGGCTGTCAAACGGCTACGTCCTCGACTTCTTCGAGATCCGCGGGTTCCCCGTGTTCAATCTCGCCGATGCTTGTGTTACGATCGGAGCCGGGCTGATCATCGTCTACGTGCTGTTCGGAGGTGGCCGAAATCGATCTTTCCGGCAAACTGATCGCTCTTGAGGGGCTCGATTTCACCGGGAAGTCGTCGCTGGCGCCCCGGATCGCGGCGCGGATCCGCGCCGCCGGGTACACGGTCGTGACGAGCCGCGAACCGGGGGGGACGCCGGTCGGAGAGCGCGCCCGGGAGATCCTCCTCTCGCACGATCAGGACGGCCTCCTCCCTCTCTCCGAGCTCCTTCTGTTCATGGTCAGCAGGGCCGAACACACCCACAAGGTGATCATCCCCGCCCTCGGTGCGGGGGAGACCGTGGTCACCAGCCGGTACCGGCTCTCCAGCCTCGCCTACCAGGGCTACGGAAGGGGGATCGATCTCGACCTAATCCGGACGCTGAACGACGCGGCCACCGGCGGGAGGAAGGCCGATATCACCTTCCTGATCGACGTCCCTGTGGAAATTGTCCTCTCCCGCCGGGGGGCCGATCTCGACCGGATCGAGCAGGAGGGGATCGAGTTCTACGAGCGGGTCCGCAGCGGCTACCTCGAGCTCGCTTCCGGTGACCCGAGCGTAGAGGTGATCGATGGTACTCTACCGCTCGATCGGGTGAGCGAGGAGATCGCCCGGCGCCTTTCGGTCTAGCTTTGCCGCGGTGAAGGGGGATCGAGTATCATGATCGACTGCTATCCGACAACGAGAGACAAGGGAGGGAGTCGATGGACTTTGTGTGCTTGAAAGAGGACCTGGTCTTCGGGGTCAGGCTGGCAAGCTACGGCCTCGGGGCGCGGAGCAACATGCCGATCCTCGCCGGGCTGAAGATGGAGGTCGAGGGCGACAGCCTCCTCCTCCAGGCGACCGACCTCGCCCGCGCCGTCAGCTACACGTTGAACGTCGAGAACCATAGCGGGGATGGGACGATCGTCCTGAACGGCCCTGTCTTCAACCAGATCGCCGCCCATCTCCCGGCCGATGAGAGGCTGAGCCTGAAGACCGCCGAAGAGGGGACGACGGTCGAGGTCCGCTGCGGAGAGGCGACGTTCGAGCTACCGACCCTCCCGGTGGAGGACTACCCGGAGATCCCGCCCCTCCCGGAGAGGAAGATCGCGACGATGAAGGTCGACCTTTTCCACCGCGGCCTCGAGCAGACCGCGTTCGCCGCGCTGAAGGCGGCCGAGACGACCCGGATCAATCTGACCGGGGTGAACCTCGTCCTGAAGGAGGGCCGGCTCCGGATGGTGGCCACGAACGGCTACCGTCTCGCACTGAAGGCGTTCGCTATCGACGAGATCGCAGAAGAGGGGGAGTACCTGATCGAGGCGCGCGTCCTGAGCGACCTCGACCGCGTCTTCACCCAGGTCGGCTCTCCGACCGTCGACCTCTACCGGAAGGAGGGCGAGCTCTTCTTCCGCGCCGGTCAGGTGACGTTCATGGCGAAGACGCTGAACGAGGAGTTCCCCGACTTCGAGCGGGTGATCCCGAAGGACAATCCGATCGGGCTCTTCTTCGATCGGAAAGCGCTCATCGACGCCCTGCAGCGGATCGAGATCACCGCGGCCGAGGAGTCGGGGGCGGTGACTATCCGCGCGACGACCGACGAGAGCGCGGTCACGATCAATTCCTCCTCCAAGGAGAAGGGAGAGGCTGAGGAGCGCGTCCGGCTGAAGAAGGTCCCTCCGCAGGAGATCGAGATCTCCTTCCGCGGGGAGTATCTGATCGATGCGCTGAAGCGGCTCGATTCGGACGAGGTCGCCCTTTGGCTCGCTGCGCCGGAGAAGGCAGGGCTGATCGAGCCGGCTGGGGAGCGGATCGCCGAGACGGACGAGGGGTTCCTCTACGTTTGCATGCCGGTCCGACTGGGCACCTAGCCGGCTAGCAGGCTGCGGGCGGAATCGAGCCCGGCTGCGAGGGCGGAATTGAGTCGGTCGACGGCCGGCCCTCCCCCCTGCGCGAACGTCCGACCGCCGCCCCCTCCTCCTCCGAGGACCCCGGCCATCTTCCTGACGAGCCCGCCGGCGCCGATGGCATCGATCCCGTTCGACACCTTACAGACGGCGATCCCACGCCCACCATCGTCTCCGACCAGGAGGACGGCCGCCGGCCGTCCCTTCTCCTCCAACGTATCGGCGATCGACTTGAGCCGTTCGACGCTCATCCCGTCGACCCGCCCGCCGATCAACCTGATCTCACCGACCGTCTCGGCAGTGGCGAGGATCTCATCGGCGAGCCTCCTCGCCCTCTCCGCCTCCAATCCGTCGAGCCGTGAACGGAGCGAAGCGAGCTCTTCCTTCAGCTTCCTTGCCCCATCCGCCGGGTCGTCACCGAGCTCCTCCCGCAACCGCGCGAAGAACCGCTCTTGAGAGCGGATCCGCTCGATCACCCCGTCGCCGGTGACGGCGCGGATCCGCCTTACGCCGGATGCTATCCCCTCTTCGGACACGACCTTTATCAGTCCGATCTCCCCGCTCCGCCGGACGTGCGTCCCCCCGCACAGCTCCTTGCTCACATCCCCGACGCTGACGACGCGGACGCGATCCCGGGCCTTGTACTCATCCTCGAACAGGCCGATCGCCCCCGTCGATCTTGCCCCTTCGAGCGTCAGGATCTCGGTCGAGACCGGATGATCGGCGAGGACGGCCGCGTTCGCCAGATCCTCGACCCGCGCGAGCTCGTCTCCGGTCAAGGGGGCGAAGTGGGAGAAGTCGAACCGGAGCTCGCGATCCGTCACCTCGGAGCCGGCCTGGGTAGCGTGCGGACCG
>Ga0190334_1000710_pt1 | contig 15548 bp, 14 predicted proteins | sample 48720478_MG_FD_161270 | JGI IMG/M metagenome (GOLD analysis project Ga0190334, IMG submission 161270) | Hydrothermal vent sediment bacterial communities from Southern Trench, Guaymas Basin, Mexico - 4872-04-7-8_MG | ecosystem: Environmental > Aquatic > Marine > Hydrothermal vents > Sediment ...
CCGGGGTGGAATCTCAGGTTTTCCAGCAAAAGGATTTCTCCTTGCTTTAGACTGGCCTTCATTTTCTCAACCTCTGGACCCACCACTTCTCCGGGAAATTTCACTTCCTTGCTAAGGATCCGGGAAAGCCTCTCTGCCACAGGTTTCATTGAAAGTTCAGGAACAATTTTTCCTTTGGGTCTCCCAAGATGGGAAGCAGCTACTATCCTCGCTTTCTTTTCGATAAGGTAATTTATCGATGGGAGGGCAGCGATTATTCTCGTATCGTCTGCTACCCTTCCATCCTTCAAAGGAACATTAAAGTCAACCCTGAGAAAGACCAGTTTCCCTTCCACAGAAATCTGGTCAAGGTATCTCATAACTTACTCCCCACCATTTCAGTAAGTTCTGCGAGTCTATTGGAATATCCCCACTCGTTGTCATACCAAGCCACCACCTTCACCAGATGTCCTCCTATAACCTTTGTTAGGGGAAGATCCACCACAGCAGAATAGGGATTCATTATATAATCTGTAGAAACAAGAGGTTCGTCGGTAACTGCAAGAATTCCTTTAAGCTCTCCTTCGGATGCCTTTTTGAATGCCTCGTTTACAGTCTCTTCTGTAGCCTCCTTTTCCACATCAACGACAAAATCTATAAGAGATACATCAGGAGTGGGAACTCTTATTGAGATTGCATGAAGTTTTCCCTCAAGATGGGGAAGAACTTCCATTATAGCCTTTGCGGCCCCTGTGGTAGTAGGAATCATTGAGAGTGCTGCTGCGCGTGCCCTTCTGAGGTCCTTGTGGGGGAGGTCAAGAATTCTCTGGTCATTTGTATAAGAATGAACCGTTGTCATCTGACCGTATTTTATTCCGAAATTCTCATCTAAGACTTTGGTCACAGGAGCAAAGCAATTTGTTGTACAAGAGGCATTTGATATTATGTGGTGATTGGCAGGGTCGTATTGGTTATGATTAACACCGAGAACTATTGTTATATCGGGACCTTTTGCCGGCGCCGAAATTATGACTTTTTTAACGCTCCCTCTCAGGTGTTTCGCTGCATTTTCCCGGTCTCTAAATTTTCCTGTTGATTCTATAACAATATCAACCCCATATTCTTCCCAGGGAATTTCTGCCGGGTCTTTCACAGAGAAAACCCTTATTTTCTTGCCATCCACTATTATGTTTTCATCATCGCAGGAAACTTCCCTGTCAAATTTACCCATCACAGAATCATATTTCAAAAGATGGGCAAGGGTTCTCGAATTTGTGATATCATTTATTGCCACAACTTCAAAATCCCTTATCCCATAGGAAGCTCTGAAGAAATTTCTTCCTATTCTTCCAAATCCGTTTATACCTATTTTTACAGCCATAACTCACCTCCTGTCCGTTCTATAAACAATCTTATGGATTTAGGTTTTTCTTGTCAACTGGATTTTTTCATAGGATAATTTGGGATATGGAGGTAAACATGTTAGACGAAAGGATAATCACAAAAGCAATAGTTAAAACTTACATGGACAAACTCTTAGACTATGTAGAAACCGATGTTGTAATCGCCGGAAGTGGACCCTCCGGCATGACCGCTGCCTATTACCTGGCAAAAGCCGGAGTTAAAGTGGTAATATTCGAAAGAAAGCTCAGCATAGGTGGTGGAATGTGGGGTGGCGGGATGATGTTTAACTCAATTGTGGTTCAGGAAGAAGGAAAAGCAATCTTTGATGAGCTTTCTATCCCTTATAGAGAATTTGAAAAAAATTACTATGTTGCAGACTCCGTGCTTTCCACCACCATACTGGCATCTAAAGCTATTCTTGCAGGGGCAAAAATTTTCAACGGTATATTCGTAGAAGATGTGGTTTTAAAGGAAGGAAAAGTCAGCGGAGCGGTGATAAATTGGTCTGCTGTAGATGTAGCCGGGCTTCACGTTGACCCTCTGACTATATACTCGAAATTCATAATAGATGCTACAGGCCACGCAGCGGAGGTAGTAAAGGTTCTTCAGGAAAAAAGCAAGGTAAGGTTAAAAACCCCGTCAGGCAAGATGGAAGGAGAAAGGTCTATGTGGGCCGAAAAGGCCGAAAGCTTCGTGGCTGCAAATACAAAAGAGGTATTTCCGGGACTTTATGTCTCTGGAATGGCAGCAAATGCTGCCTTTGGAGGACCGAGGATGGGACCCATTTTCGGAGGCATGCTTATCTCAGGGAAAAAGGCGGCCCAATTAATAATCTCCAAATTAAAGGGGGAATAATGGCAAAAAACAAAAATCTCCCCTTTGAAGAGCCAATCGTGGCTCTAAGGGATGAAATAAGAAGATTGCAGACAAAAACCGACGAAGAGTCAAGAAAAGAAGAAGCCAGGTTAATGGAAGAATTAAAAAAGGAATGGGAAAAACTCGTTTCCTCCCTTAACAGATGGCAAAAAACTCTTTTAGCTCGACATCCCCAGAGGCCTTATACCCTGGATTATATCTATTCCCTTTTTGACGACTTTGTTGAAATTCACGGTGACAGAAGATTTGCAGATGACCCTGCAATAGTAGCAGGGTTCGGCTTTTATCATGGAGAATCGGTAGCAATTGTTGGGCATCAGAAGGGAAGAACCACACAGGAAAGAATAAAAAGGAATTTCGGGCAGGCAAATCCTGAAGGATATAGAAAGGCCTTAAGGGTAATGAAACTGGCAGAAAAATTTAACCGTCCTGTAATAACATTCATAGATACTCCAGGAGCTTATCCAGGAATAGGTTCAGAAGAAAGGGGACAGGCAGAAGCCATAGCATACAACTTAAGGGAGATGGCAGGGTTAAAAATACCAACAATTTCTGTAGTAATAGGAGAGGGAGGAAGCGGTGGAGCTCTGGGAATTGGTGTAACCGACAGAATTTTAATGCTCCAGTTCTCCATCTACTCAGTTATCTCTCCGGAAGGCTGTGCGGCCATTCTATGGCGAAACCAGGAAGCTGTTGAAGAAGCTGCTGAAAATCTCAAATTAACAGCAGAGGACCTTTACGAGTTCGGAATAGCAGATGAGATAATCCCCGAACCGCCTGGTGGAGCACATAGTTTCCCTGATGTGGCCTACAAAAACGTCGACAAAGCCATCCAGAAGCATCTTAAGGAATTAAAAGACATGGCCCCGGAAGAAAGGATAGAAAAGAGATACGAAAAGTTCCGCAAAATGGGGGTTTTCTTTGAAAAAAGTTCAAAAGAATAAGGCATTTTTCACAATATCAGACAGTCTCGTTCCCTCCTTCGACAGTCTTCCCGAATTCAAGGGAATAATTGGCCAGGATCAAGCGCTTAAAGCCCTTGAAATAGGGCTCAATCTCAAGAAAAAGGGTTTTAATATTTTTGTTGCAGGAGAACCCGGAACAGGCAGAACCTCTGCAGTAAAATCCTATCTGGATTCCATTGCAAGCAAATTAAAAACGCCTCCTGACCTCTGCTTTGTAAATAACTTCCGTGACCCCTACTCTCCCCAGCCTATTCTTATGGAAGCAGGAAAAGGGAAGGATTTCAAGGAAGAGTTTGAACGGGGAATAAACTCTCTTATAGATTTTGTGAGGAAATTAAAGGATTCAAAAGAACTGAAAGAAGCAATAGAAAAATTCCAGAAAGAATACAACGAAAAACATTCCCATATGATAAAAAGAGTGGAAGAAATTGCAAGGAGAATGGGATTTGCCCTCCAGCCATCTCCGCAGGGGATTGCAATTATACCTATGAGGAATGGTAAGCCTTTGCCGCCAGAAGAATTTGCAAAACTTTCTCCTGAAGAAAAGGAAAAAATTTCAATAGAAAGACAAAAACTGGAAGATAAGCTCGGTAAACTATCTGAAGAAAAAATAGCTCTTGACAGAAAATTCAGGGAAAGACTGGAAAAGGTAAAAAGGACTGTGGTAGAAAAACACTGGAAAGAAGAATTCACCTCACTCAGGAAAAAATTCCCAAGAGACAATGGAATTCTTGAATTTTTAAACTCTGCCAGGGAAGATTTTCTCTCCAGCATAGAGGAGATAGAGAATGCAAAGGAAGAGGCTATTGACACCATAAAAAGGAAGTATTCTATAAACCTGGCCGTTGATAATTCAATGACAAAAGGAGCACCTGTTATTGTAGAAAACAACCCCACATACAGAAACCTTATAGGTTCAATAGAAAGAGAACCAGTCTATGGAACATATATTACTGATTTTACAATGATAAAACCCGGCTCATTAATAAAAGCAAATGGAGGATTTCTTATTATACATGCGGAAGACCTCACGAATGCTCTTGTCTGGAGAAGCCTGAAGAAGTCCCTGATAACCGAATCTGTTCAAATAGAGGACCTTGAAAGCCTTCTTAATCCTATTTCCGTAAAGAGTATAAAGCCTATGCCTGTTCCTCTTGATGTAAAAGTTATACTTATCGGGTCTTATTATCATTACAACATGTTTTACAACCTTGATGTAGAATTTAGAGAAATCTTCAGGATCAAAGCCGAGTTCGATTGGACAATGGATCTCAATAAAAAGAATGTTGAACATGCAGCAAGCTTCTTTAAATACTACTGCCAGGAACACGGCCTACTCTCCCTTAACAGGGAAGCGTTCAAAGAACTTCTACGCTACTCCTCAAGGATTGCAGGCGAAAGGGATAAAATAAGCACGAACTTCGGATTATTGATAGAAATAATATCAGAAGCTGATTATTACGCCAGGAAGAAAAAAAGAAGAGAAATTTCTCCTCAGGACATAAAAGAAAGCATCAGGGCAAGAGAACTTCGCTCTTCTCTATTTAAGAAAAAAGACAGGGAAATGTTCAAAAAAGGACTGATCAAGGTAGAAACCTCGGGGAAAAAGGTCGGGCAGATTAATGGCCTCACTTACATAAAAATAGACGGATTAAGCTTTGGAAGACCTATTAAAATAACCGTCTCTGTTGGCCCAGGCAAGGAAGGTATAGTTGACATAGAAAGAGAAGCTGCCCTTTCAGGGCCAATTCACACGAAGGGGGTACTCATTCTCAACGGACTTCTGGTTAATGAACTGGCAAAGGAATTTCCGCTAACCCTTTCAGCAAGACTGGTATTTGAACAGAGCTACAGCGAAATAGATGGGGACTCAGCTTCAGCTGCAGAATACATAGCCATTCTATCAGCCCTTTCGGATTATGGAATAAAACAAAATTTTGCTGTGACAGGTTCCATCAATCAGAAAGGGGAAATTCAGCCTATAGGTGGAGTCAACGAAAAAATAGAAGGCTTCTTTGAAGTTTGTAAAATCAGAAATGCCAAAGGAAAGTGTGGTGTGGTAATACCAGAGGATAACATAGCTGACTTAAACCTGAAAGATGAAGTCCTTGAAGCTATGGAAAAAGATAAATTTGAGATATATGCAGTAAAAAACGTAAGAGAACTGGCAGAGTTTATGATGGAAGAAAAATTCCAGAACATAAAGAACAGGGCAGGAGAAAAGTTAAAATACTTCTATTCCATATCAAAGAATGAATAGCAGAGAAGGAAAAGACCCTGAAGAATATTACACTGAGGGTTTGTCTTACTCTGTAAAGGGGAATTTCAAAAAAGCAATAGAGCTTTATTCCAGAGCAATAGATTTAAAGCCCGACTTTCCTGAGCCCTATTTTGGAAGAGGTCTTGCCCATCTCATAACAGGAAATTACGAGAAAGCTATAAAAGATTTCACCAAGGCAATTGAGATTGACCCCTCCCATGCAAAGGCTTATAACAGCAGGGGGATTGCCAGAGCAATTATGGGAAATTTCGCTGAGGCAATAAAGGATTATTCTAAGGCTATAGAAATTGACCCTCTCTTTTCAGAAGCATATTACAACAGGGGAATTTCGCTTGCAAACTCTGGAAAAACTGAAGAGGCAATTAAAAACCTTGAAACTGCTATAAAATTAAAACCAAACTACGCAGCAGCAATGGCCAACCTTGGAATAATCTATTACTCAAAGGGGAAAAAACAGAAGGCTAAAGAATGGCTAGAAAAAGCCCTTGAAATAAGGGATTTGCTGACAGAGGAAATTCTGAGGGAAGCGGAAAAACTGCTGGAAAACCTGTAGAGCGCAGGGGATATAATTCACTTAAATTGTTTAAAAATACTTTCTTCCAGTGTCCAACATCAGTGTCTGTCACCTTTTCAAAGTGGCCAACATCAGGGTCTGTCCCTCTCGTTATATTGGAGTCTGTCCCTCTTTTTGACACATATTTGAAAAAGTTTTAAAATAACCCACATGAATGAAAAAGAACTTTTAGAAAAACTATGGAAAAAGGGCAAAGAATTTCTTGGTGTAAAATACCCTATTATTTCGGGAGCAATGACATGGATTTCGGACCATAGTCTGGTTTCTGCTGTAAGCGAAGCGGGCGGATTCGGCGTCCTTGCTGGAGGAAACAGTCCTGCAGAATGGCTCGCAGAGGAGATTGATAGAGTTCGTTCTTTAACTGACAAACCCTTCGGGGTTAATCTGATAGTAATAGCGCCTAATTACAAAAAACACTTAGAGGTGGTAAAAGAAAAAAAAGTAGATTTTATTATCTTCGCGGGGAACTTCCCAAGGGATAAAGAAATAGCTCAAATAAAGGAAACAGGAGCAAAAACAATAGCTTTTGCATCCAATGAAACCAGTGCAAAAAGACTTATATCAAGAGGAATAGATGCCCTTATACTGGAAGGAAACGAGGCAGGTGGACATGTCGGCTATGTGTCTCTTGTGGTCCTTCTCCAGCAGGTTCTTTTTAAATTCAGGGACACGGTCCCCATTTTCACTGCGGGGGGAATCGCAACAGGGGAAATGGCAGCTCATCTTCTCCTGGCAGGTGCTTCAGGAATTCAGATGGGCACTATTTTCGCTGTATCTAAAGAAAGCAAAGCTCATCCAAAATTCAAAGAAAGATATATTAAAGCTAAAGCAAGGGAAGCAGTAGCAACTCCTCAATTCCATCAGGCATTGAGGGTCGTTCCAGTAAGAGCCATAAGGAACAAAGGAATGGACAGGTTCTCAGAACTTCAGATAGAACTTATAGAAAAAATCAAACGAGGAGAAATATCCCAGATAGAGGCTCAGTACGCTGTTGAAAAATTCTGGGTCGGTGCTCTGAGAAGAGCCGTTGAAGAAGGAGATATTGAAACAGGGTCTCTTATGGCAGGACAGAGTGTAGGTCTGGTCAACAAAGAAATGTCCGTCAGGGAAATTATAGACTACATTATTGAAGGCATTTTGAAGGAACTTCGCCATGTCAAGAACATGGTTTGTTTGGATTGACTTTTAGCTCCTTTTTTTAAAAAGCAGAAAAAAGAGAAAAACAAGACCTGCTCCAATTATCCCTGAAAGAACGTAGGAAACAACGGGGGGCAATCCTATTATCGTGTAGTCTGCAAAGGGTGCTTTCCACAAATTGTAAAATTTTTCAACCCCCTGAGGGACAAAACCGAGAATCTGTTTGAGTTCTTCTTTTCCCCATTCACCCCAGGCACCCCTGGCAAGCAGTCCTAAAGGAACAAGGATAAGAGCTATCAGCAGTACTTTAACTTCTCTCTTCATTTCTTTTTTTTAAAAAACTCAAAATGGCAAGATTCAGTATCCCCTCAATCGGACCAAAAAATATCAGTGCCGGAACAAGCATAGCTGGGAAGGTGATTGCTGGACCGTATGGGAAATAAAGCGGTCTACCACCGGAAGAAAAAAGAAGAGGTTGAATGGAAAGAAAAATCGCTGCAGCCAGGGCGGAGGTAACAAGAGAAAAATATCCTGCTACAAAATATGAGAGCTTTTCCCATTTTTTAAACACCTTCCATATCCAGTAACCTACAAAGGCGGGGACAACAGCCATGGAAAGAACGTTTGCGCCATAAGCTGTTATTCCTCCATCCCCAAAAAGAAGTGCCTGAATAGCAAGGACAATGGAAAGGGCAGCTGTTGCTCTCCAGGGGCCAAAAAATATTGCTATAAGAGAAGCACCGAGGGCATGTCCTGAACTTCCTCCGGGTATAGGAATGTTTATCATCATCACCACAAATGAAAGAGCGGAAAGCAGTCCAAGTCTGGCTACAGATTCTTCCTTTATAACCTCTCTGAAGGACTTATAAATTAAGGGAATGCTTATCCCATAGGTAACGATACATGTTTGAGGGGAAAGGAATCCATCAGGTATGTGCATTTTTCTCTCTCCTTTTCCAGTCCCTGATGAGAACCAGAACTCCAAAAATCCCAAATATTACGCTTACCCCTGTCAATAATTTCAACCATAATGGTTGAGGAGAACGAACTATAGGTGCATGCAATGTTTCATCCACCATCACATCCGCAACAATACCGTGCCCGTTTCCATCGTTTATAACAACCTGCCACCTGCCGGGTCTGTCAGGGAAAAAAGAGAACCGACCTTCCTGGTCAGTCCTCCCTTTCTGAAATTCAACAACCTCCCCAGGAGCAAACACCTTTACAAAACCATTCTTCATAGGCAAAGGTGATATTCCTTCGTACCATACTTCTATGGTTATTCCACCGTTTCGCACTCTATAGCTAACATTATGGGCTGACAGAGAAGAACAAACAAGCAAAAGAATTAATATTAATTTCAAAGAATTTTTCATTCATTTCACCCCGAATGTAAGTGTGGCTGAATAGTCTACCCTATGGGAAACAAGAACCATCCATTCTCCAGGGTTTGAAATCTTTATTTTTGCTATCCCATCAGAATTGCTCCTTGTCATCACTGGAAAGGCATCCTCCACTGGCTTATAGCCTGAATAAGTTGCATAGACGAAGGTAGAAAGAGGTTTACCTTCAAAAATGATCTTTACCGGGAGATATTCTCCTGGCCTTATTTCTTCAGGATTTTTCAGGGGTATTATTTCCACCCTGAAACCGCAATTTCGGGAGGGATCTGTGGTTTTCTTCCCCACCTGCAGAATTGTCTTTGCGTACTTTCCGGATGGTCCGTAAGGTTCACCAGCCTTTCTTACACTCTCCGTACATATTACATAGGTTCCCTCAACATCTGCATTGATTTTACCTGCTCCTTTTTCAGGAATAAGAATAACCTTTTTCCCATCCGGCCTGTAAACTTCTACTTTTTTAAACATTTTCTGGTAAGTTTCCTGGAGATTAACAACCCTTTCTTCTATGGATAGATATTTGTGTCCATATCCTATATAATAAATAGCTTTCTCACCGGGATTAATCCTGTACCTGTCAAGTGTTATCCAGAGAGAATGAGCGAACGAAAAACCGGTTATTAAAAACAAAATTGTAAATACAACGGAAATCTTTCTCATCTTAACCTCCTTTAATATTTATAATTGAAACCAACAGAGTAAGTTCTACCCTGTCTAAAATAGGGACTGTCCTTTTCAATTTTTTCACCAAGCAAATTATCAACTGCAACGAAAAAGTTTAGTCCCTTGTAGAGCTTTTTACTTATTTTCATATCTATAAGATGATTCTCACCAAGCTTGTCTGTATTAGAAGTATTGGTGAACCTTGACCCTATATATTTAGCTGCAATATTGAAATTTAACCCAAGTCTGGAATTGTAGTAATTGGCCATAAAATTAACGCTATGATGAGGCGAATACGGAAATTCTTTTTCAGTAGAAGAAATTCTGGTATTTAAAAATGTATATCCCGCATTTACTGTAAAACTTCTGCCAAAGCTCTTGCTCAATTCTATCTCAATCCCCTGGCTGAAACCTTTTTCAATATTTACTGATTTATAAACAGGTTTCCCATCAATATACTCTCCCGTCTTTTCAGAGGCTATCATGTCCGTAAGGTCATTTCTGAAAAGTGAGATTCTTACCCCAAAACTACCGGAAAATCCATGCTCAAGGTCAAAATTATATCCCCAGGAATGCTCAGGCTTTAAGTCGGGATTTCCTCCTAACCAGAAACCACCTGCCCATGGATGATAGTATGTCTTCTCGTAAAGCTGAGAAAGTGTAGGTGCTACGAATCCTTTACCAATTGATGTTCTTATCCTTGTGTTTTCTCCTGCACGAACCAGGATTCCGGCTTTAGGGACAAAAACCGTTCCCCATCTATCATGATTATCCATACGGAAGGCAACTACAATATTCACACGGGTGGACAAAGTCACTTCATCCTGAGCATAAAAACTGCTAATGCGCTGGGATTTAGTCCCCTCTATAAGAGTATAAGTTATGGTGTCATATCTGCTTTCGGCTCCGAGGGTTAAAAGGTGGTTATTTCCAAGGAGCCTCATATATTGGATCTCACCACGGGATGTTGCCTCATCCCATGTTCTTGAATCCCTGCCAGGTCTTGCATCCAATCTGTTTGACTTCAGGAAAAATCCTTTTACACTTAAATAAGAATTTTTACTAAGTGTTGAATCCCAGTTTAAGTTGAGATTAAATCTTTCATCTTTTAGATACTCACTTTTTTCATAGTAATACCCGCCGATCATTCCAATTTTACTCTTATCGCTGAACCTGTATTCCATTCTGCTCCTTGCATGATACCCATCGTAACCATAACCATCTCCCATATTATCGGATTTATTTTTACTTCCACCTATCAGATAGTAAAACCTGCCGAGATGTCCACCATAGCTCATCATGGCCCTCAGTGTATCTCCTGTACCATATAAAGCCATGGCATTTACAGAAGACCTGTCAGATGGCGATCTGGTTATAATATTAACCACTCCTGCAATTGCATCACTTCCATAAAGCACAGAGGCCGGGCCTTTAACAACCTCTATCCTGTCTATTAAATCAACTGGGATCTGACCAAGGTCTATGCTATCCGCATGTCTTCCTTTAAGCCTCTGACCATCTACGAGGACAAGAGTATATTTAGAAGGCAGTCCGTGTATCTTTACTGTGGATCTTGAATATCCGTTTGTTCTTATCTCTATGCCTGGAAGCCAGCGTAAAATATCCCCTGCAGATTGAGCATTTGTCTTTTCAATTTCTTCTATGGTAATAACATCAGTGTGAATTGGAACACTTTCAATAGAATGAGGAGTTTTAGTGGCTGTTACCACAACTTCCACGTTTCCGAAATCAATAGGGGTGGGTTTCTTCCTGTTCTTTTCCTTCTTTTTAGCCCACAAGGGAACGCTCAAAAGAAGCAGCATGCAAATTACCAGGTATAAAATCCTGTGTAACTTCATATGAATCCTCCTATATCAGTATTACTTTTTTGAAAATTGTAACACAAATTTCCTGCAATTCAAATCTTTCTAATAAATAAAAATAATTAATAAAGAAAAAGCAGGGGAAAGAGGTTCTAAGAAAATTCCTCAGAACTGCCAACAGCTTTAGAATACTTCCGTTATGCTAAGACAAAACGAATGGATTAAAGCTTATATCTCACGCCGAAGATAAAAGTTCTTGGTTTAGATGGTCCATAGATATAGCCTGCATCCCTGAAAGGACCTTTATCTATGTCCTTCTGGAAGGTATTGAATATGTTATATACCCCTGTGTATATTTCGAAACTCTCGTCCCCAATCCTCACAATTTTAGAAATATTGAAGCTGAAAACAGAGTAAGGTTCAGTAGTTTCCAGTCTATCTTCTGGAATATAACCGGAATAATGGGGCAGTTTCATGCTCCCTGTATACTCATAACTCATTAGCATCTGAACATCATAGGGAAGATATATTACAAGTTTTGCATAACCGTAACTTTCCGGTGTTTTAAACAGTTCTGTAGCTCCAAATTCAGGCTCAGGTTCGTCCAGCATGGTTTTCTCCAGCGTCCATCCGGCATCAAACTCAAGGTGAGCAGCTATTTTAAATCCAACATCGACCTCACCTCCCCATATTCTCGCTCCCTTCCCGTTTGTTCTCAGGAATATTCTGGATTTTTTTCCACCTTCTATTTCGTGAAGCTGAAACTGGTTTTTAAGTCTTGTATAGAAAAATCCCATACTTAACAGGAGGGACTTTTGACTAATGGACTTGAGATAATCTCCGCCGACATACACACTGTAGGATTTTTCCTCCCTTAAATTTGGGTCATTTTTCACTATAAAACCCTCTCCTCCTATCATTGTTATATGCAGGTCCTCGTCAAAAATCTGGGGTGCTCTAAAACCAGTGGAAAAAGTGGTTCTCAAAGAAAGTCCTTCTATCGGCTTTATCATTAAACTCATTCTTGGAGAGGCTATAATCTTGCCCACCTTACTGTGTTTGTCGAACCTTGAGCCAAACAACAGGTCCACTTTATCCCCAATTGAATAATCATCCTGAAGGAAAACCCCGTAATTTATATATTCATCATCTATTATCCTTTCATAAGCAGGAGCTTTGTCCTTTAAATGTTCCCTCTGATAGCTGGCACCAAAGGTAAATATATGTCCACCCACAGGGAAACTATACTGAACAAGAGCAATAGAAAGTGGATCGGATGTCTCTCCATAGGCATTGGGGTCTTTTAATGCACCATAGTAACTTTCTCTATCGTGGAAGGTTTGAGAAAATGACACTCTCAGAAGGTCCGACCCAAAACTTTGCTCCCATGAGATATTGAAATCCAGCCTGTTCGTTCTTGCCATCTCACAGATTAAGGCATCGTGAGGAGGAAGATCGAGATTATCACCTCCTCTCCTGTACTCATGAATTCTGGCAAAGGAAAATTTAAACTTTCCATTTAAGGAAGGAAACTCCTTGTATATATTCGCACCAAAGGCGGTATCTTTAAGAATACCAAGATTTGAAAAACCATCTCCGTTAACATCCACAGGCTGGCGATTGTAATAAGAACCGAACACGAATGCTTTTGTGCTGCCATCTTTAGAAACATAACTGGAAGTCAATCCAAGCTTGAAGAAAGGCTTCCCCAGTATAGATTCGCTCTGAAGTCTTAAAACTGTACTATTATTTTGAGGCTCCTTCGTAATAAGATTTATAACACCTCCTACTGCATTCCCTCCATAAAGAGATGAGGCTCCGCCTTTGACCACTTCTATTCTATCTATCATTTCCGAGGGTATCTGCTCAAGACCATATACGCTGGCAAGAGAAGAAATTACAGGAAGTCCATCAACCAGAATCTGGGAATACTTACCCTCAAGCCCATTCAGCCTCACCTGAGTATAATTGCAATTCTGGCAATCTGTCTCTACCTTCACCCCTGTCGTAAAGGAAAGAGCCTCCGCAAGATTTATAGGTTTTGTTTCTTCTATCTCATGCTGAGATATTAAATAAGTCTTTACGGGAACATCCACAAATTTCATCTTATTTGCAGTAGCGGTTACCGTTATCTGTTCCGAGATTTCCTTTATAAGCACGAATAGTGTAGGTATCTTCTCTCCTTTCTTTATAAAAATCGGGGGTGAAACATAATCAGAATACCCCTCTTTATAAATCTGAATATGTATTGTAGTTCCTGCCTGCGCAACTATTTCAAACAAACCGTTTGAATCAGTCTTTGTAACTTTTGAAAGTTCAGGTACAACGATTGTGGCCTCGGGGACAGGATTTCTCCTCTCATCCACAACTTTAGCCACGAGCTTTGCATTGGTAGGATTCAACCAGAACAATCCAAGCGTTCCCGCCGTTAGATACGGAATGAGTATCAGAATTAAGCCTAATTTTTTCATCATCTCACCCTCTATAAACGATGTTTTTTATAAAATTTTTAATCATCTTCATCTTTTCCATTGCCTCCGCAATATTCAGGTCTTTTATCTCCCTTAAGATAAAAATGGAAGCTCTTTAACCACCGAGGATCCCCTGAAGGACAGGAAGACACAAATTCCAGAAATTTGGAAATTTTTTTCAGCGTCTCTGAATGAAGGTAATGCTCTATCATACAGGCATCCTCCTCAGCTACTGCCTCGTTCACTTCAAGGATTTCTATGAGAAATTTCTTTATAATTTTGTGGGCGTGATTTATTCTCTCAGCTTCTATTTTTCCTGCAGGAGTGAGTTCTATATGTCCGTATTTTTCATGGCGAACATATCCTTCTCTTTCAAGGGTTCTTACAGCTGAAATTGCAGAAGGCGCTTTTACACCCAGCCTCTTTGAGATGTCCCTGATCCTTGCCACTTTTTTCTCTTTTTCTATTAGATAAATGGATTCAAGGTAATCCTCAAGACTTGGAGAAAGTCTGCGAATTCCTTTCATTTTTTCCATCCTTCATAATTTCATTCAATTAAAAAACCCTTAAAGTTAGACAAAACTAAATTTTATAAGAAAATATAACTTTTGTCAATGATTTATTTATTACTTAGCAGAGGAAATTCTGTGGCGTGGTTTTCTGCGACCCTCCATCCATCATCGTAAAGCACAAGATAAGCATCTCCCAGGTATCTCATTTTTCTTAATCTCTCAAGGTCATTGCCCAGAAACTTCTCATAAACCCTGACCGCATCAAACACGTCAACGAAGCCACCATATTTCCAGGAATATTCCACCCTTGAATAAATTCTTCCATCAACGGCATTAGATGGAGGGGTTATTCCGAGGATCTTTTCTATCCTCTTTTCGCAAACTTTTATTTCCACATACCTATATTTTTTCTGGTCACGAGACGGAGTCCCAACCAAAAAATTATACCCGGAAGCTCTTCTCCTGAAATTTGAACCTGATTCTTTTATACTTAATTTTCTCTTAGCCTTATCGGTAAGAACCACTGCGGCATTCAGCCTGAATTTGAAAGTTCCATCAACATAGCCAGGGATCTCTTTCTGCTCCCATTTCAAAATCCTTACATATCCCAGCTCCTTGAGATTTTCGTACATTTCCTTCATTGCTGTCCACTTATTGCTGTAAAAAGATTTTTCCCTCTTATAAACTTCGCTTCCTTTTTCAAGTTCACTTATAGAGCCCTCACTTAAATCTCCGATTTTAAGTGTATAAAAAACAGGTTCTGGCATCTTCCCTGATGTTCGTATAAGCTCTTTTGCAATTTTCCTTGTTAATCTCCCATTGCTGCACGATACTATCAAACCCATAAGAGAGATAAGCACTGACCCAAAAATCGTGAACTTTAATTCGCTCATACTCACCTCCTAAAAATTTTTACAATAATAATCAAATTTTACAATAAAATCAAATTTTTCAAAATTTTTAATAACGCACAAAAGTCATGGGGAAGGATTATAAAATTGGAGAAAAATATCTATCAGTATCAAAATGAAACAAGGAGAGTCTCATTATGATATTTAATGTCTCATTTTTAGAATTTTTAATCTAATTTTTTAGACTCCAAATAGCCGTTTAATTGCTTTCTCTGTAATCCTTTAGCTGGCATAAAATTTGCACTATTATTTTTTTAATGGTTATTGATAAAATGATAAAATATTAACTAAAGGGGTGGGAAAATGTTAAACAAAAATGAATTGGGCTTACCCTCAGCGGGAAAATTTGAACTTGCAATACTTAAAATCAGCAAAAAGCTAAATTTAAGTGAGGTAGAAGTTACTTCAATTGTTGACGGGGATGGGATAAGAAGCAGGGTGGATTCTGAGGCAATTAGGGAGCTCGCTCTTTCCATGGAGGAAGTGGGAATTCTTCAGCCCGTAGTTCTAATCAAAAATGGTGATGGAAAATACAAGCTGGTTATTGGGCAC
>Ga0190334_1000712_pt1 | contig 15524 bp, 16 predicted proteins | sample 48720478_MG_FD_161270 | JGI IMG/M metagenome (GOLD analysis project Ga0190334, IMG submission 161270) | Hydrothermal vent sediment bacterial communities from Southern Trench, Guaymas Basin, Mexico - 4872-04-7-8_MG | ecosystem: Environmental > Aquatic > Marine > Hydrothermal vents > Sediment ...
TTCTTCCGGAGTTAATGGTTTTATTTTAAAAGGAACAGCTGAAACAATGGCGCCTGAGGAAAAATTGTTGCTAAAATCGTAAGAAAAAGCGGTGTAATAATACCTTTTTTCATTAGTTAAGCCGGTGTCAATAAAAGAGGTCTCTTTGCCATCATAAACCAATTTCCCCTCATCAGGGTCTTGGGGATAAAAATTCTCGCTTCTCATTATTCGCACGGCCTGAAAATCAGGGTCAACCGGATTTTGCCATTTTAAAGTAATCTGGTTCTCTCCGGCTATTGCCTCAAAATTAGAAATATTGGCTGGCGCTAAAATGTCCGGAGCCGCCAAGGTCTTAAAAATGTGATCGCCGGAACTAGTTCTGTTGCCTCTCCGGTCTGCCACTATTATTTCAAAATGATAAAGCGTACCTGCTAAAAGATTTTCCAAAACAATCCTATGATTCGTTAAAAAGTCCCTGCCAATAATCGTTTTCTCGTAGTCCTCTGTTTTGCCGTAATTTATTTGAGGGATAGACATTTCTGATGCCCTCCAGGAAATAACTGCGCTGTTTGAAGTAACACTCTCAACAACAATATCAGAAATTTGGGGCGGGGTAGTATCAGGGACACCACCGCCGCCCACTGCCGGCACTACTTCTTCTTCCTCTTCTGCGCTTGGCACCAAAGCAGAAACATTTACATTCCCTTGTGATTCTAAGTCATCCGCATAAAGCAACGCCGGCATTCCAAATAGTCCAAAAACAATTTCCAAACCGAAAATCACAATTGAAATAATGCGAATAACCATAATCAAGTTGATGTTGGACTATTAATTCTGGATTTTTTAATTATCCATCTGTTATAACGTTTAATACCAAAGAACAGTAAAACCAGAACAAGCACCAAAACTATAAAAGAAACCAAGAGCAGATGCCAAGGAAAAACCCAAAAATAAAGAACTGCGGTCAGTTTTTTGTCGTTTTCTGCGCCGTAGTTAAGATTTAATTTTGCCTGATATCTACCAAAAGCAAAATTCTCTTTTTCAAACTTCACTTTTTGCCAAAAGGTCTCTGGCTGATTCTCCTCCTCATCTGCCTGCCATTTACTCTCAAACCTTCTAACGCTTTGAGGCAAGATATTGCCCACCGGTCTTTCTTTACCGTCAGGCATTTTAGCGATATTTACTTTGATTTCTTTTGTCTTGAAACCAAAGATATTTCTTATTTCAATTGTGCCAGCCGGCTTAATATGAACTGTTCCCAGATTTTCAATTCTGACCAAAAAATTAATTGGCAGATGCTCAAAAACCCGCTTAGTATCAACCAAACCAAATTCAACTAATTTTCCCTGCTCAATAATTTCTCCGCCTATTCTCAAAAGCACCAAAGTGCCGATTCTAGCTGCCATACCAACCGCGCCTGTCCCTTCAACAACAGGAGGCGAGGTACTTAAAAAAATAGCGGCGTAATGACCTCCGGGATCAGCATTCTCGGGCACTTTTATCACAAATTCCACCTGTTTAAGTTCACCCGGCTCAATATAAATTGAGTCCGGCAATTCAATCCAGGAAGCCAGTCCCTCTTTGCCGACCTCACCGATAAAATAAGGATCGCCTTGTTCTCCTTTGGCCGTAAAGTTCTGGGCTTCAAAATAAAAGGTTCCGGCTTTTTCGGTTTCGTTAAAGACTTTCAAACCAGTTCTTAGGGTCTGGCCCGGCATTGCCCCTATTTCATAAAGGGGCGGGGAAAGAGTCAAAGCAGAAACATCCAAAGCCAAAAACAAACCAGTCAAAACCGCTATAACGGTAGATAAATTAACATAGAATTTAGCCATAAAATTATTCTAATTAGAATGATTAGAATTTTCCTGTTCCGGTCAAAGTAAGAACGTCAGCATAAGAACCGGCCGGGGTGGTGCTGGCAATGGCAGCTACTCCGACCAAATCAACTGTGGCATCAACCTCAGCACTGGCTGAAGCCAAAGTCTGGTTAGTAGTGCTGACCGCAACATCCGAAACACTATCATCGTCAAAACCCTCGTCAATTGACAGAGTACCCGTGGTATTAGTGACGTTCTTAAGATAAATACCATAACCCTCTGTGCCCGTGCTTACCGCTGAACTGGCAGCCGCTGCAATCAAATTGGTTGGCGAGCTTGACTTATAAAGCCCGGCCGAACCATTACCCTCCACGCCCGTGCCGTTGCCTTTGCTTCTGCCGGAGATAAGAGCGCCGTTCGGTGCATTGGTTTGAATAGTAAGCACGGTTGCCTCTCCGTTACCGGGCGCTGACGTACTTCCTGTCTCATCAGCCGTAGTATATCTTTTGGTGGTGGAAGAAAAAGTGCCAAAACCGATTGCCAAATCAGAAATGGAAAAAGTAAGCATCGGATCAATCGTTGCGCTAACACCTACCGTGCTATCGGATAAAACTGAAAGAGCAAAACTGCCGGTATCAGTAGAAGATGAAGGGTCACCGCAGGCAGTAGCGTGAGTACCGCTAGTAACGCTGACTTTAATATTGTTTGCCGCTGTCGGCGTACCTAACTTTCCGGTTGTGCCGTCCGCAATCTTTACTCCATATTTAGTACCAGCGTTCCAAGCATTCTGCGTACCGGTAGAACAGATGTAAATGGTATCGTAGCTTGAAGCGCCTGACCCTTGCGTACAAACACCACTTAAAGTTCCGGGCAAAGCCGTGGAGCTATCTTCAGTAATAGCGGTAACGGTCAAATCAGTGCCTGCAGTCGCGCACCAGGTTCCATCATCAGCGTCAGGAAACTGAAGTTTCAAAATGCTGTATTCTGAATCTCCCGGGTCAACCGTGGTTGCCGGCGTAAAAACAATATAATGATTAACATTAGCGGTCTGGTTTTCTTCCACGTCGCTCAATCGGTCGTAAATCGTTGTCAGGGTGGCCGCAAAAACAATTTTTCCCGCCAAACCAAAGATTAAAGCCAAAGCTAAAATCGCTGAACTAAGTTTAAAGAATTTTTTATTCATTTTTTTGTCTACCCTCTCTTTTTTAAAAAGAGCGGGATAAATTTTTAATTTATAATCTTACAGAGAAGTCGACCTTTTTTATTTTTGCTAATGATTTCTCCGTTATCCAAATTTTTATTTTCGCAAAGAAATCCGACCACCATTTTAAATAATAATTTATATCCCCTTATCTGATCAATTTTCTAATTATATTCAGAATTTTCCTGTTCCGGTCAAAGTAAGAACGTCAGCATAAGAACCGGCCGGGGTGGTGCTGGCAATGGCAGCTACTCCGACCAAATCAACTGTGGCATCAACCTCAGCACTGGCTGAAGCCAAAGTCTGGTTAGTAGTGCTGACCGCAACATCCGAAACACTATCATCGTCAAAACCCTCGTCAATTGACAGAGTACCCGTGGTATTAGTGACGTTCTTAAGATAAATACCATAACCCTCTGTGCCCGTGCTTACCGCTGAACTGGCAGCCGCTGCAATCAAATTGGTTGGCGAGCTTGACTTATAAAGCCCGGCCGAACCATTACCCTCCACGCCCGTGCCGTTGCCTTTGCTTCTGCCGGAGATAAGAGCGCCGTTCGGTGCATTGGTTTGAATAGTAAGCACGGTTGCCTCTCCGTTACCGGGCGCTGACGTACTTCCTGTCTCATCAGCCGTAGTATATCTTTTGGTGGTGGAAGAAAAAGTGCCAAAACCGATTGCCAAATCAGAAATGGAAAAAGTAATAGTTAAATCATGAATAGTCCGATAACCAGCCATTAGTTTATAAAAAGCGCTTTCTGAAATTCCCGTGGCAATCCCGCCAATCGTCTCTTGCATTTTATAGCTTGTTGATGTTTGATCATCCCGGCCTCCGGCATTAATATCGCTTGATATAATTTTGTAATTTGAACTATCCATTGCTTTTGCAGAAAAGTTTGAACTGAAAAGAAAAATCGGAATGCTTAATAAAACCAAAATAGAAATAATCGCGACAAAAAGGACCCTCTTTAAAAAACTTCTTTTCATTGTTTTGCAAATAAACGTTTTTTAAAAATAACACGATAAACAAAAACTAAAATTACTAATACCAAAGCGCTGCCAAATATTATTTCCCAAACAGATGCTTCACGGATAAAAACGATAACCGGTCCTTGTTTCGAATTCTGGTTTGTTGCCAGACCCAATTCTTTTTCCTGCTGGCTAAAACCGGAAAAATCCCTCATTTCTCCGATTGCGCCCATATTAATCTCGTCTGATTCCAACCGGTAATTCTGGCTTTCCATTACATCGGCGTCAACTGAATAAGCGCTGAGTAAAAAACAAATTATTATTAAAATTAAATATTTTTTAATCGTCATTATGAGTAATGGGTACTAAAATATATAAATATCTATCCCCTTCCCCCGTTCTGAAAACCGGGGTAATAATTCCCGAGGTCTTGTCTACTGGTTCCACTTTTACTTCGTCGGAAAAACTTTCTTTTATTTTCTTTTTCATTTCTGTATCTTTTTCGGTTGAGGGGATAACCAATAACCCCTCTTTGACCGGCTCGGGAGCCAACTCTTCCTCTGAAACAATCTTTGAGGGTTTAAACCAATTCAAAACAAATTGTTTTGTCCGGGAAAAAACTGAAGCAAATTTTTGGACAAATTCCTCTAAACCATTTATAAAAGCAAAATAGGCATTTCTGATGTTGTTAACAAAATTGTCCCATCCATTTAAAATTGCTTGCCCAAGAATTATATATTTTTGTTGCAAAAACCTGTCAGCTTTAATGTATCCTTCTTGCACAACAATGTATCCTTGTTTGCCATTTTGCCAAACGAACTTCAAGCTTTTTTTAACCATCCTTCCTGCCGGACTCTGAACAATCCATTCAAAGTAATCTCCGAAAATATCTGCTGTATCGTAGACAGCGGCAGAATAAACCTCATCTTCAGAAATTTTCTGTCCCGCCAAAAACAAAGCTCCGCTCATATCGTTATAAACTCTACTAAAACTTTTTTGAGTTGTTTCTGAAATTCCCTGCCAAGCAAGTTCTCCGCCCCCAAGCAAAGAATCCTTCTTCCAAATAATACCCGCTATTGCTAAAAACAAAATTAAAGCTACTATGCTTGCGTTTTTAAAAATAGGCGTTTTAAAAAATTCAGAAATTTGATATTCCAATGGCCTTACAGGAACTAATTCCGGCGCGCCGATTGGCAAATTTTTGGGAGGAAAAATCTCCTTTTTAACTTTTCTTACCGTTAAAGTTCTTTTTTCTTTCTTGGCTTTGAAGTTATTATTGTACTCCTCAACCTTTGCTAAGTATTCTTCCACCCATTCTTTTTTTGTCACCCAATTCCTGCCGAATTTTATTGCTTTTAATTTTCCCTGTCTGGCGCGCAAACTCAAATACTCCTGCGAATAATTACAGAACTTTGTTGCCTCTTGAAGAGATATGAATTTGTCCTCTTTAGGACTTGACATATTTTTTGGGGATGGATAAAATAATAAAAGAAGGCCCTTAACTAAAACTACCTTAGGGATATTCGCGCTTCCGCTTTCAGCGGAATAAATCTTTAGGGTGTGTTTTAAAAGAGTCTTCTCCGCCCGCCCTTGCTTTTAGCGAGGGCGGGCTTTGTCTTTCTTTTCTGCTAAGTTATATTATCGTTATATATTTATATATATTTATATTATATATAACGATTGTATTATTTTATTATCGGAAAACCAAAAAGGCCTGTCAATAGGCCTTTTGTGGATAACTATCGGATAACAGATATGCTTAATTTTATATTAATTTACTCCTCCCCCACCTTAATTTTACCGATAGGGGAGTTGCTTTAATCTAAATCAATGAGTTTTGACGCTCTGTAAAATCCCGATTCCAAGAGAAATTGCAATCAAGTTGCTTCCTCCATAACTAACCAATGGCAGGGATATGCCGATTACGGGCAAAATGCCTAAATTCATACCAATATGTATAAAAATTTGGCACATTAAAACAATTGAGAATCCTGCGGCAAAAATTCGAGGAAAATTTGATATAGCAACAAAAGCAATTTTCATAATTCTCCAGATTAAAACTGCGAATAAAAAGAGCAAAAACGCTACCCCAATTAAGCCAAATTCTTCCGCAATTGCGGAAAAAATAAAATCATTATGGGGTTCTGTCAAAAAACCATACTGGGTTTGAGAACCTTTCCCAATACCCTTCCCCCATATACCCCCGGAACCAATTGCGATTTTGGCTTGATTTTGACTCCAAGAAATACCCAGGGGCTCAATTTGAGGGACAATAAAACTAATGATACGTTCTTTTTGATAATCTCTTAACAGAAAAAACCAACCCAGAGCCGTAATCATAAGCCCGCATAAAACTAAAATAAAAAAATGTTTTAATTTAATGCCGGAAATTAGCAAAATTCCAAACCAAAGAACAATTAAAATTAAAGCTGAACCCAAATTTGGTTGCCTGGAAATTAAAATAAAAGGGATAAAAACGTATAAACCAGACAATAAAATATGAGACAATCGATACATTTCTATATGCCTTACTGAGAAGAATTTTGCTAACAATATAATTAAAACAATGGTGGTTATGCCTATCGGGTCAAAAGAAAAAGGGCCAATTTTATACCAACTTTTAACCCCCCTTATTTCCGGCGCAAAAAAGAAAAGTCCTATTAAAAGAGCTATACAAATAAAATAAAGAAGTAAAATAAAATAAGAATTATCCCTAAATCCCCGCCAATCAAAAAAACTTGCAAAAATCATTAAAACGATCCCAATCCCTGTAAAAATAAGCTGTTTTTTGAAATTAAAAAAATCCCCCCTATTTAAAGAAATGCTATAGATAGATAATAAACCAATTCCCATTAACAGGAACATTGGAATAATAAGAGTCCAATCTAATTTTTTGAAATACTGAAACATATATCCGATATATGTTATCCGATATGGTTTAGATTCGGGAATCCTGTTTTTCCATATCGGATAATTTTAAAACCCTCTTCTATTTCTTTTGGCTTTTTTATTTCAATAATTTAAGGAATTCCTCTTCTTTGATAATCTTAATACCAAGCTTCTTGGCTTTTTCATATTTTGAACCGGGCTTTGAACCTACAACAAGATAATTTGTGTTTTTGGAAACAGAATTGGAAATACTGCCTCCAAAACTTCGGATTTTCTTTTTTGCCTCCTCTCTAGTCATTGATCTTAAAACCCCTGTCAAAACAAAGATTTTATTTTGAAACTTTGAGGATTGAATTTTGGGTTTTGGTTTTTTTATCCTTATCCCCGCCATCTTTAATTTCTTGAGAAAATCTATATTTCTCTTTTTTCTAAACCAATCATAAATTGACTTTGCTACCACGGGACCAACGTCTTGAACCTCTTGCAATTCCCGCAGTTCGGCCTTCTGAAGGTTTTCTAAACTGCCGAAATGCTCTGCCAAGTCAATGGCTGTTTCTTCGCCAACGTTTCTAATTCCTAAAGCATAAATAAAACGGGCTAAGCTAATCTCCTTTTTGCCTTGAATCGCTTTAATTAAATTACTTGCCGCCCTCTCCGCAAATCTCTCTAAAGGCAAAAGATCGCCCTCTCTTAAATCAAATAAATCAGCGGGGTCTGAAACCAAACCCTCTTCTATCAGTTGGTCAATTATTTTAGGACCCAAACCCTCAATATCAAGGGCCGGCTTGGAAACAAAATGATAAAAATACTCTCTTTTTTGAGCAAAACAATCAGGATTGATACAACGAGCAAGAGTTTCGCCCTTGGGCCTTACAACTCTACTTCCGCAGACAGGACACCTTAAAGGCAGTCTAAATTCTTTTTCTCTGCCGGTTCTCAATTCGGGCAAAACTTTTATAATGTCTGGGATTACGTCCCCTGCCCTGCCAACAATAACCGTGTCGCCAATTTTTACGCCAAGACGTTTAATCTCGTCTTCGTTATGCAGGGTCGCTCTAGAAATTGTTACGCCGGCGATCCTAACGGGTTTTAAAACAGCTACCGGCGTCAAGGCGCCGGTTCTGCCAATCTGCACCCTTATATCTTCAACAACGGTCGCCGCCTGTTTGCCGGGAAATTTATAGGCAATTGCTCCTCTTGGGGCTTTGCCAACTATGCCCAACTTTTTAAAAATTCTATTGGAATTGACAATTACCACGATTCCATCTATTTCATAATCAAGTTTATCTCTTAATTTTTGAACCTCTTTATAAAAAGAGTAAACTTCTTTTAAATCTTTGCAGTATTTATTATGAGGATTTGTCTTAAATCCCAATTCTTTTAAAATTTTATGCTTTCTCTCATGGGTAGCGATAGAAATCTGACCCCTGCTCTCTATTAAATCATAGGCGAAAAAGTCCAAATGCCGAGAGGCAGTAACCTTGGGGTCAAGCTGACGCACAGAACCTGCTGCCAAATTTCTGGGATTAGCGTAATCTTTTTTAAATCTCTCAAATTCTTTTCTTGAAATAAAAACTTCTCCCCGAACAATGATTAGCTTATCTTTTTGATTTAAAAAACCCAGCTCTTCAAATTTTGGTTGCCTCAATTTTAGGGGAATTGCTTCAACTGTTTTTAAATTTTGGCTAACATCTTCGCCAACCCTTCCATCTCCTCTAGTAGAGCCGGTTTTAAAAATCCCGTCTTGATATATCAGTTCGATTGCCAAACCGTCAATTTTAAGCTCGCAGTAAAAATCAATCTCTCTTTTCTCTTTCTCTGTTAAAAACCGAGAAATCCTTTCCAACCAATCTTCCATGTCTTGTTCCGAAAAAGCATCGTTAAAAGAAAGCATCGGGCGGGGGTGTTTTATTTTTTTGAACTCTTCCAGCGGTTTTCCTCCGACTCTTTGAGAGGGCGAGTCAGGAGTAATAAATTCCGGGAATTTCTGTTCTAAATCAAAAAGTTCTTTTTTTAAAGAATCAAGGGCGGAATCTGAAATCTCCTGCTTGTCTAAAACATGATAAAGATACCGGTGGTAATTAATAGCTTCTTTTAGTTTTTCAATCCGTTTTTTTGCTTCTTGCCTGGTCATTTTTTATTAAAATAATGTTTTTTGTTTTAATGCTTCTTTTTGTCCGCCATTAGAGAAAATTCGTATTTTTCCGAACACGCCGTCATATCCGGGTTCAATCTGCACTTTGCCGTCACGCGCTTTTAAAATGGCTTCGGCAATTTCAGGCAAGGTGCCGGATCGTAGATTTTGCCCTGAAACATTCAACAAAACTTCAAATTCCGAACCGAATTTTTTGAGCAAGTTTTGATATTCAGCCGTAACCTGTTTTGTGCCCCTGCCCTGGCCTACTGCTTCGGCAATTATTTCTTCCAAGGGAATTAAACTTTTAAAAGGAATTGTTTTTGGAGGCCTCTCCCCTTCGCCCCTGTCCGCCAAATCCTCTACTCTGTGGAGCACGCCCAGGGTTAACGGTTTCCCGCAATTTGGACAAACATTGTTGTATTTTTTTGATTCTTGAGGAGCTAAGCTGATGTTGCAATTTCTATGTCCGTCAAAATGATATTTTCCTTCTTGAGGAAAAAATTCAATAGTATAAAGAAACTTATTTGGGTCTTTTTGTTTTATAGCTTCCGCAATCCCAAAGTAGCTTAGCTCCGCGTCAAAAACATTTGCCTCTCTGCCGATTTTGGCCGGACTATGAGCATCTGAATTGCTGACCAAAGTGATGTTATCTAGGGCCGAAACTCGCCAATTCATTGGAGGATCGCTGCTCAAGCCGGTTTCAATAGCATAAATGTATTTTGTATAATCTTCAAAACATTCTTCAAGAGAATCAAAGCCAGAACGAGAACCAAAAACTGAAAACCAAGGAGTCCAAGCATGGGCTGGAACAACCAAACAGCTTTGGGAACCATCTAAAACAATTTTCGTTAATTCTTTTGCGTCCAGCCCTAAGATTGGTCTGCCGTCTGCCTTTAAGTTCCCTATCCAGCCAAGCTGGGCATTTATTTTCTCGCAAATTTCAAAGGAAGGAGAAAAAACTATAATATGAATTTTTCTAACCTTGTTGTTTTTTGAATAGATGCAACTGATTTCCGAAGTTAAAATAAAACGAGTTTGAAATTTATGATCTGGAGCTTCGGATTTTAACCTATAAAGCCCCGGCTCTGCCGGTTCTAACTTTTCTCTTAGATTCTTAAACCACTCTGGATGGGTAAAATCACCCGTGCCCAAAACTTTAATTCCTTTTATTTTTGCCCACTTATCTAAATGCTCAAGATCCATATCCTTGCTGGTGGCTCGAGAATATTTGGAATGAATATGAAAATCCGCGATAAACTTCATAAAATACAACCTCACTGCGCGAATAACATATGAACAACATTAATGCGCTAGCAACTAATTGTATGTCCTGATTAATTTAATGCCAAGACCAGCCAGCCGACTTCCGCCTAAAATTAGAAGTCCAGCTAGAATTGACCAGCTTATTAAGTTAAAAAGCTTGCTTAAAAACTCTGCTGGAATCATATCTTTAATCTGCTCTTCTACCATCTTTTTCATATCCTCTTGAATATCTCTTTGCCCTCCGGACAGCCCCTTAAAGAAGTCGGTTGAAGCTGGCTCTTTTTCTTCTTGCTCCAATTTAAAAACCTCTGGAGCAGAAAACTTTCCTGTAAAAATATTATAGCTGGAATACAAGGACCAGCTTATTATGGCAATCCCCGCTATAAGCAGGAGCCAACCAAGAATTTTTTTAGATTTCATAATTTTTAATTCTGATTTATTGCCCTTCTAATCCATCTTAACACTTTTTTCTTAAATTCAAAATCCCCAGATTTTCCCCAAAAAGGGTTGACAAACAACCTTGAATTCTTATAATAGAGGATATATGATAGAAAAGGTCGGAAAATCAAAAACCTTGAAAAAATAAATCTTATGATTGACGAAAAATTTTATCCTTCTTTTACAGCTCAAGACGAAGAAACTGAAGTTTCCACTCCTGAAGAAAGCGCCAACGAAACCCCTGAAGAAACCGATGCGGGGGAAGAAGTAGAAGAAACTGGAGCCGAAACTGAAACTACAACTCCAGAAGAAACAGGTGCTTCAGAAGAAGAAACCTCTGAAGAAACAGAAGAAGGAGAAACAGAGGGAGAAGAAACTCCCGGAATGTAAACCTTTGACTTCTAACCAAAAATCCCGCCAAGGGCGGGATTTTTGGTTATCGGTTAGAAAAAAAATCAGAAAAAAAGAAAGGTTCAACCTTTCTTTTTTGTTTAATTGTATAACGAAGATTTTTTAATAATTATCTTGTAGATATTTTCTAAAAAGTCGCCTCCGGCATAACCAATAATAAACGCTAAAGCAGGAGTTAAATAATCTACCCCCAAAAAGGTAATTCCTGTTTCGCTAATAGCCACGGCTATTAAAAGTCCGATAATTCCAGACAGAAACATCATTGCCAGAAAATAAGGCAATTTAAAACCTACGTTTTTGTAAGAAAATTGATGCTTGATATAACCGACCAAGCCGCGGAGAACGCCTCCGCCAAATCCCGCTATTAGAATAGATAAATACATTTTAATTTTGAATTAATATCTTATCTCAAACCCCTGGAACTGCTCTCTACAATCTTCCCACCGCACTTGCATATTTTTAACTTTAGCAAAAAATGGCCCTTTCTCTGCCCAATTAATTAATTTTTCCACTTCCTCTTTTTCCCCTTGGGCAACTATTTCTACCCTTCCATCATTAAGATTGCGCACAAAACCAGAGACTCCAAATTTTCTAGCCTTTCTTTGAGTTTCCGCCCTAAAAAACACCCCCTGCACTCTTCCCGAAACAAAAATATGGGCCCTAACTAAACTCATATCTTCAACCGCCCTTGAGAAAAAAATTTGGCAATTTCTTTAGCTTTATCTTTACCAAGTTTAGTTAAAGAAAAATAGGTTTTTGGTCCTCCTTTTATTAACTTCCTTTTTCTTAGGACCCTCAATGGCCGGTCCAGCTTTCTAGCGTCAGGCCATTTCTTAATTTTAGGAAAAGAAAAAGACTCTGGGAAACGAGAAAAACATTCTTTCACCAGCTCCTCAAAAGTGCACTTATCTCCGGCAGAATAAATACTAAAAACAATCAAATCGTTTAAACCTCTCTTGAAGACCTTTTTAGTCATGAGAGAAAAGGAAAAATCTCATTGGCTAAGTACCAACACAAAAAAACCATAAATACAATAATGGTGATAGCGTCTAATATTATTGCTGCCATTTTTTTCTAAAAATTCTTTTTTCCAATTCGCCAAAACCGATTAGAATGACGCTCGCCAAAATCACGGCAACCACGGCCAAAGCATAAAGTTGAGCGCCGATAGCAATGCCAATTGCTGACACGCACCAAAGCCCCGCAGCCGTGGTTATTCCCTCCAAACGAAATTGTCTGTAAATTATTACCCCTGCTCCGATAAAACCGATGCCGACAGCAATCGCTTGAATCAATCTAGAAGGATCAAAGCTGATCCCCAGTCGGCCTGAAAAAAAATCAAATAATCTAAAACCAACTATAGTAAAAAGACAAGTGCCCAAACCAACCAAGCTATAAGTTTGAAACCCTGCTTCTTTGCCCTTATATTCCCTTTCCAAACCAATCACAGCCCCAAAAAGAACGGCTAAAACTAATTGAAGAACGGGCTGAAACTCCATAACTAGTTAAATTCCAAACACCAAGCGCCAAATCCCAAATTTCAAATAATATCCAATGACCGAAATTTCAATGACTGAAATTGTTTCGGTCATTCAGTCATTGTAATTTGGAATTTGTTATTTGGAATTTATAACTTATATACCTTGTATCCTTCCCTCACCTTCTCTTTAACCTTTAAACCAATTTCGTCCCCTTTTTTGGCTTTATCAATTTTCTGATGTTCTACTTCCATAGAATCAACCCTTTGTTCAAAATCTGTTGACTCCCCCCCAACAATCCTTATTATCTCCCCAACAGAAAGAAAACCCTTCAACTTAATTACGGCTACCCCGATATTAGAAAAGTAGTGAGCAACCTCGCCAATTAATTTCCCTTGTTCTTCTGCCATAAGAATATAATCCGAATACTATCGAATTGTATCCAAATACAAGGAATAAATGTTCGAAGTATTTAGACCTATTCGCAGATTCAGATTTTATTTGACCTTTAATTTATTATACTACAAGCTAAAAATCCTTGCAATCAAGCGCAAGGATTTTTAGCGAGGGGGGATGAAATCTGCCAAACTCGGTTTACTCTTCAAAGCTGGGTTCGGACATAGCCAGGCAGCTGCATAAACCTCCTCTGCCAGATTTTTATGTCCTTAGGGAATTTTATCCCGCACCCCCCTCACTTCCTATACTAAACAATCAAAAACTAGTGTCAAGAGATTTTTCTCCTCACCTTATTCACATTTTTTCAACAATAAAATATAACTAATAGAAATGTCAAGAAAAAAGAGCTGACATTTGTCAGCTCTTAAGGGTTCTGAAAACTTTAGCAGCGCCAATCATAGCGTCTTTATCGTTAAGACCGGGAGTAAACCTAAAACGCAATTTCTTTGGGCTTGCCCAATTAGAGTCAATCAAAACTCCTTTCATTGCTTTTCGGATACAGGACTTAAAACCTTTTAGTTTTAGAGCTTTAAGGGCAAATTTCCCTTTCCAGACAATTAAGGGAAGGCAAAAACAGGTCTGGATATTGGCTAGAAATATTCCCATTTTTAGACCAATCGTCTCATACATATCAACCGCCCATTTCTTCCCATTCTGATATTCTTGGTCTAAAAAAGCGCAGGGGTGCATATTGTCAGGCATCTTAATGCCTAATTTTTTTGTCTCAACTTTTACCTGATGTTTAATGGCATCGCCGCCAATAATAGCTTCGGCATGACCTCTTTTGCCGCAACCGCAAATTGGAGCATTGAGAGAAGAGTCTAAAACCATATGCCCCACTTCAGACGGAGAAAGAATATGTTCATCAACCCAAACTCTTGCCCCAATTCCCGAACTCCAGGTAATGCCCATAAAATATTTCTCATGAGGCAAAAGGGCGGCCATTCCGAATACTCCTGCCTCCATATCATTAGCGACACAAGAAGGCAATGAGGTTTCTGTAAAGGTTAAACTGGCCAACTTAAGCCCGTCTAAAAAGCGAGCGTTAGGGGATATTTTGATTTTATCATGATTTTCAATTACCCCAGCCACTGAATAAACGATGGCTTCGGTTTTAGATGTGACACCGGCCCAGGCGAATTCTTTTAACTGAGAAAGGGCTCTCCTTCTTTCCTTAATTTTAATCTTCTCAATCGGCATAACGGCTATGCTTTTCTCGTCCACTTCTTTTCCGTAAACGTTGCCCCGCCTAAAACCATTGCCTCCAATATCTATTACCCTGATATAAACTTCTTTTTTCGTTTGGTTGCTCATATTTTACTCCTTTCTTTTAAGGCAGCAAATTTTTGATAGAAATCTTGAAATTATTCTTTCGTAATTTGAAAGAATTTTGTAATTTGTGTGAGTAATTTGTAGTTTGGGATAAATTTTTGCCACAGCAAAAATTTATGTGCCCCTGATAGGAGTCGAACCTATATCTAGAACTTAGGAGGTTCTTGTTCTATCCGTTGAACTACAGGGGCTAGGATAATAATAGTATGGTAGCAGGTTTTTCACTTGTTAGCAACAGATTTATTTGTTAAAATATATCTAAGATTATTAAATAATTACTTTTTGCAAAGAAAACAATATGAACGCAAAATCACCCATTGTGGAAATCGCCAAAAAGGTTTGTCCTGCTGTGATAACCATTATTGTCTCCAAGGACCTGCCAAAAGTAGAAGGATTCTATTTTATGCCTTTTGGAGGCAAAGGAATTGTCCTGCCGAAATTCAAAAAAGGAAAAAAAGAACCGACTAAAGTCGGCGGCGGTTCTGGTTTTATTATTTCTCCGGACGGTTATGTAATTACTTCTGCCCATGTTGTTGCAGATCCAGAAGCAGATTATACAATCCTCTTGGAGCCGGAAAAAAAATATCCGGCAAAGGTCTTAACCAGAGACCCAATCAATGATATCGCCATTTTAAAAATAAAGGGTCAGAGATTTCCCTATCTTAAGCTTGGCGATTCAAACAAAATTCAACTTGGGGAAAATGTAGTCGCTATTGGAAATCCTTTGGGGGAATTCCATGACACTTTAAGTTCCGGAATTGTTTCTGGAATGTCAAGGTTTATCCAAGCCAGAGACCACTTAACCCAACAGGAACAAAGTTTAAGGGGGCTTATTCAAACAGATGCGGCTATAAACCCCGGCAATTCCGGAGGTCCCTTAATTAATATGAAAGGCGAAGTCATCGGCATTAATACTGCGGCTGTGATGGGGGCTCAAAATATTGGTTTTGCCATACCCATAAATTACGCTAAAAAGGACCTAGAAGAAGTTAAAAAATATGGAAAAATTAGAAGACCGTTTTTAGGAGTAAAATATGTGCTTTTAAATAAAGAAATAGCGGAAAAAAATAAACTCTCTGTGGACTACGGAGCTTTAATTGTTAGAGAAAACTTAGGAGAATCAGCCGTGATAAAAGGTTCTGCCGCCGAAAAAG
>Ga0190334_1000714_pt1 | contig 15498 bp, 9 predicted proteins | sample 48720478_MG_FD_161270 | JGI IMG/M metagenome (GOLD analysis project Ga0190334, IMG submission 161270) | Hydrothermal vent sediment bacterial communities from Southern Trench, Guaymas Basin, Mexico - 4872-04-7-8_MG | ecosystem: Environmental > Aquatic > Marine > Hydrothermal vents > Sediment ...
TAGAACAATCCAATTTCGTTAAAGATCACGTATTCTGAGAGATCGCCTCGAGAAAAAGTTTTTGAGATTTGCACGTAAAGTTTCATTATTATTAAAAACAAGGCAATCGTTTGTACTTTAAATAATTTAATTTTTTCTTTTATGTAATCAATTCTATCGTAGATTGTCCCAATTATGTATAAAAATAGACCAAGATCTACTATGAATGAGATTATGACATAAAAAATATCTTCATTGCTAGAACCAGCAGAAAGACCGTAAAGATAATCAAAAACAATGTACATCACGTATATGAACGTTAAAAGAAAGAAAAGAGTGATATAGGCTGCAAATTTTTTTATAATAATCGCGCGCAAGAGTACTACACACATTAAGACAATGTCAACCCAAAAAATGACCCTGAAAATTAAAGTTGCAGAAACAGTAAATGGATGGATTTTTGCCGAGATGAATGTCCTAACTAATACGAAAAAGCCTATGTATATAAATATGAATAAAAAGAATTCTAATATTCTTAATACCGCTCTATACTTCTCTTTTTTATAAAAATAATCATCCAATTTGGTAGAATTATCAATGCATAATTTAAAAGCGAAAAAAGCCGTAAAAAACTGATTTACTATTAATGTTATGACAAAAAATGTTTCAAAAGTGGGAAAGAAAATGTTATCAGTAAAAACAATAGCGATAATGTACGAAATTACAAGCAATATTATAATGTATATAATTTTAATTTTTTCTATAGTCATGAAGAAAGAGAGAAAAAATAGCATTATATTAAAAAGGACTAAACCAGCACCTAAAATTATTGCGAAATTCTTGAGTTCTGGGCTTGGAATAGCATATCTTTCAATCAATATTAAAAACCATATACATATGAAGTAAATGATGATAAATGTATATAATGGTTTTTTAAAAACGCCTTTTAGACCAGAGATAAATCCCATTATTTTACCAACCTTGTTAAAATGTTGAAGCGAAATTATTTATACACAAATTATCTTGATTATTTATTTTAAATTTAATTACAATTTAAAAATAATTTTAAAATCTAATTTTTAAATTTTTTAAAGAAAAAAGTTAATTTCTAATTAATCCTTCGGATTTATTTTAAGTTTACATGGTTTCTTAAGAATTCGGAATAAATACATAATGAATTAATGCTTGTAGCAGCATCTCTAAGAGAAAAGAAATATAATATTCTTTCCTTATGTAAAAATTTCTTGATCTTTGAAAATTTTATGGCAAGTTCTTCTGAATCCGAAATACTTGGCAAACAGAATGCAAATGGCTTTCTTACAGGTCTTAAAATTTTAATCATTCTTTTGAAAAAATAGATAAAAAAGAATTGGGGCCATAATGGAATTAAAACAATATTAATATTTGGATCATTAGATACGATATCAACACAGTTTATATAAACATCTGTAACAAAGCCCATAGCCCCCAAATCTACTGGATTTTTTACATTAACATTTTCTTTTGGCAATATCTCTCTTAATTTTATTTGGGAATCTATTGTTAATTCCGGAATTTTAAGGCCATAACTGGCCAAAAGATCGGTTATATTTACCGAAGATCCTCCTCCTGGGGTAATAATTCCAACATTTCTACCTTTTGGGAGCAGATTTGGGTAAATTAATTCGAAAGTTTTTATAGTATTCCAAAATTCTTCATTATCCTTAACCAATATTGCTCCAGTTTGCTTTGCCATGGCGTCCCACAATTTAATATCACTTATTATCGCACCCGTGTGAGAAAATGCTGCTTTCAATCCTGCTTGTGTATATCCTCCTTTCCAAATAATTACAGGTTTCTTTAGTGTAGCTTTTTTTAATTCCAAAAAAAAATCATGACCTGCTGCTGAACCAAATGATTCTAAATACGCTGCAATGACTTTAGTCTTCAAATCGATGGTAAAATGTCTTAAAAAATCAACACAGTTTAAATCTATTTGATTTCCAAATGAAACTCCATATCTTAATCTTATATCTCTTCTAAATCCAATATCTAATAATTGGTTTAAATGGCCTCCTGATTGAGACATGAATGAAACAGATCCTGGGATACCAATAGGAGCATTAAATGAAAAAGCCATTCCAGTTTCTCCATTAAAAGGTCCTAAACAATTAGGTCCAATAATTCTAGTCTTGCTTCCTTGGATTATCTTTTTTAATTCTTTTTCTAATTCTAAACCTTCTTGCTCTCCCGTTTCTGAAAAGCCAGAAGAAAAAATTATCACCCATGGAATTTCTTTTTGGACACATTCCTTTAGGACTTGAGGGATTACATGAGTCTTGACTGAAATATAGGCTGTATCTATTGGAAAAGGAATGTCCAAAACAGAAGGATAACATTTCCAATCCAGTATTTTTTTATATTTAGGATTTACTGGATAAAAGGTTTCTGCCCATTGGGATTTCTTGAATGCAACAAGATATAACATCGATCCAAATGTGCTTTTTTCAGACGCTCCAATAAAAGCTATGTGTTTGGGATGAAATAGCGTGTCAAATTTTTCAAATGAATAATCTGAGATAACCATTAAATGAAGAAAAATTTTAATGATTTTATTTTTTATGCTAAATCTTACTATAATATTAATTTTTTTTTAAAATAAAAATTCATTAATAAGAATTTCATTAAAAAGAAATATTAACAACAAAATTACTCCTTTTTAGTCATTCTTAATCAATATATTTCAAGATGCTATTTTCATAAATTTAGCTTTTACTCACATTCTTTAAAATTATTTTTGGATCAAGTCTTGGAATAATAGGTCTAAAATATCTATCAAATAATTTATCCTTCATCCAAATTTTATCCTTTTCATTCCATCTGAAATTTAATAATGGATTATACTTCTTAAAGGAAAAAGAGCCACCAAATTCCTTTTTTAGTATAAAATTTCCATCAAAAAGGTCTGTAATTATTTGAAACCATTCAATTTCTAAGAAATTGAAAATTTGATAAAAAACTTGAAATAATGAATTTAGTTCCATGTTAGGTAAAAATATTTTGATCATTAATCCTCTAACAAAATATCTTTTTTTCTCAAATTGAAATTTAAAATATTCTCCTTCAATTTCATATATTTTTATTACGTTAAAAAAGTTAAATATTTTAATCAATTTTCTAATCTTATGTTCATTCAAATCTGGTAAAATTATGGTTATATTCTCTCTCAAATTAGTGTTCTTTAAAGTTATATAGGGAAAAATCATATTTTCTTTTAACAGATCAGATATGTCTTTGAGGATATTAGTCATTCGGAGATTTAATAATTCTTTAATATTAATAGAAGTTCTACTATAATATTTCACTAAAATCTTGAAAAACTTAGAATCTGGTTTCAAACAATTCTCTTTAGGAGCATCTGAAAAATCAAATGTTCGAAGTCCTTTCAGGACATAATCGTATTTATTAGAAAATAATACTTTTTGCACATGATCTTCGAAATCAGTTATGTTAACCTTGAATCCCTGATAATATAAGTTCTTATCTAATTGTATTGTAAAAAATAATTTTTTTATTTTAAAAAGGAAAAATTCACTTATTTTTTTCGTTTTCAACAACCAATTTACATAGCTTTTATTGGGGTTATCTCTTGGAAAAATATATTTAATATGAAAGAATTGCCCTCTTCCAATTGATGGAGTTAATTTTAATTGTTGAAATTTATTTGTTAATAATATTTTCATGTTAATCTCGTCAAGATTATTTAACCGAATAAACATGTAATATTGATCAAATCCAAAAGCAGGAAAATTAGGCTTAAATTTAATGGAAAGGATGTATTTTTTGAAAAAATCTTCCTTTCCTAATTGAAATAATTGATTTACGTTATTTAAGTAGTGTTCTACATTTTCTGATAAATTTCTAATTTCTTCAATCTCAGATAGTGAAAAATTATAATGTAATTTCTGTGGTAATCTAAAAGATCGTGGATTTAACGATTTAAATGAGTTTCTAAAGCGCCAATATCTCTCTTGTTGATGAGAAAATTTATCATTAATGCGAGCAAATTTACTTTTTAGAGTTTCTTTAACGAAAATATAATATTCTTCAAATAATTTTGGAGAATAGTAAAAACGTTGCTGGACCAAATCATAGAATTCTTTTAATGAGAAATAAGGAATGTATCCAGGATAGATAAATCTATCACCATGAAGAATATATTTTCTAAATGTAGAGTAAATCATACTTACCAGTTTTTCTTTATCTTGTTTAATTAAATTCGTGAAAAATATTTCGAGATATATGATTGTTTTTCCTAAAAAAACCTCTTTTGTTTCATAGAAAAAAATACAAGGGAAGAAACTCTTTATTTCTTTAATTTTTTGCATGACTTCTAAGTTTCCTTCTAAGAGAAGAATTATATAGTTTTTATATGCAGTTAGATTGAAGATTGTGTTTATAAATAAAGGTTTTATTAGTGGAGGATCTCTTTTCAAAAAATCATTAATGTTTTGATTTATATCTTCATATATGATCTCTCTTTTACTTAATTGGTTATAAAGGGATTTTATCTTTTGTTGTTTTATTTTATATAACGAATTTATTACTTGAGGATTTTCGATAATTTGCCTTATTATCTTTAAATCAAATATTTTTAAAACTAAAGATATTTTTAAGAGCTCGTTGAACATCTCATACTTTTTCATCATTCTTATGAATTCTTTATTTGAGTCAAAATATAATGGAATGGCTTTTTTATAAATAAAAATCTTGACTAAATTGTTTTTAAAGAGAATATTTTCTTCAAGTGAATTTGAAATGCCATATTTTTTCACGAACTCAAAGAATTGTTTTTCATTTTTAATTAAAGGATTTTCTTGCAAGAATGAATAAGATATTTTTAATGCATTATTTAGATTTTCAATTAATTCTAACGTTGAAAAAAAATCAAGATGTTCATTTTTATCTAAAAATGTTAAAAAACTATTCTTTAACTCCATATCTTTAGATAAGATTAAGTATTGATTTCGCAATTTTGATATATTATTTTCATGAAACCGTTGTTCTGCTAAGAGCTCGTCCTTAAAATCCGTTAAAATTTTACTACGTCGAATAAAGCTAAAACCAGAAATTGAAAAAAATCGAATTTTATCTAAAATTAAAAAATCTAATAATGATAATTTTGCTTTATGAAATTCATTAGGATATTCAATATAAAACTCAATTTCATACTTTTTGTCATAATTAGGAGATTTAACATTAATTATTGATGTGTTATGAAAGACTTCTCGAAAATAATTTAAATTTACAAAAAGAGAGTATTTATCTATTTCAAGCAAGTATTTTTCTACAATATAATTATTTTCTTCTAATTTTTTTAAAAGATTTATTAAATCTTCTTGATATTCTCTTGGCAAAACTATATATCCTAAAAATGTATGTAAATTTGATGTTTTTGGGCCAATTAAAAATGGAAATTTATCAATTACTTTTTTGATTTGGTTTATTTTTAAATTCGGGTGAAATCTTAAAAAACAAATGTTTAAAGAGACATTAATCGCCTTCCAATTTATCTGATAACTAGGTGAAATGTAAGTATATTTATTTAACCATCTTACAGAATATATGAAACTATTAAAAGTTAAATTTGTTTTAATAAAACCTTCTTGCTTGAATTTTTTAAATAATTCTTGATATTCGGAAAAAATTCTATAATTTTTAACCTTATAAAAGATTTTAATTAAAATTCTTAAAGTTTCAACAATATCATCACTAAAAATAAAATCAGAAATATTTGAGTTAAAATCCTCAAAAAACCTGTAATAAAATCTTTTTATATCAAAAAATTTAACATTATAATTATTTCTAATAAAATGAAAGAAATATTGAATATAATTTAGTTTATCTTCTGGTACACTTTTTTGAATTAAATTTTTAAAAGAGGAAATCTCATTCAAATAATTCAACGTTTTACTATCTAAATTATTTCTAATGAATAACTTCCAATTTATGGTTTCTTTATAACCCTTAGAGATTTCCTCTATGATTAAATTAATCCCTATTAAGACTAAATTATTGTTTTTTAACTCATTTGGGATAAATAAATAGAAAGCTTCTCTTAATAGAATAAAATGAATAAATCTTTTATAATTGCTTATGATTTCTATAACTAAATTACCATTCTCTTTTTTTTTTCTTACTCCAAAATGGAAAATTTTTTCGGGATTTAATTTAGAATCCGGTTCATTTGTTTTAAGATATATCGCGTGAACATTAAACCTCTCATACTTCAAGTCTAAATATTCGCTACATTTTTTAACTAATTTTGCAAAGACATCATTAATATTTTGTATGATATCTTCAATGGATAATTCATATAAAAAGGCGACATTAGATTTAATCATCGATAATTTTTATATAATATTTAATTTATAAATGTTTATATTTAGAAAAATTACGCTTATTTTTTACTTATAAAATTATTACATTTGTTATATCCATAATATCTCCAAATTTTAACTTTTATTTGGAAGCGATATTTTGTACCTTTTTAATTGTGAAAGATAATTCTCTTGTTTTAAAATAAACTCCTGAAATCATACAGATTAAAATAAAAGTGATTAAGGTATGAAAATTATCAGAAAAAAATCCCAAAATTGGAATTTTAATTATAACTTTTCCTAGAATCTCTGTTTCTGGTAAATATATTAATTTTGACCTATTATATTCAAAAAAAAATAAGTTTCATTTTTTATTATTGTTCTAAACATTCCATCATAAGGGTAAAAACTATTTAATCCACCAGTTAAATAATACCACGTTTTATTTATTTCTTTTTTATCTAAAATTATATGAATTATATAAGATTTCCATCTATGCCAAAAAATTTCATCAAAACCGTTTTCATAAAAATATTGAGCGCTCTTAATTACTATTATATCACCAATAGAGTAATGAGAGTCCATATTGTTTGAAATTAAAACAATATCATTATAATTAAGGTAAGGTTCTATGGATGTTTTGTTTACTCTATATATCATTCGTGATTCAATTAAGATTTGAATTGTACTACTAAAAATTAAAATTAAAAATAAAAACAGGAAAAATATAGTAAAGAGACGAGATTTATGATGTTGATTTTTTATGACCGCTAATTTTAAATTGTATTTTTTAAAGATCAAACTCATAATAATAAATGCATACATTATGAATATGATAAAAGGTAAATAATTGCGTAGAATTCCAATAAAAGGAATTCTGAGAATTACTATGGACTTGATAGCATTCTCGGGAATGTAAATGCCATTTGATTCATTATATTCATATAGAGAATAATTTTCTGTATTTAAAATGGATCTTATTGATCCATCTAACATCTTATTATTATCTCCTTTTGTCAAGAAATAATACGTGTTATTTATGTATTTTTTATCCACTATCCGATGTATGATAATTGTACCGTTAGGAACCACCCAAAAGAGTGGATCTGAACCTTGTGCTATGTAATATTCTGGTCCCTTAATTACAGCAATGTCTCCTGAATGAAAGCCAGCATTTATGTTAGCAGGATTTTTTTTAATTGTAAAAACAATATCTCCTTGAAAAAAAGTGGGATTCATTGATCCACCTTGAATTATATAAATAGAATTACCAAAAAAAAGAAAAATTATTGTCATTATCGTAAAAACAGCTATTAAATTTATTTGAATTACATTTATCAATTTTCTCATTAAAAAACAATTAATAAATATCTATTTAAATTTCTATTTTTTTGGTGTTAATGAAAATTGTGAAAAATCAATAATTTAAGATTAATCTAAAATAGTAAAACTCGTACTTTTTATAATTGTATTAATAAAAATATTGGATTTATCATGAAATTTTAGAATTATTTTTAGAGAAAAAAGCGAGATGTGCTAATGATTTTATCCATTCGCCAAAATCTTTTTCTATTATTTAAGCATTTTCTCCCTTTTTTCTCTTTTAATTTTCCATATCTTCTCAGCAAACAAAATTTTAGTTAATTTTCAACATTCTTAAAGTAAAGAATTTGATAATCAAATTATTGTGAATGGATAATAAGTTATGAAAAATCCAAATTTTTAATTAAAATTAATAATTAATTCTAAACAAATATTCAAATAATATTATTGCGATTATTAAGAAGGGAACAAAAATGGCAAGACCGTCGCCATTAGAAATATATGCGTTATTAGATAAATCCAACTGCAAGGACTGTGGATATGATACTTGCATGGCGTTCGCAACAGATTTACTAGAGAGAAAAGTAAGGGTTAAAGACTGCACTCATTTAATGAATGACCCAAAGCAGGCAAAAAACAGAGAAAAATTGATTAAAATGATTACTCCTCCTCAAAAAGAAGTAATTATCGGAGTGGGTGATAGACAAGTGATTGTTGGGGGAGAAGAAGTTTTAATGCGCCATCAATTAACATTCTATAACGAAACTGCTATTTTCATTGAATTAGAAGATGATGATCCAGATTTAGAGGAAAATGCTAAATATCTTAATGATTTAAAAGTTGAAAGAATTGGAGAAGTATTAAGGATTAATGGAATATGTTTAAGAAACGTATCTAATGATAAAGAACAATTCAAGTTAGCAGCCAAAAAACTAACAGAAATTTCAAATCTTCCAGTAATGTTGTGTAGTTTAAACCCTGATGCATTATTAGCTGCTGCCGATGAAATAAAAGATAAAAAACCTTTACTTTATGCAGCTACGAAAGATAATTGGGAAAAAATAGGAACTTATGCCGTTCAGAATAATTTACCGATTGTTGCAGTATCCACCAATTTAGATGAATTAATGTCGCTATCTGCGACTTTACAAAAATTGGGAGTGAAAGAAATTGTTTTGGATGCTGGAACATATTACGGATCAGGAAATTTATCAGTGACTTATGATAATATCATCCAATTACGAACAGCAGCTATAGATAAAGAAGATCCAAATGCTGGTTGGCCAGTTATGGGAGTACCTGCTGCATATTGGTCTCAAGTAAAGATTGAAGACAAGGATGAATTATGGCAGCATCAATATGAAGAAGTCATAATGGCTGCATTAATGGAGTCAATTGATACGAATCTCATCGTTTTGCATACTGGAAAGAAAAAAGAAGATATATGGGCATTATTAGCTTTAATGACGTTAAGACAAAGTATATTTAGCGATCCAAGAATTTATCCTGCAGTGGATCCTGGTTTATATAAAATCGGTGAACCAGATGAATGGGCGCCCATATTTGTCACCAGCAATTACAGAATGACAAAAATTCCTGTAGAACAAGATCTTAAAGGTGCTAATATCGATTGTTGGCTACTTGTAGTCGATACTGAAGGAATTGGAATCGAAAGTGCTGTTGCTGGAGGTCAATTTAGTGCTAGCGGAATTGCAGAAGCCGTAAAGGAATACAAACCTTTTGAAAAAGTAAAACATCGAGTCTTAATAATCCCAGGTATGGCTGCAAGATTAAGTGGAGCATTAGAAGATGAAGCTGATGCATTTGTTGTGGTCGGTCCAAGAGATAGCTCGGGAATACCAAAATTCATGCAAACCCAATGGAAACCAAAAGAATTCATGAAAGAATATGAATCTTGGAAAAAATAATTATAAACTTTAATTAATCCCTTTTTATATTTTTCTTTTAATTTTCAGGAATTTTAAGATAACGTGGGAATTATTAACTTATTTTATTAATGTATTAATTATTTCAATAGTTATATCCTTGACACTCCTTACTATGATTGTTTCTTTTTCTTTGTATTTTAATAAATCTTCTGCTGAGTGATTGCCAGTTAAAACTCCAATAAAAGGACAATTTAAATTGGTCGCTAACATTGCATCCTTAGGATGATCTCCAATTATAATAACTCGATATTCGGGATATTTTTTCTTCAAAATTAGTTTTATGGAAGGATCAAGCTTTCCCAATATTCTCCTATCTTCAGTTTCTCCAATAACATAATCAAAGAAATTATTAATTTTTAAAATCTTTAATATTTTTTCTGCCATTTCTTGCTTTTTAGAAGTAATGACTCCCATTAAGAATGAATATGCTTTGAATTCTTCTAATTTTATTTTTATTCCTGGTAATAAACGAGCTTGATAAATACCTTTTTTACCATAATATTCTCGAAAAGCTTTAACTAATTCTGATGTATTTTTATTAGAAATTTTTGAAAACATTTCATCTAATGGTAAACCTATCATCTTCTCTATTTGGAAATCATTAATCTTGCCCAACTTAAATTTTTTCAAAGCAAAATTAAAAGAATTAATAATTCCTTTTCTATTATTGATTAAAGTATTATCTAAATCAAAACTCAATATTACTTTTTTATTATTTAACATTCTAATGTTGAACAAACCATCAAAATTAACAAGTTTTATTATTTTATTAAGAATAAAAAATGAAAATAAAATAAATTTAAAATTCTACATATATATAGTTAAAAGCGGATCGCCTAAAATGGTCATCCCAAGAGAATCATTCCAATGGTTAAATGTAATTAATTCGTGATTATGAAACCACGTTTTAAATGCTTCTCCAATTGTTTTCCCAGATTTTAATGAATCATAAAATGGTTGATATAAAAACATTCCGCCTGAACGAGAAGAACCAATAACTGCCAAAGTATTATTTGAAAACAAATAATGAGTGCCCATATTGTCAATTTTAGTAAAATTGCAAGCAAAGCAAGCAAACAAGTTGTAAAATAGCGGTTTAGTATATAAATTGTATATTTCTGTATAATTTAAAGGATGTACGGTGTAAAAAGGAAAAGAAGGAGATGGCTTATGAAATTGATGCTCATAATCCCATGAGTGCACCATTAGATGCACGAATTCATAAGTTCTATTTGATAATTGATATTTATAATCCGTTGGAGCTGTTATATAATTATTATCTATCATTGTAATATTAGAATATGCTGTAAAATTACTCAACCATTCATTAGAGTAAGCAGACCAGTCATCATCAATATATAATAAGGCAGAATGGGATCTATTCAATATATTCGTTCTATATTCATGATTTCTCTTAAAGTAATTTTTTAAGGCTTTAACATGATTAATTCCACTTATAGGATAAGGATTAATTCTTCCTAAAAATATATCAGGTAAAACATCTCCGGTACCATTTGTATGGATCTCATATATTAAATCTCCATCTGGATCGGTCCAATTTCCATCTAAATCTGTTAAAAATAAATCACAGGGGTATTTAAAATTGCCCCATCCTGAAACATAATGCGTTCTAAAAGCTGCTGGAAATGTTCCAATCAAAACAACACCTTTAAAATCTGTACGATTCAGACTAGCATTTAATATATCGTTTTTAAAGTAACTACATTGAAAATGGATCAATTTATTATGTCTACAGAAAAACCTTGATTACTTACATCATTTTTATATTGTTCTACTTGATTATAGATTTGTGAATATATAGCACTATTAACATATATCCTAATGTACCCTACCGATTGCTCTGTTTGCTGTTTTAAAGAGTTTAAAATAAATGGTAATGCAATAGAAAATCCAACTAAAATAAATCCTATTATAAGAATGAGTTTTAACTCCTTTTTAATTGGAATCACCAGATTGATTAATTTCTGAATTTAATTAAAGATAATTTTAATTTTCATAATTATAAAGTTAATCTTTTTATAACGAATTAAATAATTCAGCATTCAATTTTGAATTACTTACCAAGATCTCTCATAAATTTATATTCTAAAAAAAGATTAACCTTTCATACTAAATTAATTAATTCGTTGTATATTATTAAAAATTATCTGATAAAATTTTTATTTTTTTGAAAAATAGTTAAAAAATTTTTTATTTTTAATTTTTTAGTTTAAATCCCTTGAATAACTTGAGTAAATAAAGTATTTCTTCAGAACCAGAAATCAACCTTTGAATATCTAATGGAAATTTATCAAATTCTACTTTTTCTCCATTAAGTACCCATTCAATTATTAAATTAACAAATTTCTTATATTTTTTTACCGCATGCGTATTAAATTCAATTTCCAAAAGAATTTTTTTCGCTTTTTCAATTTTTCCATTTAATATGGAAGATATTGCAGCTAATATGTAAGATTGAACTATGTGAGATTTTCCAATTTTTTTTAAATTAGCTGCTTTATAATAATATTTATAAACGTTTCGAACCATCTCATTTACTAAAAAATCTTTAGCAGTATCTAATTCTTGATAAAATTTTATGCTTTCCAAAATTAACGTAGCTGCCGTATAGAATTGCTTATTTTTCAGACCATTTTTTGCAATCTTATTCAAACCACGAATAATTTGATTAAATAAACCAAATCTGTTATATTCTAATTGACCATCAACTGCAATATCATAAGCATTTAAATAGCTCTCAGTAGAATCATTAACATTATTGGATTTCCAATAATTATCGCCTGCCTTAATATAATTTTTATAAGCCATCTCAAGGTTTCCTAATTCTTTAAATGTAGCAGCTGCATTAAAAAAATTCAGTCCTGCTTCTTCAAATTTTTTAATTTTTTCGCAATAATTTCCTGCTAACATGAAACACGAAGCAGATTCAATTAAATTGTTATTTATTTCTTGATAACATAATGCTGCCCCTCTATAATATCTAGCAATTTTTTGGAAATTTTCTTGCGTTTTTTCTAACTGTTCAGCTAAATTTATGTATGCACTTGCTTCTTTTTTTGAAAAGTCAACAAAACCATCCTCATCATTAATTAATTGATACATCTTTTTAAGAACTTGAGATAATTCCGCTATACCTAAATAATCATTTTTTTCTTCGCATTTTTCGAATAAATTGATAAAATATTCAATTCCATCTAATATAATCTCAGTTGCTTTTTTATAATCATCTAATTCTTTAAAACACGTTGCTATTTGCTGATAAGAGTAAGATAATATATCGAGATACCCTTGGGTTTTAGCTATTTCGATGGTCAAATCAAGAAATGCCGCTGCTTTCTTAAAATCCGCTATCCTAATATATAATTCTGCTAAAATTTGATAATTTTGAGCTAAAGTTTTATTCTTACCAAATTCTTTTAATAATTTGCTTTCTTGTTTTAAAAAATTAATACTATTTAGAATATTTTTTCTCTCTAATTTTGGATTATTAAATTTATTCTTTTGTAAATCTGCAATCCTAATGTATACTTGAGCAATTTCATGAAATTTAGCTTGAAGTCTTAAAAAATTTATTGATTTTTCCCAATACTTATTTACTTCATTATATAAGCTTAAAGCTTTTTCCATATCTAGTTCTTCTATTAAGGAGGCAACAGAATATAAAAATTCTCCAGCTTCAAAAAATTCTTCTGATTCAGCAATCTGAATGGCATAATTTATAGACTCTTCTACTATATTATTAATGAGATTTTCAATTTCTTGTTGTGATTCTATAGAATCTATAGATAGAATTATTCTACGAAATTTTTCCAAATATTCGCTATATTCGCTGTAGTTTTCTTGAAGTATGAAACACCAACCTCTTACTAAACTTTAGCTTTTGATTAATAGAATTACGAAAAACATAAAAAGATCTCTAATTTATGTTTGATTAATAATCATTGTCTCTAATTAATTTATTGTAAATCATTATTAAAAGTTTAAAATCTTAAAAATTAATTTTAAATATTAAAATAGTTTTAATATTAATAATTAAAATAATTATCTTATTAAATAATAGGTGGTTAAAAATAAAACAAACAACTGAATTGCTTGAAACGGGAATTTATAAGACTTTTACTCCTGATAAAAAAATATTAGTAAAGGATCTCCTCAAAGAATTAAATTTAGAGGGTAAATATTTCGGAATTTTAGTAAATGGCAAGAAAGCTACTGAAGATACGATAATCAATGAAAATGATGAAGTAGTCATTTTACCTCACATTGCTGGTGGCTTATAGGTTAAAAAACTTTTAATTAAAAAAAGGAGTAAAAAATTCATAATTTCCTTTAATTTTGAATTTTTAAAATTTTTAATAAATCATTTTATAGAAATTTTCATTAAATCTTCAGCTAAAATCGTATTTGGAAAGACTTTTTTAGCGTCATCAAGTAGTTTTTGCGCATCCTCTTGATATCTAGAAGAAATATGTGTCAGAATTAATTTTTTAGCATTCATTTCCTTAGCGATATTTGCAGCATCGATAGATGTGGAATGTTTTTTTTCCCTAGCAACATCTTCTAAATCGCTTGAAAAAGTTGCTTCATGGATTAAAACATCAGCATCTTTCCCTAACTTAACTAAATTTTCACACGGGCCAGTATCTCCAGAATAAACAATCTTTCTTCCGGGTCTAGAAGGACCAACGATCCCTTCTTTCAAGGGATCAATCAACCTCCCTTTAAATTTTATCGTTTTTCCTTCATGCATTAATTTCCAAAGATAACTTTCTGGAATTCCTAATTCTTTAGCTCTCTCTGGGTTAAATTTCCCAGGTCTAGGTTTTTCTTCAAAAGAATAACCAAACGTAAGAACAGAATGCTCTACAATAGTAAATTTTAGAAAATATCTCTTGGTCTCTAATATTATGTTGTCGTTAATTTCAATTTCTTCCCATGAATCATTTGAAACAAATCCTTTATAAACGAGAAGGTTATTATTTTTTACTTCTATTTCAATGATTTTTAGAGGATATTCGGCCTTTAATCCTAAGATTTTAGCATGTAAAAACAAATATAAAAAAAGACCTTTAGGTCCAATAATAGTGAGTGGAGCAGTTCTTCCAATGAGACCAAAACGAAAAAGTAAACCAGGTAGGCCTATAATATGATCTCCATGAAAATGAGAAATTAATATTTTTAAAGGTTTATTAAATTTAATTCCAGCTTCAGCCATTCTCCTTTGTAAATCTTCTCCACAATCAAAAATGAAAATTTCATTTCTATATCGTAATGCTATTGAAGGGAGATTTCTCTCTCTTATAGGAATGGCTGCAGAAGACCCTAATATAATTAAATCCATGGTTCTTCAAGTATTTTTTACTTGCTTTTTCTTAATTGAGCGATTTCAATACGTTGTTGGATGTTCTGTTTGGTAAGCTCATCAACCAAACTTTTTAATTCTTGCACTTTTAACTTTAATTCTGGAATTTCGCTTCCAGTTTCTCTAAACAAATCGATTGTTGTAGAAAAACTTGATTCTAACCTTTTTTCTAATTCAATAATTCGATTATCCTTGAATTTTAATCTGGCTTGCAATTCTTCTAACTTTTTTTTCATGTTGATTGCTTCATTTTTAATGGTCAATAATTCACTTTCTTTTGTTTTTAGCTCTTCTCTCAATTGATTTAATTCTCCATTTACAATCGCATTTTCGCTATGCTTGGTTTTTTCCTGCTCCAATTTCGTCCCTTTCTTCAAACTTTTTTGATATTGAATGTTTCTCTGTCGTTCCTTTTGTAATTGTTCTTGTAAAAATTGAATTTGAGCTTTTGACTTGTTTAATTTACTCTTTAATTCTTCGATAACTTCGGACATCGTGGAAGAAT
>Ga0190334_1000717_pt1 | contig 15451 bp, 19 predicted proteins | sample 48720478_MG_FD_161270 | JGI IMG/M metagenome (GOLD analysis project Ga0190334, IMG submission 161270) | Hydrothermal vent sediment bacterial communities from Southern Trench, Guaymas Basin, Mexico - 4872-04-7-8_MG | ecosystem: Environmental > Aquatic > Marine > Hydrothermal vents > Sediment ...
TCATTCATAAATTTTAGCGATTTCCAAAATTTTGTTTTCCTCCAAGGGTTTTCCGATGATTTGCAAACCGACGGGAAGATTATTTTTATTTGCTATGGGCACAGATACGGCCGGCAAACCAGCTAAGTTTACGGACGAAGTAAAAATATCCGCCAAATACATTGAAAGGGGGTCTTTGGTTCTCTGGCCGAATTTAAAGGCAGGGGTTGGAGAAACAGGAGTAAAGACAAGGTCAACTTTTTTAAAAGCCCTTTCAAAATCCTGTTTAATTAAAGTTCTAACTTTTTCTGCTTTCAAGTAATAAGCATCGTAATAACCGGCGGAAAGGGCATAGGTTCCCAGCATAATTCTTCTTTTGACCTCATCTCCAAACCCTTCTGCTCTGGTTTTCAAATAAACCTCTAATAAACTTTTGGCTTTTGAGATTTGACTTTTGACTTTTGAATATCCATACTTTATTCCGTCATACCTGGCTAAATTAGCTGAAGCTTCAGATACAGCAATAAGATAATAAGTTGGTATCACATACTCTGTATGAGGCAAACTGATTTCAATAACTTTAGCCCCTCTCTCTTCTATCTCCCCTATCGCTTTTTTAACTGCTTCTTCCACGCCCTTATCCATGCCCTTTATAAAGTATTCTTTGGGAACGCCGATGCGTAAATTTTGAATTTTGAATTTTGTATTCTGAATTTTAGATTCAACACTTGTAGGATCTTTCTCGTCCTTGCCGCAAATTGATTCAAATATAATCCGGGCATCTTCCGCTGTTTTGGTTATCGGACCTATTTGGTCCAAAGAAGAAGCAAAAGCGACCAAGCCATAACGAGAAACAGCACCATAAGTCGGCTTCAAACCGACAACTCCGCAAAAACAAGCCGGCTGACGAATAGAACCTCCTGTATCAGAACCCAAAGAAGCTAAACACAAATCTCCAGCTACGGCTGCCGCTGATCCTCCAGAAGAACCGCCCGGCACTCTTTCCTTGTCATAAGGATTTTTAGTCGGAAAGAAACCAGAATATTCTGTAGAAGCCCCCATGGCAAACTCGTCTAAATTTGTCTTTCCCAAAATAACTGCTCCCAGGTCTTTTATTTTTCTAATACAGGTTGCGTCGTAAAGAGCTGTATAATTCTCTAAAATTTTAGAAGCGCAAGTTGCCCTAACTCCTTTAACCAGAATGTTATCCTTAACCGCTATGGGCACTCCGGCTAAAATAGGAAGTTTAGCCCCTTTAGAAATTAAATCATCTACTCTTTTTGCCTGCTCTACGGCCAATTCTTCTGTGATTGTTAAAAAGGCGGAAATTTCTTTATCGTCTTTCCTAATTTTATCCAAATAAGCCCTGGTTAATTCCAAGGAAGAAAATTTTTTCTTCAATAAGCTCTCACGGACTTTAGTAATAGTTAATTCGCGAAGTTCCACAAATCAAAAAACAGTGAACAAAGAACAGAGAACAATCAAGATATTGTTCATCGTTCATTGTTCATTGCAGTATTGCTTTAACCTTAAAATATTTTTCTTTTTTATCCGGCGCGGCTTCAATTATTTTGTCTACGACTTTCGGATCTTCCGAATCTGCTATATCTTCCCTCATAACCTTTATCTTTTTTTCAATGTGAAAAGTCGGCTCTACTTTCTCTGTGTCTATCTTTTTTAAAATGTCAAAATAATCCAAAATTGAGGAAAGTTCACGCTGAAATTTCTTAAGCTCTTTTTCGCTTAGCTCAATTCTCGCTAACTTCGCAATATGTCTAACTTGTTCTTTGGTTATCATATTATTTTGGCGGAGCCATCTCTTCTGCTTCTGTCAAAATATCCCTGAGTTCATCCAACTTTTCCAAAACCATTCCTGCTCCCCTGACCATTGCTGTCATTGGATCTTCAATTATCTTGGTAGGAATCTTTACCTCTTCTTGAATTAAAACATCCAAACCTTCCAGCAAACTTCCTCCGCCCGTTAAAAAAATACCTTTAGCCATAATATCTGCCAAAAGCTCCGGAGGAGTTTCCTCAACCGTAGTTTTAATTGCGTTAACGATCTGCTTTACCGACCTTTCCATCGCCCTTCTAATATCTTCGTCATTGACCAAAATTTCCTCCGGCAAGCCGGTAATTAGGTTTCTGCCCCTTAGGGGCATCTCTTTTTTTTCTTTTAAAGGATAAGCAGAACCAATTCCAATCTTAACTTCTTCCGCTCCCCTTTCGCCGATTAGAAGTTTATATTCTTCCTGGGCAAATTGAATTATGTCTTCTGAAAGTTTATCGCCGGCAATTCTTAAACTTTTAGCTAAAACGATTCCTCCGAGAGAAATTACAGCTACCTCGGTTGTCCCGCCGCCGATATCTACGATGAAATTCCCTCCTGCTTCCTGAACATCCAAACGAGCGCCAATAGCAGCTGCCATTGGTTCCTCAATTAAAAAAACCTCTCTGGCTCCCGCATTTTTGGTAGCGTCCCTAACAGCTTTTTTCTCAACTTCTGTTACCCCATAGGGGATTCCCACGATTACTCTAGGTCTCGGCCCTATAATAAATTTTCTTTTATGAACTTTCTCAATAAAATATTTAAGCATCTGCTCTGTCACCTCAAAATCCGAAACCACCCCTTTTACTAAGGGTCTGGTGGCAATAATATGGGCCGGGGTCCGGCCAACCATTTTTTTTGCCTCTTCCCCAATCGCCAAAACCTGGCCTGTCTTTTGATTTATAGCCACAACCGAGGGTTCGTTTATAACAATACCCTTTCCTTGAACATAAACTAAAGAATTGGCCGTTCCTAAATCAATGCCTATGTTATGCGAGATATATGAGAAAACTTTATCAAGCATGGCCTCTTTTCTTTTCTTTTTTTAACCTCAATTGAATTTTTTTTCAAGGTTTTTTCTGAAACAATAATTCTCGTTGGAATGCCGATTAGGTCGGCTTCGGCAAATTTTTCTCCAGCGCTGACATCCTCTCTATCATCATATAATACCTCTTCCAATTTTTTATACAACTTTTCGGCAGCTTGTTTTACTCTTTTGCTACTTTCAATCTGAATCAAGTGAAACTTGAATGGAGCTATCTCTTCTGGCCAAATAATCCCTTTATCGTCATAATTATGCTCAACAATAGCTGCTAGTAAGCGGGAAAGTCCTATGCCGTAACAACCCATTATAACCGGCTTTTCTTTTCCGTCTTTATCTCTGAATCTTAACCCAAAGGGCAAAGAATATCTATCGCCCAGCTTAAAAATGTTGCCCACTTCTACTCCTTTTTCCTTTTTAAATTTTGAACAATTACATTCTGGACATTTTTTAAAATCGCTTTTTACCTCCCTATTAATGGCTAAATTGCATTTTGAACAAACATATAAAATATCCTCGCCCGCCTCTGTGGGAGCTTGGTATTCATGAGAATATTTGGAAAAAGTCCCGCCAGAAGCCAAGGTTTTGTAGACTCTTATTCCACATCTTTTAAATATCTTTAAATAGGCGCGAGCTACTTTTTGGTAATATCTGTCCAGATCTTTTTCCTCTCTATGAAAAGAATAAAGGTCTTTCATTAAAAATTCTCTGGTTCTTAAAAGACCTGATTTTACCCTTAACTCGTTTCTGAATTTGGTTTGAATTTGGAATAAATAAAAAGGCAGGTCTTTATAAGAAAGAATTATCTTCTTTGCCAAGGGTGATATAATTTCTTCGTGAGTCGGCCCTAAGGCATATTCTTTTTTATTGACTCCCCTTAATTTGAAAAGAGCACCAAAGTTATTCCATCTTCCTGTTTTCTCCCAATTTTCTTTAGGCGTTAGGGCTGGCATTAAAATTTCCTGGCCGTTGATTAGAACCATCTCTTCTCTAATTATCTTCTCTATCCTTTTTAAAACTCTCAAACCTAAAGGCAAAAAAGTATAAGAGCCAGCGCCGGCCATATCAATAAAACCAGCTCTTACTAAAAGAATATTAGAGAAGGCTTCTATTTTTTTTGGTTTCTTTTTTAGGGTTTTATAAAAAAGCTCTGATTGGCGCATAATAAATTAAATTAAATGACTTATATCTCTTATGGTAATCCATACCATCAAAGCAATAAACAGATAAAAGAAAACAGCGCTTACCCTTTGAATGACCTTTTGATCCAAGGGTTTGCCCCGCAGTTTTTCAATAACCATAAATAAGAACCATCCTCCGTCAAGAGCCGGAATTGGCAAAATATTAATCAGTGCCAAATGGATGCTAATCAGGGCTATAAATTGCAAAAAATAAGTTAGTCCCAAACCTCCGATATCAACGAATAACTCAAAAATTTTCACCGGCCCCCCGATCTCCACTCCCGGGGGCAAACCCTTGCCGGAAAACAAACTTCCCAAAACCATAATCCAGCTTTTAATTAAAAGCCAAGTTAATTGTCCCGTAAGCCAAATTCCCCTTATGGGGGCTTGATACCAAGGATAAGTTTTTAAAGCTGTCCTTACCAAAGCCACCCCCATCGGCCCCTCTTCGCTCGGCGCGGAAAGACGCGGAACTAAAGAAACGTCAAAAACATCTCCCCCTCTCTGAATTGTCAAAGTAATCTCCTGCCCCTTGTACTCTTCGGTAAGCTCCTGAATCTCTCTTACTTTATTAACCGGAAACTGAAAATTGGAAACTGAAAATTCTCTAATTATATCTCCTATTTCTAATCCTGCTTCTTCTGCCGGCGAACCCGGAACCACGGATACAATCTGCACCTTTGGATTAACTAAATTGCCTTCTACATCATCATCCACCATTTTTGGTATCCCGGTTGCCGCCACAATAGTTAAAATAACAGCCGCGGCGAGCCAAAAAGAAAACACCCCTCCTAAAATAATTAAAGCTCTCTGCCAAAAAGGTTTTTGACTAAAACTTTCTGGTCGGGTTATTTCCTCCTCCTGGCCATAAATTTTAACAAAACCGCCAAAGGGTAAGAGGTTTAAAGAATAAATTGTCTCTCCTATTTTTTTGCCAAAAATACGAGGGGGATAACCTAAGCCAAATTCCTCGACCTTAACGCCGAATTTTTTAGCTAAAATAAAATGGCCAAATTCGTGAAGAATTATCAAGACAACAAGAGATATAAACGCGGTAATGATTATTAAAAACATATTATTCCATTATTTCTTTTTTCTTGCGCTCCCCCGCTTCCTCAATTTTCTTATTATATTGGTCTATCAACTCCTGTAATTTATCTTTAGCCCTAAACTTGTCATCTTCTCTAATTTCGCCCGATTTGGTTTTTTCCTGAATTTCGTCCCACGCCTTCTGCCGCCACCTTCTAATGGTTTTGCGGGTTTCTTCTTGCTTTTCGGATAGAAGCCTTAATAAACTCTTCCTGTATTCCTCTGAAAGCGGAGGCAAAGAAATTCGTATCGTTTCTTTGTCAATAACCGGCGAAACTCCAATACTTGATTGAGAAATCGCTTTTTCGATTTGCTCAATATATGACCTATCCCACGGTTGAATAACAATGTCTTTAGGAGAAGGAGAAGAAATGGCGGCTAATTGCTTTAAAGGCATCTTTTGACCAAAGCATTCCACTATAATATCTTCAACCAAAGAAACAGAAGCTCTTCCTGCCCGAATCTTAACTAATTCTCTCTCAAAAAAACCCATTGCCTTTTCCATTTCCGGTTTAATTTTCTCAATAATTTGGTTATAATCCTCCATTATCTTCAATATATCATAAAGCCGCCAAAAATAAAAGGAACTAAAACTCCTATGCGGGAGTTTTAGTTCTCCTCAATATCCTCTCAACAAATCCTCACAATTGCATCAATAAAATTTCTAAAGCCATGCGAGAATTAACATTGGTGGCGGAAATTAAGGTTTTGGTTAATTGGATTTGATTCAAAATATCCTTCAGCTTAACTAAAGAGTATGAATTAAACTCTTTTATTTCTTTCCCCCGAAGACGAATTAATAGAATTTCTCTAAAATATCTCAACCAAGCGTCTAAAACCTCTTCTAAATTCTCTTTTGAAATATCTTTAGCATATTGAAATCGTGCGGCTAAATCTGAATTACTGATTGAAATCAATTCTTTTGGTTCTTCTATTTTAGATTTCTCTGCGGAATAAAATCTAATTTTCTGAACCCTTGACAAAATTGTTGACAAAAGAAGTTGAGGATATTCTGTTATTAAAATCAAGAAGGTTTTTTTTCTTGGTTCTTCAAGGAATTTTAAAAAACAATTCTGGGCCTCGGAAGTCATTAAATGGGCTTTGTTTATAACAGCCATTTTAAAATCTGCCGCATATGGTTTAAAAGAAAGTTTTTCTATTAAATTCCTTATCTGATTAATCTGAATTTCCCTTCCCGTCGGTTCGACCAAAACAAAATCAGGAGGATTAGCGGCACCGATAAAAAATTTAGCAAATTCAACGCTAAAATCTCTCTTTCCTAAACCTTTCTGGCCATAAAATAAAAGAGCGTGGGGCAGTTTTCCCAGCTCTGCTGACTTAACCAAAAAATCCCATTGTTTTTTGTGATTTATAATCATATTATTTTTTTGTCATTATGCTCTTTTTATATACCTCTAAGTTATCTAAAACAAGTCCTGTACCCTTAGCCACGCAAAGCAAAGGATCTTCTGCCACGAAACAAGGAACGCCTATTGACCGAACAATAAGCTCATCAAGATTACGAAGCAAAGCCCCTCCGCCGGATATAATCATTCCTTTGTCCATAATATCTGCTGACAGCTCCGGAGGAGTGTCTCTTAAAACAGCTTTAACAACTTGAATAATTTCGGACAATCTTTCTGAAATTGCCTCACAAACTTCGTTGGAAGAAATTTTAATGTTTTGGGGAAGTCCAGAAATTAAATCTCTACCCCGAATTTCTATTTCTCTTTCTTCTTTTTCCGGAAGGGCTGTCCCTATTTTAATTTTTATTTCTTCCGCTGTTTGTCCGCCAATCGCTAAATTATACTTTTTCTTAATAAAATCCGCAATTGCTTGGTCCATCTTATCTCCGGCCACTCTAAGAGAGTGAGCTGTCACAATCCCTCCAAGAGAAATCACAGCTACCTCTGAAGTCCCTCCTCCAATATCAATAATCATATGACCCGAACAAGAACTAATGGGAATTCCTGCTCCAATCGCGGCTAAAATCGGCTCTTTAGCGACGTAAACCCCCCTGGCTCCGGCAACGCTGCCCGCTTCAATAACAGCTCTTTTTTCAGTTGAAGTAATACCTGCCGGAACTCCAACCAACAAATCCGGCTTTAAAAACCTGAACCATTTGGCTGTTCTTTTTATGAAATATTTCAACATCGCCTCCGTAACTCTGTAATCTGCGATAACCCCATCTTTTAAGGGTCTGTAAATTCTAATGGCGTCAGGAGTTCTTCCAGTCATTTCTTTTGCTTCCTGTCCAATAGCTAAAATTTTATTTTCATCCAAACTAACCGCCACAACAGAGGGCTCCTGCAAAACCACTCCTTTTTGAGGAACAAAAACAACGGAGTTGCAAGTGCCGAGGTCGATGCCGATTTTTTTTATAAACATAATAATAATTCAAAACGCAAAATGCAAAAATTAAAATGATAAATCAAAATTCAAAAAGGATCAAATAATTTTGAATTTTTAAATTTGCATTTTGCATTTTGATTTTTGATTTTTGAATTAACTCTCTTTATATCCGCGCCCAATTTCTGCAGACGTTCTTCAATCCGTTCATATCCCCGATCGATCTGATAAATATTATTAATTACGGTCTCCCCTTCAGCTATCAAACCGGCTACAATCAGGGCTGCTCCCGCTCTTAAATCCGGGCTAGGAATTTTAATTCCATGGAGTTTTGCCGGCCCATAAACAATTGCTCGGTGAGGACCGCGAAAAAGAATCTCTGCTCCCATTTTATTCAATTCTTTCAAATATTTCAAACGCCCCTCAAACAAAGGGTCGTGAATTAAACTCGCTCCTCTTGTTTGAGTTGCCAAAACTCCAAGTTCCGGCTGTAGGTCTGTATGAATTCCGGGATAGGGCAAGCTCTGAATCTTGTCTATCTTAAGCTGACCGGAGGGCAAGATTTTAATCGTTTCTTTGTTTAAAATTTTAAATTTAGCTCCAAAATCTTTTAATTTTTTCAAAAAAAGATCTAAAAATTCAAGCTGGGCCCTCTTAATTAAAACTTCGCCCTTTGTGGCTAAGGCAGCTACAATAAAAGTGCCTGTTTCAATAGGGTCTGAAATCAGGGTGTGTTTAAAGCCCTTAAGTTTTTTAACTCCCCCAATCTCAAAAGAATGAATTCCAGCTTGCCTTATCCTTGCTCCCATTTTCCTTAGAACTTTAATCAACTCTTGAACCTGATAATCGCAATCTGCAATTTTTAAAACTACTTTTTGGGGATTATTTGCCAAAAAAAGCAAAATATTCTCCGTCGCAGTAACAGAAAACTCTCTAAGGACTATTTCTTTTGCCGCTTCTTTTCTCTTTTTAAAATAATAAAAATTGTTTTTCTTAGAAACCTCAATTCCTGCTTGTTCAAAAACATCTAAGTGGGTATCAATTGGACGAGCTCCGATTAAACAACCTCCGGGAGGAGGAAATTTTAACTTTTTAAATCTTACCAAAAGAGGACCTAACAGCAAAATTGAACCCCGAAAACAGCCGATTAAATCAAAGGGGATTTTTGAAGAATTAACTTTGGAACAATTTATTTTGATTTTTCTTTGACCCTGCCAAACAAGCTTAGCCCCCATTTTCTCTAAAATCTCAAGCATTCTATAAACATCCTCAATCAAAGGCAAATTAGAAATTTGGCAATCTTTTTTTGTTAAAATACAAGCCGCTAAAATTGGAAAAGCAGCATTTTTCGCTCCTCTTATTTCCACTTCTCCTCGCAGGGGCCTGCCTCCATGTATAACAAACTTCTCTGCCATATACTATATCTTAAACTAAATTCTTGGACTTGGCAAGTTATAGGAATTAAGGTAAAATGAAACAACGACATGACTTATAAAAAGAGAACTCTTTTGTTTTTGGGGCTAATGGTGCTTTTTTTAATTGTGGCCCCTTCAGCTGTTCTATATTCTTTGGGTTGGCGTTTTGACTGGGAAACAAAAAAGATAATTCAACCCGGGCTTTTTTATTTCAAAACCTGGCCTAAAAATGCTGATGTCTATCTTAACGGCAAATTTAGAAAAAAAACAGACCTTTTCTTCGGTTCTATTTTAATCGAAAATCTAAGGCCCCAAAAATATAATGTTGAAATTAAAAAAACAGGATATCATACCTGGCAGAAAAACTTAGAAATTAAAAAAAGAAAGGTTACAGAAGCAAAAAATATTATTTTGATACGCCAAAACCCAAGATTTGATCTAATATCTAAAAATATAGAGGATTTTTTCTTTTCTCCAGACAAAAAAAAGATAATCTTGAAAGAAAGAAACGAACAAGGTTGGGATCTAAAACTCTTTGAAACAGATAAAAATGTCAAAAGTCATCTTCTTTCAAAAGACGATATTTCAAAAGAAAAAGTGCAAATAATTGATTTAGAATTTTCGCCAGATTCCAAAAAGATACTGCTTGAATTTGGGGTAAAAGAAAAAGTAAAACATTATCTTTTGGAATTAGATAAAAGTCCTCCCGCCCTTGTTTCTCTTGGATTTTTAGCAAAACCAGAAGAATTTTTCTTGGAATCTCCCTTAAAAAAAGAGGTAATTAACTTTGCTGTTTTAAACAAAGACATTTATTATCTTGATAAAAATGGATTTCTTTGGAAAAACGAACAAAGATTAAATATAATTCCTCTTGAAATTAAACAAGAAACAAAGTACCAAATAACAGTTTCTGAAACCGCCATTCTTTTAGAAGAAGGAAATACCTTATATATTTTTAATAAAGAAGAAAGGTCTTTTAAAAAATTGTTTGAACCTATTGAAAAATTCAAGTTTTCCCCGGATTTAAAAAAATTGGCTTATGCCAATGGTCATGAAATCTGGGTTTTATTTTTAGAAAAAATTATAGATATGCCCCAAAAAGAAAAGGGCGAAAAATTATTTATAACCAGGTTTTCGGAAAAAATAGAAAATATCTTTTGGTATACAAATCACTACTTGGTTTTTAATGTCGGAAATAAAATAAAAGTCGCTGAAATCGACGACAGAGATAAAATAAATATCATAGATTTAACAGAATTCAAAAACCCCAGAATTTTTTGGGCAGATAAAAAAATTTATGTTTTATCCCAGGAGAACCTCTATGTCTCAGAAGAACTAATCCCCTGAATTTTTTCCTTGAAATCTTCCCAGTTCATCTCATTCGACTCGCCCATATCGCAGACCTCTCTAAACTGGCAGTACTGACATTGCCAGTTTTCCGGATAGTCGGATAAACGCTGGGGAACAATACCAGAATCTATTTGAGTTCTAAGTTTTGCTAATTGCTTTAAAAGATTCTCTGCTTGAACTTTATTATAACTAACTAAAAATTCCTTTAGCTCTAATTTGTCTTTGTCCACATAAAGTAAAATGCCTTTTGGAATCTTAAAATAATGCAAATAAAGTTGAAGTTGTTCCACATTTTCTGGTTTTGGCTGCAAAAGATTCTTAAAAATCATACTGTTCATGCTCTTAATATCTAAAACATAAAGTTGTTTTCCGTCTGAAATTATAGCATCTGCTCTTCCCCGAACCAATTCTTGAGGAGGAATGTCTATTTCCGAACAAACCACATGAATATCCCTCGTTGAAAGCAGGGGCTTCATTATAAGCTGGTGCATATGATCTCCGTGGTCAAATAATCTCAGAATATTTGCTTCTAAATCTTTTCTAGGGACATTTTTAAATTTAAAAAAAATCTGACGAGGACATTTCCCTGCTTCAGATATATAAAAACTGGTCTGGGCTTTATCTTTCTGTCTATCTAAATAATATTTATCAATTAATTCTTTTAACATTTTAACATTAACGCTTTGACCACTGGGGAGCTCGCCGAGCACGTTTGAGGCCAAATTTTTTCCTCTCTCTCATCCGCGGGTCGCGGGTTAAATAACCTGCCCGACGGAAACGTTTTCTAAATTCTGGATTAAATTTTACCAAAGCCCTTGATATTCCGTGCCGAACAGCTTCGGCTTGAGAATTAATCCCTCCTCCCCTTACTTTAACAGACACTTTAAACTTCTCAAGAAGCTTCATTTTTTCAAGGGGAGATACCACAATCTGCCGAAGCTCTTTGGTCGGAAAATAATCCTGATACGGTTTTTCATTAATTAAAATTATTTTTTCTCCCCGGGTAAAAATTCGCACTCTGGCACTAGCTGTTTTCCTTCTGCCAACTGCTTCAAAATACTTTACAGGTTTTGTTTTTTTGACAGCTGTTTTCTTTTCCGTCTTTTTTGTTTTTGTAGTTTTCTTAGTTGCTGGCATTTTATTTTATCTTCAATCTCTTAATTTGCTTGGCTCTTAATTTATTTTTCGGCAACATACCAAAAACAGCCCTTTTTAAAATCTCTCCTGGTTTTTTTTCAAAAAGTTTTTTTAACGGCGTTTCTTTTAAACTACCCAAATAACCAGTATGATGATAATAAACCTTTTGTTTAAGTTTTTTACCGGTTAGTTTAATTTTATCAACATTTTCAACTACCACAAAATCGCCTGTATCTTTGTTGGGAGTGAAATCGGGTTTATGTTTGCCCCGCAACAAAAGAGCGATTTGAGTAGCCAAACGACCCAAAACCTTATTTGTTGCATCGATTGTATGTGTTTTGCGTCCCATAATTTTTAGTTTAGGGTTTAGAGATTAAGATGCCGGTATGGTTTGGAGGTTAAGTACTGACTTCCTTACCTTTTAACTATTTTTCAACTTTCACTTCACTAACTCAATTATCGCCATTCTTGCCCCATCTGATTGCCTTGGCCCCAATTTAATTATCCTGGTATATCCCCCTTTCCTGTCTTTATACCTCGGTCCGATTTCGTCAACCAATTTTTTAACCAAATCTTTGGAAAAATATCTTAACAGGATTCTCCTGGAGCTTAAATCTCCTTTTTTAGCTTTAGTAATAAGCTTTTCTGCAAAAGGACGAACTTCTTTTGCCCTTGCTTCGGTTGTTTTTATTTTCTCCTTCAAAAAAAGGGCTCTAGCCAAAGACCTCAACAAGGCTTTTCTTTGTTTTCTTTTTCTTGATAATTTTCGACCCTTTTTAAGTTTACGCATATTTTATTTATCCCCCGAGGCCCCGCCTGTTGGACGAACAGACTTGGCAGGGACGGATTTCTTTTTTTTGTCACCTTTTTCTTTCTTCGGCTTGGAAACGAAAACCCCCGTAAATAAAGAAAAATGGTCAACCATAATCTCTGATGCTTGAGAAAAGGCCTCTTCAGGAGTAACGGTGCCGTCTGTAGTAATATCTAAATATAATCTGTTAAAATCGGTTCTTTCTCCCACCCTCATATTTTCCACTTTATAACTTACTCTCACAATGGGGGTAAAAATAGCATCAATAGGAATAACTCCAATTTCAAGTTTTCCTTGTCTTTTTCTTTTCTCTACGGGCTCATAACCTATTCCTTTTTCAATTTGGATTTCCATATCCAGTTCTGCTTTTGGACTTGTTAGTGTGGCGATTTGCGCGGATTTATTAACTAATTCTACCTGGCTCGGCATTTTAAAATCAGCTCCCTTTACCTGCTTTTCGCCTTTTACTTTTAAAGTTGCTTTTTGGGGTTCTTCGGAATATAGCTTGAATCTTAATTTTTTTAGATTCATCGCAATTGTAATCACATCTTCCAAAACCCCGGGCATTGTAGAATACTCATGTTGAACCCCTTTAATTTTTACTTGAGTTATAGCTGCTCCCGGCAAAGAAGAAAGTAAAACTCGACGAAGAGAATTGCCAATAGTTATTCCGTAGCCAGGGTAAAGGCCTTCTATTTGAAATCTAGCCCAATTATCTTTTTTGTCAATAACTTTAGGTGGTTTTGGTAAAGAAATCATATAAATATAATCAGCGAATAACGAATTTTATTGCGAATTTTTGAATAAGGAATTGCTTTCCTAAATTCGTAACTAAATTCGGTATTCGTTGATGGTTACCTTGAATAAAACTCAAAAATAGCTGAGATTTCGGCAGGCGGTGCTACTTCATCTAATGTCGGCAAACCCACAATCTCAGCTTGCAATTTTTCAATGTTTAATTTAATCCAAGAAGGTGGTTGATGTTTTTTTAAAGTAGTTGTTAAGTTCTGAAAAACCGGTTTTTTAAGCGAGCCGGGCCGTAAAGAAATAATATCGCCTTTTCTGGTCTGAAAAGAGGGTATGTTTACTTTTCTTCCGTTAACTAAAAAATGACCATGATTTACTCTCTGCCTTGCCTCTCTCCGAGAAGAAGCCAGCCCCATTCTAAAAACTACATTATCCAATCTGCTTTCCAATTTCCTAATGAGCATTGTTCCGACATCTTGAGCTTGAATCCTACCCCTTTTAGCTAAAATTTCTTTGACATACTTTCTGAATTGTTTTTCTCCCAAATTATACCAATTTCTTAATTTTTGCTTCTCCTGCAGTTCTTTGGCATATTCAGAAGGAGCTCCTGTTCTTCTCTTCCCTTTTTCTCCCGGAGGATAGGGTCTTTTAATCATAGGACATTTAGAAGACAGACAACGCTCGCCCTTTAAAAAGAGCTTAGCTCCAACACGTCTGCAAATTTTACATTTTGAATTTTTCATATGTCAAAGCTGTTGAATAATTATTTTGCAGAACTACACTCTGCGAACCTTCGGAGGACGACAACCGTTGTGAGGCACAGGAGTAATGTCTTTAATAGAAATAATTTCCAATCCGTGACTAGCTAAACTCCTAATGGCTGAATCACGACCAGAACCGATTCCTTTTACAAAAACCGAAACCTTCTCTAATCCTAATTTCTGGCTTATCAAACATATTGACTCTGCCACCTTTGAAGCCGCGAAAGGAGTAGCTTTTTTTGTCCCCTTAAAACCGACAGACCCAGCACTTCTCCAGGCTAAAACCCTGCCCTGAATATCGGTTAAGGTAATTATGGTATTGTTGTAAGAAGAAGAAATATAAATTCTGCCCTCTTTTATTTTAGAGGTCTTTTTTGTCTTAATCTCTTTTCTAACTCCTGCCTCTACCCTTTCTCTTTCCTTTAACAATTCTTCTTCACTTTTTTTAATAATTCGCTTCTTGCCCATAATATTATGTAGGCCCTGGAGGCGGCTTTCTTCCGGAACCAACTGTTTTTCTTACGTTTCCTCTAACTGTTCTGGTGTTAGTCCTGGTTCTCTGGCCTCTGACCGGCAGGCCCTTGATATGACGAATTCCCCTCCAAGAACCAACCTCTCGCAATCTTTTAATATTTGCCATAATTTCTCTTCTCAATGCGCCTTCAACTTTGTATTTTTTCTCAATTATATCTTTAAGCTTGTTTATCTCTTCAGAATTAAGACCCGAGGCCTTTCTTTGAGGGTCAATTTCCGCTTCTTTCAAAATCTTTCTACTTAAAGAACGACCTATACCATATATGTAGGTCAATGCTATCTCTATTTGTTTGTTTTCGGGGATATTAACCCCGGCTATACGCGGCATACTATCCTTGGCGTTGCTTGTGTTTAGGATTATTTTTGCAAATTACATAAACTCGTCCTTTTCTACGGACGATTTTACAATGTCTGCAAATTTTTTTAACAGAAGGTCTAACTTTCATAGTATTATTTTCCCCTATAAACAATCCTTCCCCTTTTTTCATCATAAGGGCTCATTTCTACCGTTACCCTATCTCCGGGCAAAACTCTAATTCTGTATATCCTTAATTTTCCAGCCAGATGAGCTAAAATCTCTCTTCCATCGTCTAATTTTACCTTAAAACTAAAACTGGGCAGGGCTTCCAAAACAGTCCCGGTTTTTTTATCATATTTTTTACCAGCTTTTGCCATTTAACAATTTATTAGCTTAACAAAAATTATCTTTTCAGTCAACCCTCAATAATTATATTTATATCTACTCTTTCTGGATTCTCTGAAATCTTCTTTCTTAAAAACGGCCGCGATTTAAATTCAACCCTCTCAATTTCCTGGAGATTGTTCAAAAAAAGTTCAGCTTCCTGAAAGGACTTCCCCAAAAGAGCCTTCTTAAGATCGTCTTTATTAATGTCAAAATAAACTTTAACCTTAATCTTAAGCGATTCTTTAAAACAATGAATCTCTAAGCTCTCTTGAAGCAATTTTTGTTCTTTTTTTATGCCTTGATTGATAATTTCTTTAGCAAAATTTTCTATATCTAATCTTCTCACTGCCATACCCCTTGACTTTACTTTAACCCGATAATTAAATGTCTCTGCTTCGGCTCCCGCCTCTTGAGATGCATTACTCTCAAGAAGCTCCTGAAATAGCGTTTCTTCAATTAAAATATACCCTTCTGGAAGAGTTTCTTGTAAAAGTTTTCTGCTCTTTGCTTTGGCCTCTTCTGTCAAAATATCCTTGGCCTTGT
>Ga0190334_1000722_pt1 | contig 15398 bp, 14 predicted proteins | sample 48720478_MG_FD_161270 | JGI IMG/M metagenome (GOLD analysis project Ga0190334, IMG submission 161270) | Hydrothermal vent sediment bacterial communities from Southern Trench, Guaymas Basin, Mexico - 4872-04-7-8_MG | ecosystem: Environmental > Aquatic > Marine > Hydrothermal vents > Sediment ...
AAGAGCTCAACATTACCGGCATTTAATTGGTTCTAAAATTAGGTTAAAGTACATCCCTGCCCTCAGCTTTATCCTTGATTCATCACCGGAAGAAGAAGAACGACTAGACCATCTTCTAAATAAACTAAAGAAAGAATAAAATCCCTTAAAATGGGAAGAACTGGGGAGAAAGTTTCGTCATCTCCAAAGAGAAGGAAAAAAGTAAATAGGTGAGCTGTCAAATAGGTTAGCTGGCACTCGTGTCACCCAATTTTTAGAAATTAGGTAATAAATAGGTAAACTGTCACCATTTCTTTTCAATAGGTGAGTTATCACCTGTGTCCCCAGTTTTCCTTGTGTGTGTCCCCAGCTTTTTTCAAAAAATAGGGTAAATATGTATTGCGTCCCCAGTTTTTCTCCCCAGTTTTTCTATCCCCTTTGGGTCCCCAGTTTTTCTCCCCAGTTTTTTTTGTTGCGTCAGATTGAAAATTTCTGTATAATCCTCTGCTATTTTTTCTTAACCTGAAAAGAGAATAATTTAAAGTTATCAAATTCAAAAAGTTAAACTTAAAGCAAAAAATGGAAAAAGCGAGAATTTGATAATTTTGACAATATGGGTTTAGAGCAAAAATGAACAAAGAAGCCTTAAAAAAAACCGCGGAAAAAATAAGAGAATCTCAAAAAATTGTTATCACTTCTCATCTTCGACCTGATGGTGACTCAATCTGCACGGCCATAGCTTTATATTTAATGGGGCAATCTCTGGGGAAAGAAATGACTATTATCAACAAAGATCCCCTGCCCCGGCCATTTGACCTTTTTCCGGACATAAATCTTATCCAAGTAGGTGATATTCCTCCTCAGCAATTTGATTGTGTTATTCTTCTCGAATGTGCTAACGTTTCTCGTTCGGGACATAAAAACATAGATTCTTATTTTAAAATCAACATCGACCACCATCATTCCAACGATTACTACGGAGACATCAACTGGGTTGAATCACAATTTTCAGCTATTGCCGAGATGGTCTACCATCTGGCCCTGGAACTGGGAGTGGAAATTACACCTGAAATAGCTTTTCATCTTTATTGTGGTATCGCTTCGGATACCGGCTCCTTTCAATTCTCCAATACGCGAGCCGAAGCCTTTGAAGTCTGCGCCCAGCTGGTAAAAAAAGGGGCAAATCCAGTGCGCGTTTCGGAGCTTCTCTTTTACAATAACACCCCCGAGAAAATTATCCTTTTGGGTCAGGTTCTTTCTCGACTGCAAATCAAAGGTCAGGATCAAATCGCCATCATCTCCATGTTTCAAAATGAATTATCTTCTCTTGGCCTAAAAGAAATAGATACCGAAGATATCACCACTTTAGCCCGCTCAATCAAAGGTATTCAACTAGTTCTTTTCTTCAAAGAGATGGAACCCAATGTTTATCGGGTGAGTATCCGGTCCCGGGGGCAAATCAACGCCGCCGCCATTGCCGAGTTTTTCGGGGGTGGTGGACATCTTCATGCCGCTGGTTTCACTATCGCGGGAAAATATGAGTCGCTAGTCGAAGATATCCCCCAGAAAATTTATTCTCTTTTTTTACAAAAAAACTGATTATTAATGGAGAAAACAGCCATCAAAGCTGGGCTCATCCTCATCGATAAACCCCAAGGCTTAACCTCTCATGATGTTGTCCGACAAATAAGAAAAATTTTAAACCAAAAACAAGTTGGACACTTCGGCACTCTTGATCCCCTAGCTACCGGACTTCTTCTAATCGCCGTGGGGAAGGCCACTCGCTTTTTTCCTTATTATGGCAAAATGGACAAATCTTATTTTGGAACAATCAGGCTTGGCTGGGCCACTTCCACCTATGATCGAGAAGGCCAACCCCTTACTAAAAAGGTCGAATCTTTTCCTTCCCTTCAAGAAGTAACCTTAGCCTTGCAGAATTTCCGCGGAAAAATCAAACAAGTTCCTCCCCTGTTTTCGGCTAAAAAACTCAGAGGCCAGCCTCTCTATAAACTAGCCCGAGAAAAAAAAGAATCCCCAGAAAAGATTCGTCCCCAACCTGCGGAGATAGAAATTTACCGTCTCCAGCTAATAGACTACCAACCACCATGGTTAAAAGTAGAGATCGACTGTTCTTCAGGAACATATATCCGCTCCCTAGCCCATGATTTAGGCCAAAAATTGGGCTGTGGAGCCCACCTGGAGAATTTATCGCGAACCAAAATTGGTCATCTCAAGCTTAGTCAAAGTTTTTCCTTAGATGAAGTTACTGATTTAGCCAGACATCAAGAATTCGAGAAATTCGTAATTCCCCTGGAAAAACTGCTTCCTTTTTTTCCAAAAATCATTGTCAATCAACAGGAAGCAGCCTTATTAAGCCGGGGAAATATTGTTCACGAAAAAAGAATTGTCAAAATCTTCCCCGCTGAAGAAACCTTCTCCTTTCACCAACCTTCTCCTCCAACTAAAATGTCCCACGTTTACCGAGCCTTTAACCTCGAGGGCCAACTTCTCGGCCTGGTTAAATATAACCCTGAATCCAAATCCTTTCACGCCTTTTTAGTCCTCAAAAGTCAATGACCTCTTAAAAAAATAACTTTTTATTTTGCTGGAAATATAATAGAATTTTCTCTTGTTTTCACCATTATTTAGATGTAATTAAAGATCGGGAGCAAAAATGAGCTCGAAATCGTTAATTTTTATGTGTTTTGCTTTTGGTATTTGCTTAGGTGGGTTTATTTATAATCTCTATCTTTCAGCTAAAGAAAAATAATTAATCCCAACTACCGAGTTCTAAGCCTCTAAGATCTAATTAGCCGGCTGCATTTGAAATAATCTATTTTCATAAACTATCTTATTTCTTGAAATTTAATCGCTTCTGATGTATTTTATTATACTATGAGACTCAATAAAATGCAGATCGAACACTTAGCTTTTTTCATTGTGCGTAATTTACTTAAAGAAGAAAAAATCATAGCCGATAATAAGATTAATCTTATTGAGCAAGTGGCTCAATTAATTTATAACGAATTCCAAAAAGAAGACGAGCTGGACCAAGAAGTAAGAGAGATTCTTAATAAGCACATTGAAAAAATCCGCAAGGAAAATATTGAATATCAAACTATGTTTAGAATGATTAAAACCAAATTAGCCAAAGAAAGGAATATTGTCCTGTGAGTGTACGTTTGTCTCGGGAAAAAATAAATTATTTATCGCGCGAAATTCTTAATCTTATGTTTAAAGATGACGATGTCGAATTTCTAGATGAACCTAATGAAATTCGACTCTCCATCGTGAGAAGTATCGAGAAGGAACTGAGCCTCTATGAACAATTGGAACAAAAAGCAATTAATAAAATCCAATCCCAAAAAAAGGGCATCAAAGAAGGAAGCCGCGAGTGGGAAATCTTATTCCGGAAATATTACCACGAAGAATTGGCCAAACTCAGCAAAATCTTTGATTGACCAGGAAAAACCTTGCGCTTCTAAATCAGTCGAAATAAATTTACGCGTTCGTTATTCCGAAGTCGACCGCATGGGAGTTGCCCATAATCGTGTTTATCTTGACTGGTTTGAAATTGGACGCACCGAGTTTTGTCGCCAAGCAGGAATAACCTATAAAGAAATCGAGGAGCAGGGCTTTTTCCTGGTGGTAGTGGCTGCCTCCTGTCGATATCGTCGAGCCTTAACCTATGATGATTGTTTCTGGATTAAGGTCGCTCTCAAAGAAATTTCGCCTCGTAAACTAATTTTTGCTTATCAACTTTTCTCTGAGGATCGAACTACCCTTCATGCTTACGGAGAAACAGTTCATGTGGTCACCGATAAAAAACTTAAGCTTGCTTCCCTCCCTCCGGAGATATATCAGAAACTTTTATCTTTTATCGCCCGCTAAATAACTTTTCCTTTGGAGATAATCTTTTAGAGCTTCCTCCCAAGGTGAAAAAGAGGTTAATCCCAGGGCTTTAGCCTTCTTGTTCTCGAGAACTGAATATGGGGGACGTCGAGCTTTGGCCCCAAACTCTTGGCTCGAGACCGGAATTAACTCTGGTTTCAGATTCAAATATTCGAAAATTTTCTGGGCAAATTCAAACCAAGTGCATTGTCCCTCATTAGTAAGATGATATAGTCCATAAGCATTAATCTTTAAAAGCTCAGCGATTTTCTCGGCTAATTCCCGCGTTGAAGTGGGCGTTACCTTTTGATCGTTAACCACTTTAATTGCTCGCCCTTCCCGGGCCAGTTTAATCATGGTTTCCACAAAGTTTGTACCTTTTCCCCAGCAGCCAGCCACTCCATACAAACCACAGGTCCGGATAAGAAAATAACGCTCCAGGAAAGCTTGCACAAAATACTCACCCGCTAACTTGGAGGCGGCATAAACCGAAAGAGGCCTCGGGCAATCTTCCTCGACATAGGGTTTTTTTTTCTGCCCATCAAAAACATAATCGGTACTGAAATGAACCAAAGAACTTTCCAGTTCACCACAAATAAGGGCTAAATGGCGAATGGCTAAAGCGTTAACCAAGAAGGCTCTCTCCGGGTAATCCTCGCATTCATCCACCCGATGATAAGCCGCCGTATTAATGACAACTTTTGGCTTCAAGGATGCTAGTTGCCGCCTTGCTTTCTCGGGCTGGGTAATATCGAATTGGGGATAATAAAGAGGGTAAAAAGAAATATTATTTTCTTGGAAATAAGTGGCCAAGTCCGTTCCTAGTTGACCATCTGCTCCAATAAGGGCAATGGGTTGAGAAATCATTTTTTTACCTCGTTAAATTATACTTTAGTTAATCTATCTTTTTTTATTTTTTTTCTCATTTCCACATTATTTTTAGGTCCTCATTATTCTTAGGCTCAACTTTTCTGAAGCAATCAAATCTATCAGGGAAGAAAAATATTGACATCTTTAACCTCAAGCGCCATCAAGAATTCTCACCAACCTTAAGCTTGAGAGTAACTACTAAAAAATGCTTTCTCCAAATAAAAAAGGCCAGGGATAAACCCTGGCCTTCTTATTTACTAGCCTCAGCAATTAGAAGATGAACCGGAAGCCAAGCATTAATTTATAGTGCTTGGAAAAGGAGCGGCCTTCACCAACCGGAGCTCGAACTTCAAAGAAAAGAGAACCAGCATTGATAAAGTTATTAAACATTTCATAACCAACTTGACCAATAAGTTCGGCATCAGCATTCCTTTCTTCCCGAACTTTCGTGGCAAAGCCTGCTCCGGCACCAAAGAAGGCGGGTCCAGAACGAACGTTCATTAATACATTGGCCATGAAGAAAGACTTCCAGGGGTCACCCTTAAGAGCCAAGCTTCCGCCTCCAGAGATGACAAAATCTAAGGTCCCGGGAACCACTTTATAAAGAAGTCCGGCCCGAGCAGCCACATACGGTCCAGCGCTTCCGCGGGCAATAAGAGGACCACCTTCAATAAGGAAAAACGACCTCTTTTCAGTTACTTCAACTTCAATTTTTGCCGGCTCGGAAACTGCCCCGAAATCGTCAGTGACAATACCGGTTATGGTGTAAAGACCTGGCTTAGTAAAAATCTTTTCCCACGTGAATGGTTTCTCACTATCAGAAAAAGAATCCACCCGGTTACCAGCCTCATCGGTGATCTCGAAATCAGCTTTAACTACTTCTCCATCTGGGTCGGTCGACTGGGAGGCATCGATGGTCACCGGACGACCGACATAATCTTTACAAGGGAGGCACGAAGTCCAAAGTTTACACACTGGAGGATAATTAATATAAACTTTGGCTTCACAGGGGTTCGTGGAGACTTTTCCCTCGGGATTTATCGCCCGGCCTTTAAAACTAAAATCTCCGGGAGAGCTTAATTTTGTCTGAAACTTTGGGTTATCAGGGGTTAGTGATTTTGTCTCAATCTTAGTGCCATCCGGACCAACTATATCAACTTCCATTGATTTGGCATGCTGAGTGCCGCTCATATCTACCGAAATAGGATCATTAATATTGGCCTTGGCCGGAGAAACTTTAAGATCACAAATGGCCTCGGGAATAATTTCTTCCACTTTCCTCAAGGAAATATTCCCACAAGGGGCCGGCATAATAAATTCGTAATGCTTATACCCCTTGACGACCATAAAAGAAAAAACAGGCAAGGGATTTTTTCCAGCCCATTCTAAATCCTGAACAACTTTTATTTTCCCTCGCGAGCGGAAAAGCATCCACATTAAATGTTCGCCAACAGGTAATTCCTTTTTTTCAAAGTTAGCGGCTTTAAGTTGATCCATAAAAGGCAGGAAAAGATCTCCGTAGCCAGCTAAATCAAATCCATATTTGATATCACCAGCATATTTATCGAGGAGAATCTTCATTACTTCTTCGGTGGGAACCTCACCTTTAATCCGCACAAAAGTGTACCGGCCAATCTGTTCCAATTTTTTTGTTTCAGCCAACAAAGTTAAAGAAAATAAGATTAAAAGAGCAACTACGCCGATGACAATTTTTTTATTTCTCATTACTCCTCCTTATATAAATGGAAGTTAGAAATGACAACTCCCTAAGAGTTCATACATTTAAATAATATTATTTCTAATGATTTGTCAAGAAAATTAAAAAAATTATCCTCTTTTTGTTCAAATTAATCCTGATTAAAAAAGGATTTTTAGCTTACCTTGATTCACAAATTTAAGGTTCTCGTCGAGTTGATTTTAAGAAATTATGGATAATTACTTTAACCTGCCCCGAATCTTGGGGAGAAGAGGTTAAAGCTCGTTCGAAATACTTAGTCTCCCCGATGCCATTTTCAATCAATAATTGAAGGAACTCTCGCGCTTCGTCAACCTCAATTTCGGGGTGAAACTGAATTCCCCACACAGGCTTCTCTTTCATGGCCATGGCTTGAATTGGGCATAAAGGAGAGGTGGCGATAACTTCAAATTCATCGTTAACTTGGCAAACTTCGTCAAAATGGATGCTAAATGAGTAAAAATTATCACTTGCTCCGATAATTGATGAAGGATTAGTAACCTTAACTTCAATCCAACCAATTTCGGGCTGCTCACAGCGCCGGACGGCCTGCTCCCCAATTAAGGCCACAGCTAAGAGCTGGTGTCCCCAACAGCTCCCCAATACCGGGTAGCCCCGGTCAACCAGCTGCCTGAGCAATTCTGTTTCCTCCTCGACCCATAGTTCTTTCTCCAAGATTGTCGCTTCGGAGCCAGTCAAGATGAAATGGGTAAAATCTTGATTAAGCGAAGGCCATTGTCTTTCTCGGGCCCGAAAAGCCTGCCAGGGAACGGTCAAATATTTAGACCAATGAACCACTGGCCGGTAAATCTCAGGAAATAAAGAATTATCAATAATAGCCACCTTGACGGGTAAAGACCTCTTCATTTTCATCTCCAAGCCGATGTCTTCTTTTCTTCGCTAGCGAACATTAATTATCTGAGATTAAGCAAAAAGTCAACATAAGTCGTAATCATCCCCAAAGCCATGATGGAAAAAATCAAGTAAACAGGTGAACTGTCCCCGGTGTCACCCAATTTTTAATTTTTGCTTTCCCTGCCTAAAATTTGTTATAATCCTCTTCCAAGGAGGCTAGGTTGACAAACGTTAAATTAGAGGTTGAACTTCAAGTTTTTACCCCCAACGAGCCGGGAATACTCCATCGTGTTTTGGGTACCCTGGCCAACTCGGGGATTAACCTGCGAGCCCTACTAGCTTATACCATCGAAGATAAAGGTATTTTCCATATTCTCTGTTCCGATCACAAAAAGGCTTGGCAGTGTCTCAAATCGATGAAATACGAAGTAAAGGAAGTTGAAGTGGTCACCATCCTTATTGACGACCGGATTGGCGCTGGAGCAGAAGTGGGAGCGCTTTTGAGTAATGCCGTCATCGACATCAAGTATTGTTATGGATCCTCCAGTGGACAAGGCAAAGCCCTGCTTGTCTTAAATACTAACGATAACCAAAAAGCTATCCAAACCCTCAAATAATTTTCTCGATTTTCTTCTCCATCTCCAGTAAAATGGGAAAAGTTGAATCGAATTGGAGTCTTTAAGAACGGGTTTATGAAGAGCAGAGGACGCATCCTGGTAGTGACTTCGGACGTTCCCTTTGTCGAGGGTGGGCATCTAGTTATTGCCCGCAGCACCGTTTGGGCTCTTCGTCAAGCTGGTTATGAAGCAGAACTTCTACTTACTCCTCAAAACCGCTTCGGGCGTCAGTTTCAGGCTTACCTGGCCAACTGGCTGACTGATGTGGGCCAAGACGGGCTTGGTCGAGAGATTCAGCAAGTTATTTCTTTTCGTTTTCCCAGTTATGCCGTCCGGCATCCGCGCCATGTGTGCTGGTTAAATCATCGCCTGCGAGAATACTATGACCTATGGGAAATGCTGGCCGCTCAACTCTCGCGTCGAGGGTTAATTAAAGAAAAAGTTCGCCGTTTTTTAATTCATCGTCTTGATAGTTATCTTCTCAAAAACAAGATAACCAAGCTTTATGCTCAGTCCCGAACAATTCAATCCCGCCTTCAGCAATGGGGAAAAATTCCTTCCGAGGTACTCTACCCTCCTCCCCCTCCTCGTGATTACCGCCTCGAAAATTACGACAACTATATCTTCAGTGTCTCTAGACTTCATCCTTTAAAAAGGCTTCATCTTTTAGTGGAAGCCTTTCGATATGTGAATAACCCGGAAATCAAAGCAGTTATCGTTGGTCAAGGTCCAGAAGCAAAAAGACTCCAAGAGATGATCAACGAGTTTGATTTAACCCAGCGAATCCAACTCATTCCCCGAGGAGACGAAAAGACCATCCTCAACCATTACGCCCGTTGCCGTGCCGTATTTTTTGCTCCTTTTCAAGAAGACTACGGATTTGTCACCGGAGAAGCCTTTGCTTGCTCCAAACCGGTCATCACGACCACCGACTCAGGAGGACCAAGTGAGTTGGTGGAAGATGGCCAATCAGGTTACATTCTGCCGCCCGAACCTAAACTAATCGCCGAAAAAATTGACCTTTTAGCTCATCAGCCAGGCTTAGCTGAAAGACTAGGCCAAAACGCCCAGTCCTTTATTAGTTCTTTAAGCTGGCAAGAAACAGTTGAAAAACTAACCCTGATTCCTTAAAAAACTGGTGACACAATACATATTTACCCTATTTTTTTTGCCTTATTTTCCCAACAATTTTAATCATTCGGCTGGTGTTAGGTTACAAAACTGGGGAGAACTATGTGTGCCCTAAGTCAAGAGCCTAATACAAAAACTGGTGACAGTTTACCTATTTACCCGATTTTGCAAAAATGGTAGCACCAGTGTTAAAAAATGGTGACACGAGGGCCACTTTACCTATTCACCAAAATTAAAAATTATAATTATTAGAAGAAATATTAGAAATAAATATTAGAAATAGATTAAAATTATTAAAATCATCAGAAAATAAGTTAGAGGTAAGAGGATGAATGCTTTAATTCCCGCAACAATTTTAATCATTTGGCTGGTGTTAGGTTACAAAATATACGGACGATTCATCGAGAAAAAAGTTCTTCAAGTTGACCCCTCCCGGCCAACCCCAGCTCGAGAATTAAACGACGGGATTGATTACAGCCCCGCCAAAAAAGCTCTTCTTTTTGGGCATCATTTTTCCTCGATTGCTGGGGCAGGACCAATTCTTGGCCCCCTCCTGGGGGTTCTCTATTTTGGTTGGTTGGGAGCGCTTCTTTGGGTAGCCTTAGGGAGTGTTTTTCTTGGGGCTGTTCACGATTTTACTTCTTTAATGACTTCCGTTCAGAATAAGGGTCGCTCATTGGCTGACATTTCCGAACAAACTTTAGGGCGGCGAACAAAAATTATCTTTTCCATTTTCCTGTGGATGGCCTTAGCCTTGGTTATTGCCGTTTTTGCTGTCGTCGCCTCCCGAACCCTGGTTTCCCAACCTCAAATCGTCATCCCCACCTTTGGACTCATCTTTCTGGCCATGCTTTTTGGCTGGATGGTTTATCGAAAAAACATCAATGTCATCGTCGGAACAGTCAGCGCTTTAATCGTTTTAGGTATTTTAATTTATTTCGGAGAGTTATTCCCGGTGATTCTTCCCTCCTCCATATTGGGCCTTTCACCGCAAAAATTCTGGTTTTTCACTCTGATCGTTTACAGCCTTTTCGCTTCCGCTCTTCCTGTCTGGTTCCTGCTTCAGCCGCGTGACTACATCAGCACTTGGATTTTATTTCTCGGGCTTGGACTAGGTTATCTGGGCCTTGTTGTTTTTCACCCTCAACTAAACGCTCCATCTTTTACTTCTTTTCGGAGCGAGGGAGGACCATTATGGCCAATGCTTTTTGTAATTATTGCCTGTGGGGCCATCTCTGGCTTTCACTCAGTGGTGGCGGCTGGCACTACTGCCAAACAACTCTCCAATGAAAACGCGGGAAGAGCAATTGGTTACGGAGCAATGATTACCGAATCTGCTTTGGCTGGCTTAGTCATTTTTATTGCCGCTGGCGCCCTTCTCTGGGATCCATCAGGGGCAGAACAAACCTTTGGATTCCAATATATTATTTCTTCCTCGGGAGACCCCATCCGGGCCTTTGCCATCGGTTATGGCCGCTTAATCAACTCGTTGCCCGGCCTAACTTTGGCCATGGGAACCTTCTTTGGAATGGTCATGTTGAATGCTTTCGTGCTCACCACTTTGGACACAGGAACTCGTTTAGGTCGATTTATCTTTAGTGAACTGTTCGATGACTATGGATCTATCTGGAAAAATCGCTGGTTAGCTTCGGGAATTATTTTGATTGTCGCGGCTATTTTAGGAGCCTCGGAAGGATATAAGGCTATTTGGCCCGTTTTCGGGGCTTCTAATCAATTGGTAGCCGCTCTCGCCCTGCTAGTGGTCACTTCATATCTAATTAGCCGGAAACGGCCAAAAAAATACACCCTTTACCCGGCCATTTTTATGCTCTTTACCACCCTCGGGGCCCTGATTTACCAAGGTTATAGCTTCATTCGCCAAGGAAGTTATCTTCTCGCCCTAATTTGTATCGTCTTGATGGCATTGGCGGCTATAATCGTTATTGATGCCCGCCAACTCTTTCGCTCCTAACGCTACTAGCCCCAGCGAAACAACTAGCTAAGCAAAACTGCCCCTAAATTACGCCTAAACTACACCCAAAACTAGTCAGAGCTAGTTAGAGCTAGTCAGGAAACCTCCTTAGGTATTAGGTAGCCTTCAAATGGTCTCGATTTTGAAAACAACTCCCTTGGGATCAGGACAACACAGAGTTTCGGTTTCGGCGATCCAATCATCATGAGGTAGTTCATCTTCTCGTTGCTTCGCCGTTAAAAAAGGAAAAAGGCTGTTTAAGGCATAAAGGCAGATCTTCTGATTCCCGGGAATTTCAATAGTTCCTCCGCCCCGTATGAAAAAATGATCTCCGGGTTTATGCTTGGCCCCACAACGTTCAATAACCCTGACAACTTCCACTTTTATTTCCTTCATGGCCCCTCCTTTCTTTCTCTTTTCACTATAACTTTCTCCTTTTTAAAAATCAAATTCCTATTTAAAAAATCAAGTAAATATCGAATAAGAATAAGCCAAGCAAAGAATAATCAAATAAGGCAACTAATGTTTCTATTTTTTTCCCAACTCGATTAATTTTTGCCAAAAAAGCAGGAAATATAGTTTGACAAAGAAAGAGGGTTATCTTACAATTTAGCTTCAGATGGTGAAACAAGGAGGAGACGATGGCAAAAGCAGAACCTAATGTTGTCCCTTTGTGTGACGTTTTGCTCGTTTTGCTAATTATCTTTATGGTTATTACTCCCATGGTTCAGAAAGGAATCGATGTTAAGCTTCCCGAAACTTCTCAGGACACGAGCGCAACTCCACAAGGGCTTATTGTTTTAACCTTGAAGAAAGATCTATCCGTTATGATCAACCAAGAAACAATCCAATTAAACATTCTTCAAGATCGCTTAAGAAGTATTTATCAGGCTCGTTCAGATAAAACTATCTTTATTCGAGCCGATGCCAAGCTTCCTTTCAGTCGAGTCATCGACGTCATCGACATCGCCAAAGGAGCTGGGGTTGAAGTCCTGGGGATAATTCCCGAATACTTCACTGAAGAAGAATAAAAGCTCTCCAGAATAATTCTAAGTAAAAACTTTACTAGCATTTCTTAGAATTAAGCAGATATTTCTCTCGGTCATTTAACCTGAATAATAAAACTGTAGTAAAACTGGGCTAAAACTGGGGAATGAAAACTGGTGACACAATACATATTTACCCTATTTTTTAAACTAACTAATTCCCTTAACTAATACTTTTCCCCATAATCCGCACGTCACCACTTGATAATGAATAAAAAGAACTTTTCCTGGGTTATTCTTATTTACTGGCTAATTTAAGGTTAAAACTCAAAAAAATAAATTACCAGTCAGCGGCCAAAAGCTCAGCTTTTTATGGGCCCGATTACCCCACGGGAAATAACTAACCTTTGAATCTCGTTGGTCCCTTCGTAAATCTGGAGTAACTTTGCATCCCGCATGAGCTTTTCCATGGGATAATCCTTCATGTAGCCATAACCACCGAATAATTGCAAGGCTTCGGTAGTCACCTTCATTGCCACATCCGACCCATACATCTTGGCCATGGCTGATTCCACTGTGCAAGGTATCCCCTGATCCATTAGCCAGGCAGCATGCCACACTAGATGGCGAGCAGCATTTATTTCAGCAGCCATTTGGGCAATCTTAAAGGCCGTGTTCTGAAAAAGAGCAATCGGCTTGCCAAATTGAATCCGAGTTTTGGTGTATTCAACGGCATACTCCAAAGCAGCTCGGGCCACGCCTACTCCCGCGGCTCCGACTGGAGCTCGCGTGTGATCGAGAGTCTTCATGGCAATAATAAAGCCCATCCCTTCCCGGCCAAGAAGGTTTTCCGCTGGGACTTTAACATCTTCAAAAAATAGTTCAGCTGTATTGGAAGCGCGGTGTCCCATCTTATCTTCTTCTTTGCCAATCACAATACCCGGCGTTTCCCGAGGAACGATAAAAGCACTCATTCCCCGGGCTCCTTTGCCAGGATCAGTTAAAGCAAAAACAACATAAAGACTGGCCACTCCACCATTGGTGATGAAACATTTGGACCCGTTAATAATATACTCATCGCCGACCTTTTTGGCTGTGGTTTTCAGCGAACCAGCATCTGACCCCGCTTCTCTCTCAGTCAAGCAGAAGGAGGCAAAAGATAGTTTTTCTGTGCAGGGGGTCAAAAACTTCTTTTTCTGCTCATCTGTGCCAAAAAGGATAATGGGAGTGTAAGCCAAGGAACTGGCCATAATGGTGGTGTACATCCCTGCACAACCCCAGGCCAATTCTTCGCTAATAATGACCGTATCAACATGGCTTAAGCCGCCTCCACCATACTCGTTGGGAATCTCACAAGTAATAAACCCGACTTCAAAGGCCTTTTCCATGATTTCCTGAGGAAATTCATCGCCCTTATCATATTTGGCGGCATTAGGCTTCATTTCTTTTTCGGCAAACTCTCGTGCCATTTCTTGAAGGGCTTTTTGTTCATCGGTAAGACTAAAATCTATCACTTTGGCCTCCTCTAGATTAAGATTAAATGATTTATACTTTAAATCATGAGAGGATGTCAATTAAATAAATTATCTCAGCTTAGTTTTCCTTTGAGTTGAATCTCACTTAGAGAAAGTATCTCCAACACCGTGCCAGCCTGGGTAATAGCCTTTGACAGAAAACTGGTGACAGCTGAAAACTGGTGACAGCACACTCATTTACCCTATTTTTCGCCGGGAACGGGAAAAATGGAGACAGGCACTAAGTTAGCAACTTGTCTTGATAATGATCTAGGCCAAAATAAGGTGCCAGTCACCATTTTTCCATCATGGATGGGGAGATGCTTGCTTAGACTGTTTTGATTGTTTTTGCTTAGATTGGTCAAAAAGGGGAAGTCTTTCTACTCTACATACGTCCCCGTTAACAGCGACGTTAACAGTAAGGATCAATCTTGAAAATAAACTTTTTCTCTGGTCAAATAGAAAGAAGCCTGATCCCAATCAAATAACTGTTGTAAAAGACGAAAAGGATTACCGATACTACCCTTTTCCACCGGGTAGAGAAAATAAATTTTGTCCTCTGAAGGAGAATAGTCAAGTCTTTTCGAGTATTTATCTTTTTTGTTTTTGAGCAAATTAACCACTTCATTCATAATCAATTCTTGTCCTTCGGGTAAAACAGCACACTCCCCCTCCTCTACCCCAGGAAATACTTTTGCCTGCTCCAGGTGACGGCGAAGGGGTGCTGCCTCCAGGGAATAAAGAACAGCCTTTATTTCCCGATTAAGAGAAGGTTGCTGGGGACTAACTTTCCTAATTTCCTGGAAAACAATTCCGGGGGGAGAGAGCTTATTCAACTTAGAGACAACTTCCTTTTCTTCAAGAGGCCCTTTTGCTTGCAATTCAAAGATCTCCTGCCGGCTAGTCATTCCCAAAGGAAGGGCGGGCAGAAATGTTAATTTCATTTTGGGATGATACCCTTGGGAAAAGGCAACCGCAACACCTGCCCGGCGGAGAATTCTGGGGATAGTATTTATCAAATCAAGGTGAGAGAGGAACCGCGCCGGGCCTTTCTTTTCAAAATAAAAGCGATATCGAATCAAATTATTTCTTGCTTTCTTTTCTATTCCCTCTGGGGAAAGATCTGCGCCAGACAAATTTTTCTCTCTTAACTCCTCCCGGGTTAGCCCCCTGCGGGATGAGCTTTTCTTTTCTAATTCGCTTGAAACCCCCTTTGTCTCCTGGCTAAGCTTATTAACTAAATGGGGAAAATCGCATCCCTGGCAAAACCGGCAATCACGTTGAGAACATGAAGGAGTTCTCTCCTCGCGATAGGCTCTTCTCAATTCTTGGAGCAAAGCTTTCTTTTTAAATCCCGAGCTGATGTGCTCCCAAGGTAGCTTGGCTCGAAGCGGAATTTTCGCCAGGTAAACTCGGTAATCAAGGCCTGCTTCCTGGAAGGACTCTTTCCAAAGTTCAAAATTAAAAGTATCCGACCAGGAGTCAAACCGCGCTCCTTTTTCCCAAGCTATTCTAATCACCTCCCCCACTCGCCGATCTCCCCGGGAAATAACAGCTTCTAAAACAGAAGTGGCTACTGGATGGTCTTTAAACCAAACCGTGGGGTACTTTCGCAGCCTCTTTTTCAAAAAACTTATTTTCTCTTGTAACTTTTCAGGACTTTCCATGGCTTCCCATTGAAAAGGAGTATGCGGTTTGGGGATGAAAGACGATATGGAAAGGTTTATTTGAGGAGCAACCTTGAGAATGGAGACTCCAATTTTAAGAATTTCTTCCACAATCCGAACAATTCCCTCTAAATCCTCTTCTTCCTCCGTGGGCAACCCGACCATGAAATAAAGCTTGAGC
>Ga0190334_1000725_pt1 | contig 15377 bp, 12 predicted proteins | sample 48720478_MG_FD_161270 | JGI IMG/M metagenome (GOLD analysis project Ga0190334, IMG submission 161270) | Hydrothermal vent sediment bacterial communities from Southern Trench, Guaymas Basin, Mexico - 4872-04-7-8_MG | ecosystem: Environmental > Aquatic > Marine > Hydrothermal vents > Sediment ...
GAGATATCTTATAATTTTTCAAAATATGCTCCACCGCACAAACTACGGGCGAAACAATCTCTGCGTTTTTTTTCTTTGGAACTGATTTTAAAACTCTATCTTCATTAATGTGCTTCGGCAAAGGCAGCTGAACGATTATTCCTGTAATTGAATCGTCTTTACTAATGGCTTTAATTTTTTCAAGAAGCTTAACTTCTTGAATTCGTTCTGGAAATTTTAATAATTTAAAATCTATCCCGATTTTCTCGCAAGCTTTCTGTTTTTGCCTAACAAAAACAGCGGATTGCGGGTTTCTGCCAAGTAAAATTACAGCTAATTTCAATTTCAGCTGTTTTTCTCGAATCTCCCTCTTCACCTTTTTTAATATCTTTTCTGCGATTTTTTTACCGTCTAAAATTATCATAAAGAAGTTATAGGCGAGGCGACAACTCTTCAAAGCAGCTTTCGGGACGGCTGAGCACGGTCTCCGAACGGAGCCTAAGGGACAAAGTAAAGAAGTCCGCTGCCGAGAAGCAGACCCAAAATCTCGCTGGAGATTTTGAAGTCGGTGCTCTTGAAAAGTTTGTTGCCGAGCAACTATGGCAAAGGAAATCTTTTACAAAGTTCTTTAACTTCTTTTCTAATCTTTATAATTGATTTTGGGTTAGAAATCACCTCGGAAATCCAAGAAGCAATCTTTTGTATTTCTTTTTCCTTCATCCCCCGAGTGGTAATAGCCGGCGTTCCCAGCCGGATTCCTGAAGGATTAAAGGGTGGATTGGGGTCAAAGGGAATACTGTTTTTATTTACCGTAATGCCGGCTTTTTCCAACCAGTTTTGAGCTTGTTTTCCAGAAATATTTTTATTCCTCAAATCAATTAAAATCAAATGATTGTCTGTCCCTCCGGTCACCAAATTGAAATCATATTTTAAAAGTTCTTTGGCTAAAACTTTAGCATTTTTAACTATTTGCCTGCCATATTTCTTAAAAGCTTGGGCTGACGCTTCTTTTAAACATACAGCGACAGCGGCAATATTATTCTCGTGGGGACCTCCTTGCAAACCCGGGAAAATAGCTTTGTCAATTTTAAAACCTAACTCCTTATCTTTTTTTAAACCCTTTTTAGTTACCATTATCATTCCTCCTCGGGGCCCTCTTAGGGTTTTATGGGTAGTGGTGGTTACAATATGAGCATAGGGCACTGGACTGGGATGAATGCCGGCAACAATTAAGCCGGCGATATGAGCGATATCAGCTGCCAAATAAGCCCCAACTGAATCAGCAATTTTGGCAAATTTTTTCCAGTCAAAAATACGAGGATAGGCAGTAGCTCCTACCCAAATAAGTTTTGGATTAATTATCTTTACTGACTTTCCAAGTTTATCATAATTTATTAAATTTGTCTTTTTATCCACGCCGTATTGAAAAGATTTATAAAGCTTGGCGGAAAAATTAACTTTCCATCCATGGGTTAAATGGCCCCCATGGGGCAAAGACATACCCATTACTCTGTCTCCGGGTTTAAGCAAAGCAAAATAAACCGCCTGGTTTGCAGGCGAACCAGAATAGGGCTGAACATTAACGTAAGGAACCTTAAATAATTTTTTCGCTCTTTCCTGGCAAAGTGACTCAATTTTATCGTAATATTCCAAACCAGCATAATATCTCTTCCCGGGATAGCCTTCAGCATATTTATCAGTCAAAACCGAGCCCAGGGCGTCTCTTACGGCTGGTGAGGTATGATTCTCTGAAGGAATCATCTCCAAAGTCGTCTCCTGCCTCTTTTTTTCCTCGGCAATAAGTTTTGCAATTTGAGCATCAGTTTTTTTAAGTTTCATGTTTTAAGACCTAAGCTTCTACATTTTATCGCCCCCTGCGGATAATCTTTGGCTTGTCTTTGCTAAAATCAATAACAGTTGAAGGATTGTTATAGGGCAGATCCCCGGCTGATAAAATTAAATCAGGTCTAATTTTTTTGTCTTCAAAATATCTAAAAACTTCTTCTATTTTAACAGTAGACGGCTCGCCGGAGATATTGGCAGAGGTGCCGGTCAGCGGTTTTTTAAATTTAACAATAATCTCTCTAATCAATTTATAATCCGGAATTCGCAACCCAATTGTTTTTTTATTGGCATAAATTAATTTTGACAAACCGGAGTTCTTTTTCCTGGATAGAGCCACGGTTATTTTTCCAGGCCAAATCTCCCTTAAAAAATTCTCCATATCTTTATCCATCAAAGAAAACCTCTTTGCCATTTTTACATCTTTTACAAAAATTGAAATGGCTTTTTTCTTGTCTCTTTCTTTTATCTCAAAAATCTTTTCCACTGCTTTATCATTTGTAGCATCAGCGATTAAGCCATAAACTGTGTCTGTCGGACAAACCACCACCTGCCCCCTCTTAAGATATTCTACGGCTTTATCTACGGCGTATTTTGAATTTGCCGAAATAATTTCAAATTTTCTTTTTCTGCCAAAGAGTTTTTTAAATTTTTTAAATGATTTTAAAAAACAGGAAACTAAAATAATATCTGCAGGATTTCCAAAATCTAAACAAAAATCCTGAATTTTTTGGACCTTCACCTTCTTTTCTCTGGCTAAAAGATTTATCGCATCCGTAACTTCAAATTCGCCTCGAGGAGATTTTCTGATTTTGGGAATTTTTTTAAAAATATCCGGAGTAAACTTATACAGTCCGGCGTTAACGAAATTTCCTAGAAATTCTTTTGGTTTTTCAATAATCTTTTTTAAAAAGCCGCTTTCTTCCACAAGAACTCCATATTTTTCCGGATTCTTTCTGTAAATACCGGCGACATAATTATACTTTCCTCCGACATTCATTGCCTTGAGGTCCCTTACAGAATAAAGATTGTCTCCGCAAAGATAAATAAAACTGCTTTTTTTAATAATATCTCTTGCGCACATCAAGGGGCAGGCGGTGCCGTAAATTTTACTCTTCGGCCCCAAAATTTCATACTGGGAAACCTGCCTAATTTTATATTGAGAGGGACGCAAACTCTTAAGAGGAGGTTTATACTTTTCTAAAAACTCTTTTACCAATTCTTCTTTAAAACCAACAACTAAAATAAGGTCCCGGTATCCGGCCAAGAAAAGATTATCCAGCAAATAAGCCAAAAAAGGTCTTTTTTTGACCTTAATTAAATGTTTTGATTTTTCCTTGGTCAAATGCAGCATCCTGGTTCCCTGCCCAGCAGCTGCAATTACCACCTTCTTAATCGCCATTTCTTAGTAAAAAAACAAAAAGGGCTTAGCTTCTTTCAGCTAAATCAAATGCTTTTTTATTCAACTCAAAATATCTTTTAGGCACAGTTTTTTCAATTCCCCTTAAAACAGAACTTGATTTTAAAGGAATTATTTTTTTATGACAAGCGTAGCTTAAAAGATAAATACCGGCAACAATTTCTTTTCCTAATTCTTTTCGGCATATTTGAGAAGCGGTGATTATCTCCGGACTTTTAATTAAGCGCTTCAGTTTGGCAATAATATCCTGTTCGGACAAACTTCCCGGATAAGAAAGAGCAAACTTATTAACTAAGAATTTCGTATTTTCTCCGGCATAAGCCAGAACCCTCAAACTCTCTGATGCTTCTAAACTTAAAATTAGATCGGCAGACCCTAAAGCGACTAAAGGCGAGAAAACCCTGTCTCCAAATTTTATATGGGTTTCCACGCTCCCTCCTCTCTGAGAAAGACCGTGAAGTTCAGAGGTTTTTACGTCTTTTCCCTCAATCAAAACCGCCTCTGCTATAATTTGAGTTAAAGTGATTAACCCCTGTCCGCCTGTTCCCGATATAACAATGTTGAAATTTTTCTTCATATTTGTTTCTTCTTTTTGGCCAATCTCCTGGCGTAATAAGCACACATTCTTCTGGCAATAATTACAGAAACTTCTTTTTTGTTCAAAAATTTCTTAATTGTGCTTTGCAGTTCTTTAATATTAACGGGGTCAACAACCTTCACATTTTTTACGCCGCACCCTCTGACAATATCTTCAATTTTTATCTCTTTTCCCGGATTCGGCTGATGACCGGTCATAGCTGTAATACGATTATCCATCACAATAATTAGAGGATTTGATTGATTATATACAGTGTTAATTAAAGCCGGGATACCGGCATGGAAAAAAGTTGAATCGCCAATCAAAGTTATAAGCTTCTGGTTTGAACTCTTTTTGATTCCATGGGCTATGCCAACAGAAGAACCCATACATAAAAGATAGTCTTGAATATTATGAGGGGGAAATCCGGCCAACATATAACAACCGATATCTCCTCCCACAATCGTTCCTTTTGGAACCGTATTTTTAATGGCCGCGAAAATAGACCAATATGGACAGCCGGGACAGAGGCGCGGAAAACGCTTTGGAAGGTCCAGGGTCTTTCCCTTTTTAAAAAACGGTCTCCTGCCTGTCAGCTTAGCTACGGCAATGCCAATCTTTTCCGCGCCCAGTTCTCCAACCTCTGGCAGTAATTCCTTTCCGTAAACCTTTAGCTTGCAATTTTCTTTTTTAGCCAAAATTTTAACTTCTTTTTCCAGGTAGGGTTCTAATTCTTCCGCAATTAAAACTTTGTCAAGTTTTTTTATAAAATTTATGATTTTCTTTTTTGGCAAAGGATAAAAAAAGCCAAGTTTCAAAACCGGCAAATCCAATTTCAATTCTTTCAAAACCTCCATTACATACAAATAAGATATCCCAGAAGTAATAATCCCAAAATCCGCCGAGCTCCGACCTAAACGGAAATTGATTTTGCTCTTCTCGGCGAATTCTCTTATCTTCTCTATCTTCTCCAATAATTCCTCTTTCATCTCCAAAACCCTTGGAGGCATTGTCACAAACCTCCTTACATCTTTCACAAACTTCCCTAATCTTTTTGATTTTTGATTTTTGATTTTTGATTTTACTATTACCGGCATTCTTTGATGAGCTACTCTGGTAGTTGTTCTTATAATTACCGGGATTTTAAACTTTTCTGAAATCTTAAAAGCCAGCTTAACAAAATCCTTCGCTTCTTGGGCGTCAGAGGGCTCTAACATCGGAATATGAGCCAAATAGGCATAACCCCTGGAATTCTGCTCTGACTGGCCAGAGCTCCAACAGGAGGGGTCATCTGCCGCGATTATTACTGTTGGCCCCTTTGATCCTGTATAAACAAATGGCATTAAAGCGTCTGAAGCAACATTTAAACCAAAGTGCTTCATTGCCACTAGGCATTTCAAGCCGGAAAAACTGGCCCCGATAGCTGCCTCTAAAGCAACTTTTTCATTGGTGGAAAACTCAAAATGGACACCATAATCTTCGGCAATCTTATAGAAAGTATTTCCTATTTCAGAAGAAGGAGTGCCGGGATAAGCAGAAACAAAATCCACCCCTGCCTCCAGAGCTCCCTGAACAATTGCCTCGTTTCCTAATAAGATTTTTTTCATACTTTTTTCTTTTGAATTAATTTCTCTAAAATTTTCCAAACTCCTAATTTCTTTGCCCATTGTTTAAGATATTCCCAATTTAATTTTTTAGCTGAAATCCTTAAAATTGATTCAATGTCTTCCAAGTGTCGGGTGGATTCACCTTGCTTATGCCATTGCAATTTAGTCAAAATTAAATCCTCGGCCGAGATAAAATAAACTTTCTGGCCAAGAATATATTTGGCTCTCCGCCTTTTCATCCGGGACAGCTCAAATGGTTGTTTCTTTAATACCCAAAAATCAACCTTTATTCCTGTATCTCCATGAATAAAATTAAACTCGCCACCCTGTTTCAGCGCTTCTTCTATCATATTCTCATCAATATAACTTGCCTTACCAAGCGCTGATAATGCTCTTATTAAGCTGTTAATGTTTTCTATTTTTAGCTCAATTACTATATCAATGTCAGCCGTAAATCTAGGCCTTCCCCATATTAAAACTGCCATACCCCCAGTCACGAGATAGGGAATTTTCAGCTCCTGAAGAATCTCAGCGACTTTTGCTAAAAGATGCCTTGGATCTTCTTGTTTCATAGCGAATCTTATTACCAACCAAGTCTTTAGCTAATTGCCATAATTGGGCGCCAAGTTCAAGTTTTTTATCTGCCGACATTTTCCGAAAAATCGTATCTTGAACCTCTTGAGCCGTCTTTTTTCTTTTTAAAATCTGTTTTTTCATAGTTTATCTTATAATATCATTTTTTATAAAAATAAAAAAGCCCTTTTGCGCGAAGCGCAAAAGGGCTTTGGAACATCTTTTAAGAATGCCGTTAAACTCTCTTAGATGCCTTTTCAAATATATGCAGTATTATTATATAAACTAATACCGCACAAAAGAGATAACTCCCGATAAAATCTGCCATTGCCAATAACGCTATTGACAAACTGCTCGAACATCCGAGCGAATACCCCATCCATTGACATGGCGTAAAAAGAAGGGCCAAAGGAAGTCCAAAAACCAACCAAGGCCAAAATGCTATCCCACAAACCGCGGCGAGAAGAAATGAGCTTTTTCTCATTGTAATCATTTTTTTCTCCTTGTTTCGGTTTTATCTGTTCATTCTTTTTTTATTTGACAAGGTGCTAATCATGGTATGTCATTTATATTATAATGATAGCATATTATCTATTTTTTGTCAACAGCGACGAAGTTTATTAATTTTCTTGGCACAAATATAAATTTCTTAATCTCTTTTCCAACAAGCCGTTTTTTGATTTTTTCCTGGGCTAAAGCAAGCTTTTTTGCTTGTTGTTTAGAAATGCCCGCCTCAACTTCTATTTTATCGCGGACTTTGCCGTTAATTTGAACCACTAAAGTTATACCTTCTTCTCTTATCAACTTCGGGTTATATTTTGGCCATTTTTGCTGACAACAAAACCCTCTAAACCCCATTTTTTCCCAAAGCTCCTCCGTAAGATGAGGCGCAAGGGGCGATAATAAAGTCAAAAACACTGAATAATCTTTTTTAGAAACCTCCTTTTGTTGCTCCATCTCGTTTGCCAAAATCATCAAAGCAGAGACAGCAGTATTGAATTTTAAATTTTCAATATCTTCACTAACCTTATTTATTGTTTTATGAATTAAACTTTCTAATTTCTTATTTTTGAATTTTGATTTATCATTTTGGTCTTTGGTTTTTGATTTTTGGTTTATTTTCTCCTGCAATTTCCACACCTTCTCCAAAAACCTCTTTACCCCTTTTACGCCTTTCGTATCCCAGGGAATCATTTGCTCAAATGGTCCCATAAACATCTCATAAACCCTCAAGGTATCTGCTCCATGCTCTTTAATAACTTCTTCTGGATTAATTACATTCCCTTTTGATTTTGACATTTTAATCCCCCCTTTCCCGAGAATTATTCCGTGAGAAGTTCTCTTTTTGTAGGGCTCTGAACCAATTACTTTAGGCACAGCTCCAATATCCCACAAGAATTTATAAATAAAACGAGAGTATAATAGGTGTAAAGTTGTATGCTCCATTCCGCCGTTATACCAATCCACCCCGCCTACGCCCTTCGGGCTCCGGCGGGCAGGCGCCATCCAATATTTAAGCTTTTTCGGATCGGCTAATTTTTTATTGTTTTTGGGGTCGCAATAACGAAGATAGTACCAATTTGAACCAGCCCAGTTTGGCATTACGTCTGTTTCTCTTCTCGCTGGGCCTTGGCATTTTGGGCATTTTGTTTTAATCCAACTTTCAGCTTTTGCTAAAGGCGATTCCCCTTCTTCGGTTGGTTTATACTCTTTAATTCTTGGTAGTTTCACCGGCAAATCTTTTTCTGAAACCGGCAACCAACCGCACTTTTGACATTTAACCATTGGAATGGGTTCGCCCCAGTATCTCTGTCTGGAAAAAATCCAATCCCTTAATTTATAATGGATAGCTTTTTTAGCTAAGCCCTTCTGGCTAAGCCATTGGCCGATTCTCTCTTTGGCATCCTCTGATTTCATCCCGGTGAATCTTCCAGAGTTAATTAAAACACCTTCTCCCTCATAAGCTTGCTGATCAGCTTGGCGGAGATACGATCTCCGCAAAATTTGCGGAGATCGTATCTCCGCGGATCTATGCGCGGGTCTATCCGCGGGTCTATCCGCGGGTCTAATAACTTCAATGATTGGAAGGTTGTAACGCTTAGCAAAATCAAAATCCCGCTGGTCATGGGCCGGAACTGCCATAATGGCCCCTGTCCCATAATGCACCATCACATAATCTGCCACAAAAATAGGAACTTTTCTGTTGTTAACCGGATTTATAGCGGCAACACCTCTTAACTTGATGCCGGTTTTTTCTTTTTTTTCACTAATCCTTTCTTTCTCGATTTTCTTTTTTGATTTTTCAATATATTTCTCTACAGACTTAAAATTTAAGATTTTAGACTTAATACTTTGAATTATTGGATGTTCCGGCGCTAAAACCAAATAAGTACAACCAAACAATGTATCAACTCGGGTAGTAAATACTGGAATTTTTAATCCCGAATCTTTAATCTTGAAAAGTATTTCCCACCCTTCTGATCTTCCTATCCATTCTTTTTGGGAAACTTTAACTTTCTCCGGATAATCAACTTCAGCCAAATCTTGAATTAATCTTTCGGCATATTTTGTTATTTTCAACATCCACTGTTCTTTTTCCTTTCTAACCGCTTTTGTTCCGCAACGTTCGCAATTACCCTCAATCACTTCCTCGTTGGCTAAACCAATTCTGCATTTAGGACACCAATTAATCGGCATTTTGGCTTTGTAAGCCAAGCCCTTTTTAAAAAGTTGTAAAAATATCCACTGGGTCCATTTATAATATTCAGGGTCTGTAGTATTAATCTCTCTTGACCAATCAAAAGAAAGTCCAATTTTCTTTTGCTGGCGTTTAAAATTAGCAGTGTTCTTTCTGGTGACAATTATTGGATGAATTCCGGTTTTAATAGCAAAATTTTCTGTTGGCAAACCAAAAGCGTCCCAGCCCATTGGGAATAAAACATTAAAACCCTGCATCCTTCTTTTTCTAGCCACAACATCCAAGCCGATGTAACTTCTACAATGGCCGACATGAAGCCCCTCGCCCGAAGGATAAGGAAATTCAACCAACAAGTAATACCTTGGCCTTCTCGACCTGTCTGAAGCTCTAAAAATATCCATCTTCTCCCATGTTCTCTGCCATTTTTTCTCAATTTTTTGTGAATTATATTTTTTCATCTTTAACCTTTTTATCATAGCACATTTTTTCTATATTTGTACCAGATAAGCTCTTTATATATTGAATAGTCGTTTGGCGTTTTTAGTTGCGGCTTGAGCGACTTTTTCAAAATCCAAATTTCTTATTTTAGCAATTTCTTGAACAATATGTTTTAGGAAAATTGGTTCGTTGCGCTCTGCCCCTAATTTAGGAGGCGTCAAATAAGGACAATCTGTTTCAATTAAAATCCTGTCTAATGGAGTTTTTTCAATTACTTCCTTTAAATTCATTTTGTATAATATTCCATTAAATCCAAGATAAAATCCCATGTCTAAATATTCTTTTGCTTGTCTCCAACCACCGGTAAAACAATGAATAACACCCTGAAGTTTAGTTCCTTTCATAATCTCCAACAAATCATTGTGAGCCATTCTGCAATGGAAAATCACAGGAAGCTCTAATTCTTTAGCCAAATCTAATTGCTGCAGAAAAACTTCTTTTTGCTTTTTCTTAAATAGCGCATAATCTTTGTAATAATCAAGTCCAATTTCTCCGATTGCCACTACTTTATCTGACTTAGCCAATTCTTTATAGTTTTTTATGTCAAATCCTTCTTCGGCATGAATCGGGTGAAGTCCTATCCCCGCATATACCCCCTTATATTTTTCTGCAATCTCTACTGCCCTTTTGCTTGTCTTAAAATTTGAGCCAACATTTATCATCCAAACATTTTTATCCAAAGAACGCTTGATAACTCGATCAAAATCATCTTTAAAAGCATTAAAATTAAGATGGGCGTGAGTATCAATTAACATATCAAATCTTTGGGAAAAGCGCCCTGCCTTTTTCGTTTATGAGTTTTCCGGATTTTCTTTCTATTTCTTTTCTAATCCTCTCTGATGTTTCTGGCAAAAATGGCTCGAGTAATTCGGCTATATTGTCTAGAACAACCAGCAGATTGCCCAAAACCTGGGGCGAATTTTCTCTCTTTTCCCAGGGTTTTTCTTTTTCAATATATTTATCGCAGAAACTAATCAAATCCCAAACTGACTTTAACGCTTCGTTGAATTTAAATTCGTCTAAGGCCCTTTTACAGGCATTTTGAGCTTTCTTTATTTCCGGATTTACAGCTTCACTATTGTTCTCCCTAAACCCTATTGTTTCTGTCATTGTTTTTGTTCTAGCAAGAAGATTTCCAATTCCAGAAGCCAGGTCAGCATTGTACCTTTGTTCAAATTTCTCATAAGTAAAATCACCATCCTCGGTGGAAGGAATTTCTCTTAAAAGATAATATCTGACAGCATCTGTCCCGTATTTCTCAACAAGCTCAAGGGGGTCAATCACATTACCTAACGACTTTGACATTTTTTGAGCCGCACAAGTAATAAACCCATGAACAAATATGGTTCTTGGCAGGGGCAGTCCCAAAGATAAAAGCATCCCGGGCCAGATTAGGGCATGAAATTTAAGTATATCTTTCCCCAAACAATGAACATCAGCCGGCCAATATTTTTTGAATTTATCGCTATCATCTGCAAAACCTAAAGCTGATATATAATTTGAAAGTGCGTCCCCCCAAACATAAATAACCTGACTATCATCACCGGGAACTGGAAAACCCCAATATTTTTCTTTTACCCTTGAAAAACTAACATCTTTTAATCCCTGCTTAATAATGCCCAAAACTTCATTTTTTCTTGTTTCCGGAACAATTTTTAATTCATCTTTTTTTATTTTTTCTTCTATCTGGCTTGAATATTTAGAAAGACGGAAAAAGTAATTTTCTTCCTCAATCAATTCAGCTTCTTTTTTATGAATCGGACACTTCTCGTCTACCAAATCTTTTTCGGTAATAAAAGCTTCACAACCAGAGCAATAATATCCTTTATATTTCTTTTTATAAATATCACCCTTTTCTTTTAACTCGAGCCACACTTTCTTTACTGCCGGCCAATGTCTTTTTTTGTCGGTGGTTCTAATAAAATCGTCGTTAGAGATATTTAAAACCTTGGTTAATTTTCTAAACTTTTCCGAAATCTCGTCTGTAAATTCCTCCGGTTCTTTCCCGGCTTTTTCAGCTGCTTTCCTAATCTTCAAACCGTGCTCATCCGTTCCAGTCAAATAAAAAACATCGTCTCCCAAAAGACGGTGATAACGCGCCAAAACATCTGCCTGAATTACCTCTAGAGCAAAACCAATATGGGGCGGCGCGTTAGTATAAGGAATACTCGTTGTAATATAAAACTTTTTCATACCATCACTGCGTTGCGGTCGCGTCGACGCTGTAAAAATTCTTTCAAAAATTCAAACAATATTCCAAAAAGAGGAATAGCCAAAATAGAACCCAATAAACCCCATAAATGACCCCCCACAACCAAAGAAAGCAAAACCAGGGCCGGTGGAAGTCCGACAAATTTTCTCATTAGAATCGGAGACAAAATAGTGTTTTCAATTTGCTGGATTAAGACAAAAGCAATTAAAACAAGGGCTCCCTTGAAGGGCTCTGCCGGAAAAACCAGTAAAAAGATAACGATACCGGACAAAAGGGGTCCAACATAAGGAATAAAATTAAACACTCCGGCAAAAAGAGCTAAAGTAAAAGGGTATTTTACGCTGAAAACAAGAAAAGCGAGATAAGATAATAATCCTACAAATATGCAAGCCAAAACCCTTGCTCCAAACCAACCAGCCACTTTTCCCTGGCATCTTGCCCAAACATCCATAATTTTAGACTCGTATTTTTTAGGAAAAAGCAGAATCAAGGCCTTCTCCACCGCCTTCTCCTCCAAGGAAAGAAAAATAGCCGTAATAGTAACAAACAAAGTGGTGAAAAATCCGCCGAAGATAACAAAAAGAACATTAAAGATATTCTTTGCCATGCTCTCTAGGGTATTTCCTAAGACATTCATAAAAGCTTCAAAGCTTTCAAAGGCCTGAAATCCAATTCCTTTTAGCGGAGGAGAAATTCTTTCAAAGTATTCAGGAAATGACTCTAAAAATGCTTTAATTTCAGAAATAAACAAAGGAACCACTAAATATATCAATAAACTCAACAGCCCAAAGGTGCCGACATAAACAAAAACAACTGCCAAGCTTCGGGGAATTTTTCTTTTTCGTAAAGAATTAATAATCGGATTAAACAAAATAGAAATTGTCAGGGCGAAAACAAACCAAACCAGAATCTCTTTAACAGAAAAAAGAATATATAAAATTAAAACCGCAACAGAAATTTTCAAAATCGTCCGCCAAGAAATGTCTAAAATTTTCTCGCTGTTCATAATACTACTAAATCCCAAATTTCAAGCGCCAAATTACAAACAATATCTAAATTCTAATAACCAAAATTTCAATTTGTTTGTAATTTGAAATTTGTGATTTGGAATTTTAAAGTTTCAACAATTTTTGAAACTTTGTTTCGTCCTGAAAGGGTCCGATGAGAGCTAAATTTAGTTTTTGGGGCTGAAAAATATCTTTAGAAACCTTTAAAATATCCTCTGCCGTTACTTTATTAATTTTATCATAAATTTCCTCTGGGGTTAAAATCTTTCCCTCTAAAAGCTCCTGAACCCCATAGAAAGAAGCCCTAACGTCTGAAGCTTCTAAGCTTAAAGCCATTTTCCCTTTAAAATAATCCTTGGCTTTCTTTAATTCTGAAGCCGAGATTTTTCTTTGAGAAATTCTTTTATACTCTCTTAAAATGATTGAAACCGCTTTATCTACATTCCTGTTATCTACTCCTGCTTGAGTTACCAAAAAACCCGTATCCGGATCTGCCGCTGCTTCAGTTTTAACATAATAAGCCAAACCTAATTTCTCCCTAACTTCAATAAATAATCTGGAACTCATCATTCCGCCTAAAATTATAGCCAAAATTTCTTGCGCGAATCTCTTCTTGTGAAAAAGATTATAACCCCTCACCCCCAAACAAAGATGGGTTTGGTCTGTTTTTCTCTTCCTCAAAAGCAGGGCTGGTTTTTTTTGAATCTCCTTAACTTCTGGCTTCTTGAAGCCCGGCTCCTTTTTTATTTTGGAAAAATATCTCTTAACGTCTTTGACTGCCCTTAAATTCTCTATTTTCCCGGCCAAACAAACAATAGTATTGGCGCTTGTATATTGGCTTTTTATATAATCTGCCAATTTTTTTTTGTTAATTCCTAAAACAGCTTTTTTTGTTCCGGCTATATTCCAGCCGGCCGGCTGATTCCCATACAAAAGTTCTTTCCATAAAATCTGAACATAAGCCATTGGGTTGTCATAATACATATTAATTTCTTCTATAATTACCCCCTTCTCTCTGCCGATTGCCTTTGAATCCAGCTTGGAATTCAGAAAAATATCTGAAACCCAATCCAAGGCCAAATTAAAGTGTTTGGCTGAAACTTTAGCAAAATATCCTGTATACTCCTCTCCTGTAAAAGCGTTGTAAACGCCTCCGACTTTATCTAAGGTTTCGGCTACTTCAATTGGGCCGGGTCTTTTTTTAGTTCCCTTAAAAAGCATATGCTCAACAAAATGAGAAATTCCGTTTACTTCTTTTTTTTCATATTTAGAACCCGTCTTAACCAAAACCAAAATAGTTACAGCTTGAGTTTCTTTTTGAGGAACACTAATAATTCTCAATCCATTTTTTAAAGTTGTTTTCCTAAACATAAAATTAAATCTTTAATTTTTACTCTTTTCTGTTTCATAGTATCGCGGTCACGAATAGTAACATCGTTTTTTTTCAAACTATCAAAATCAACAGTTATCGCAAAAGGCACTCCCACTTCATCTGCTCGGCGGTAACGACGTCCAATAGAGCCGACTTCGTCATATTGACACATAAAATGCGACTTCAACACATCATAAACTTCTTTTGCTTTTTTAACTATTTCTGGATTATTTTTTACTAAAGGCAAAACAGCTACTTTTATTGGAGCCAACCTCTTATGAAGCTTCAAAACAGTTTCCACTTCTTTTACTGACTTGGTTGTCTTTGTTCTCCCTCCTTTCACCTCTGTAAAGGCCGAACACAGAAAAGCAAATAAAGTTCTATCCACTCCAGCCGATGTTTCAATAATATAAGGAAAATATCCTTCATATTTTAGGTCCTCGCCTGAATGTTTTGAATGATTAGATAAATCCCAGTCCCCCCGATTGTGAATGCCCTCAATTTCTCTCCAACCCGCTTCGCCTCCGGAACGAGACGAGCCAAAAGGAAATTTATATTCAATATCTACCGCTCTTTTGGCATAATGAGCAAGTTCTGATTTTTTAACTTCTCTAAACCTTAAATGTTTTTTCTCAATCCCCAAGTTTAAATACCAATTTAGGCGCTCTTTTTTCCAATAATCAAAAAATTTGTCAGCGTCCTTCGGCGAGCAGAACCATTGCATTTCCATTTGTTCAAATTCACGGGTTCTGTAAATAAAGTTGCCCGGGGTAATTTCGTTCCTAAAGGCCTTTCCAATTTGAGCTATGCCAAAAGGAATTTTCAGGCGCATCGTCTGCAAGACATTTTTAAAATTAACGTAAATGCCTTGACAGGTTTCAGCCCTTAAATAAGTTATAGAGGCCTCGTCTTCAAGCGGTCCGACATATGTCTTCATCATCAAATTAAATTTCTTTGGTTTAGTCAAAGCGCCTCCGCATTCTGGACATTTTGATTTTTGATTTTTGGCTTTTGATCTTGAGATTTCGTCGGAACGAAATCTCTTATGGCATTTTTTGCATTCCACCAACTCATCAGCGAAACCGGCTGTTAAATGACCAGAGGCCTGCCAAATCTTAGAACTCATTAAAATCGCGGAGTCCAAACCAACAATATCCCCTCTTTGCCTAACCATTTCCTGCCACCAGGACTTTTTGATATTATTTTTCATTTCCACGCCCAATGGCCCAAAATCGTAGCAAGAGCCAAAACCTCCGTAAATTTCAGAAGATAAAAAAACAAAACCCCTTCTTTTTGCCAAAGATACAATTTTCTCTATTGAGTCTACCATTCTTTTATTTTAAACCATTTTTAAAAAAATAAAAAGAGTTGGCTTAGCCAACCCCTTTTTTTAAAAACTCTAATACGCGCATTCATCCTTAACGGCGTCGCATACTGCCGCAAGCGTTGCAATTACCTGCTCATAACATGAAACTGCCGCCTCCTTTGTATTTCTGGTGTTCGCTCTGCTTTGACCCAAAATAAGCAGTTCTCTTTCGGGAACGATATGTTCCTCGCCTTCCCAATCTATTACCTTAAACCATCCGTCTAAA
>Ga0190334_1000726_pt1 | contig 15353 bp, 15 predicted proteins | sample 48720478_MG_FD_161270 | JGI IMG/M metagenome (GOLD analysis project Ga0190334, IMG submission 161270) | Hydrothermal vent sediment bacterial communities from Southern Trench, Guaymas Basin, Mexico - 4872-04-7-8_MG | ecosystem: Environmental > Aquatic > Marine > Hydrothermal vents > Sediment ...
TTGTACTCACCTATTCATTATATAAAAATATGAGTTTTTATTCGGAGAGCTATAATGTCTAAGCTTGATATTTACGAATATTTTAAATTATTTCCCTATATCCCTCTTGACTTTTCAGACAACATCTTTGAGGCTGTTGCTCAGCTGATTCTACTCCTCACCTGCAATCGCTACTTAATAAATCTTTCAATCTTATAAAATCTTTTGGAAAAGAGAGCAAATTAATATCCTGTGTTATAATAAAAATATGAGAGAAGAAGAGTATTTGAAAAGGGTCTTTGAGAGATTTTGTGTGTCTTCTTCTGTGGAAAAACTTGTAAAAGACACAATTAAGATGCCAACTTATAAGAGGGATGAAATTTTGAATAATTTAAGATTAATAAAAAAAAGAGCCGGATTTTCTTTAGCTCTTATAGCACTTTTCAGACAGCAGGTTAACAGTGGTTTTGTTTTAGGAGATCCTTTGAGGGAGAAAGAAGAGAGATTAATAAAGGATGATAAAACAGGTATGAATTTTATTTTAACATGGAATCCTGACAGGGAGTTGAGAAAAGACCACAAAAAGCTCATAGAAAGAGGTATAATAGCTGAAAAGGTAGATAAAAAAAAGCTTGTTAATATTGATTCCAATGGGAAAGCCTGCTATCTTTGCTGGAAAAATATTTTGGAGCAGAACCCGGGGGAAATTATTTTTAAGGTAAAATTAGCTAATGAGTTTTTTTACATTGGTTCAAATTTTGCCTACATAACCAACAACCATTTTACTATTATGAATTCAAAACATCGTCCTCAGATTTTCAGAGCTGAAATTATTGATTTTATGCTCTCTTTTGTTGAAAAGACAGACGGTTTTTTCAGAATTATTTATAATGGGCTTGCTGGAGCTTCAATAAAGGAACACGAGCATTTACAGGTTACAAGTGAGAGCTTTCCTGTGGAGAGTATTAATAAAGGTGAAGCTATTATAAAAGATAAAGATTTTGAGCTCTTTTCTCCCGATTACTATGTGCCACTTTTTATCATAAAAAGTAAAAACAGACGGAAAATAAGGGAAGTTTCCTCCTATATAATTAAAGAGTGGGAGAGTATTTCCGAAAATAATACTGAGAATCTTATGATGATGGGGAAAGAGAGAGAGTTTTATCTTTTTATTTTTTTAAGGGATAAAGAAAAGCTCAGAGGTAATGGTAAAAGCGGAGCATTGGCAAGTTTCGAAGTTAGCGGAAGAATGGTTTTATCCGTCAATAATGAAAATTTTAATGAAAGGCAAATTTTTGAGAAAGAGGGTATTGGGTGGATAAGAAAGGTTTACGAAGATATAAAACCTGAAGAAAGAATGGTGCAAAAATTAAGAAAACAAATTTTTTCCTATTTTGGAGGGATGGTATGAGACGAGGGGCTTTTTTAATCATTTTTTTTGTTTTTGTCAGCTTTTTATTTTCTGCAGGTGAATTTTATAACATCGGTGGGTATAAGGTTTTGAGACTGAGTGGCTCTCCTTATGAAATAGGGCTTTCTTACGGAAAGCTTATGAGAAAAGAGCTTGAAAAGGAAAAGAAAAAAATAAAAGAGCTTAGAGCCCTTGCAGTGGGGAAAACTTTTTTTCTTTTCAGACCAATAGTTAAAACAGCTTTCAACGGCAAGATTAAGAAAAAATCCAAAATGGTTCCTGTTGAGTATATAAAAGAGCTTAAGGGAATTTCACTCTCCTCAAATTTGAAATTAAAGGATCTTCTGTTTTTAAATTTTTTTTATGATTTTGCTCACCCTACATGCTCCTCATTTGTAGTAAAAACAAGAAGAGGGTTAACATTCGGAAGAAATCTTGATTATGCCTTGCCAAAACTTGATCTTGGAAACAAAAATCTGATAATTATTTTTGAACCAACCGAAGGCAATAAGTATATAGCATTCTCTTTTTTGGGCTTAAATACTCCCCTTACAGGTGTCAATGAAAAGGGAATTGCCATAGAGATGAATGAGGTCCCTTCCAAAGGCAAAGGATACAGCGGTTTTCCCCCTCTCTATTTAATGAAAATGGTTTTGCAATATTCGGACAATATGAAAGAAGTTGAAGATACAATAAAAAAACACAAAATTCACATAGGAGTAAATTTTACTGTTCTTTCAATAAGCGAAAAAAAAGCTGCGATTTTTGAAGTGGTTTATAATAAAGTGAAAAAAAGGGATTTAAAAAATGGTTTTTTAGTCTCCACAAATCATTTTATTTCGGATTTAAAAAAAGAATTACCTCTTCCTTATAGGGCCTCTGTAAAGAGATATTTGAGGATCAAGGAGCTGGCGGAGAAAAGGGTTTTGCCTGAATACATATTAAAGGATCAGGTGGATATTTCCACAGGTGGGAAAAATGTTTTAAGAGATAGTGTTAACAATGATTTTACTGTTCAATCAATTCTTATCAATCGGAATAGAGTAATATTTTCTGCTGGTTCAAATTATTCCCCGGATAGAGAAAAAATTATTTTTACATTAAGGGATTTTTTTAGCGGTAGGATAAGAGGAAAGATTTATTCAAAAGGGGCTCTTACTTATCAGGAAAAAAAGTATTCTCTCTTTTTGCTGAGCAGCAGTAAAATGGATTCAATAAAGGATAAGTTAAAAGTTCTTGATGATATATATTTTTCGGAAAAGTATCTTGAGTATTATGTGGTTAAAGCCGAGCTTTTGAAAAGAATTAAAAAGTATGAAAAGGCACTTGAGGTTATTAAGGAAGCGGAGAATAATGGCTTTTTGAATGATAATCTTCTTCAAATCAGAATAGAGATTTTAAAAAAGAAAAAGAGAAAAAAGGAGCTAAAAGAGGCACTCTTAAAACTAAAGGAGATGAAAGGGATAGAGGATTGGTTTGATTTTCAAAAGATAAAAGAAGGTTGGGATCCCTACAGAGAATTTTTATGGTAGCATAATTAAATAAGCTCTTTTTTTATTTCATCTATGATTTTTTTTGTCTGCTTATGTGTAAACTCAACGGATTTTTCCGTATTTATTGAAAAATTCACTTTGTCCAATAATTTTTCATAGGGAATTTGGAATTTTAATATTTTCTCAGCTTTCTCTCTTTTAAGCCCTCTTTTTACTGCTCTTTCTATTTGTGCCTCTTTTGAACAGTATGTAAGAATTAAAATATCAAAATTTTTGAAAGTCCCTGCTTCAAAAAGAAGAGCGGATTCATATACTAAGGCTTTATGTTTGGATGAAAGGAAAGCAAACAGTTCCTTTTGAAAGGGGATAAAGTGAGAATAAAAAATTTTTTCAAACTCCCTTCTTTTTTCTTTTGTTGTAAATAAGATTTTCTCAAGCTTTGTTCTGTTTATATTCTCACCTTTGTAAATATCATTGCCGAATTTTTCAGTGAGCTCCTTTTTTATCTTTGCATTTTCTGTATAGAATTTTTTTGCAATTTCATCTGCTTTCAGTGTAAAAAATCCTTCCTTTTTGAAGAGATTTAGAACAAAGGACTTGCCTGTTGCAAGACCGCCTGTAAGTCCTATTTTTAGCATTAAATTTCGGGAATTTTGCTTAAAGCTTCCTCATCTCCTGCAACTATAAGGCTATCACTATCCTTTATTATAAAGTCTGCTTTCGGAATTATAACCCTTCCCTCCGAAACACCTGATGTGGGGATAAACTCTTTTACTGCAATCACATGAATATTGTACTTATTTCTTAAATCAAGCTCCTTTAAGCTTTTTCCCACAAAAATTTCAGGCGGAGCGATTTCCCTTATGCTGAACTCCTCACTTAAAGGGATAAAATCAAGAATATTATTGCTTAAAAGTTTATTTGCAACTCTAATAGCAGCATATCTTTCGGCAAATATTACATTTTCCTTTTGGACTCCAATTATTTCAAGAATTTTACCGTGCTCCTCAGAGTTAGCCTTTGCTATTATTCTTTTAACTCCCAATGTCATAAGGTGATGAACTATAAGAATACTATCCTCCATCTTTGGTCCGACAGCCACGACAACAGCATCAGCATCTTTGACTCCAAAGTTTTCTAACACCTCTTTATTTGTACTTTCTGCAATAGCTGCTTTTGCAGCTATGTTTTTTACCATTTCTATTTTATCTGGGTCTTTATCAAGTACAACAACTTTTACTCCCTTTTCAGCAAGAGTTTTAATTACATAAAGGCCAAAACTTCCGACACCTATGACTACTGCATATTTCATTTTCTCACCCCACTATGATTTTTTCTTCGGGATACTCATAATTAGCACCCCTTTTTTCTGAAACAAAAGCATATATTATATTTAAAATTCCTACTCTTCCGACAAACATTGTGGCTATTAAAACAAGTTTGCTGTAAGAGTTTATCTTTGATGTTATTCCCAGAGAAAGTCCAACAGTCCCGTAAGCTGAGACCTCTTCAAAAAATACCTGAAGAAGGGAAAACTTGTCCCCTTCAAAAAAAGAAATTAGAAGAACTCCTGAAAATATAACTATTATTGAAAATAAAAGTATAAGATGGGCTTTATCAACAATCTCCCATGCTATGTTTCTTCCGAAAGCCTGAACATTATTTTTACCTTTTAACTTTGTTCTTAAGAATAGCAAGAGAGCTGCCCATGTTGTTGTTTTCATCCCTCCGCCGGTTGAGCCGGGAGATGCTCCTATTACCATAAAAATAATAAGAAGAAAGGCGGAAGCATGGGTAATTAGAGTTAAGTCCACAGTATTAAAACCCGCGGTTCGAGGTGTGGCTGATTGAAAAAGGGAAATCAGAATTTTTGTAAGCTTATCCTTTCCTGCAAGAGAATGATCGTTTTCAAGGAATAAAAATATCCCGAATCCGACTACTATGAGAATAAAGGTTGTTACTATTACTAATTTTGAGTGAAGCGAAAACTTGTTTTTTCCCCTCGCTTTTACAAAATAATAGATGTCTCTTACCACAAAAAAGCCAAGACCCCCGATTATAATTTCAAAAACAATAACAAGATTTAAACTTACACTGCTTTGATATTTTACCAATGAATCCGAAAAAGTTGAAAAACCTGCATTATTAAATGCGGAAACTGAATGAAACAATGAGTGAAAAAAAGCTTTTCCTTCTTTAAAATGTTTGGAAAAGACATTAAAGTAAAGAAGAAGCATACCTGAAAATTCTATTAAAAAAGTGAAGATAAAAATATCTTTTATGAATCTTTTAAGATCAACCCCTCCCTTTGAAAGAAAGCTATCTTCAATAACACTTTTTTCCGAAAATGAAATATCGCCCCTTGCAAGTAATATTACAAGAGATGTAAAAGTCATTATCCCCAATCCACCCAATTGGAATAGAATTAAGATAATAGTCTGGCCAAAAGTGGTAAAATATGTTGCAGTATCAACGACAATCAAGCCTGTAACGCATACAGCAGAAGTTGCTGTAAAAAGAGCATTGACAAACGAAATGCTTCCTGAGACTGTGGAAAAGGGAAGCATTAAAAGAAATGTTCCTATTAAAATAGCTCCTGCAAAGCTTAATATTAGTAATAAAGAAGGGGAAAAGTCAAGAGATTTTTTCATTTTATTGAGGGTGATAATACAAAAATCTCTTTATCTTCTGGGTTGCTGTTTTTACAAATGGCTCCCTTTGATAGAGGCATCTTTTTATTCTTGAAAAAGACGGTAATTTTTGGTTTACCTCTTTTCTTAAATTTTCAAGAGTTTCTCTGATTATTTGCATTTGCTCCTCTTCCCCTTTTCCTTCCAATTTCTCTTCAAGGTAGGCAGGATCTAAGTAAACGAGTGCTTCAATCTCTCCTCTATTTTCAATTACTATGGCTTCCTGTACAATTAAAAAGTTTAAAAGTTTTTCTTCTATTACCTCAGGATAAATATTTTCTCCATTGGGTCCTAAAAACATATTTTTTGATCTCCCTCTGATGTAAAGAAAATTATCTTTGTCCATATAGCCTCTGTCTCCTGTTTTAAACCAACCATCTTTGCTCAAAACCTCTTCAGTCAATTTTTTGTTCTTATAGTATCCTTTCATGATATTGGGCCCCTTTGCATAAATTTCTCCTATGCCGGTTTTTGGGTCAGGGTCTACGATTCTTATTTGAACATGCTCTATCGGGTATCCACAGGAACCGATTCTTGTTTCGCTTGGTTTTTCACCTGTCAAAAGGGGTGCTGTTTCTGTAAGTCCATATCCAACTACATAGGGAAAGCCTCCTGTTTTAAGAAATTTTTCAACTTCAGGGCTGAGGGGAGCCCCTCCGAAAGCAATGATTTTTATTTTTCCACCTAAAAATTCAATAAGATTTTTTACCGCTTTTTTATAAAAAGTTTTTTTAAGCCCGGGAACACGAATTAAGCTTTTAAAAAGAAAGTTTTTTTCCATTAGGGCTTTTATTTTCTTTTTGTAGATTTTTTCCATAATTAGAGGAACCCATGTCATTATTGTAGGATGAACCTTTGAACAGGCTTTTTTAAGAACAGTTGGAGTAGGGGATTTTCCTAAGTAATATATTGAAGATCCACTTGCAAGAGGCATAAGAAAGCCAAGTGTCCCTTCATACACATGAGACATGGGAAGAACAGATAAAAATCTGTCTTTTTCATCTATAATAACGACTTTTTTTGTGGCTATTATGTTTGTAACTATATTTTTATGAGTTAACATAACTCCTTTAGACATTCCTGTTGTTCCTGATGTGTAAATTATTGCGGCAAGATCATCCTCTTTTACATTCGCATCAAATAACCCGACCTTTTCTCCTATATCATGGAAGAACTGAGAAGCTTTCTGTAAAGTTTCTTCTATTACTGAGCTTATGGATTCTATCTTATAGAATTCGGTTTCCTCGGAAAAATCATCAAGAGTTATAATTGTTTTTATGTTTTTGCACTCATCATTAATTATTTTGTCAACATGTTTTCTTGTGGCAAAAAGAAGTTTTGAATCAGAGTGTTTTAAAATATTTATTATATCCTCTCCGGGAAAATCCGGCAGTATGGGAACTGCAATGGCTCCTATTGTAACTATTCCAAGATAGGCTATTCCCCAGTTGGGAGAATTTTCCCCTATTAATGCTACTTTATCTCCCTTCCTTATCCCTTTATCATAAAGAAGTTTGGAAATAGCTTTGATTTTTTTTGCAAGTTCTCCGTATGTAATAGGCTCGGAGTCATAAAATCCGAGTGCAGGCCTTTGATTGTGCTTTTTTATACTTTGTTCAATTAAAGCCTTTATTGTTAAAGGCTCAATTTTAAATTCTTTATTTTCTGTCATCTCTAAAATTATATTATAAAAGAGTGATAAATAGCAAGAAGACCTTCGTTAAAATAATCAAAAGAGATAAAAATTATGAAAAAAAAGAATATAGAAGGAAAGTAGAAGATTGAAAAATCTATATCGTTGGATTGCATATCTGTATCGTCATAAAAAAGCTGTTCGGTTTGGGAGTTGCTCGGCTTTTTCAAGATTTGCTTACTTAAAATTCTCTTGAAAAGGGATGTCTATTAGTGATATAGTTTTGCATGAAAGAAATGATAAAAGAGATAGAAAAATTTAAGAAAGAAAAAAATGCCATTATTTTGGCACACAATTATCAGAGAAAAGAGGTTCAGGAGATAGCTGATTTTTTGGGAGATTCTCTTGAGCTTGCAAGAAAAGCTGTGAGTCTTTCGGCAGATGTCATAGTTTTTGCCGGAGTCTCTTTTATGGCTGAAACCGCAAAAATATTAAACCCTGACAAAAAGGTTCTTCTTCCTGAAGAGAGCGCTTACTGTGAAATGGCTGAGATGGTGGATATTAAAGAGCTTAAAAAACTCAGAGAAAAGTATCCGAATGCCGCAGTTGTATCATATATAAACACAACAGCAGAAACAAAAACATTGACCGATATAGTTTGTACATCGGCAAATGCTGTTAAAATAGTGGAGAGTGTTCCTCAAAAGAAAATAATCTTTGTTCCGGATAAAAATCTGGGAACTTATGTGAAAAAGAGAACAAAAAAGGAGATTATCCTTTACGATGGATTTTGCTACGTCCACCATAAACTTATAATGAAAAAAGACATAGAGAAGATAAGAAGGGAATACCCTGATGCTCATCTTATGGTGCATCCTGAGACCCACGAGGAGATTCAGGAGATGGCTGATTCAATTCTTTCCACAGGACAGATGATAAAACAGGCGGAAAAAATTAAAGAGAAAACAATTATCGTCGGGACTGAAATAGGAATGGTGGATCGATTAAAAAAGGAGTTTCCCGAAAAAAACTTTGTTCCTCTTACAATGAGAGCAAAGTGCAGAGGTATGAAAGAGATAACATTGGAGTCAATTTTAAATTCACTTAAATATGATAGATATGAAATAATTCTTGATAAGGAAGTAATGGAAAAAGCTAAAATTCCCATTGAAAGAATGTTAAAAGTTAAATGATAAAAGCCGTGGCTCTCTATTCAGGGGGGCTTGATAGTATTTTGGCGATAAAAATTGTTGAAGGTTTGGGAATTGATGTATATCCGGTAAGCTTTTATCATCCCTTTTTCGGTGAAATTGATAGAAGAAATTTTGAAGATCTTAAAAAAGAGCCTGAGATTATTGATATTTCGGAAGATTTTTTTAAAATATTAAAAAGTCCTAAATTCGGTTATGGAAAAAATCTTAATCCCTGTATGGATTGCAGAATCTTGTATTTTAAAAAGGCAAAGGAATATATGGAAAAAATCGGAGCAAAATTTCTGATTAGCGGGGAAATTGTAGGTCAAAGACCATTTTCTCAGAGAAGGGAGGCTATCAATACCATTGAAAAAGAGGCTGGTGTTTCAGGTCTTGTTTTAAGGCCCCTAACTCAAAAGAATATGCTTGAGACAATAGCTGAAAGGGAGGGATGGGTTGAAGAGGAAAAGCTTTTGGGAGTTTCAGGAAGAAACAGGCAGATACAACTTGAACTTGCAAAAAAGTTTTCATTATCTTATGTCCCGACACCTGCCGGAGGATGCCTTTTAACTGTACCTGATTTTGCAAAAAGGACAAAAGAGCTTTTGGTAAGAGAGCTTATAAATAAGACAAATGTGGAAATTCTAAGATACGGAAGATTCTTCACTCTAAATGATAGAGCGGTTTTAATAGTCGGAAGAAACCAAAAGGAGAATGAAAAATTAGAGAATCTTTTTAACAAAGAGTTAAATCACACTTTTATTGAAACTTTATCTCCTCCGGGACCTTCTGCGATAATAATAGGAAAGGGAGAGGTGGAAAAAGCCCTCTCCATTTTAAAAAAATACATAAAAATAAAAGAAAAAGAGCCGGAGTTTTTAATAAAATAGATCAGAGCTTTTTCATTAATTCCGGAATAATCTTGTGAAGATCTCCCACAAATCCGTATGTGGCTATGTCAAAAATCGGGGCTTTCGGATCAGAGTTTATGGCAATTATAACATCGCTTGATTTCATACCTACCTGATGCTGGATTGCACCTGAAATTCCGCAAGCAATATAAACTTTCGGTGCCACTGTTGTTCCTGTCTGTCCTACTTGATGGGAATACGAAATCCAGCCTGCGTCAACCACAGCTCTTGAGGCTCCGACTGCAGCACCAAGCTTCTTTGCAAAATCATAAATAAGCTGCATATTCTCTTTGCTTCCGATACCCCTTCCGGCTGAAACTATAACTTCAGCTTCATGAAGGTTTACCTCTTCTTCGGATAAAATTACAGCTTCTTTTATTATTTTTGAGATTTTAAAAGTTGTCGGGTCAAAATCTATCTTTTTTATCTCTCCGCTTCTTTCTTTTTCCAAGGGAACAGGCATAACTCTCGGTCTTATTGTTGCTATTTGAGGTCTGTGATTTGGCGTGAGGATTGTTGCCATTATATTCCCGCCAAAAGCAGGCCTTGTTTGAAGAAGATTTCCTGTTTCAGTGTCAATGTCAAGCTCTGTACAATCAGCTGTAAGCCCTGTCTCTATGTTTGCCGCAAGCCTTGGTAAAAGTGCTCTTCCCACAGCAGAGGCTCCTCCGATAAAAACCTCGGGTTTTACCTCTTCCATGAGTTTTTTCAAAGCTTCTGAGTAAAGTTCATCATGAAAGTGGAATAGCTCGTCATGTTCAATGTAGTAAACTATGTCTGCTCCGTGATTAATCAAAGTTCGAGCATGTTTGTTAACACCATTTCCACCTATCAAGACAGAAGCCAACTTTGTTCCTCTCTTATCTGCAATTTTTCTTCCCACGGAGAGCATCTCAAGGGCAACTTTTGCAAGCTCTCCCTCATTAACTTCAGCGAATGTTAAAATCCCTTTATATTCACTTTTATCTATTTCGATTGCACTCTCTCCCCTTTTCATCTCAATTGCATCAAAGGGGCAGGCATCAACACAGGCGCCGCAAAGAGTACACTTTTCCTCATCTATTTCCGCGATTCCTTCCTCATTGATTCTTATTGCATCAAAAGGGCAAGCATCAACACAAACACTACAACCTGTACATTGCTCTTCCAAAACCCAAATTCCCGTAACTCCCATTTTCTCACCTACACTACTTTTAATTCTTTTAATTTACCGAAAAGAATTTCGGCTAATCCTTCAGCCTCACCTTCAAACTTTTCTCCACCGGTTCTTTTGGGTGGTGAAAAGACCTTTTTAACCTGAGTCGGGGATCCTTGAAGTCCTATTTTTGTTTCATCCGCATCAATGTCTTTTGAAGTGAAAACAGTAGGTTCAAATTTTTTTGCTTTCATCTTTCCTCTTAAAGACGGAAGTCTTGGCTCATTTATCTCTTTAACAACTGTAATTACTCCGGGAAGTCCGATTTCAACCACATCGTATCCATAATCGGTTAATCTTTCAACCACAGCCTTTTCTTTGCTTATCTCTACAATCTTTCTAACAAAGGTTACTTGAGGAAATCCAAACCAGGAGGCAATTCCGGGACCAACCTGTCCTGTATCACCATCTATGGCCTGTTTGCCTGCTATTATGATACCTATATCTCCTATCTTTTCCATTGCTTTGTAAAGGGAGTAGGAAGTTGCAAGAGTATCAGCCCCTGCAAAGGCTCTGTCCGATACCAAGATTCCTTCATCAACTCCCATTGCAATAACATCTCTTAAAGCTTCCTTTGCCTGAGGAGGTCCCATTGTAATTGTTATGACTTTTCCTTCTCCGAGTCTTTCCTTTATTCTCAATCCTTCCTCAACAGCATAGAGGTCAAATGGGTTGACAATTGATTCAACTCCCTCTCTTATCAATGTCCCCTTTTCAAGATCCCACTTGACCTCTGTTGTGTTGGGTACCTGTTTTATGCATACAAAGATGTTCATTTTATCCTCTTAATTAATTGGGATGCTATTATATTTCTCATAATTTGATTTGTTCCTTCGTAGATCTGAGTGATTTTTGCATCTCTCATCATCTTCTCAACAGGATACTCTTTCATATATCCGTATCCACCGAAAATCTGAACTGCGTCGGTTGTAACCTGCATTGCAACATCTGAAGCATAAGCTTTTGCCATTGCCGTTATATCAGCCACCTTTTCCCCTGCATCAACATTTCTTGCTGCCATATAGGTCAAAGCTCTTGCTGACTCTATTTTTATTGCCATATCAGCCATCATGTATTGCAAGCCTTCAAAAGAAGCAATTGGTTTCCCGAACTGATGTCTTTTCTTTGCGTATGAGACTGCTGCATCAAGTGCTGCCTGAGCAATACCAACTGCCTGAGCTGCAACACCAAGCCTTGTTCTGTCAAATGTTTTCATTGTCATAAGAAAACCGCCTCCTTCCCTTCCTAAAACTTGGCTTTTGTGAACTCTGAGATCTTTGAAAATAAGCTCTCTTGTAACGGAAGCTCTTATCCCCATTTTATCCTCTTTTTTACCAAATTCAAATCCTTCCATCCCCCTTTCAAGAATAAATGCAGTGGCTCCTCTTGTCCCTCTCGAAGGATCGGTTAGGGCAATTATTACATAAACTTCTGCTTCTCCTCCGTTTGTGATGAATTGCTTTGTTCCATTTATTATATAATAATCTCCATCCTTTTCAGCTCTTGTTTTTATATTTCCCGCATCACTCCCGGCTTCACTTTCCGTAAGCCCGAAAGCTGCAAGAGCTCCGTTTGCTACCATAGGGAGATATTTTTTCTTTTGCTCTTCATTTCCATACAAAATAATAGGTGTTATTCCAAGTGCCGTACCTGCATAGGCAAGGGCAATTCCTGCGCAGCCATAAGAGAGTTCTTCCACCGCAAGAAGCATTGCGAGAGTTGAAAGCCCCATTCCATCGTACTCCTCTGGAATAAATACTCTGAAGAGATCACTCTGTGCCATTACTTCCACTATATCGTGGGGAAAAGTTCCCTCTTCATCGTATTTTTGTCTCACAGGGACAATTTTTTCCCGAGCAATTTTTCTTGCGATTTCTCTAACCATTTGTTCTTCTTCTGTTAAAAAATAGTTCATAGAAAACCTCCAAACTTTTTGTGAATTTCCTAAAATATTATATTTTGTGGGTTTTGTCAAACAGTGGGTATAAGTTGAATGAACAAAGAAGAGGTTACTTTAAGCTATTTCTACCAGTGTGCTTATTTTTTTCTCAAAAGCTGTTTCAAGAGAAAGAAGTGTTTCCGTTGATTGGATTTCGGAAATTTCTTGAATTTTTCTTATTAAAATATTGTACAAATCTTTTGTGTTTTTTGCAAAAAGCTTTACGAATATATTATATTTGCCAGTAGTATAATATGCTTCCATTATTTCAGGAATCTTTTTTATCTTTTCTATGACTATTTTATAATCCTTCGCATTGTGAAGATTGATTCCCACAAAAGCGAAGATATCAAAGCCTATTTTTTCCGGATCTATTATAAGGGTTGAGCCTTTGATTATGCCTTTTTCCACCATTTTCCTGAATCTTACATGAATCGTTCCGCCTGAAACATAAATAGTTTTTGCTATATCAAGAAAAGGTTGTCTTGCATCTTCAATAAGAAAAGATAATATTTTTTTGTCAATTTTATCAAGTTTGTAATTTTCTCTCATTTTAAAGTACCTCTTTTAGTAAATTTATAAAAATTGTCTTAAATTTTAATAAATTATTAATAATATGTCAATTAATAAAATAATATGATTTTTTTTACTAAAATATATTATCAAATTAATATTAAGAGGCGTGTGATGAAGGATTTTTTAGGGTTCTCTTTAAGAAAAAGAATGGAACTTGTTTTGGAGGTAAAAAGAAAGTTTGAAAACTGTCTCATAAAGAAACTGAATCTGAAAAAAGTGCCGGCTCCTCTTTTCGTGGAAGCTGAAAGCGGGATACAGGATGATTTGAATGGAATAGAAAAAGCTGTTGAATTTAAAATCGATTCTATCGGAGAAAAAAGATTTCAGATTGTTCACTCTCTTGCAAAATGGAAAAGACTTGCATTAAGAGAAATGCAGTTGGAGGTTGGGGAGGGAATCATCACCGATATGTTAGCAATTCGTCCGCAGGAAGATATTAAAAATTCTTCTATTCATTCTGTTCTTGTTGATCAATGGGATTGGGAGAGGGTGATAAGCAAAGATGAAAGGAATATTTATTACTTGAAAAAGGCTGTTAAGAAAATATATAGTTGTTTAAAAAAAACGGAGATTTATTTTTCAAAAATGCTAAATTATGAAAGTGTTTTGCCAAAAGAGATTAAATTTATTTACAGTGATGATCTTTATAAAGCATTTCCAAATCTTTCTCCTAAGAAAAGAGAGAGAGAAATAGTGAAAAGATATGGCGCAGTTTTTATTATTGGAATTGGGTATCCTTTACCGGATGGCAAACCTCATGATGGAAGAGCGCCGGACTATGATGATTGGGTTACATTAGGGGAGAATGGGAAAAGAGGATTAAACGGTGATATTATAATATGGAATCCTGTTTTAGAAGATGCTTTTGAAATCTCTTCAATGGGAATAAGGGTTGATAAAGATTCTTTAAAAACTCAATTGAAAATGCAGGGATTGGAAAAAAGACTCTTGTTTTCATGGCATAAATTACTTATGAAAGGAGAATTACCTCTAAGTATAGGAGGGGGAATCGGACAATCAAGAGTAGCTATGTATATGCTTAGAAGAAAACATATAGGAGAGGTTCAGGTAAGCGCTTGGCCAGAGAAAGTGAAAGGTTTTTCAAACAAAGGTTCATTACTAATGGTTTAATTTTTTATTATTTTCTTCTCCAAAGCTCTTGACATCGAAAAATTTTTTTTGCTATAATCGGAGGGTGAGTATTTACTCACCGCAGGTGAGCGAGAAAGGAGTATTGAAAAATGAGCAATGATAATAAGAAAAATTTTGATAAAAAGTTAGTAAAAACATCCCATTTGAGTATATTAAATTTATCTGTTGATAAAAATAAACTTAAAGGAGAAAAAGGATATGCGGAAAAGAATCGTTAATTTTCTTGACAAAAGAAAGCTTGATATTTTTACAGCTGCTCTTAAATTGGCTGATAAATTCGGGCTTAGAGGGATAACAACAAAAAACTTAGCTGAAGAAATCGGTTTCAGAGAGGGTGCGCTTTACAAACACATAAAATCAAAGAGTGATATATTTGTCATGATTCTTGATATCTCGGAAAAGCTTTTGGATGAAAAATTCAAGCAGATAAAAAAAGAAAAGCATTCTCCTATGAGAAGTCTTCAGGAATGGTTTTATTTTGCAATAGATTATCTTGAAGATTTTCCGGGGATATACAGAATAATTTTTACCGATGAGCTTTACATAGATGATCCTATTCTTTTTGAAAAATTCAAATCCATTATTGAAAAATTGGTAAAAAATTTTCAAAGGGTTATAGAAAAAGGTATAAAAAGCGGAGAATTCAGGAGAGATATTGAGCCTAAGATAGCAGCTATAAGATATCTTGGAATAATTCACACATCTTTTACTCTTTGGAGTGTTTTTGAGGAGAGAAAGAAAAAGTACGGAGAGATAGCTCTTCCTATTTTATCAGAATATTTAAGAACAATTTCAGGAGGGAAAGAGGATGAATAGGAAAATATCTGAATTTGTTATAAGGTACAGATTTTTGGTTATCGGATTAATTATTTTGTTAACTTTGATAAGCTTCTTTGGAATTAAAAATATAAAATTTTCCAATAAGATGATTTCATGGCTTTCCAAAAAGGATCCGAGACTTTCACTTTTTGTAAAAACATCAAAGGATTTTGCAATTAATAATCTGGTTCTTATAATGGTAAAGCCTAAGGACGGCGAGGTTTTTTCAGAAGATTTTCTTAAAAAAGTGAAGCTTTTTACGGAGGATTTGAAGGAAAAAAAAGAAATTTACATAATAACTTCACTTTCAAATACAAGTGATATAAGAAAAACCCCTGATGGTATTGAAGTAAAGGATTTGG
>Ga0190334_1000735_pt1 | contig 15190 bp, 17 predicted proteins | sample 48720478_MG_FD_161270 | JGI IMG/M metagenome (GOLD analysis project Ga0190334, IMG submission 161270) | Hydrothermal vent sediment bacterial communities from Southern Trench, Guaymas Basin, Mexico - 4872-04-7-8_MG | ecosystem: Environmental > Aquatic > Marine > Hydrothermal vents > Sediment ...
TTTGTAATTTTACTCTAAAATACCTCCATAAGCAATTTTCTGTCTCCAATCTCGTTTGTAATTTGAACGCATAAAAGCCTTTTTACCTCAAATTTCTTAGATTTAATTTACTTACGACATATGATTTAAGACTTATACTTCTTAATAACAGCTAAATAATGGGTCCTGAGCCAAGGGATAAGCTCAAGAAAGTAGCACAGCAAAAATGACCAAGGTGCGATAAGACGGGCAATCAGTAGAACCAAGGTGACCTTGTGAAAATCAAAGCTACAATTAGGGAAAAGCCTTTTTATCTCCCTTTTTCCTACTCCTTTTACATCAGGATTTGTTGGTTTACCGATGATGCCATTTGCCTTTAAGACTCTAAGGATTTTTTGGCAATTCATCTTAAGAAGATCTCCTGGTAAGAACTGTAGATATTATACCTGTTTTTCTTTAGGAATTGTGAAACCTTATCCACATAATCTTCATTAATCTTAATATGAGTAGGTAAGTTAACAATATGCTGGGAGATTTTTCCTATCCTTGACCAAAAGAGGAAACTTAAGATAAGTGTGAACTGCATATTCTGGTTCATAAGGTGGCTCTATATTAAGTTCTTTAAGGAGGGTTTTATACATACTTGCTATTTTTCTTCTATGCGCGTTTAACTTATCAATCTTTCGTTGCTTTTCCCTCATTAACCCATTTACACATTTACCCATCAACTCCTCTATTTCTTTCTTTGCTTGAACTTCGGAAAAACCTTTTTCAAAATTCTTTGGCTTCACGGGCCTTTCAAGCTCCTTTCCCTGAGATGAACCCAAAATTTCCACTTACGAAGTGGAAAATATAGGTGTCCACTTTATTTCTTAATAATGCATAAGTAGTGGGTATTAAAAATCCTTATCTTTTCCAATAGTTCACAGAGCATCCAGGAAATAGGGACTAATAATCTTGCAATAGGTGGAGCTAAGGTGATTTTGTGAAATTCAAATTTACAATTTGGGAAAAGATTTTTAATTTCCCTTTTTCCTACTCCTTCTACATCAGGATTGGTGGGCTTGCTGATAAAATAATCATACCAGAGGATAATTCCATCGGGTTTAAGGACACGCAGCATCTCTTGAGCAATTTTTTGTTTCATAGAATAATCAAGAATGGATGTAAAGACAGTAAATTGCATAACGATATCAAAAAATTCATTTTCAAAAGGAAGTTCTGTAGCGCTACCTAAATAAAAATTTATATGAGGACTCAGTTTTTTAGCTGTTTCAATCCGATCAGGCAATAAGTCTATGCCATAAAGATTTTCTGGTATAGCCCCATATTTTATGAAATTCCTTAATACTCCGCCAGCACCACAACCTACATCAAGAATTTTCTTGTCTGATAAATTCCTAATGTTCCATTCACAGAAAAGCTTTAAAATAAGCTTTTCCCTCTGATGATATGCAAAAAGAGTCGCTTTATTTAAAAAAGAATAAAGCTGGCTTTTACCAGCTTCATCTCTTTTTTTATAAGTTTTTTTAATTCTGTCAATTTCACTGTAAGTCACTTAAAAAATCCCTTCTATAACTTTTTTCATTATATTAAAGGTGGTTTCAAAGTTGATATTTTTCTTATACCACTGCCGTGCAGATTTACCCATTTTTTCTCGCAAATTATCATTCTCAACTAACATCCGAATAGCTTCAGCAAGAGGTTTATCATCTTCTGGAGGGACAACCACTCCACCACCGCTTTTTTGTAAAAGTTCTGCTGTATCTCCAGAGCCACAGAAAATCATAGGCTTGCCTAATGCAAGGTAGTCAAAAGTTTTACTTGTAAGAGTGCTAAAAAAGTGTTCATTGTTATGTAAAGGTTGAATACAAATATCTATTTGACTAATTAAATTTCTCGCCGCTTTTCTTGGCACAGCAGGTAAGAACAAAACATTACTAAGATTATTTTCTTTACAAAAATTTATATATTCCTCTCTTTTTTCACCACTTCCAACAATGATAAAACCTATTTGTTTAAAATTTTTAAGACGCATGGCAGCTTTAAGAAGGGTTAAAACATCGTTAGCTTTGCCTAATCCTCCTACATATCCTACGAGAATTTTTTTATTTATAAGTTTATGAAGAGAAAGAGAACTATCCCCAGAAGAAGGTAAGGAATTGTTTAAGAAAGCATCTGCGTTATAAAGAAGAAATATTTTTTGAGGAGAGATGCCATAATCTATGAGCCGTCTTTTTATCCCAGGAGTAGCAGCAAGGATTGCTATAGCTTGTTTTCTAAAAAATTGTTGAAGCTTAAAAAAGAACTTTGCAAACATTCCAGGCTTCATCACTCCTAAAGCAATAGCTGTTTCAGGATAAAGATCTCTTTCATCAAGCACCATCGGGGCATGCTTGATTAAAGAAATTAAGTATACTATAGGCATTATGAAAATCGGATCTGTGCCCGCAAAAATTCGATCTACCTTCGGCACTTTTAATATAGCAGCTAAGCCTCCTAAAATAGCATAACTGAAATAATTAGATATCCGACGAAATAATGAACGCCGGTGATATTTAGGAGCCCATGTTCGTAAAATACGAATTCCTTCAATTATTTCTTCAGTACACCATGCCTTATAAGGTCTTATATCTTCACCTGTCATATATTGAACACCAGATGTAATTACTGTTACATCATGACCTGAGCTCTTTAAAAGACGAGCTTCCATCCAAGGTCTGAAAGCTCCAGGCTCATTTTCAAGAGGTAGGTGGTAGGTCAGGAAAAGAACATGCTTTGGTTTCAAACTATCCTCTGGCGTCATGAACAGCCTCAACAATCCTTTCCACATCAGCCTGGGAGAGGCCGTGATGCACCGGCAGGGCCAGAATGTTTTGCGCAAGACATTCTGTGTTTGGAAGGGTAATCTTTCCGTACATTTCCTCAAAGATTGGCTGCTGATGAAGTCCTCTGGGGTAATGAATACCCGTAGCAATTCCTTTTTGTTTTAATTTTTCACCCAGCTTATCTCTACTGCATCCAAAAACTTCCTTATCCACCAAAATACAATACTGATGCCAAGCATGTTTGCTATTTGGGGTAACTTTTTGAGGACGAATTCCAGGAATTTCAGTTAGTCCTTTATTTAAAATTTCTGCATTATGTCTACGCATAGCTAACATTTCATCAAGCCTTTTTAACTGCTCCCTTCCAATCGCTGCCTCTACATCAGTCATACGATAATTTAAACCTAACATAGTATGATAATATTTTCCTGTCTGTCCATGTGTTCTCATGAAACGAATTTTATATGCAAACTCCTCGTTATTTGTGCAAACCATTCCTCCTTCACCCACAAACATGTTTTTTGTGGGATAAAAAGAGTAACATACCAAATCTCCAAAAGAACCTATATCCTGATCTTTATATAATGCTCCATGAGCCTGTGCCGCATCCCATACAATAATAAGATTGTATTTTTTAGCAAAGGCTTGCACTGTTTCAATATCACATGGATTTCCAAAAAGATGAACCGGTGCTATAGCCTCAGTCTTTTCAGTAATTTTTCTTTCAGCATCTTTAAGATCTATTAAAAATGTCTCTGGATCTATATCACAAAAAATAGGTCTTCCACCTGCCATAACAACCATACTTGCTGTAGCAAAAAAAGTAAAAGCTGGCACTATGACTTCATCTCCTGGTTTAAGAACAGCCATATAAGCCAAATGAAGAGCTGCTGATCCACTTGAGCAAGTAATAGCGTATTTAGCCCCTACTTTCTCTGCAAATTCTCTTTCAAAGGCTTCACATTCTTTTCCTTGACGCAATGCCCCGGAACGAAGAACTCGCACAGCAGCCTCAATTTCAGATTCTGTCAATTTAATTTCTGCCATTTTAATTGTATAATCACTCATCTCTCTACCTGCCTTTTTATTTTTTGCATAACTTTTTGCAATTCTATAGAATCTTTTAATGTGTTTCTATCTAATATTCTACTAAGAACTGCCTGAACAAAACTCAACATTTGTATATCCCATATATTTCTATAACCATAATTCAAGTTAGTTTTACCTACAGAATATCCCCCTCTACTTTCTTTAAGAAAGATATAAGATGGCATGTCAGGTTGAATTGAGCCCATAAAACTCCCGTTTTCAGCTTGTATTTCTACATATTGGGAAAAAGCAGGAGTTATAAGATCGGCTTGACAATATATTTCAACTCCATTTTGTCCATAACATCTAATTAGTACAAAATCTTCAGCATCTACTGTAGCTTCTTCTCCATTAATGACGCGTTTAGGACAACATAAATCACATGAGATAACTTCCACATCTTTTAAAGGCCCAAAATACCAATTGGCTAAGTCTATCATATGAACCAACATTTCATTTATAGCTCCGCCTCCTGTGGCTTTTTTATGCTTCCAAACTTGATGGCTCCCACGTCCTCCAAGCCTAAAAAAAGCACTTAAAACTTTTCCAAAAACTAAACTTATTCCTTCAATATTTTGTTGTTTTATCAAACGATATCCTTCTTCAAAGATTGGAACAAAGCGGTATATATATCCTATCATTACAATACGATCTGTATTTTCAATAAGCTCCTTAAGCTCAGATGGATCTTGATGATACTCACATAAAGGTTTTTCACAAAATACATCTTTTTTAGTATTAATTGCTTTTTTAATAACTCCTATATGAGTAGGAGTAGGCGTGCAAACAACTACAGCTTTTACTTCAGGATCATTCAATATCTCTTCAACATTTTTTGTCCAAGAAGCACCGGTTTTTTTAGCTAAATTTTCTGCAATTTCAAGATTTATATCACTTAATACTAAAGAAATATTGGGGATTTTTTTTAAACTTAAAATATGTTTTTCTGCCTGTTTACCGCATCCTATTATACCAATTTTTAACTTCTGCTTCATTTATATATTTCCTCCAATTTTTAGCTATATTAAGCTCTTTCAATTTTTCAGGAAGAGGAAAAATTTCCCCGGGTACTCCTTTAACAAGACTCATCGGAGGAATATCTTTTGTAACCACTGAGCCTGCAGCAACAAATGAACCTTTACCAATTCTTATACCGGGAAGTATAATCACCCCTGCCCCAAGTGTCACCCCATCTTCAATTATAGGTCCCTTAGGTTCATAGTGATCTCTCATTTTTTGAGGATATTTATCATTGGTTAGCACTACCCCAGGGCCTATAAATACATAAGAACCAATAATAACATGTGTAGGAATATAACAATTAGATTCAATTTTTACAAAATTTCCAATAGTTACATGTCCATCAATTACAGTATTAGTTCCAACTACAATAAAAGAACCAAAAGTGGTTTTTTCCCTAATTACAACATTATGTCCTATTTGAAAATCATCTCCTGCCACTACATCTGCATAAATTATTGTACCTGCTCTTATAACAGCATTATTTCCGATCCTAACTTTTTGACAATCTTCCTTGTATTTTAAGCCCAAAATAACATTTTCTTGAATAATACAATTTTCACCCAACTCTGCAAAATATTCCATATAAGCCTCCACCTATATTTTTTCTATTTCAAAAATTACTGTACCTCCACCAGTATACTTACAAGGATCAAGACATTGAACGTAGGCTTTGTTTCCTTCTTTAGCTAATACTAACTCAACAGGATTAACCCCTTTTATTTAAGGCTACATAATAAGGCATTATAGCTGCTAATGAATGCATACAAATAGCCGTAGTTTCTTGGAGATTAATCCGATAACCGTCTTCAATAACAATTTTATCCCCTAATTTATAAGCTGAACAATTTCCAGTTATCTCTATAAGTTTTATAATCAATCCCACCTTACCCCTTCAATCCTTACCTGTTAATCCTATATTTCACACTTGCAACTTACTTCGCCTTACATGGAGTGCCACAACTTCATGATCAAATTAACAATCCTATTCCTCGCCTTTATAAACAATTCAGGAGCAGGCCCAGACCTTCCCCAGAATCCTCTGCCACTGAAGACAAAAGGCCCAAGGATCTCATTTAACTCATTCTTTGCGTTTGAAGCGAGCTTGGCTTTTCCCAAGTTTTCGGCTTTATCAATTAAGTTTTTTACCAGCGTCAAATATCTTACATCGTCAATCCCTTCACGAATAGCCTCCCACTGAAGGGTAGAGATGGGCTTTTCTTGAGCAGGGTAAGTGACATTAAAGACCTTATAGTTCCTCGGTGGCCTTACATCAGTTTTATAAGGCGACACAGGATAAAATGCTTGATAGCAATAGGGGAACACCCCATCGTAACCAGATTTCCAAAGGAAGAAACCACTATAAAGTCGGTGTAAGGTAGGAACTTCAGTCCATATTTGCCAATAATATGTTTCAATACGTTGGAACTTTTTTACCCTTGGAATAAGATTAGAGGTCAAGCTAAAATTGACCCAATCGAGAGGGTCAGAGGTGTCCAATTTTTCATTCCATTTTTTGGTAATTGCTGTAACGACTCTTCCACCAACTTTGTGAATCTCTCTGGATTTTGTGATGTGCATTTTCATCCGGTTTTCGTTATTTGGTTCATCCTGCCCATAAAAAAATGGTAAATAACCGAATTTCCCTGCAACTTTTACAAACGGCGCAAGATTTGCTCCTGGTTGTCTCATAAAGGCCACCATCTGCACAACAGGACCTTCAAATCCAACGCTTTTAATCCTTCGGTATGCCTCTTCTACTTCTTTTAGACTTGTTTCATAAACGGTAATTCCATTAAAACCATGCTCCTTTATGTCTTTAAGCTGACTAATGTAAATAGACTTAGGGACATATTCTTTAGTACCATTGGGTGAAATCCGGCCCCGAAAATAGATAACGTATGTCTTGTTAGGTTTAGGTAACACAAACGGGAGTACTTCGAGTTTGAATGATATGGTCTTAACGGTAGAGCCGCCAACCAAAATCCGCAAATCCCCTTTGTATAACCCAGCCTTAGTATCCTTAGGAACTTTTACTGTCACCCAGAACTGTTTGGAAGTGTGCTTTGGGATATTAGTTCTAACTTCATCAGGGAAGAAAGGTGGACTATAAATATTATCCTTCCAGACGTCTTGGATATCTATGATATCATCTTTAACTAAAAGTTCTGGAACTAATATTTGCTTATCATTCTCCTTAACTCTAATTGTAGGTAGGAATTGCTTCCAAACTTTGACTATCCTTACATCAATATTTTCATTTGAAAAAGAAAGCCCATTTTGCCCTCTTAGGTGTGTACACTCCACACTTAGGTTCTTAAGATCATCCTTAGCATAGATTACAAAAGTGGCTGGTTCATATTCATTTCTAGCTGCCTTTATATTGAGTTCAGCTATAGGTCTTTCCTGGCTGACATCGTGGTTTGGAAAAATGAAAGAGAAAATGGGCTTGGTATAAATGAAAATTTCACCTTTTGCGCTTGCCTCAGATATTAATAGTCCAATTAGTAAAAGGACAACCAACCACCATTGTTTCTTAGCATCCCGGTTTTCACGCATCTGATTCTTCCATCCTTCCTAACAAAACTTTCTTCTTGCCACTTGTTAACTTGACCCTCCTTATCCCTAACTTGCAACTTGCTAACTTGTCAGACTTTAAATTTAACTCATTCAAAATTTAACAGTCGCTTTACAAACTTCTGAATATGCTGTGCTGTTTTTTCAGCTTTCTTAGCTAATTCAAACTATAATTAGAGGGTCAGTGAACTAGATATCTGGTATCTATGTAAAATCTATTTAAAAATCTACACTCTTCTGTAAGCTCCGCAATTGCAGGTTCTTTTTTCTTACATATCTTAAGAAGAGCCAAAAGGTCGTGAACCTTTTTGAATTCTAAATCATAAGCCACAATAAATGCCTTTAAGTATTTTTCAGCAGCCTGGTGGAAGTGAAAGCATAGATGAGCATAGTAAGTAGTGTCTGGGAGAACTGAAGAAGCAAAACCAAAATCTTCATCTGCCTTATCAATCCATTCTCTAACTAACTTGAGGTCAGCCATAAAGTACTTTCCCTTCTTCTATTATGGATTTTATGAATGGGTCTCCCAATGTTAAACGTTCCTCTATTTCCTTTGGCTGAAGAACAATCATATCTACTGCTATCTCATCACGATCAATAATCCTATCCAGTTCTCCTATTCTATCAATACCCAAGGGAGGCACATCATTTTTTATAATAAGGAAATCTATATCATTAATGTTCTTAGAATCTTCTTTTGCAGCAGATCCAAACAAAATAATCTTTTCAGGTCTATATTTTTTTACTAATTGCTCAACAATTTTTTTATCTGTATTTGAATTCTTTTTTTATCCATAAGTAAATTAATTTCAAACCTTACCCTTTCTTCAATCCTTAATCTTTCAATCCTTACCCCTAACTTATAAGTTGTTACTTACTATTTCCACAATCCTCTCTGCTGCTTTTCCATCACCAAAAGGATTTGCCCAATTTCTTTCAATTCCTAACATCTTTCTCGCTGCTTCTAAGATTTTTTCAGGATCTGTTCCAGCTACAATATTTGCGCCAAGTTCTATAGTTTCTGTCCATTCTGTATTTTTACGCAGAGTTACACATGGTATTTTAAATATACATGCCTCTTGCTGTACTCCCCCAGAATCAGTAAAAACTAAAAGAGCATGTGATAGAAGATTAATAAAATCAAGATAACCTACAGCATCCTTAACAATAAAATTATGAATTGAATTTACCAAATTGGTTAAACCAAATTGTTCTATTCGTTTTTGCGTTCTTGGGTGAGCTAAGAATATAATTTCTTTCCCAAATTTTCCACAAACATTTTTCATCCCCAAAATTATGTTTTGCAAATTTTCTTTTGAATCAACATTTTCTTCTCTATGAGTAGTTAAGATAAAATAATCTTTTTCTTTTAAGTTCCACTGTTTCAAAATATCTGATTTTTCTTTAGCAATTTCTCTATTTTGATAAGCAGCGTCAACAATGGGATTTCCAGTAACGAATATCTCTCCCTGAACATTTTCCTTAATCAAATTCTCTTTAGCCTTTTCTCCTGTAGCAAAAAGATAGTCAGAAATATGATCTATCATTCTTCTATTGTGTTCTTCCGGCATGCGCCAGTCATAGCTTCTTTCTCCTGCTTCAACATGACCAACTTTTATATGAAGTTTTCTTGCGGCAAGGGCTGCTGCCAAGTTACAATTTGCATCCCCACCCACTAAAACAATCTTTGGTTTTTCTTTAAGCAAAATTTTTTCAATTCCTTCAAGCATCCGTGCAGTCTGTTCTCCATGAAATTTACAGTTCTTGACATCATTCAACTTATATTCAGGTTCAGGTAAGTTTAAATCTTCAAAAAATTTTTTGTCCATGTTATAGGAATAATGTTGTCCAGTATGAATAACAAAAAAATCCAATCCGCTCTTTTTAAATGTCCGAATAATAGGGCTAAACATTACAATACTTGGTCTTGTACCTATCACTAAACAAATTTTTTTATTAAATTTTTTTAAAATTTTCAGCATATAATCATCCCTCTAACATTTTATAGATATGTTGAGCTATATTTTGGTTGATTATACTCCAGTCATAATTAATTACACTCTTACGAGCATTAAGTTTTAGCTGTTTTCTTAATCTATTATTTTTGCAAAGTTCTATTATAGCTTTTGCCATCGATATTGAATTGTAATCAACTATTATTCCATTTAACTTGTGTTTAACAATCTTTTTTACACCATTTAAATTTGTCGCAACTACAGGTAAGTTTGCCGCTAAATATTCTAATACTTTTATAGGAATTACTTCCTCTAAACCATTTTTAGGGGGAAAAGGATAAATACCTACATCTGAGTATGATAAAAGAAAAGGGATTTCCTCAAAGGGCAATACACCTTTATATTCTACATATTCTTCTATTGCTAGGTCTTTTATAGTGCGTGATAACCACCTCATATCTTCTTCGTTAGCAAAACCCACAAGAATTAACTTAAAATTGTATTTCTTTAACCATGTAATAACAAGTTTAAAACTTTTTAGAAGAATATCCAAACCTAGATAGGATTTGATATAACCTACATATATAATATTGAAATTTTTTTTACTAACATTACTTGTAATGGAATTAAAAAATTTAAAAGATACACCATTTGGAACTAGATAAATTTTGTTTTTTTCTAAGTTATAAATATCAATAAGCTTCCGAGGCAAAGGATCATTATAATTCGTACCAATACAAATAGCTATGTCAGCATGTTTAATAATTCTTTTAACAGTTAGCTTATAGAAACTATATAAAGCTTTTTTAAAAAAATCTCTCGGTTGTATTTCTATTAATAAAGGATCATCCCATATATCAATAGCCCATTTTATAGTAGGAAAAAATTTTTTTATTATTCTACCCATGATTATAGTAAAATCTGGAGGAGAGTATATAATATCTACGTTTTTTCTAAATTTAAAAAATACATAAAAAGAATAAATAGTTAGTAGAATATAATCAATAAATTTGTTAGGAACATGATAAGGACATTTATATAAAAGGTATACTTTTTTTTTATCTCTTCAGATATTACAGACGATTTTTTAACTACTAAGATAATTTTAAAATAATCACTAAGATCTGCTATTCTTCTAAATTGAGTTTTATTAGGATATATTAAATCTCTCCGCCAAATCCAAAATATAGTAGCTTTTGACATATTCTGATCCTCAACAGCAACAACACACACTGAAGTGCTCCCCAATATTTAGACAACAAATTATCTTTTTTTCATACTGCAACCTTATTGTATTCCTGGCCATAGTAAGCTTTGTAAAGTGCTACTATTTTTCTTTCCTCCCATAATCACACCCCTTTTATCTATTTTTATACAATGTCCAAAAATTGGAGGTCACCTCAAGAGAGGTTCATCTCATTAATTATATCTTTATAAATTTTTAGCATTTTTTCTGCAAGAAATTCTAAAGAATATTTTTGAGCAATTTCTTTAAATCTATTTTTATCCCAATCAATTTTGAAAGCCCTAATTATTGCCTCAGCTAAGGCCTTATGATTAGCAGGAGGAACAAGAATTCCCACTTCATCTGAGATAATCTCTGGAATACCATATATTTTAGTGCTTACAACTGGTACACCGCAAGCTATAGCTTCAGGTAAAACTGTAGGGAAACCTTCTTTTAAACTTGGTAAAACTAATATGTCAGCAATATTTAGCCATAAAGGAATTTTTTCTCTATTTTTACTTCCTACAAAAGTTACTTTTTCTGATATACCTAATTTATTAGCTAAATTAACTAAATTAGATCTTAAAACACCATCTCCAACTATGATTAATTTAAAATTTGGTATTTTTTTTATTATTCTGGGTACCGCTTCAATTAAGTAGGGTAATCCTTTAGGAGGATATAAGTGTCCTATATAAACAGCAATCTTTTGTCCAGAGCTGTTCTTTTTAGGAAATGGTTTAAATAAAAAAGGATTAAACCCATTCGGAATAACATATATCTTCTGAGAGCGAATATGATATTTTTCTATAATAGTCTTTTGAAATTTAGCAATAGTTATAATAGCATCTGCTTTCTTAAGACAAGATAAGTACTTGTACTTATTTGCTTTAATTAATTCAGGAAGTTCCCCATGAATTGTAATGAGCACTGGCTTTCTAAACTTATTTCCAATTTTCAGAGCTACATATCCATCAGGAAAAATTTGATGTGCATGAATTATATCAATATCATAATCATAAATAACTTTTCTCATTAGATTTGAAATAGCAACTAGATAAGTCCAAGATTCAATATAACAAAATTTCCTTTTAGGTATATTCAAATATGGTATATAATAAATTTTTATACCATTTTCAACTAAAGTACGAGGAATTTTCTTAAAATTTTTTATATAAAAAGTATAAGGTATAGGAGATATAACTACCAGTTTACCTCTATTTTTGTGAGCAATAAATTGAATGAATTCTTTTACAAATGAACCGTAAAGTCTATTAACAGGGTTTGGAAATAATCTAGTTAAGTAAAGCATATTCACATCTAACTCCTTTTCTTTATTTTATTCCCAGACTTTTGAAACAATCTATCAAAAGAATAGGATAATGCCAAAAACAACCATAAATATTTCTTTCTGTGACAAGATAGAAAAAAGCCAAACAGTAAGAAAGTGATAATACTATAGTAAATACATTTTCTTTCTATTTCTATCTTTAGATATGTTAACTTTGATACTCTTTTTAATTTAAATATTCCTCCTATAAAAAAGATTAGATATATTATTAAACCAACAATTCCCTCTCCTCCCCATATATATAGGTACATATTATGAGTATCTTTTTTTTCAATATAACTTGTAGAAAGAGGATAAAAATCTAAAATTGCTTTCGGTAGAGTTTCTTCCCCAACTCCCAACAATGGATTTGATTTTATAAGTTCAAAAGAAGCATACCAACAAGCTCCTCTAGTCGATCCCCAATAAACAAAGGGTTCATATTTAATCTGCATATATTTAGATACTAAACGTTGTTTAAATTTATTAGAAGAAAATACTATAGAAAAAACTATAACAAAAAATAAAAAAATAATAGTGCTTGATTGTTGTCTCCTTACTAATAAAAGATCCTGGAAAAATACCAAGACAAATATAGTAAACAATACAATTAACCCTTCTAAAGAAACTGTAAGAACAAAACTTATAAAGATAACAAAAAACATTAAAGAAACAAATACTGTTTTGAGACTTGACTTTTTATATTTTTGAGTATAAAAATAGCAATAAATCAAACCTATGATATTATACAAAGCAAAAGAATTAGGATCTGCTAAAAATCCTCCATATCTTAAAACGCCTTGAGAATAAACCTTTGTAATATCAAGATTTAATATTCCAACCGAGTTTAAGAGAACAAATAAATCCGAAAAAGACAAAGATATTATTATTATCCAACCAACGATATTAAAATCTTTTTCACTTCTTACATAACTTTTTACCAAAATAAAAAAACAAACTAAAAGAAAATATGTCCTTAAGACAGTGAATTCATTAAAAATATTTCCTCTTATAAAAGTTATAACAACTATATAAAAAAAGAACAACAGCGCAATCTTATCTTCAAATTTTATATTAATAGTTAATTCTCCTTTAGCCATATATGCAATAATTATACAATAAAATATAACAAAACCTAGTATCGGAAATAGAGTAAGTTTTGAACCAACTATTTGTAATAAATTTTCAAAAGGAAACATAAAAATAAAGGAATAAAACAAAAATTTAATCATTATTGTTTCCTTTTATAAAACAAATATGAATAAAATAAACTTATCAAATATCCTATAAGAGCTTTAATTGAAACTTTAGTATTACCTAACATAATCGCTTTCTTAAAATTTTCTCTAGCCCTTTTCCAATTTTTTTCTTTTAATTCAATTCTACCATCATCATAATAAAATTCTGCTAAACGATACTTTTTCTTTTTAGCAAAAGATTTTTCTGTAACCCCTATTCTATTTTTAATTTCATAAGAAAGAGAATCATAAAAGTGTTCTACTATTTTAAATCTATAATTAAATCTTGCTTGCCTGAAGTATGAAGTTTTTGTTACTTGGGAAGAGTGATTTCTCCAATACCCTAAAATTTTGTTAATATAAGCAAAATGTCCTTTTAGAGATAAATGAAGCCAAGTAGGATAATCTACAACTGGAATACCGTAAAATTGCTGAAATCCTTCAATAGATAACAATCCTTCTTTTCTTATCATCACACTTGAAGCTGGTATAACATTTTTAAACAAAAGAATCTTTAATATATTCCCTACAGGTCTATTATTATAAATAACTATTTCTTTATTTGAAGGCTTTTTAGGAGTAATATCATAAAGCTTTCCCTCTTCAGTCGTTACTCCTACCTTACCCCAACTCAACACTACATCTTTATCGTCAAATGAAGGAATTTGTTTTTCCAATTTATATTCTGGCCAAAAATCATCGCCCTCTAAGACTGCTATAAATTCCCCATTTGAAATGTTCAAGGCTTCATTATAAGTGTCAGCCAATCTATAAATCCCGTAATTTTTTTTATGTCTTATCAACTTTATTCTTTTATCTTTTTTAGCATATTGTTCAATTATTTCAGGTGTTCTATCAGTAGAGGCATCATCAATTATAATCTGTTCCCAATCAGGAAAAGTTTGAGACAATACACTTTCAATACATTCTCCTATATACTTTTCATGGTTATAAGTCGGCGTTATTATAGACACTAAAGGAGTTTTCATTTCTCAACCTCTTTTAGTGATTCCATAATATTTAGATATTTTTGAATTAAATTCATTATATCCTGAACTATTGGTTCCATAAATCAAATCCATATAATCCTTATTGGATTATTTTTTAAAAAAAGAAAAAGATACTTTGCTATTTTACTCCACACCAGCTAGATAGTCTGCTACTTAATCCGTTGTGTTTAAATATTTTTCTCTCTAATGCCTTTAAAAGCCAAATGTCTTCATAGTCAATGCTTTTGGTAAAAAATATGGAAGCTAAAGATAAAATTGAGATTAAAATAATCAGAAGAAAGATGTTTAGGTTTAATTTAAATAACACTAAACTAACAATAAAGGTAATACCTACTGGCTTTAAGTAATTTTTGCTAAAAGGATGAATATTAGAAAATTTAAAGATAAAACCGGAAAGTAAAATATTGGCTAATGCTAAGGAAAAAGCAGAGAAATTGGGGGTCAGAGAAATTGGGGGTCAAGTCTTGTTTTTTGAATTTCCTTATTATTTGATCACTTCCTCCAAGTGTTTGGATAGTATTTGGATAATAATAGTAAAGAAGTTTTGACCCCACTATCCCTATCTTTTTATCACTCTCTGCTAACTTTAGCAATTCAGTTAGAGCATCTTTGTCTATTACTACATCATTATTTAAAAGCCAGATATACTCAAAATCTCTCTTTTGTGCATATCTTATTCCTACATTATTTCCTCCAGCATAACCAAGATTACTACCAGTTTGGATTAAAATTAAAGGATACTTAGTTGTGGGGTTTACTGAGTTGTTAGGACTATTATCTTGTAAATGTGCCTTGCTATTTAACCAGTTAATCATTAAGCTATTTTCTAATTTTGGAGTACCACCTTTTTCTGCTTCTTTTTTATTATATTCAATATATGGAATAGTTTTTTTACCGGAGGATGGGAAAGATGATATAAAGGATGTGTTGGTTCAG
>Ga0190334_1000738_pt1 | contig 15161 bp, 15 predicted proteins | sample 48720478_MG_FD_161270 | JGI IMG/M metagenome (GOLD analysis project Ga0190334, IMG submission 161270) | Hydrothermal vent sediment bacterial communities from Southern Trench, Guaymas Basin, Mexico - 4872-04-7-8_MG | ecosystem: Environmental > Aquatic > Marine > Hydrothermal vents > Sediment ...
TTTTTCTTTATATATTGGATTATCTTGGTTAATAAGCCCTATTGGTAAAATTATTTCTGGAGTTCTTGCGGATATTATCGGAATAGCAATGTTATTCTTTATTTTTTCAGTTTTAGGCTGTGTTACTACTTTAATGGCTTATAATGCAATTAAAACAAAACATATTGATTCGAGCTTAAATTGTGAGAATATTTCTAATACTAAAAATTAAAAGAACATTGTAAGATTTAATTTTTTTTAAAATGATAAATTTTTGAAAGATAAAGCAATAATGGATCAATAAGATTAACTAGTTTTAATAAGAAGTAGAAAATAAAGATTCTAAATGGGGACTGAGGGATTTATTCAGAGGAGAGGCTTTTCTCTCGCATTTTGAACCCCCGGCCTACAGGTATCTTCGCGCAATTTCACGCCAAAGGGATCTGGAGCCTGTCGCGCTTACGCGAAGCAAGTCATGCTAATTCTTCTTACCGTGCTACGCTAAGTCCCCATTGATGACAGTTTTAACAATATAATTTAATTGTTTTTGAAATTTATATTTTTTGAAAAAATATTTATTTAAACTCATTATAATTTTAGAATGGATTTTGTTAATTAGATGGTTTAGTATATTCAAATTAACTCTGTACTTTAGCATTCATGCCCTCAAGCATGTTTTTTGTTCTTGGATTCTATGTAGATTTAGAATAAGAGTTTTTAGACCAATTTTGCTCCACAATATTCACAAAATCGCAGATTCTCCCAATTTTCAAGCTTACTTCCACAATTTGGGCAAATTTTGGGTTGAATAAAAGGCCTGATCGTTTCTTGTTCAATGTCGTCGTAATTTGTTATTAATTGTAAATTTTCTATATTAAATATTGTGCCACATCTAGTACATTGAAGAGATTTGGCATCTTGAATGCTATTGCATTTTGGACATCTTGTTAAGAGTTGGAGTCCACAATTATGGCATGTTTCTTCATAATGAGAGACAATAGAATTACATCTCGGACACCTTTTTTGGATAGGACCGGCTAGTTTAACTAATATTTTAAGAATAATTGGAATGCCTAAAATAAATCCGGTGAAACTAATTATGAGAAGAATTAGATTATCAGGGTTGGATACAAATTGAAACACTATAAGAGTTATTATTATTAAAAGAACAATTATAGCTAACATGAAGAATATGAAAATTTTTCTTGTTCTTGAACGATAGCTTTGGATGCTCATCTTTGTTATTTTTTCTAATAATTATTTTTTTTAACATGTTATAATAATCAATTCTCATTATTGAAATTATTCATTAAATAATAAAAAGTTCAAATACATGGATTTTTTGAGATGTTTTAAATCTTTATTTACTTGATAAAGTAAAATGGTTATTATCTTGTTCAGTCTTGCAATATGGGCATATTTTAGTTCCGGATTCTAATAATTCGCCACATGCAAAACATCTAACTTTATTTTCCCCATAAAGAATTTTGGCTTCTTTATTACTACTCTTATTCTCATCATTTTTTCGTCCATTATTTAAAGCCATGGAGATTATTCACGTTATTTTTTTATGATGTTCTTAATATTAAATAATTGCAAAAATTTTTAAAAAATTGGGAGTCCGGTTTTAAACCATGGAATATTTAAAAAAGAATAAATCATAAAATTTAATTTATTTATTTAATTAAATACTCTAAAAGGAAAATATAAGAAAGTAGAGGTTATAAAAAAATGCCCGGTTCACACGGTTCATTAACAAAAGCAGGAAAAGTTAGGCAACAAACGCCAAAAGTTGAAAGAACGGGAGTAAATGCCCAGAAGAAAAGACCTCCAAGAATAAGGTTTAGGAAACTCTATGTAAATAGATTTATTGAAGGTAAATATGGAGGTCAAGCAGATAGTTTGGGGGCAAAACGCGCCACATTTTCTAGATAATTTTATTTTTTAAATTTACTACTTGAAACTAGTAGGAAATACCGATTTTTTTCAACTGATTAATCAGGAGCATTGCTTGTTTATAATAATGTGAAGATTTTTCTTTACTTCTCTCAACTTTATCGTAAAAATCCGTCATTAACATGTTCCATTGAATTGCCCTTTTAATTCCCTTTATTTCTTTGATTGTACTGAACACGCGCTCTTCGATATTTTTTAAAAGAAAAAATGCTTTTCTTGGTTCAAGGCGAATATGAATGTAGAATTCTATTAATTCTAATACAAGATCCATGAATTCAAAAATAAAATCCTCTTGGTCAAAATCAATGCCTACTGAATCAATACCAGCTCTTAGAAACTTTTGAGCTTGCGAAAAATTTCCTTTATCTTTAAATTGTCTTGCACGCAACAAATAATATTTTAACTTGACTTTTGTTGAATTCTTTCCTTTCTCTAAAGCTTTTTTAAAAAAATCCCTAGATGTTGTAACTTGTTCTTTATCACTCAATATTAATCCGAGGTACAGATAAGCCATTCCGAGCATTGAGTCATTTTTGGGTGCATTCTCAACATTTTCCAAGAAATTCACGATTATTTTAAAGTGTTCCATGGCTTTATCTTTATTATTGGTCCTTAAGAAATATTTTCCAAGCTTATAATGGATTTTAATGATGTAATCTGCAGGGATTTCACCGGATTTTGCCACACCTAAAGCACTTTGGAGATAATTTAATGAAGCAGCATCGTTTTTCATTAATGATGCTATTTTACACAATTTAAGCAAGATTTCTACAACTACTTTTCTTTGACGATTTTTATTAAATATTTTAAGAGAATTAGTCAATAATTCAGTAGCTTCAGCAAATTTATAATTTCTTATCAATTCTTCTGCTTCTATATATTCATTGAGTGTTTTCAATATTTCAAAATTAACTGGTGGTGAATTTAATAGATCATTCCGGATCTTGTATAGCCCTGCTTTAGTGATCTTGCTTTCGTAGTGTAAAGGAGTGAACGGAAAATTATTTTTATCTTCCTCAAAATTATCTTTTTCTAGCTCAATTTCTGGATGGAATCGAATATATTCATTTTGACTTAATTTTGAATTGTTTATTATTTCTATGAGTGAATTCAAAGCCATTCTTGAGAACTTGATCCAATTTTCAATTAGAATATCAAAATTTATGTTGATATCGTTAAAAACGGCTGCTAAAACATAGGGCGCATAAGAGTCAAACATTGAGCGAAGAAAAATTTTCTCAATCATTAAATCTTTAAAATAAGTTAAAAAACCTTTTTCGATGATGAAAAATTCTTCCATTATTTCATTATTTGAGAAAAATAAAACTTCAGAAACCCTATTTTTAGGGACTCCATTTCTCAATTCATTAGGCAATTTGAATGTAGGCGATAAGTTTGTTTTTTGCAAGGCTTTTATCACTTTATTTAAAATGTCAATATCATATTGTTTGAATTGATCTTGGTGGCTCATGATTGAAATTCTAATTCGATTAATCCATCTACTTTCGTTTTCATTCTTAAATGGTTCTGGAATTAAATCTAGGATTAAATTGTTCATCGTTGTTGATTTTTCATTAATGGGCAAATCGTGTTGTAATCGAGTTTTTTCAACTAAAAACCTCAAATATTTCATGAAAAGCGTTAAACTTTCAATTGATCTTGCATTCAAATCCCATAATTTAAAAGCAATTGAAGCTCGAAAATTAGATAATTGAAATGGAATGCTTAGTTGAACATTTAATGTTATGGGAATTTTTATCGTTAATACTATTAAGTTATCTCTGTTAATGCTATACCTTAAAAAATCGGAATATGCGCCATCAATTCTCCAACCATTTTTTTCGAATTCTCTCTTCAAGGATTCAATTTCAGTGCTAGTAAATGGTCTAAATGACATTTATAATGACTTTTAATTTTTTTAAATTAAAATTTGATGATTTAGAAATATAGTAGTTTTAATTAATATAACATTTTTCTAAAGAAATAAAACTATATCAAATATATATACGCATTACCATTTGAAAATTATAAGCATTTAAAATATAAATTATTAAAATGGATATTTCAAAATTCAACAGCTTGTTGAAAGAAAAGATTACAAGGGCAAGGTTATACGAGAATAAAGAAGAAATTGAGAAAGCTGTAGATGCGTGGATTGATGTTTCAGAATTAGTATTACGTTTTTCTAAAGTAAAATCTTTAGATGTTTCATATAGGTCCATGTTAATTAGAAAAGCAGAAGACATTATCAAGCACATAAAATCATTAAAAGAAAAAGTATCGCCAATTCAAGTATCATCCATTAAGGAGGAAGACTTAGGTCTTGATCTCGAAAATCCTCCTTTTTTTAATGATGCATCCAATAGATTAGATGATACGCTTGATTTAAAGAAAAGTGTAAATGTACAGCCTAATGAATCAAATGACCAGGAGGGGATTACATCTCCAGAAAATGTTAAAATAAAAGAAAAATCAGAATTTCCAAACCTTCCAAAAGGATTCGTGGAAATTGAACCTCCAAAAGATTTTAAAATAATTACTCCACACGATAGAGATTTCATCAAAAAATTGATTTCACCTGAAGATATGGATGAGGAAATAAATCAAACCCCCATTGAATCAACTAAAAATAACATAAATTTTACTCCAAAGGGCAATATAATGCAAAAAACAAAGAATATAGAATCCTTGACCTGTTTTGCTTGTGGCGGTAAAATCTCTCCTAAAGATCAAAAATGTCCAAATTGTGGAATTAAACTTAAATAAATCAAATTAAAAATTCTTGAATTTATTTGCATCCTCAAGATTAAAAACAGCAAATCTTTCGATTCGACGCCTCTTCAAAGTTTCCCAACCCATTCTTGTATCCTTCAAGCATAATTGCGTTTTATACAACTTCATTAAATCATATAATCGATCACGATATTCTCCCATTCTTATTTTTACTAGCTTGCTAGGTGGTACATTTAAAGTTGTATATATGGCATAAACATAATATTCTGCATTCTTTAATTGTAGATCAATGGCAGCTTCTTTTGCTATTGAATGAGTTGCTTGATGATCGGGATGGGGATTATTATCGCTTGGAAGCACTATTCTATCAGCATCTTTAATAATCTCTCTTGCAAGAGACTTTCCATCTTCTATTCGATTAATTGCATCTTGATCATGAAACTTAAACAAATGAATGTTGGAATCTTTAAATCCAAACGCCTTGGCAACATTTAGAGCTTCTCTCAAGCCAATTTTTCCGATTTCATCTTCAGATAAACTCAAGTATTCTCGTGCTTCTTCTTCTATTAGTTGATTTTCTTTTATTCCCCAAGAAATAAGGGCCCTATTATCCGTAACATAAATAACATGCAAATCATGACCCTCATCAAACCATTTTAAAATGCTACCTCCACATCCATAAATTTCATCATCTGGGTGTGGAGCAAAAATCACGATTTTCATGATCTTAAATAAAACTCCTTTTTTATAAAATTAAGAGATAAATTTAATACTTCTTTCTTTTGTTCCTTTTAAATTTTTCATACTTTTCGATGGCTTTTTCTCTCCAAACTGAATTCCATTTTTTAAAGCCAGATTTCACATATTTTTCTCTATTATAAAAATCTCTGCAAACCCAATTAAACAGAACAAAATATCGCTTTGCTCCACTCTCTTTAGTTAAATATCTTGATCTTACACCAAGATCTTTTCTCAAGTGTTCCACATATTTTCCTTCTATTGCATCTTGCAATTTTCCATCTATTTTTGCGGGTTCATACTTAATTCCTTCTTCATCAAAATAATTTCTTAATTCATTAAAAATATTTCCACGACATAACAAAATTTTATCTCTCTTCTTATCGAAATTGAGTTGTTCAAGAGCTTCCTTTACTTTTTCTACAGTAACTTTTAATGGAGCTTTATATTTCCATTTTTCTCCCTTAAACAAATCAACTGGCAATCTTTTAAAAATAATTTCGCCGGTATCTTGTCTCATTATTCCAATAAAAGCATCTCCTACAAGATCACCGGTACCGCTATCATCAATTTCTATTATCATTTCTATTTCATTTAAAATCTTATCAATATATAAATATTATAAATTTTCATTGTTTTCGTTTAATAGTAATGTTTTAAATAATTTCAAATTTTATCTTACAAATTATTAAGGATGAATAATTTTATCGGAAAAAATAATCAATTTTGATGGAAAATTAAAGAGATAATATACTTCATGAGGAGTTTTACATGAACTTGGAAATTTTAATCATTGGCAATGAAATTCTTATTGGCAAAACTTTAGATACGAATTCCAATTGGATGGCAAAAAGGATTGCAAAATACGGACATAAGCTTAATAGAATAACAACTATTGGTGATGATGTTGATATCATTGCAAATACATTGAAAGAGATTTTAAATCGAAAACCTGACGTTTTGATCACATCTGGTGGATTAGGTCCAACTTTTGATGATATGACTTTAAAAGGAATTGCTAAAGGCTTAGGTAGAAAATTAGAGTTAAATGAAGATGCTTATAATTCCATAAAAAAAGCCTATGAAAATGCTTATAAAAGGGGAATCTTAAAACTCGAAGGAATGACAAGAGAAAGGGAAAAAATGGCTTATTTGCCAGAGGGGGGTATCCCATTGCCTAATACTCGAGGTACTGCTCCAGGAGTAAAACTTCAAGAAGAAAATACAACAATCTTTATCTTACCAGGCGTCCCAGCAGAACTTAAAGCAATGTTCTTGAATGTAATATCTCCTTTCTTGAAGAAAAAGAGGGGCAAGTTTGTAGAAAAAGGTTTCACGTTTATGGGAATTGGAGAATCTCAAATTGCTCCTTATGTGTCAGAATTAGAAAACAAATATCCACAATTATGGATCAAGACCCATCCTAAAATAGGTTTATCTATAGAAGTAGAGGTTTCAATAACGGCTTTTAATATTAAAAATGGTGAAGAATTAGCTGAAAAAGCTCTAAATGAGTTGAAAGCAATTGTTTTAAAGCTTGATGGAAAGATAAAACAATAAAAACTCTTTTATAAACCAATGTTTTGATGCCACCTTGCGGGTGGATTTCTCAATAAGCAATCCACTTAAGTGTTTAATGCTTATTTCATTGACATCATTACAAATTCGAAACTTCTATATGTTCTGCATCTCTTGCTATTTTCACAAGTCCAGGAGTTTCTTTTTTAACGGTTCCAACGACCCAATTTGTAATATGAGCGCTATTTAGTGAATTTACGAAATCTTCTACATTAGATTTATCAACAGAAAGCAACATTCCACCAGCAGTTTCGTGAGCCTTACATTCTTCATAAGCATACCCCAGTTCATTAGAAAGTTCTCTTGCTAATCTAATGTAGGGTATTTTTTCAATTGTGATTGAAAGCTCAGAATTTTGGAGTAATTCTTTGGCATGTCCTCCTAATCCAAAACCAGTAATATCGGTCATAGCATGAACAAAAGAAAAGTCGTCATATGAATGAATAACTTTTACAACATCTCGATTTGATGTTGTCATTACTTCAATTGCTAAATCAATTGATCTTTTAATTTCTGATATTGAATATGTTGAAAGTTCTTCGGGAAAATCCTTTAAAATTCTGTATGCTGCCATTATAGCTTGTAATCCTATAGGTTTAGTTAAAATTAGCTTATCACCACTTCTTACTCCTTGTTTTTGTATGATATCACTTTTTTTAGCAAATCCTGAAGCCTCTCCACCGATAAGAGGCCATTCAGAATAAATTGTATGACCACCGACAACTTGAGAATCAATTTTCTTCTCCATGAAATTCTTTATACCCTGAAGAATTCCTTCAGCAATCTTTAATGGGGTTTTTGTTTGAATTGCTAGAAATACAAGCATTCCTGAAATTTCTGGTACATTCATAGCAAAGATATCATTAGTTACATTACAAGCAGCAATTTCGCCCTGAATTTTTGGTTCATCTACGATTGGTGTAAAAATATCGAGATTTTTCACCATTACCATATCACTAAAAGGTATGGGTATTATAGCTGCATCTTCAATGTCCAATGAGATCCCAGATTTTTTTAAAAGACTATCCAAGTTATCTGGACCTAGTTTACATGATCATCCATGAATTTTGACCTCTGCTGTTAACCTATATTCCAAATCTTCTTTCATCGTCACCTCACGTTATTATTTGATTATTTAAAATATTGGTTTTATAACCATTATTCCATGAAAATTTAGTTCCATCCTTAAATTCTAATAAATAATATAATTATAAAAAAAATATAAGCATGTATTCTAAGAAATATAAATATCTACTTACAATTATTTCAGCATCTCTAAGAAAGCTTCAATTCTTGTTTTTAATTGACCTTCATCATCAGAAGAATAATCCGTGGAGATTGATAACACGGGAATTCCAGCAGCTTTTAAACTCTTTTCTAATTGAATGGATTCCATTTCATATGGCTGGCAAAAGCTTAACGTGTAAAAAATGGCGCCATCAACCTGGAATTCTTTTATTAACTCAAGAATATCTTGTTTTCTATTATCATTAGGTGTAAAACAAGCACAATTTATGCTCAAGTATCTTTCGGCAATGATTTCAATCAAATCATCGAGAGAATTGCCATTGAACTCTTTAAATTCAGATTGGAAATATCTTGTTCCCGTGCACGTTTCTTCTGCCACTATTGCGGCTCCCAGTGATTCTATGATGTGATGTATTTTCCAATTAGGAATTGCCATTGGAGTACCACTAATTAATATTCTTTTTGTTCCTTTTTCAAAAACTCCAATATTATTTTTAACTCTTTCTTCCAACTCATCCGCTAATTTTCCAAGCATTTCAATTTGGCGATCCGGATCATCATAAAAAGCAATTTGAGATACCAATAATGCGTCTTTTCCGGAAATTGGTACTGGATCAGCTTTTCTAGCTTGATAAATTCGTTTTAATTGCTTTCTTTTTTCTGAAAATTTTATCATCCATTCTCTAAGTTTTTCAACGGTTAATTTATTTCCCGTAATTTCCTCTAGCTTTTTTATTAGCGATTTGATCTCCTCTATATAATGTTGTCTAGCTTGATCTCTTTCCTTATACTGTGGAGTTTCAACCACGTATATTGGTTTATGCTTGTTAAAGATTTCCCATGCTTTTTTCTTTCCATCACAAGTAGTTTCTCCTATCAAAAGATCGGTTAATGCATAATAAGGACATATTCTTCCCACTAAAAATCCCAAAGCTGACTTTATTAAAGCGCAAATATTCGTAGGCAATAACTCTTCTGATGCATAATTTGAAAAATTGGTCCCTCCACACAGTCCTACACTAATTGCATCAAGGGCAAATATTATTTCATCTGGAACATACAAGCAAAATGTACCTATGATCTTTTTGCCTTGATCTTTTGCATTTTTTAACTCATTAACCCTGATTCCGTGAATATCTCCCACTACCATGTCCCAAAAAGCCATATTTTTAGGCCTATTTTTTTGTGAATTAAGATAAACTTCTGTAAAAATGTTAGGAAAGGCTTCAAGCAATTGATCGTGCTTTTCAAGGTCAATATTTAATGCTTTCCACATTGGATACCAATCATTTTTTTCGCATCCCATATTTCCTCACGTGTAGTTTGTTAAGTAAGTTGAGTAAAATAATGAATTTTATTTATTTAAGTTATCGAATTCATTTATCGAATCTATCGATAAACCAAAATAAAAAATTAAAAACACATTTAGAATCATAAAATAAGATTTGAAATGAAAAATAGACTTTTATCGAAGCCACCTTACGGGCGGAATTCTCAATAAAGCGCTCTAATTTTTAAGCTTTATATCATGGACTTCGTTAATATTTTATTACTTCAACAAGTTGTACATTCTCAGAAATTCTTATTTTTGGATTTCTTCTATCTTTGGTAATTTCACCAATTATCCAATTTTGTACTCCATTATTTTTTAATTTCTCAGAAAATCCTTGAGCATGATCCTTATTTATAGAAATTAACATTCCACCAGCAGTCTCAGGCATTAATAATTTTTCAAATTTATATCCAAAATCAAGTGCTAATTCTCTTGTTAATTTAATATAAGGTATGAGATTTATATTAGCAGAAAATTGTGAATTTAGAAGAATTTCCTTTAAGTGTCCTGCTAATCCAAAGCCACTTATATCTGTCATTGAGTGAATAAAAGATAAATCTTCATAAGAATGGATTATTTTAACGACATCTTTTAGAGGAGTTGTCATCAATTTAATGGATAAATCAATTGAAGTTTCCAATTCATCATGGCTATATTGTTCTAACATTTCAATATTAGTTTTTTGTAATCTATAAGCTGCCATGCTGGCTTGATTACCAATAGGTTTGGTAAGTATTAATAAATCATTTTCTTTTACATTATTCTTTTTGATAACTTTATTCTTATTCAAAAAACCAGAAGCTTCTCCTCCTATCAATGGCCATTCACTATATATTGTATGTCCACCTAAAATTTTGGAATTTAACTTCTTTTCAATGTATTGCTTAATTCCTTGTAAAATTCCTTCAGCAATTTCTAAAGGCATGTTTGTCTTCAAGCCTAAGAAGACGAGCATTCCAGAGATCTCAAGAACATTCATAGCATAAATATCATTAGTCACATTTGCTGCTGCAATTTCTCCCATTATTTCAGGCTCGTCCAAAATGGGAGTAAAGATATCGATATTTTTAACTAATACTAAATCAGAATTTGGCACTGGAATTATTGCACTATCTTCGATCTCGCCATCAAGACCAACATTTTTCAATAAAGTGTTTAATTTTTCAGCGTCGACCTTACAATTTCATCCGAAAAGTCTTACTTGTTGAGTCAATCTATATTTTTCTAATTTTTGCATCATTCACCTCTAAATATTTCGTTTTAAATTAGAACTTATTAATGATTTTTAACAAATACGATATATTAATATTTTTGTAATAATTTATTAAAGAATTTAATAAACAACTAGGAATAAATAAAGAAAATTTACTTAATAAATTTCAATAATAAATTATATCAAGGTAATAAAAGATCAATCTTTTTAGAAGTCTTACGAGTGATATTAAAGGGATCTTTATAGAAAATATTTAAGGTTATCTCATCTACTTTCGGATCTGAAAGATTTTTTTTCTTTTCCTTGTTTATTTTAACGACATAATTAAATGTAAATACATTTCCCGATTTTAACTTATTTATATACAAGTAGGTGGGAAAGCTTTCTTCTTTCATGAATGTCAAGTATGATGGGATCTTGAGTGAAATTTGTAAATCTCTGAAATCAACATTACTAGGATTACTTAACTTGAAATTCAAATACATCTTATTTCCAATAGTTTTAATGTTTTTAAAAAGCAGTAAATTCTTAGATTCAATGATATCTTCAAATCTAGGCGAATATAATGTTCCTTCAATTATTTTACCATTTAATTTATTTTTATGGATGAATTTTAGAATTAGATTTTTTAAGTACTCAAGATCTAAATCCATATAAGTTGCAAGATTTTCCAACTTAATCGGATTCATGACTTCTAAATAATATTTTATTTGAGTGTAATATAATTTTTCCAAGTTCTTTTGAACAAAATATTTTAACTTATTAATTAAAAGTTCTTTTGAAGAAGTAAACTTATTAAAATAAGGTCTTACATACAAATTAAAAATCTCATTATCTTCCATATTTTTACCGACAATCCTCTCTATTTGATTTTCATAATCTTCTATGAACGATTGGATTTGTTCCTGATTTATATTGATAAATTTCTTAGCGTCTGAAAACTTATTTTTCTTAATAAAATTATCAACTTTGGCATTCCATTCCGGAAAGCTATCATTGAATTTTTTAAAACCATCAATTGCTTGATTAATTATTAACTGAATATGTCCTTGGAATAATTGAAAACCTAATTCATTTGTTATAATTTCAAGTTCTTCCTTAGAAAGATCCTCACAGTTTTTTATCTCAAGGAAATATTTTATAATCTTATCTTTTAATAATTTAATTTTTTTATCCAAATCACTAAGAAATTCTTGTATCTTAATTTTGGTTTCAACCCATCTTGAAAGGAGACTTTTAAAAAGATCAAACTCTACATTATTTAGTATTAATTCTCGAATATCATCATCCAATTTAAACAGATAACTCCTCATTTGAGTAATTTGAGTGAATTTTTCCTTGAGATCATCATCTTTTTCTCTTGTAAGAATAATTGTATCTATGTCTTCGGGCATTTCATAATTTTTAATGATTTCATATTGTGCTTTAAGTATATTTATTTTGTCTTCGATAATTTTTATTCTGTATTTTAAATCTACAGTAAATTCTTGTTTTTTCTCTTCACATATATCTAAAATAAATCCCTTAATAATGCTTAATTCATCTATTATTTGAATTTTTGTTTCTTCCCAATCTTCAAGTAAATTATAAGCTAATCTTTTATATTCAAAACGATCGAGCTTTCTATTGAAATTTTTAATTTTTTTTAATATATTGCGATAAGTCTTATTTAATTCTGTTTCAACCTCGTCAAATCTATATTCTTTTATGTATGTGTTCATTTTTTCTCTAAACTTAGCCGGGAGCTTTCTAAATTCAACAATCTTTTTAGTAAATAATTCTAGTTCGGAATTTATTCTGAAAATTATATCTTCTAATCCTTTAAAATGATTTTTAATGCTTTTTAAAGTATATATTAGCTCGGTTTTAACATCTGAATCATTCTCCTTTTTCAAACTTTTCTCAAGTTCAATAAATATCCAAACTGCTATTTTTTTGATATTTAAAATGAAACAAATTTGTCTAAGTAGTATTATTGTTCTTTGTCTTTCGCGCCAATATTTAGATTCTAGCTTATATAACATTTTTGTTATTTCATTTTCTATTTCAACTTGATATTCTTCATAAAGCCTTTTCAAAACAATAGCAATGCTATTTCTAATACTTTCAGAAGGATTTTCTAATCCCTCGAAAAGATATTCAAATATTTCACTAATATTAGATTGGGCTAAATGGTATAAAGCGTTTATTATAGTATTTTTTAGATCATTATCCGCAGTATATAATACATTAACTAAATTAGACCATATTTGATCAAAATTATTATGTGAAATGTTCACTAAAGCATCAATAACTTTTATTTGAATTCGATAATCATTTTCTTTTAATAGATTAATTAACTTAGGAATGAATGGAATTATCTCAAAAGACTTTTCTTTCCCAAATTCACCAAATAACCAAATTATAAGTTCTTTAACTCTATGTTCTTCATTAAACAATAAGTTTAAAAGAATGTACATCATTTTATCTTTGGGTATATAAAATAGTCCCAAAATTTTCAATAACTCTGCCGAAGATCTTGCTACATCCTCATCTTCATCCCTTAAATTTAAAATAGTCATTGAAAGAAGTGGTTCAATGCTCTTAATTTTAGTAAAATCTTGATTTAATACTTGCTTGAGTGTTTTAATCACTTGTAATTTTACCTTCCAATCGCTGTCTAAAAGTTTTTCAGCAAATTCTTCAACTAGATCCTGAATTTTAGTTTTTTCAATGTGCAATAACAATATTAAATTTCCAATTATTTTAACTGCTAATCTTCTTACAATCAACTCATGATCGTAAAACCTTGCTCTTATTTTATCAATTGATTCAATAAGGAGATTAGGACGATACATGGATATTTGATAAAGTATCTCTAGTGAAACTAATCTTACCCAAGAATTTTGATTATCAATAATAGGATGAATAAATTTCACTGCTTTTAGAGAAATTGAAGGTGTTTTATCACATATGTGATTTAATAATGAGAGAGCCTTGTATAGGGTTTCAGAATCTACACTTTGACCATGTTCTATAATAGTAAAAAGACTATCCGCAGCTTCATCATAATTCCCATTAATTATTAATTTTTCAATTTTCCTTTCGTCAAAAGATAAAGTTGTCAAGATATATTGGTTATTATTTTAATTTTAATTTACATCACAATTAATTTGAGATTGGTTATTTGAATTTAAAAATGTTTCATTAATATCATGGAAGAATGATTTTTTAAAATTTTACAATACTAAATTGAAAATAAAAAACAAAAAAATAGAATCAAATACATTATATAAAGATTCATTCAAAAAGTTCAATTATTGCATGACCAGGAGTAGCCACTCTTTCTCTATACGTTAATATTCCTTCTTCAACTTCTTTCGTTTTTACTAACCCTCTATCAATATCTTTTTGTGTTATGTAACCTCTTTCTCCAGCTTCAAACTGTTTTATTATATTTCCATCCTTATCTTTAATGTCCACTTTAGTAATTGTTGTTTGTTTAACATCAAAATAAACTCTCTTTCCTTCAATTTTACTAACAGTTGCTTCTGTTATTAAAAGATCTCCACATCTAACAAAAGCCCTCATCTCTATATCAATTTCAATTATCTTGCCATCTCTTTCTCCACTGAGAAAATCTTCAAATAATTTGCTAATAAAACCAAAACTAAACAAGCCATGAGCAATGACGCCTTTAAGTCCTGCTTTTTCTGCTATTGCATCATTAGTATGAATGGGATTAGTATCTCCAGAGACTTTTGCATATCTGCGGAGCAATTCTCTCGTGATTCCATCAAATTCATTTCTAATAATATCTCCAACTTTTAAATCAGATATTTTTACCATTCTTATCCCCTCCTATTTTTAATATCCTCCAGGCCTTACTGCAACAGTTACAGTAGGCTTGCATACTAATTCATCATTCTGATTCTTAACTGTAACGAGCAATTCTGCGAAAAGCACCATTGTTTCTTCTATCAACCATACTTTTCCCCATTTTGCGGTAATTTTTAATTTATCCCCCGGTTTTACATCAACGCAACCTTCCCAATTATATTTATTTCCTGCATGAAGCAGCTTTCCGGGATTTAAAACAACTGGACGTTCTTTTCCATCTTGTATTAATTTCATTCCAATCAACAATTTATAAAGTGCTTTTACGGTGAAATAATTAGCAAATGCATGACATGCCACGATACCGTCCTCTTCTGGGCCAATATATTTAGGATCAGTTATTCCATATATTTTAGCAAATTCTACTAAATTCTTATATCTAACACTCACATTAGCATGACCTGGAACTTCTTTATTTGCTAAATTTTGAATGAGGAATTCAGCATTTTTCTTAATCTCTTCATCATCCATTTATTTTCACTTTTAATTACATTTTTTATTATAATT
>Ga0190334_1000739_pt1 | contig 15158 bp, 14 predicted proteins | sample 48720478_MG_FD_161270 | JGI IMG/M metagenome (GOLD analysis project Ga0190334, IMG submission 161270) | Hydrothermal vent sediment bacterial communities from Southern Trench, Guaymas Basin, Mexico - 4872-04-7-8_MG | ecosystem: Environmental > Aquatic > Marine > Hydrothermal vents > Sediment ...
GCCCTGGTAACGGCCCTGCTGGATATTACAACCACCTTTACCACAGGACATGTCGCTCTTTGGACGGTGATATCCATCGGATTGTTTAATTCGATCATGTTCCCGAACATCTTCTCGATGGCGGTGAAAGACCTCGATAAGGCCGAACTGAGCGGTGCTTCGGGACTGATCAATTCACTGATCATCGGCGGGGCGATCATTCCACCCATCATGGGAGGGATTGCCGACAATTTCGGTTACACCTGGGCTTTCCTCGTTCCCGCCATCTGTTACCTGTATATATTCTACTATGCAGTGAGGGGGAATTTCATCAGAAGACTATAATGTATTATTAACCTAAAATTAAATCGCTTCAGGTATGAAAAAAGTAACCATTGGTGTGGATATCGGAGGAACCAATACTGTGCTTGGCATAGTGGATGAGGAAGGGAACGTACTGGACAGGGACCATGTTCAGACCCCGGCACACGGGGATGCCCGGAAGTTCATCGAGGACCTGTCGTCAGCCATAAAAAAGCTGATTGAGACGGTTAAATCGAAAGAAACCATCGAAGTACTGGGTATCGGGATTGGAGCCCCCAACGGAAACTATTACAGCGGAACCATCGAATACGCACCCAATCTTTCCTTCAGGGGAGTGGTGCCTTTCATAGAAATGCTGGGCCAGCATTTTTCCGGGCTGACCCTGGCCATGACCAACGACGCCAATGCGGCGGCCATGGGGGAAATGGTATACGGAGGGGCACAGGGAATGAAGAACTTTGTGATGTTTACCCTGGGCACCGGCGTGGGAAGCGGCCTGGTGGTGAACGGCGATCTGGTATATGGTCATGACGGTTTTGCCGGCGAATGCGGTCATACCACCCTGGTTCCGGGTGGCCGGTTGTGTGGCTGCGGAGCAAGGGGGCACCTGGAAGCCTATTGCTCGGCACCCGGTATGAAACGAACGGCTTTCGAGATCATGGTGCGTGACAATGCCACAGACAGCCTGCTGGCGGGAATCTCTTTCAATGAAATGGATTCGAAAATGATCTATGAAGCCGCCCGGAAAGGCGACAAGGTGGCACTGGAAGTGTTCGAACAAACCGGCAGGTGGCTGGGTCAGGGACTGGCCGATACGGTGCACCATCTGAGCCCCGAAGCCATATTCCTGTTCGGAGGGCCCACAGCCGCCGGTGACCTGATTTTCAAACCCACCATTGAAAGCATGGAAGAACACCTGCTTCCTGTATTCAAGAATAAGGTGAAGGTACTTCCATCCGAACTGTCCACGGGCGATGCCGCCATTGTGGGAGCCAGCGCCCTGGTGTGGAAAGAACTGGAAAAATAGAAATTCAGTATGGTACAGAAAAAGGGGCTGTCTCAAAAGTGCGGAGTAAATTGACCATTAAGGACCTTTGTGTTTAAGAATATTTTTGAGACAGCCCCTTGATCCCGTATCCGGAATGCACCGTGTTCTATTCGAACTGTTTAAACGTTTCTTTTATTCTTTCCATGGCATCCCGCAGTTCTTTCTCTTTGATCACCAGGGGAGGGGCGAAGCGGATAATGTGGCCGTGGGTGGGCTTGGCCAGCACGCCGTTTTCCTTCATTGCCACGCATACATCCCAGGCGGTTTTTTCACCCTTTGGCTTGATTACCACGGCGTTCAACAGACCTTTTCCTCTTACCTTCTCGATCATTTCCGACTGAATGCTGTTGAATTCTTTCCGGAAGATTTCACCGAGCTTTTCCGCTCTTTCGGCCAGTTTTTCTTCTTTCACCACCTCGAGGGCAGCAATAGACACCCGGGCTGCAATGGGGTTTCCTCCGAAGGTAGACCCGTGTTCTCCGGGCTTGATGGTGAGCATGATCTCGTTGTCGGCAAGAACGGCCGATACCGGATACACACCGCCCGACAGGGCTTTCCCCAGGATCAGGATATCGGGGCGGACCTCTTCGTGATGACAGGCTAGCAGCTTACCAGTGCGTGCAATGCCGGTTTGCACCTCGTCGGCAATGAACAGTACATTATGTTTTGTACAGAGGTCTCTTGCTTTTTTCAGGTAACCGTCGTCGGGAACATTCACGCCGGCTTCACCCTGGATAGGTTCCACCAGGAAGGCGGCGATGTTTTTATTGCCCTCCAGTGTTTTTTCCAGGGCATCCGGGTCGTTGTAGGGAATGGTAACGAAACCGGGTGTGTAGGGACCGTATCCTTTCCGCGCGTCCGGATCGGTGGAGAATGAAACCACAGTGATGGTCCTTCCGTGGAAATTCCCTTCACAGGTTACGATCACAGCCTCGTTTTCGGCAATACCTTTGACATTATATGCCCACTTGCGGGCCAGTTTCAGGGCCGTTTCCACCCCTTCCGCTCCCGTATTCATGGGAAGCACCTTGTCATATCCGAAGTATCCGGTAACGTACTCTTCAAATTCCCCCAGCACGCTGTTGTAAAAAGCCCTGGAAGTAAGAGTCAGCTTTTTGGCCTGTTTGGTCATGGCCTTGACGATCTTCGGGTGGCAATGACCCTGGTTCACGGCCGAATAGGCAGAAAGAAAATCGTAGTAGCGCTTGCCTTCCACATCCCATACGTAGGGACCTTTTCCCTTATCCAGCACCACCGGCAGAGGATGGTAATTATGGGCTCCGTAACGTTCTTCCCGTTCAATAAATTTCTGTGCTTTCATAATCGTATACTATTTGCTGTTTATGGTTATGTATTTCCGGTTGAACCGCTTTTTCCTGGCCTTTACCGGAATCCGGAACAGGTATAAAGCGGCAGGCGATCCCCAAAATTACTGTTTTTTTCGGCTGTTCCAATTTTTTGTATGGGGATAATGCAGGCAGGGCCGCAAAACATTTTTTTGCCCGGTTTGTTTAATTTTCATAGATTGATGATGAATTCTGAAAATTGTACCGTTCCAATTCATGAAACAGATGAAGAGACCGGAGAACATAAACCCGGGGATTAGTGAAAGGCGCAGTCACGTGATCTTTTCGCCGGAATCTCTTTCCCATGAAATGATCCGTATGCTGGTTGAAGCGGCCAGGTGGGCCCCCAGTTCCTTCAACCGGCAACCCTGGCGTTTTATCTATGCCAGGCGGGAAGAAAACGATGAATGGTTGCGTATGTTCGATCTGCTTCTTCCGGGAAATCGCGAATGGGTGCAGTACCATGTGCCTGTTCTTATGATGACCCTGGCCGAAACGGTGCCTTCCGGAAGAAAAGAACCCAATATCTATGCCTGGCACGATGTGGGGCTGGCTACTGCGCAGTTGCTGGTGCAGGCTGCTTCCATGGGGCTGGCTACTCACCCGATGGGTGGATTCGACCGGGAGAAAGCCATGAAAGTAATGCATATCCCCGAACCATTCCGCCCGGTGGCCATGCTGGCCCTGGGATATCCCGGCCGGCCGGATGATGTGCCGGAAGAGCTGGTGCAACGCGAACGGAAAGAGAGGACCAGAAATCCTCTGGAAACCATGCTCTTTCGTGGCCGGTGGGGGTCGGAGACGGGCCTGTGATCAGAACCTGACGGTGAGTTTAATATTGATCCTTCTTGACGTGAGGTAATTCGGAACCGCATACATGCGCGTTTCCCCGCTCAGGTTGTTTACGGTACTGATCCAGTGGTAGGAAATGGTATTGTTGATGTCGAGCAGATTGAACACTTCTGCGCTGACGGAAAAATGCCTGATACCCCGTAATTTTCCCTGAAACCGATTTTCCGTTCCTTCCTCCACCCATACTTTGATAAAACCGATATCCACCCGCCGGTAGGGAGGCATGCGAAAATACAGGTCGTACCGGTCGGTGCCCGGGTAACTGACCGGCAGGCGGGAACCGTACATCAGGGTCAGCTGGACCCGCAAGGAAGGATTATCCGGCAAATAGTCCTGAAAATGCAGGCCGAAATTGACCAGCTGGTCGGTGGGACGGGGATAGTACCCCGGAAAAACGGCAGCACCCGTTTCGTCTGTGTAGGAATCACCGGGAATATCTTCCCGGGTACGCATCAGCGAGAGGCTGGCCCATGATTCGGTTCCCGGAACAAATTCCCCGTTCAGTTTCAGATCCAGACCCGTGGCAAATCCTCGCGCCAGGTTTTCACCGGCATATCGGATAAGCATGTTTTCAATCCGGTAGGGGATTAGCCGGTCCATCCATTTGAAATAGGCTTCGGCGCTGAATACGAACGGTCTTTCCCACAGTTTGAGGTAACGGTCGGCTCCGCCCACGAAATGAACGGAACGCTGGGCTTTGATATGAAGGTTGCTGTTCCCTTCCCGGTCGGTGTATTCTCTGAACAGGGGAGGCTGGTGGTAGGTTCCTCCCGAAAGATGAAACCGGTAGTCTTTTTCCCAATTCGGTTCGAACACTATGGAAATGCGGGGGCTCAGGAGCCATTCACCCGTCAGGTCCCAGTAATTGCTCCGCATTCCAGCATTCAGGGAAAGATAGCCACTTCCGGCCATAAACCGGCGGCTGTACTGCAGGAATGAGGTCAACCGGCCCGACCTCAGTGTCAGTTCACCCAGGCTGACACAGGAAAGATTGACCGTCTCGTTGTTGTAAGGGACGGAAAAACCGGCGGAATCGACCATTTTCCATTCATGGATCCCGTGATCAACCGTTTCATACCGGTATTTCAGCCCCCAACTCCAGATAGAGCCGCCCGCCAGGTATTCTCCCCGGTGTTCCATGGAAGCAATGGTACCCGTGAGGTAGTTGCGGGCATGATTCAGAAAGCTTCCTATTCCGATGTTCAGGATACTGTCGCCCAGACTTTCCGATCCCATTTCTTTGTCCAGCTCATTCAGGGAATACCTTCCCAGTATATCGAAGGTTTCGGCTTCCATGGTGCGGAAGGCGGAAGCGGTGAATTTCAGAACAAGGGAAGAAGAGGGTTTGTATGCCGCTGTCAGTGCCCCGGTCCAGGTATTGAAACGGTCCTGTTCCTGTCCATCGTACAGCACGTATAATTTGACGGCGTGGTTAACCGTTCCGAACGAGGTTTCCCGGTCTTCGGGTACAAAACGGTATTCATTGAGTGACAGGTTTCCCAGAAAGCTGAACTTCCAGCGAGGGGCAGGGGTGTATTGCAGATAGGTCTGGAAATCGAAAAAGGAAGGCTGGTAATCGCCCGCTATATCGAGCGACTGCAGCAGATACCGGTTGGTTTTGTACCGGATGCCCGCCAACCAGGAAATTTTCTTTTTTGCCGCCAGTCCCTCCAGATGCACCGAACCACCCAGAAAACTGAGGGAGGCGGAACCTCCGGTTTTCTGTGGGGTACGGTAGGTAATATCCAGAACCGACGACATCCGATCGCCGTACACGGCCCCAAAACCGCCGGCCGAGAACTTGACCGAACCTACCAGGTCGGGATTGATAAAACTGAGCCCTTCCTGCTGGCCCGAACGGATCAGAAACGGGCGGTAGATTTCCACACCGTTTACATACACCAGATTCTCATCGAAATTTCCGCCTCTGACAGAATAACGCGAGCTGAGCTCGTCCCGCGAAGATACCCCCGGGAGGGTTTTCAGCAGGGTTTCAAACTGGCCTGAAGCATTGGGTATTAATCGGTAATCTTTTATACTGACCGGTACGAATGATCCGGTCCGCCTGATCTCCGCCGCTATGGTTACCTCTTCCAGTTCCCGGGTACTTTCCTTCATTTCGGGATGGATGGCACGTGTTTCACCCGGGGCCAGGCGAATCGGGTATTCCAGCGTAGTGAAGCCCACCGAAGAAACCACCAGGGTGATGTCACGCCCGGCAGGGACATTGAGACAGAAATATCCTGTGGTATCGCTGGTCGTCCCCTGTGGCAGTCCACGCAGGGAAATATTGGCCAGAGGCAGAGGCTGTCCGCCGGAGGTGGTTACCTTCCCGCACACGGTGGCCGTTTCCTGCCCCCTCACATGGGACAGGAACAGGCATATGGCAAGAAGGGTCGTTATAAATCGCATACAGGATACCTGATGTTTTCTTTCTATAAACTGTAACCAGCCGGAATTCATTGTGTAATGTTAACCAAAAAACCTAGTTGGCAGGCAATTCCCGGAGCAGAAAAAACATTCGGATATTCCGGCGGTTTTACGGGATGGTGCATTCTTTGTATATTTGGGTGCTGATAAATAATTCCATTATGGTGAAGCAATTTGAAATGGTGCTTCCGGCTATGGGAAGGGGGTATCATCTGGTGACCCGGGCGATCGAAAAGGAACTGAAAGATCTTCCCGAAAGGGGGATATGCCACATTATGATCAGGCATACTTCTGCCGGGCTTACCCTGAACGAAAATGCCGATCCCACCGTGCGTGACGATTTTGCCTCGTTCTTCGACCGGCTGATACCCGATGATCCCTCTCAGTTCACCCATGTGATGGAGGGAGCCGATGATATGCCCGCCCATCTGAAGTCTTCACTGATAGGTCATTCCGTTACCATTCCCGTTGTAAACGGCCGTCTGGCCCTGGGAACCTGGCAGGGGATCTACCTGTGCGAATTCAGGGATTACGCCGGAGCCAGAAGGCTTACGGTAACCGTGGTGGGAGAATGACTGGCCGCGGATAGCCGGGGATTGGTCCCGTACGGGATTTTCCACAACATATTCCGCGGTCGTGCAGGTTAAGCAAAGTTTAGTACTTTTGAACATTATCCATTCGAATAAAAGGGACATGAAGAAACTGCTGTTATTAGGAGATGAAGCCATCGCCCAGGGGGCAATGGACGCCGGACTATCAGGTATTTATGCCTATCCGGGAACACCGTCAACGGAAATAATGGAATATGTGCAGGGTTCGAAGATGGCCGAAGAAAGAAATATTCACCGTATGTGGTCGGCTAACGAAAAAACGGCCTTTGAGGCTGCTCTGGGTATGTCGTACGGTGGGAAACGCGCCATGGTATGCATGAAACATGTTGGACTGAACGTGGCGGCCGATCCATTTATGAATTCTTCCGTTACCGGGATCAACGGAGGATTCCTGTTGGTATCGGCCGATGATCCTTCCATGCATTCCTCCCAGAATGAACAGGATTCCCGTTATTACGGGAAATTTGCCAACATTCCCATTCTGGAGCCTTCCAATCAACAGGAAGCCTATGATATGGCCTATGAGGGCTTCACTCTTTCTGAAAAATACAGGGTGCCTGTCTTGCTGAGGATCACCACCCGTCTGGCCCATTCCCGATCGGGAGTGGAAAGGAGGGAAGTTCTGCCGCAGCATTCCCTGAGTCTTCCGCAGGATCCGAAACAGTTTGTCCTGCTTCCGGCTATGGCACGGGTTAAATACCGCATCCTGTTGTCCAACCAGCCGAATTTCAGGGAAGAATCGTTGCATTCTCCGTTCAATAAATATTTCAATGGGTTGGATAAACGCATGGGCATTATTGCGTGCGGTCTGGCCTATAATTACCTGATGGAAAACTTCCGCAACGGCAACATCGATTACCCGGTGCTGAAAATATGCCAGTATCCCATGCCTATCGAGCTGTTGAAAAAGATCACCGATGAGTGCGAAGAGGTGCTTGTTGTGGAAGAAGGATATCCCTTCGTGGAGGAGCTGATCAAAGGATTGCTCGGCAAAGGAGTGTATGTGAAAGGAAGGCTGGACGGTACCCTTCCCCGCGACGGGGAACTGGATCCTGACCTGGTGGCCGAGATTTTCTGGAAGGGGAAGCCATTGCCCCACAAAACACCCGACTGGATATCCCGCCGGCCCCCGATGCTCTGCAAGGGTTGCGGCCACATCGATACATTTCTGGCATTGAACGAAGCCCTGAAAGATTATGGACCGGGCCATGTATTTTCCGATATCGGCTGTTATACCCTGGGGGCCAATCCTCCGTACAACGCCATTTATTCCTGTGTGGATATGGGAGCTTCCGTTACCATGGCCGTAGGAGCGGCTGATGCCGGCCTGTTCCCGTCGGCCTGTGTAATTGGCGACAGCACCTTTACCCATTCGGGAATGACAGGCCTCCTGGATGCCGTGAACAAAAATTCGCCGGTAACCGTGATTATATCCGATAATCAGACAACGGCCATGACGGGTGGACAGCCCACACCGGGACTGAACCGGCTGGAAAAGATCTGTGTGGGTCTGGGTGTGGAACCCGAACATATGCGGGTCATGGTTCCCCTGAAAAAGAATCATGAAGAGAACGTGAAAATACTTCGGGAAGAACTGGAATACCGGGGAGTGTCGGTTGTGATCAGCCGGCGCGAATGTATCCAGACCGCCAGTAAGAAAAAACGGGCGGAAAAGAAAACGAAAAAAACGAATGCCTGATCAGGTAAAAACCATACGATTAACCATGAAAACAGATATTATTCTTGCGGGTGTAGGCGGCCAGGGAATTCTGACTATTGCTACTGCCATTGGGGCGGCAGCCATCAAAAAGAACCTGTATCTGAAACAGGCCGAGGTGCACGGTATGAGTCAGCGCGGTGGAGCCGTGCAATCGCATCTGCGCCTAAGCAACCGGCCTGTGGCTTCCGATCTGATACCCAGGGCCCATGCCGATCTCATCCTTTCGGTCGAACCAATGGAATCACTCAGATATCTTTCTTACCTGTCGGAAGACGGGTGGCTGGTGACCAATGAAGAACCGTATAAGAATATTGATGATTATCCCGATATGGAGACCATCATGAACGAGATCACCTCCCTGCCGCGTTATGTGTTGTTGAATGCCGACCAGATAGCCCGCAATCTCGGTTCTCCCCGGTCATCGAACATTGTCATGCTGGGAGCTGCCATTCCCTTTATCAACGGACTGGATGCCGCACTCATGGAAGAGGGGATAAGGCAGGTGTTTGCGCGGAAAGGGGAGGAAGTGGCAGAGGTGAACCTGCAGGCATTCAGGGCCGGTATGCAGATTTCGGAGGAAAGAATACGAAATAAATGAATGACCCATGTTGTTCATTGAACGTGACCTGGAAGAATTCCGGAAAAGAGGAATTACTCCCGAACAGGCACAGGAACAAATTGAACGTTTCGAACGGGGTTTTCCGGATATCCCGGCTGTGCGACCGGCCATAACCAGTGACGGGATCATCCGGCTTACGGGTGAAAAAATCACGAATTACAGAAAATTTTACGAGGAGAACCGGGGTAACCACCGCATACTGAAACTGGTACCTGCCTCCGGGGCAGCCTCACGCATGTTAAAAGCGCTTTATGAAGCCCTGTCGGATGGAAAAAAGGAAAAGGACTTCTATTTGTACCTCCAGCGGGCGGGAAACCGGGCCATCCTGGAATTACTGAACCGTATCGGCCAGTTTGCTTTTTATCCTTATCTCCGGAAACGGATGGAAGAGAATGATATGGATCCTGACAATCCGAAGTATGCCCGGGAAACGCTTGAAATGATCCTGAACCAAAACGGGCTCAACTACGGAAACCTGCCCAAAGGACTGATCCTGTTTCATCGCTATCCACAGGGGGAAAGAACCGCGGCCGAAGAACACCTTGTCGAGGGGACTCTCTATGCTTCCACACCCGATCGTACCGTACACGTGCATTTTACTGTTTCTCCGGAACACGTTTCTTATTTTCAACGGCTGATGGATGAAAAAATTCCGGTGTATGAGAAAGAATACGGTGTTACCTACCGGGTGGATTTCAGTATCCAGAAGCCGTCTACTGACACCCTGGCCGTGGATATGTCAAACCGGCCTTTCCGTGAAAAGGACGGTACACTTTTATTCCGGCCGGGAGGCCACGGAGCCCTTATTGAAAACCTGAACGACATGCCGGCCGATGTGATTTTTATCAAAAATATCGACAATGTAAGTCCCGACAGGTTCAAACCGGTTACTGTGAAGTACAAACAGACACTGGCCGGAATGTTGCTCACACTCAGGGAAAAAATATTCCGCTACCTGCACCTGCTGGATGAAGCACAGGACCATTCGCCGGACCTGGTAAAAGAAATTCTGTCGTTTCTTGAAAAAGAACTATGTATGCGCCATCCCGGTAAAGTTCACCGAATGAGCAAAGAAGAACGGGCAGACTATTGCAGAAAAAAACTGAACCGCCCCCTGCGGGTGTGTGGGATGGTGAAGAATGAAGGCGAACCCGGAGGGGGACCCTTTTGGGTGAAAAACCCCGACGGAAGCCTGGGCCTGCAGATTGCCGAAAGTTCACAGTTCAACCTCGATAATCCCGACCAGAGGAAAATTTTCCGGTCCTCCACCCATTTTAATCCGGTAGACCTGGTTTGTTCCACTCTCGATTACAAAGGGAATCCCTTTTACCTTCCCGATTTTACTGATCCGGATACCGGATTCATATCCAAAAAATCGAAAAACGGCAAAGATCTGAAAGCCCTGGAACTGCCCGGTCTATGGAACGGGGCTATGGCTCAATGGAACACCGTGTTTGTGGAAGTGCCCCCCGAAACCTTTACCCCGGTGAAAACCGTGATGGACCTTCTGAGGAAAGAACACCTCCCGGAAGAAGCCGATTGACCCGTTACGGGAAAGCATGCCGGCATCTGATAGGGGATATTATGGAATTTCATCATGACCGGAATGAAACCTGACACGGAAGGGTTTTGTTTATATTTTATAAAGAAGACTATCTCAAAATTCCGGAATTAGTTAACCTCAAAGATTTATAAATCAGGAATATAATCATTCATCCCTTCATTGAGCTTTCCGGCAGGCAGGGCAAGCGGGCGGGTGGGGAGTATTTTTGGGTATTAACTATTCTCCAGGTTATTAACAACCCCCGGACACCACATTGCATCATCATAATCATTTTAAGAATATTTACCGGGGTAAATCTGAAGGCTTTTGCGGAGAAGCCAGACGAAATGATAATGATAGAAAAACAAAAAGGTTACATGCTGTTTTTCGCCGGAATACCCCCTTTTCCCGGGAAGGAGCTACCTCACTTCCTTTCCTCTTCAAAAAGAGAATACACTTCCATCAACAATTCTTCCCGGTTCTCCTCCCTTTTCCGCCGGGCTATATCGCTGGCTTTCATGAATCCGCCCTGCCAGTACCGCTGCAGCCAGGGCAGGATGGAAACCACGGCATCGATCACCGTGTAATTCACGGCCGTGGTGTAGGCCAGGTAAACAATACCTGTATTCAGCACCAGGGAATTGATCCCGTTCCGGATATCTCCCGCATAAAACTGTCCCATACCGGGAAGGATCAGACTGAGGTACCAGGCGGTGTTGGGATTGGGACGGTAGTATTTGTTCCTGCCCCTGAGCAGGCGGTTGAGGGCTTGCTGCCTTTCCCGGGGGGCATCCTGCAGGGCTTCTTCCCAGGCCAGGGCGGCTTCCTCAAGGCTGCCCAGGTAATAGTAACAGGTGCCCAGGTAAAAATCCCGCCGTTTCCTGAAATAGCCGGGCATAGTTTCGGGCATCCCGAACAGCTCGATCAGGGCGAACTGATACTCTTTATCCAGCATCTGGCAAAGGACCTTTCTGAAATGCAGCTCCATGCGAAGGCTGTCGTTTTCCTGCAGGTTCAGGGCAATATCATAATACTGTGCGGCCCGGGCATAGTCGTGCCTCAAAAACCAGGTATGGCCCAGGCGGGATGTGATATGTGCCCGGCGGTAACCGGGATTGAAATACAGGGCGCGCTGGTATTCCTTTATCGCATGGTCGTACCTTTCCTGGCGGAAAAGGGAATCGGCCAGGGCAATGATCCTTTCCGTGTTCCGGGCAGCTGCCGGAAACCACAGGCTAGAGCCCAGAACGAAAAGTATCCAGTGCTTTTTGCTGAAGGGCTTCATCCAGTCGGTTGTTATAGATACGGGCCGATTTATACGACCCGTACACATTGCCGGCATAAAAACCGGTTGCCAGGGTGCAGAATACCCAGCCGTGCACGCTTTCTATCCCGTGTTTGTTGAAACCCCGGTATGCCTGGTAAGCGTTAGCCGCCACAAAGACCAGGGATATCAGTCCGTCTTTCCATTTTCCGGTATAGATCTTCCCCGAGCCGGGTACAATGGCCGACATGGCCAGGGCCAGCCCGGCACTCTTATATCTGATTGATTCCGATTCGCCGGCAATCCCGGCCAGGCGCATGTTAACGGGCAGGTTCTCTGCAGCAAAGGCCCGGGCTTCCTCCCAGTTCCGTTTCAGCAACAGGATGCTCAGGGTATAGTTGTTCCGGTCGGCCTGCTCCAGGTTACCGGCAGTCCCGATAAAATAATCCGCCCGGTCGTAATCGCCCGAAAGGATAAGGGAACGCAGGTATTCTTTTCCGAATTCGGCCGGCATTTCCATTAACCGGTTCATATACAACCTTTCCACCGTGCTGATGCTCTGATGGTACTGCTTTCCCAGCCGGTAGGTTTTCAACAGTTTCAGTTGCACTCCCCGGTTTCCGGGAGCAAGAAAGGCTGCCCGTTCCAGTTCCTGCGCCGCCAGCTCGTACTGCCGGGTACGGATCAGGAAATCGGAAAATTTCAGGGTATTTTGCAGGTTGTAATAATCCGTTTCCTGTGTCTGCGGATAAAGAGGCAGACAGAGGAAAACGATGAGAAAGGTAACGGATAATCCTTTTCTAGTGCACATGCTCTTCAGGTTCAACAGGATCATAAAACAGGTTGGTCCCGGGGTGAATGGGATAATTTTCAGGGCTCAGGGCATTGCAGCGGGTAAGCCGGTCGAAGGTGTTCAGCAGGCCGATAAATAATCCCTGCTGCTGGATAGCCTGAACGGCGTATTCTGAACAGGAAGGGTAGAAAACGCAGGAAATGGCATCCTGCGAAGAGATAAAGGCCTTGTAGGCCAGAAAAAGGACGGAAGTAAACTGCTCCAGCTCATTGGAGCTTTCCTTCAGAAAGGCAAACCTTTCTGCCCTTTCCTCATGCCGGGCATGCTGTTTCAGCAGCTCCAGCTCTTCGGCTGTCTGGCCCCATACAGCCGCACTACAGCACAGGAAGAGGATAATCGTATATGTCTTCATGTTCCCATTCATTCACCCGGATATTCCGGTAGGTTGTTTTCCGGTAATGTTCTTCCCCCTCGCTGTAAATGATCTCCACCACATCGGTGGGGAAATCCAGCCCGTTTACCCGTACAAAATTCTCGAAAAATTGTTTTTTCACCAGTTCTCCTTCATGGTCGAAGAACACAATGCCGTGGATACGGCGGTTTTTGTTCGAGATCATCACCCTGCCGAAAAGGTCGGCCAGCTTTTTATGGGGAGCCCAGGTAGTGACCACCAGGTCGCCCTGCTTTTTCACCTGCTCGATCCGGTAAAAGGTGTTTTTCAGTCCGAAATGATCGAGCTGGTTTTCCAGGGCCAGGTGAAAAATGGTAAATTCGGCTGCCGGGGGTACCTGCTGCCGCCGGATAAGTTCCCCGTCAACAAACAGATACAGGGAACTGTCGCAGGTGACCCAGGTTTCCTTTTCCGGAAAGGAATTGATATACACTATTTTTTTTATGTTCCGGTCGTAATAAAACTTACCCATCACCAGCTGGGAGGTGGTATCGGCCAGGCGGGCCTTGATCACGTAATCGCCGCTGATGCGGTAGAATGACTGGGCGGGAGATTTGCCGGCCGCAAAGGCCAGGAACAGGATGGTAACAAAAACCGGTCGAATCATATCCGAAAAAAAATGAAAAAAAACTTCCTAACCTAAAGATTGGAAGTTTTTTCCGGTTTTCTGAATACGATCTAATAATAAGACCAGAAGGTGGCGCCAACTGCCAGCCAGTAAACCAGGGAGAAAACGACCCAGGTAACGGTCCAGGCCACACATCCCATCAGGGCTTTTTTGGTTTCTTCGGCATCTTCGGCAATAAAGTACACCAGAGCAATACCCACAATACCAAAGATACAACCCCACCAGAACGAAGGAATCCCCAGTGGGGGCTCACCGGCCAGAGAGCTGCCGTCAACCGGTGACAACCTGACCAGGCTGGTTCCTGACAGTTCGTCGCTGGTACGGATTTCGGAAAGGGTGATCCCGGGATGTTCGGCAACATAGGCTTCGGCTTCATCCAGACCGGACAGGGCCGTGGTGACGGCATCGCGGTCGTAGCTGAACAGATCGGAATCCTGCGACCATGCGGCCGGGCCCATAAGGATCATCAGAAATGTGAAGAGCAGCGTTTTTTTCATTGGCATAAAGATTAAAGATGTTAGGGATTTCAACTTAAAAATAAAAATGTTTTGATAAATAAAAAACATAGGTTCTTATTTTGATTAGGTATAAATTGATAGCCGTTCTGTTTGATTTTGACGAATGCAATCGTTATTTTTATTAAAACTCTCAAATTTTTGACCGGATGAAACACCTGGGTATTTCCGGAGGGGGCACCAAGATCGGTGGCCTTTTCGGCATGGCCGAAGTTCTGATGCATGAAAAAGGGTACCGGCCCGATATCATTTCGGGTATATCGGCGGGAGCCATTCTGACCGTTCCCCTGGCCATGGGGAAATTCGATGAGGTGCGCGAATGGGTTCTGCGGTTTACCATGGACGATTTTTTCAGCCAGCGACCGGTGAACGGGAACGGCAAACTTACTCTGCGGGCCTACTGGAATTTTATTACCGGAAAATCTTCGCTGGGGAAGCAGGAAAACCTGCCGAAAACCCTGGCCAAAGTGATCAGTCGGGTTGATTTTGAGGAATACCTCTCGGGCGATTACCCCGTTTGTGTGGCGGGAACGGTAGATTTTGTCACCGGAGGCAGGAGGTATTTCAACCTGAAAGAAACGGATTACGACACTTTTCTTAAAGCCGTGAATGCCTCGGCTTCCATCCCCATTTATACCGAAGCGGTGCGTCTGGGTGACAGTTACCTGTACGACGGCGGGGTGAGGGACCATATCGGCACGGCCCGTATTCTGGAGAACTATTCCGGCATTACCGAGAGCGTTTCCCTGTATTCCCGGCCCGAGGATTATCGCTCACTGCCCAGGGAGTTTGCCGGAAGCAGCATAATCCGGGTGCTGGCCCGGTATGTGGACATTTCGAATACCGAGGTGTCGAAGAACGACGAGTGGCAGGAAGACCGGCTGTGCCGGGAACTGAACATCAAACAGACCAAGATATTCCTTCCGCGGGTGATGGAATCGGTGTACGATGTGGACCCGGAGAGGCTGAGGCAGGTGTATGAGGCGGGAAGGGAAGAGGCGCTCAGGGTGCTGGGGGAGGAGGATAAAGGATGAA
>Ga0190334_1000743_pt1 | contig 15133 bp, 9 predicted proteins | sample 48720478_MG_FD_161270 | JGI IMG/M metagenome (GOLD analysis project Ga0190334, IMG submission 161270) | Hydrothermal vent sediment bacterial communities from Southern Trench, Guaymas Basin, Mexico - 4872-04-7-8_MG | ecosystem: Environmental > Aquatic > Marine > Hydrothermal vents > Sediment ...
TCTATTACAAAATCAACCTCAGTTTTGCCGGTTGTCCTCCAGTATCTTATCTCAAAATTCTCTATTAACTGTCTCATTACAAAGTTTTCTATTAAAAAGCCACTGTTTTCTCTTGATTCAATATCAGTGAAATTATTTAAAATGGCATTTCTAAAGCCTAAATCGTAAAAATACAATTTTTTCGCTTTTTTTAATACAGTTCTTTCATTTTTGTAAAAAGGCTCTATGAGTGAAATTATTTGAGAGTGCTCAAGAACCCCTATGTACTTTTCAGCTGTTTTAAAATCCACTCCCAAATTGCTAAAATTAAGCAATCTGCCTGTAAGGGAAGAGAGTGTTTTAACAAATTTTTTCATTCTTCCTATATCCTGAAGAGAAAACAATCGGACAAGATCCCTTTCAATTGTCAAATCAACTATGCCTTTAAGCTTTTCTCTTTTAATCTCTCTATCCTTTGATAAAACAACAGCAGGATAACCTCCCCATATCATATACTCATTTGCAAACTCTCTTAAACCTTCCCACCCTCCTATGGGGAAAATATCCCTACCCTCTTTTATAAATCTTAGGAAATTTTTTTTGTTTTCATTTAAAAGCTTAAAGCCAAACTCATCATTCCAACTTAAAAATTCTTCAAAGGATAAAGGTAATAGCGTCAAAAAAAAAGCCCTTCCGACAAGTGATGCTCCAACCTCTCTTGCTATATCAAATGCACCTGAGCCGCTCATTACAAACTTCACATTTCCTTCGAATTTATCATAAAGCCGTTTTATTTTCTTGCCCGCAAATTCACTCAATTGCACTTCATCAATGAATATTGTCTCATTATCAACAAGAAGTTCGGGGTTTCTATCAAAAGTCCTTAAAACATCATCATCTTCAAGCGTATAATAGCTTCCTCCGTACTTTTCATTCAAATATTTCATAAGAGTCGTTTTTCCTGCCTGTCTTGGTCCCTTTATAATAATTATTTCCTTTTCATTCCACAGCTTCTCAATTTTTTTCTCAAGAGCTCTTTTCTTGTAAGCTAAACCCATGGTTTGCCTCCTAAATTAATAATAATCCAATTATAACACAGTTATTTATGGAAAACAATCTATAAATAACATAGTTAAAACATGCTGTAAATTGATACCCCGACAATCAAAGAGATAAAGTCACATTTAGGAAATTATCTTATCATAAATAGGTTGACAATTTTTTATGAAAACAAAATAGCAAATATACAATCATCCGTAGAGATCTTGCTGTCGGAGCGTTAGCGTCGGAGCGAAAGCGAAGATCGGAGTGAATAAGATGAGCGTAGATCCGCCATGGCGGATTCGCCGTGGCGAAAAATCCCACCTCCGAAGTGGGAATAGGGACCCTAACCAATCATCCGTAGATACAAGAGACAAAAAACAGGTTTTACATAATAGAATTCAAGTGCAATCAGAGTGATGAGAAAGCAATAGAGCAGATAAAGGAGAGGAGATACTATGAGCCATATTTGAACAAGGGTAAGGAAATTGTATTAATAGGTATAAATTTCTCAAAAGAGAAGAAGAACATAGAGGAATATTTAACGGAAAAAATTTAAACCTGTCAACTTATTTTAAGCTAAAAGCCGTTCCAGTTTCTTTGTCTTGTCCTAAAATGGCTTTTAGTTCTTATTTACGCAAGTTTTTGTAAGTAAAATAGAAAAAAAAGAAGGAAAAAAGGATTTTTAATCGTATATAAGATATTAACAAATTGGGAGATGAAACATGAGAAAATGGACAATCGGAATATGGATTATTTTACTTTTTATCCTTTTTTCAGGTGTGAATTCTTGCAAAAAATCTGAAAAGGGAAGTGTAAAACCAGTAAAGACCAAAAAAGAAACCAAAACATCCAAAAAAAAGCTTACAAGAGCTGAAATTATGAAAAAATTCGGGATAAAGTCGAGGGAGGATTTTAAAAAACTTACACCTGAGCAGAGACAAAAATTCCTTGAAATGATGAAAGCACTAAGAGAAAGTGACACGAGTGGAGGAGGAAATCTTCCGCTTGTAAAAATACATAGAATAAAGAGAGCTCCGATTTTGAATTATCTTACCTTTAATACAACTCTTGAGCCTGAAAAAATGGTTCCTATTTATTCAAAGGTTGACGGAATAATAGCAAAAATAGTTAGGGATGAGGGAAGCTTTGTCAAAAAGGGAGAGATATTGGCACTTATAGATGATAAAGATATTAGAAATAGTTATGAACAGGCAAAACTTTCGGTAAGACAGGCAGAGATTAACCTGAAAGATGCTGAAATAAAAAGGGATGATGAAGAGGCAAATTTTAAAAGATCAAAAAGACTTTACGAAGAAAAGATAATCTCTGAAAAGGATTTTTCAACCGCAAAATTAAATTATAGATCCGCTCAGCTTTCCTACGAAAGAGCAAAACAGCAGCTTGACATTGAAAAAGAAAAATTCAAAGCTCTTGAACTTCAGCTTTCTTATACAAAGATAAGAAGTCCCATTGTCGGTTGGGTGACTTCAAGAAAGATAGATCAGGGGATGAGAGTAAATCCGGGAACAGAGCTTTACACAGTGGAAGATTTTGACCCTCTCCTTGCAAGGGTTTATGTTCCTGAAAAGGATATTATTAAATTAAAGGTGGGAATGGATGTTGATGTGAAATCCGAGGTTTATGATACGGTTTTCAGAGGAAAAATCAAAATAATAAATCCGAGAATAGATACTCAATCGGGCACATTTAAAGTTACAATAACAGTAAAAGACAAAAGTCTCAAATTAAGACCAGGGATGTTAGTATCCTGCAATGTTATTATAAGCAAAAAAGAAAATGCCCTCATTGTTCCGAAAAAAGCCGTCTTCTACAAAGATGGAAATCCTTATGTTTTTGTTTTAAGGAGAGGTAGTGTTGTTAAATTGAGGAGCGTTAAGCTCGGAACAGAGCTTGAAAAAGAGTACGAAATTCTTGAAGGATTAAAAGAGAGAGAGATAGTTGTTGTTCAGGGAATAGAAAATCTTAAAGACGGAGTTAAGGTAAAGGTATTATGAAATTAATTAAATTTTCAGTATCCCATCCGGTAACACTTACTGTTATTGCAATAGCGATAATAGTATTCGGTTTTATATCTTACTCTCAGCTTCCTATAAACTTACTTCCTGAGCTCAGTTATCCGACGATAACGGTGAAAACAGAATTATCAGGAGCATCCCCTCAGGAAATAGAAAATCTTATAACAAAACCACTGGAAGAAGCTGTGGGAGTTGTTTCCAATGTGGTGAAGATAACCTCTTATTCAAGACCCGGAGTTTCGGAAATAATAGTTGAGTTTGCATGGGGAACCAATATGGACTTTGCTTCTTTGAATATGAGAGAAAAGATAGATGCAGTCAGGCTCCCGGATGATGCAACAAAGCCGATTCTTCTGAAATATGATCCATCTTCAGAACCAATTATGCGAATTGGTCTTTCAGGTTCAATGGAACCCGGCAAATTAAGATATTATGCCGAAAAGGAAATAAAACCGGAATTTGAAACTCTCGAGGGGGTTGCCGCTGCAAAAATTTCCGGAGGAATAGAGGAGGAAATTCATGTTGACCTTGATGAAAAAAAGCTTCAAACACTTAAAATCCCAATCTCCCTTATTGAGCAAAGATTAGCTCAGGAAAATATTAATCTTTCGGCAGGAATCTTAAAGGAGGGTGAAACCCAATACTTGATTAGAACAGTGAGTCTTTTTAAAAACTTGGATGATATAAGAAATATAATAATAACATACAGAAACAATGCGCCCATAAGAGTAAAGGATATAGCAAGGGTTTACAGGGGAGCAAAGGATAGAAAGGTAATAACATTTATAAACGGAAAAGAGAATATTGAAGTGGCAATTTACAAGGTCTCCTCCGCAAACACCGTAAAAGTTGCGGATAATGTAAGAAAAAGAATAGAAAAATTAAGAAAACTCTATGCTCAGGAAGGCAAAGATATTAAATTTAAAGTTTTGGTGGATCAATCCCACTTTATAAGAAGCTCAATAGATGAAGTCTTAAACACTGCTGTTATAGGAGGAATCCTCGCAATTTTGATTTTATTTCTTTTTCTCAAAAATTTCCCCTCAACAATAATAATCTCTTTGTCCATTCCGATTTCCATAATGATTTCATTCTTTTTATTTTATCTGTTCAATGTGTCCCTTAATATAATGTCATTGGGAGGGCTTGCCCTCGGTATAGGAATGCTTCTTGACTCCTCAATTGTTGTACTTGAAGCGATTAACAGGAAAAGAGAGGAAGGCTCATCTCCCCTTGATGCAACCATAAATGGAACTGTGGAAGTTGCAGGCGCTGTCATTGCCTCAACTCTTACAACTATTTCCGTCTTTCTGCCCGTTATCTTTATTAAGGGAGTGGCAGGACAATTGTTCAGAGATCAGGCATTGGCTGTTATTTTTTCTCTTTCAGCATCTCTTTTCGTATCATTAACACTGATTCCCATGCTATTTCCGAGATTCAAATATAATAAGGAAATAAAAAACAAATTTTTATTAAAGGGAGTAAATCTTTTTGATAAAGGTTTCAGAGGCTTCTTTAATTATTATTCAAAGCAACTTCAGGCAGTTTTTGCCAAAAGAAGAATAATACTGATTGTTTCTCTTGCTTTATTCTTTCTTTCCTCTTTTTACTTTTATTTTAGCGGGGCAAACTTAATTCCTGAAATATCTCAGGGAGAGCTAAGAATAGACCTTGTTTACCCTCCAGGAGTTTCAGTTAAGGAAAATGCAAAAAGATCTATTGAAATAATGGGATTGATAAAGAATATTCCGGAAGTGGATTTTATCTACATAATATCAGGTAAAGGTAGGGAAAAGGGAACCACCTACGAGCAGGAAAAGGAAAACCTTGCTCAAATGATAGTAAAACTTAAAAATGGAATTATAGGAAAAAAAGAGAGAAAGGTAGAAGAAGAGATAAGAAGCAGAATTTCAAGATATCCTTCCATCCAGTACAATGTTCAGAAACCTATGCTCTTTTCCATAAAGGCACCTGTTGAATATCTCGTATTCACAAATGAATTGGACAATCAAAAAAAATATGCAAAAATTGTTTATGATATTATGAAAAAAGTTAAAGGGCTTGAAGATGTCCGTTCTTCTGTTCTTGAAGGAAGTCCTGAGCTTCAGATTTTTCTGAACAGACAGAGACTTGCCAGAATGGGAATCACGGTGGGGCAGGTTGCAGATATTATAAAGAAAAAGATAGAGGGTGGAGTTTCCACAAAATTCTATGAAAAGGAAAGGGAAATTGACATAAGAGTAAGGCTTACCGAAGAGTATTACAAAAGCCTTGAAAATTTTAGAAATATTAACATAGAGGTATCGGACGGAAGTTCAATCCCATTAAGAGCCCTGGCAAAAATCAAACTTGAGTTGGGACCTTCGGAGATTTACAGAGAAAATCAGCAGAGAGCTGCAAAAGTTTCAGCTCAGCTTAAGGGAATGAGTCTTTCGGCTGCAATAAAAAAGATAGATGAAAAATTGTCAAAGCTAAAAATACCTCCTGACATTGCCATAAAACCTGCCGGTCAATCGGAAGAGAAAAACATTGCTTACAAATCCATGCTATTTGCAATGCTCCTTTCAATTTTCCTCGTCTATTTGGTAATGGCAGCTCAATTTGAATCATTCCTTCATCCTTTCGTCATTATTTTCACCATTCCTTTCGGAATAATAGGTGTTGCCATATCCCTTGTGTTAACAATGCAACCACTTAATGTTGTTGTTCTTATTGCAATGGTTATACTTGCCGGAATTGTCGTAAACAATGCCATTGTTCTTATAGATTATGTGAACAAACTTAGAGCCGACGGAATCCCTAAAAGAGAGGCAATTAAAAGAGCCGCAAAGGTAAGATTCAGGCCCATTTGGATGACAACACTTACGACAATTTTAGGTTTGATTCCAATGGCAATTGATTTCGGAGAGGGATTTGAAATAAGAATACCGCTTGCAATAACACTAATAGGCGGTCTTTTGTTTGGTACTCTGCTTACGCTTGTTTTAATTCCGATAATATATGATTTTATGGATAGAAAAGAATGAGTCTTCCGGAATTTTCACTAAAAAGACCTGTTACGATTATTGTTATTATAATAATACTTTTTGTTTTAGGGATCATCTCTTCTCAAAAACTTCCCCTTCAGCTTTTTCCTGATATAAGTTTCCCCAATCTTTATGTTTATGCGCCTTATCCTTCTTCCTCCCCGGAAGAGGTTAATCAAAAGATAACAAAACCTCTTGAAGAGGTCTTATCAACCATAAATGGGGTTAAAAAGATAAGCTCCACATCCTCCGCTTCAGCATCTTCCGTGAGGATAGAATTTGAAAGTTCAAAGAATATGGATATAGCCTCCCTTGAGATAAGGGATAAAATAGACTCAATTAGAAACGAGCTGCCAAATGATTTGAAAAAAGTATACATAAGAAGGTGGGAAACTTCAAATATTCCCACAATGAGATTTTCTATCTCCGGTGAAATATCAAAAGATGATTTGATTGATTTGGCGGAAAGAGTTATAAAACCAAGGTTGGAGAGAATAGAGGGAGTTGCAAATCTTGATATCACAGGTGTTTCGGATAAAAAAATCTACCTTTATGTTTCACAATCCACTTTGGATGAATTGAATCTGAGAATTTTCGATTTGCTTCAAACAGTTTTATCATCAAATTTAAGCACATCGGAAGGTTTTATAGAAGAAGACGGGAAAAAGTGGGTTGTAAGAATACCTGCGGAGATAAAAAATGTGGAGCAACTTAAAGAGTTGCCTGTAGCAGGAGGGAAACTAAAACTGAAGGATGTTGCAACAATAATCTATGACTATCCTCCAAAAGAGGATTATTATATTCTTGACGGAAGAGAGGCTATCTCATTCAGGCTTTATAAATCCGATCTTGCAAATGTGGTTGATATTTCAAGAAAGGTTAAAAAAGAATTGAAAAAAATTCTTTCCATGTCTCAGTACAAAAGCCTAAATCTTTTGGTTTACAGGGATCAGGCAAAAGATATTTTAGCAAGTTTAAGAGAGCTTGTTAAAGCTGGAATAATAGGCTCTGTTTTGGCAATAATAGTTCTCTTTCTGTTTTTGCGAAGATTCAGAGTTACTCTGATAATAGCTCTTTCAATCCCGCTTTCGGTTATCTTTACATTTGCCTTTATGTTCCTTTTAAACACTCTTTTTCACACAAACCTTTCAATCAATATAATATCACTTTCGGGGTTAATGATGGCTGTTGGAATGCTTGTTGATAATGGTGTTGTTGTTTTGGAAAATATCTTTAGATACAGACAGGATTTTAACTATTCCCCATACGAAGCTGCAAAAGTTGGAAGTTCTGAGGTTGCAACAGCTGTCTTTGGCTCAACAATGACAACAGTCATAGTTTTTGCATCTTTAACCTTTGTTGGAGGCTCATCTTTCGGAAGATGGTTAAAAGATTTCGGGCTTGCAATAACACTTTCTCTTTTTGCTTCTCTCTTTGTCTCCCTGAGCTTTAATCCTTTAGCCGCTTCAAGATTGATGAAAGGAAAAGAGAGGGAAAGAAGAAAATTCATAATTAAAATGGAAAATTATTATAAAAAATTTATCTCATCTGCTCTTTCAAAAAAATATTATGTTGCGATTGCAGCTTTTTTACTTTTTATTATAAGTTTTTATCTTTTTAAAAATATCCCAAGAGGATATATGCCCCGCTCAAGAGAAAGGGAGATAGGCTATACTGTTTTGATGCCTGAAAAAATGAGTCTTGATGAAATGGAAGCTTTATTTAAAAGGGTGGAAGATATAATAGAAAAAAACAAGAAAAAACTTGATATAGAGCACTATGTTTTTTCATACGGTATTAGAAGATTAAAAAGGGGAAGATATTTTGGCTCAATTAACCTTTATCTTAAAGATGAGAGCGAGTCAAAGCTTTCCACATCAGAGATAGAAAAAAGGCTCACTCCTCTTTTACCAAAAGAGCCGGGAGTGGATTTTCTCAAAGGAAGGAAACAATTCAGAGGAGGTTTCGGAGGTGGGATCACCATTAATCTTACAGGACCAGATTATTCCACACTTGTTGAACTTGCTGACAGGGTAAAGGAGGCTTTAAAAAAGATTCCGAGTGTTTCCGATATAACAACAAATGTTGAGGGAGGGGAAAAAGAGGTAAAGGTAAGTGTGATTAGAGACAGAGCTTTTAGTGTTTCCTCTCAGAGAATCTCTCAAACAATTTCAAGTGCTATTTCGGAAAGGCCTGTTACACGATTCAGGTGGGGAAATAAAGAGGTGGATGTAATCTTTCAACTAAAAAAAGATAAAAATTTTACATTAAGCAAATTAAAAAATATAACTGTAGAATCCCAGTCAGGCTCATTACCTGTCTATGCTGTTGCAAGGTTCAGGATAGGTAAGGGAGCTCTTTCAATTGTAAAAGAAAATAAAAAGGCAATATTTACAGTTGAAGCGAATACTGAGGTTCAGGGAATGTACAAAGTTAGAGATCTTGTAAAAAAAGCGATGGCAAATATAAAATTTCCTCCCGGTTATAGCTGGAATATGGGAGAGGATTGGAGAAGATTCAAAGAGGCACAGCAAAGCACAAATATGTCTCTTTTTTTGGGGATTTTTCTTATTTATGTTGTTATGGCATCACTTTTCGAGTCATTCTCCCAGCCATTTATTATTTTAATAACAGTACCTCTTGCTCTTTTCGGAGTTGCAATAACATTTCAGCTAACGGGAGTCTCTTTTGATAATTCCTCCTCCCTGGGACTTTTAATATTGATGGGAATAGTGGTAAACAATGGAATAATATTAATTGATCACACCAATATTCTGCGAAAAAAGGGAAAAGTTCTTAAAGAGGCTGTGGTTCAGGCGGGAAGGGACAGATTAAGGCCAATATTGATGACAGCTTTAACTACAATTTTCGGGCTTTTACCAATGAGTATGCCTTTGATTTTTCCCGGTGTTTTCGGACCTCCCGAGGGAAGAGCTTCAATGTGGGCAGGGATATCCCTTGTTGTTTTAGGAGGTCTCACAACCTCCACTTTCCTCACACTCACCTTCTTACCGTCTTTTTACTATATTTTTGAAACATGGAGTGCTAAGATATTTAAGAAAGCCGAGCATTCGCCACGGCGAACAGGGCAGAGCAGCTGAACTGTCTTTTCCCAAAATAAGTTGATATTTTTTTAAGGTAAATTTAGAGCTCCTGTCCGTAGTAAAAAATATTTATAATTTAACCATTACTTGCTTTTTACAAACCTTCTTACTTATCACTAAAACTTAAAAAGGCCTTTAATACTAATAATATTCAAGCATTACTATTGTTGTATTACTTATCATCTAACAATTTTATTTACTTAACAAGCAGACTAAATTTATATAACCGAAAGTTTTTATTATTAATTTCACACTTTGCAATATTACTGTAAACAAATTGATCAAGGTAGATTGGGGACGGAGGATTTTGCAGATGCTTTTTACTCATCTTTTATTTCAAAAAAATATCCTTCAAAGTCTTCGAATAATTTAATTAAAGATAACAAAACTCTATTTAAATTTTATTTTAGCTAAATGAGTGTTTCCGGGATTGTTTTTCAGTGTTAGATGCAAAAACACATTCCAAATTCATAAAATTGTTTTTAAAATACTGTATAAGGAACCCACAAGATACAATGGTATGTTTATGAATTCACTGTCTCTTATTAAATTCCTCGGAGATGTTCTAATAATAAACTCAGGGTGATACTTATCATAATAGCTTCTCAAACTTTTAATGTTTCTGTTCATCCCGCTTTTTACTTCAAGCGGTAAAATCATATTTTCCGTCTGCAAAATAAAGTCTACTTCCGCCTCACTGTTTGATGTCCAATAGTAGAGCTCACTTTCAAAGTTTGAAACTAATTCCATTGCCGTGTAATTCTCAATAAAAGCACCATAAAATTCCTTAAACAAATCCAAAGGTTTTATAATAATTCTTGGTTGCAAATTGAACATAGCTCCCAATAATCCCGTATCAAGTAAATATATTTTGAATTTTGAGAACTCGGCATAAGCTTTTAATGGAAACTTGGGAGTTTTTAAGTTATACGCAATGTGTATTAATCCTGCTTTCCTTAACCATTCTATACCGAATTCATACTTTGATGCTCTTCCTCCTTTCTTAACATCTTTGTATTTGAATTTCTTGTTTTCCCGTGAAAGTTGAAATGGGACTGACTGCCATAGCTCGGAGATTTTTATTGCTTCTCTTTTTTCCGAATATTTTGAAAAATCTCTTTCATAAGCCTTGAGTATATCTATCTGAACTTTTCTTGCAAGAGACATATCCAAAGTTTCTCTGTAGGTCTTTAAAACTTCCGGCATTCCTCCTAAAAACAGGTATTTACTCAAGTGTTTTAAAAGTTTTTTGTGAATTACTTCAGGTAAAGGCTCAATTTTTTTTAAACTTTTGATTTTTTCAACAAGCAGTTCTTCTGAAAAAGCTTCAAGATATTCATAAAAAGTCATTGGATACAGAGTAAGAAAAGTTACTTTTCCGACCGGAAAAGATCTGTGTCTTGCAACACTTACTCCTAAAAGAGATCCGGCAGCTATTATATGTAATTCAGGAAGTTGTTCGTAAAAATATTTTAAACTTGTCAAAACATCCGGGACCGCCTGTACCTCATCAAAGAATACAAGAGTGTTTTCAATATTTATTCCTCTGCCAATGTAAATACTGATATTTTCAAGAAGGCTTTTTGCATTCAAGGAATCTTCAAAAAGAGTTGCAAGATTTTTATCCTCCTCAAAGTTAAGATAAACAAAATTTTCATACTCATTTTTCGCAAATTCTGTTACAAGATAAGTCTTACCAACCTGTCGGGCACCTTGAAGAAGTAAAGGCTTTTTGTTTTTATCCTTCTTCCACTTTAAAAGAGCCTGATACAAAAGTCTTCTCATAATTAACTCCTAAAAAACGTCAGTTTAATTATACATTATCTCCATAAAAATGTCAAATCTTACTTAATATATCCCCTAAAAAGTGTCTATGGGTATTAACAAACACTTTTTCTTACATTCTTTTTGAAAAAAAAGCATTTCACTTCTCATCCCTCAAATCTCTCCCACTCATCCCTATTTATCTTCTTTTCAATCTCCGGGTCTATGATTTTGAGCTTGTCGTAGGTGAGGAACTAAAAGCCCAGAGCACAAAGCTTCCATAAAGCTGAAGAGCAGAGCAGCCGAACAGCTGAACAGCTTTTTTTAAGTGTGTGTCTTGCCCTAAAAAATTTTGCTGTAAACAAATTGGTTAAGGTAGATTAGGAGTAAAGGATTTTGCAGATGCTTTTCACTCATCTTTTATTTCAAAAAACTATCCTTCAAAGTTTTTGTGGAGGTTTAATTCAAATCTTTCCAAAAAGTTTTTTTTGAGTATTTTTCTTTGAGAGAATTTTTTGAGGTTGTTTTTCTCGCCCCTCTCATTTGTCTATAAATCTACCAATAGTTTCTATTTTGTACCTCTTAATGCCATTATTGATATAAAAATGGCATTTAATATGCCATTATACAGTATTGTTTACCCTTTTCAAGTTTTCTATCCTCTTCAAAAAGCTTTTTTCTCAAAAGTTTTTGCTGCTTCGGGAAAGTAAGGAGAATCTCAGCCGAACATTCACCACGAAGAACAGGGCCAAACAGCAGTTTTTTTAAAAGCTTTAGAGTTTCCAAGCATCGAAGCTTCCGAGACCTCCCAATTTTTCAAAACTAACTATAAAAAGCATGGAAAGTACAGACTTCATATTGGCCCTTGCTGAAACACAAAAAAGTGCTATAATAAAAAAGGAGGTAAGAAATGGAGATAATATTCAAACTAAAAATAGAAAAATTACCAGAGGGCGTTTATCTTGCAACAAGCGATGAAATTCCCGGTCTTGTTGCTCAAGGAAGAACAATTGATGAAACAGTGGAGATTGCAAAGGATGTTGTAAAAAAATTGTATGAATCATATATTGAGAGAAATGAAAAACCACCTTTCAAAGTGTCTTCGAGTAATAAATTTGAGATGAATATTGCAGTACCTGTCGGAGCTTAATATTGGGTCCGCTAATAAAGGAAACACTGTTGGTGATGATTTACTTATGAATTAAATATCTCTTTAATAAAATAGTAAGTTTTAGGTAATATTTTGTTTTCAGGATAATATTTTTCTATTATTTTAAAAACATCTTCAGGTTTCTTAAGCTTTAAATATTTTATTATCGTTTTTATATCCTCAATATCCGAACTCTCAGCTCCGATTCTCAAAGACATACATTTCATTGCTAATAAATACTCGGGTTCGGGGACATATACTGCTAAATTATCAAAACGATATAAAACCTTTTGCTCAAACTCCGAAGATTCTATAAAACCTTTCACAGAGTCATTTAACCAATTCTCACTTAATTTATATTCTTTGCTTATTTCTTTTGCTATTTCATATATTTTGTCCTTCGGTTTGAAAATAGCATCTATATCCTCTGTGCTTGGTCTTGCATTAAAGAGTAACACCATTGCTGAGCCACCGAAAATTAATATTTCGCCTTTTAAATCTTTTTCCTTTAAACGATTATCAAGAATTTTAAGATACCTTATAATATCTTCCTTTGTTAGCATTTTTCACACTCTCACTAATACATTGGAGGAGACAAAAATATTTCTCCTTTTGAAAGAGAGAGGACTTTCAACTAAAAGAAAAGGCTTTATACTTTCAATTTCGGTCAGGAAAAAAGGCTCTTTTAGAAAATACTTTTTATCATTGACCCATTCCGGAATTTCCAGATTATATCTATAGCACAATTCCTCTACAGTTGCAGCTATATACGCCTGTATTCTTTTGTCTTTGAATTCGGGAAAAGGGTTTTTTGATACCATCTTTACCCTTTCACTATTACTTGAGCTATAAAATTTATCCAAAAATTCAGCCAATGCATATCTAAATTTAATCATCTCTTTCATAATACTATTCTACCAATTAAGATACTTATTTTCAATTTCCCCTTTTTCGTCAATAGAGTTTTTTTCTTAAAAGTTTTATAGTTTATCTAAGTAGTTTAAAAAATCTCTGATGTTGTTTTTTGAAAAAAGTTTTGTTTTGTGACTTCTATAACTACACCTGTGAACAAATAAAAAATTGAATTTATTTTATGCTGTTTTTTTGTAAATAATTTTACCTGTTCTTATTATTTCCGATAAAAAGGTGCCTCGCTCATTTCTTTCAATTTCTTCTACTGTTGCTGAAATAGGATCTATATTAACATCAATCTCCCATAAAGGTCTTGATAAGATTTTGTATGCCTTTAATTTATCCATTTTTTCAAAATCTTTTGAAACTATCAGGATGTCAATATCCGAATCTTTTTTATTAAATTTATCACTTAAATAAGAGCCAAATAAAATAACCATCTCAATGTCTATCTCTTTTTTTAAGAGTTTTATATATTCCTCTATTTTATCTTTTGTTTTATCCATTTTAATAGCTCCGCTGTTTTTTTGAGCAAAACCTTAGCTTTTTCCTTTGTTATTAATGAACTTAAACCAATATTTAAGTCAGGATACCTACTATTTAAATAAAAAAAGCTTAATTCATTCAATAATTCTTTTTGCTCATTATTTAATTCTTCACTTACTTCTGCCTTTACTGCAAGAAATTCAAGCTTGTGAACTCTCGGGGGGTATTCATTAGTCTTTAAAACAATAAATGCTTTTAACATTTTTTCAAGAGCTTGTTGACACATAAAAGCTACATAAAAGTATCTTCCCGTTTTTAACATAGCTTCAGCTGTAGCAAAATCATATTCAGCAATTTCAATCCACTTGTCAACAATATTACTCATAATAATATTATAGGGAAATTTTTATTGTTTAACAACTATCATTTTTCAACTTTCTTGCCGTTTCGGAAAAGTCAAGAAGAACTTCAAGATGCAAAGCTTTTCCAAGCCTCAAAGCTTCCATAAAGCTGAGCGGTAGAGCAGCTGAACAGCTTTTGTCTTGTCCTAAAATAGGTTGACAGTTTTTTAGAGTTCCGAAAATACCTTATTCCAATGTTTTCACATATCCTTTCCCTCCTTTCCCTTTTCTTGAGTTTCGGCAAAATTATGACAAATCTTGTAAAATGCATTAATATATGATAGAAATAATTGAGATTTTTAAAATGAAATTTGAAATATACATAGCAGCAAGATATCTTTTTTCCAAAAAAAAGCAGAGATTTGTATCCTTTATCACATTTGTTTCTGTCTTAGGGATAACCATAGGAGTTACAGCTCTGATAGTTGCGCTTTCCTTAATCAATGGATTTCAAAGAGATGTAAGGGATAAATTATTTCAAACAAGCTATCATGTGATGATTTTAAACAGTTTTTCCAAAAACTTAAAAAACTATAAGGATATAATGAAAAGAGTTTCCAAAATAAAGGGAATAAAAGACCAAACACCGGTGCTCTACACAAATGTGCTTTTGAAATTCGGAGCAAATACTTCCGGAGGAATCATAAAAGGTTTACCAAACAATTTAATAAAAAGGGATTGGGCAAGATTTATAAAAGAGGGAAAATTCAGAGAGGGGGATGAGAAAACCATATACATAGGCTCTGAGATAGCAGATAATTTGGGAGTAGGAGTGGGAGATAAGGTAAGAGTCTTTTTCCCGTCCTTTAATCTCTCCCCTTTCGGGGCATTACCAAAGGCAAAGTATTTTAAAATCGGAGGAATAATAAACACCGGACTTTATGAATTTGACTCTGTTTCAATCCTTATGGAATTAAAAAAGCTTCAGAAGATACTCAAAGCCGGAGATTCCGTCAATTATATAGGAATTAAAATAAAAAAAATTTTTGAAGCAGAAAGGATAAAAAAAGAAATAGAAAATATTTTAGGAGGAAATTACTTTATTGTTACATGGCAGGAGTTAAACAAACCTCTTTTTTCAGCTTTAAAGCTTGAAAAGACCGTTATGTTTTTTACAATTGCTCTTATTGTTTTAGTTGCCGCTTTGAATATAATAGCAACACTTATTTTACTTGTTATTGAAAAGGTAAAGGATATAGGAATCCTCTCCTCTCTCGGTGCAACTCCGAAT